>Ga0126372_10000365_pt1 | contig 15480 bp, 14 predicted proteins | sample PanSoiMetaPlot_6_FD_92762 | JGI IMG/M metagenome (GOLD analysis project Ga0126372, IMG submission 92762) | Tropical forest soil microbial communities from Panama - MetaG Plot_6 | ecosystem: Environmental > Terrestrial > Soil > Tropical forest > Bulk soil | place: Panama | collected 2016-02-17
CATTCGCATCGACAACGACTCGTTTTCAGGCACGCCGCTTCCGCCTGAAGAGCCCACGGCGGAGAATCCCCCGACTGGCGCAATGATCGACTATTACCTCAATTCGCCGGCGAAAGACGTAAAACTTGAGATTTTCGACTCGCAGGATAAATTAGTGAGCAGATTTTCGTCCGAAGATCAAGTTCCGGTGAAGCCTGCGCCACTCCCGATCGCCGAGCGCTGGTTCCGTGAACCTGAAGCCCTGCGCAAAACTCCCGGTATGCATCGTTTCGTGTGGAATCTCGCATGGGGCGGTTCCCGAGGACCGGCCGCAGACGAAGACGGGGATCTTCGCAACCCGAATGGACCAAGAATAGCACCGGGCAGCTATCAGATTCGGCTTACAGTAGACGGACACTCCCAGAGTCAAACGCTGCATCTCGTCATGGATCCGCGCTCGCCGGCCACTCCAGAGGTGCTGGCGCAGCAGTTCCAATTGGGTAAAGAGATATTTTCCAAAACCCTGGAGGCGCACCGCGCTTTGGCCGAGATAAGCTCGCTTCAAAAGCGGCTTGCGGAGGTGGAGCAAGGGCCTGCCGGACAAGTGGCACAATTTAAGCCGGCGTTGACGGAAGTGCGGTCCTCGCTGAACAAGATCGTTGCCACCACCGAAAGGACGCTGCCACAAGGTCCCGGACTGCGAGATGCCTACGCCGGTTTAGCCTCCGCCCTGCGAGTCGTCGAGAGTGGCGATCGCCCCGTTCCCACGCAGGCAGTCTCCGTTTACAGGCAGTCGAGTCAACAAGTCGATGCCTGTATTCGCGAATGGGCAGAATTTAAGCAGGTGAAGCTGCCACAGTTTAACCAGCAACTCCGCCGAGCTAATCTGGCACCGATTACGCTTGGCAAAGAAGAGCAAGGATCCGAGTAGATCCCACTTCCTCTGCCGACCCGAGTACCGCCCAGTTCTTGAAAAGTCGACTGTCAATGCTTGAATCCGGCGGGAGTCGAAAGCTGTCTAAGCCATGGAAGGAATTTCACATGAAACGACTCGAATTATGACGGTGGCAGTACTGGTCGCAAAGCGCATGGGGGCTACGTGTGCCGCGCCCGCAGCAGGTGGAGAACACGCCAGCCAGTGACAATCGAAAGGAGCAGTCGCAAATGCCAACGGAAAAGGTAATCATGCTGATTGAAGCGAAGATTCAGCCGCCGCGCCGCGCCGAGCTTGTCGAGGCGGCCCGCCAATACCTGCCGCTGGTGCGCGCCGAACCAGGCGTGGAGGCGTTTTACCTGACCGTGCGAAAGGACGACCCCAATACATTTATTTTTTACGAGATTTACAGGTCCCAAGCTGCACAGGATTTTCATCTGCAACAGGACTTTACTAAGAAATTCCTGGCGACGCTAAAAAACGCGCAGGCTGGAGAGCGAGTGCGAACAAATCTTATCGAATTGGCCGCGGAAGCACGGGTGCAAACCGATTAAGGCATGAAATCCAAAAATATCGATCTCTCGAGTGGACCGGTTGAGCGTAACAAATCTCCCGATCTGGACGCGTTCTTCGACGGGCGCCGAACTTCCGCACTTCCTGGTAATGAAATTCGAAAACCGGAAAGTGGTCGGACGAGCAGGCCGCGACAGGCGGAAATCTGATTCGGTTCATTAGAGCTTAAACTTGCCTCCACAGGAGGCGACAGGGTAGAAGAATTCTTCCCCGACGGCCTACTTGGGCCAGTTTTGAAGTGATAGTCGTTGGCCGTTTTTGGCCGGTGGTGTAGTGCGAAGTCGACGAGCCTGGCGGTCAGACGGTAGAAAGTTGCTGTCGCAGGTGTGTGATGTCGTCTTGCCTTTCCTTCACAAACCAGTCATCAAGCTCTGGTAGGTATTCCCGCTGAAACTCAATAGGCAAATGGAAGAAGTCGGAATGAATGTTGCGTCGGCAGCGCGAGGCGCCGCAGCGACAGAGCCATATAGTATCGCCGCCGCCGTTAACGGAGTAATCATAGGTAACCTCATCCCGTGTTTGGATCTCACGGCGCGCAATCACGAAGCGTTCGCCGTTCACGGTCTTGACATACGTGTTCGGGTCGCATGAATGATTAATGTACCGCTCCGGCGGTTGCATAAGAACGACCTTACCCGCTTCGAGGTAATCGCAATGACGCTCTTGCTCATCAGCTGTTAGAGGTGTATCTCTGCCTACGACCCGCGAATCGTCGATTGCGAGAATGACATCGTTGCTCTGGAATGGCCGTGCAGCAAAAACGCCAAGCCCTTCGATATCAGAGGGGTTTACGACCACACTGTCCATCGTGCCAAGGAAAATATCACACTGCCATGCCAAGCGGCGTCGGCGAGCGGAAGTTTGACCGGACGGTCGGTCAGGTCGGGAGCGTTCAAGTGCGGGTTGCTGGGGTACGACATGTTCTCAGGGAGATGTCGGCGTGATCGCGCCAGAGCAGCCCGATCCAGGCTGACTTCGACGTTCTGCCGAGCCAGAAAAATCGACCCACAAACGCGCCGACCAGTTTCGGCTTTGACAGCGAGATGCCGCGGGAGGATCATTGACAGTGGGTTTGGGGCTTTAGTCAACGCTTGGCACTCTGAAGGTTGTGATGTCTTGCAAGACGTGCCAGTCCGCGAATCAGCGTGAATTTCCCGCCGAGATTGATGTCCATTTTCCCGGTTCTGAAAATTTCACGCAGGCCACAGTCTGGGTATTCCCAAAGCTTCTAGTTTGTTTGGACTGCGGCTTTGTGGAATTCAAGATTGAAAAAGCCGAGCTTAAACGGATTAGAGACCCTGATGTTCCGGCTCACCCGCCGGGGAGGAGAGCCGTTTAGCGCGGTCGGGTTGATTTCCCTCGCCCAGGGCAGCGGTGATAGCAGGTATCAGCTCAGTCGCGGCGTTTAGCTTCAGTACGTATCCCTGCGCGCCCGTTGCCAGAGCCGCGTTCACGACTTCGCTATCGGCGTTCTGAGTCAAGAATACAATTCTCGAACCGGAAGAAGCTTGCTGGATTTTTGTCGCGGCTTCGATTCCGTTCAGGCTGGGCATTCCAATATCCAGCAGGACAACGTCTGGTCGCAATTCTGTGGCTTTCTCGACTGCTTGCAACCCGTCGGATGTCTCGAAGATGATGCGCCAATCTGGCCGAGCTTCCAAAAAGTAACGAACTTGGACTCTCCACTCTGCAAAATCATCCGCCACGAGAATACTGACCCTGGTGGGATCAAGAACAGACAAAGAAGAGTAGCTCGACATGCAGTTCTCCCTCAATCAACTGCGAAAATACACACTCCACCATCCGCGATCCTGATCGCTTGCGCTACAGCGCATTCTGTCACGGCAGCATGCTGGTTCTTGGGGCGTTCGGCAGCTAGTATCGGTGTCGCGGTGCGGCCTGTCAATGGATGTTCGGAAAAAGAACTAATGGGCAGGACACAGAAACGGAAGCGGATGCGGCAGCTGCCATCGGCCGTAGTATGCCTTTGGTGCTCGGGTAATCGGACTCGGCCGCATCGACACCGCCAGCTTTTGTTTCCGAACCTCCGCCCTGTGCGCCGATCTGCACGCATATTGACAGGGATGGAGAACACACATTCTCGTATAAGACAGATTCCTGAGCAGACCCAGCACACGCTATGCTCGGCCGTTCCCAGATCAACGTCGGATTCCCGAATCCACCGTCAGCTCGCCTGGAAATTCGCAATCTACGTTCCGTAACCTTTGCGCGACGGCAAAGGCACTGCTGGTGTCGCGAAACCAACGAATACTAAGGCGATGGCCCGCGCACTTCTTCATCCGGGTGCAGGATAGTGCGACCTTCCTGGTCATGGTGAAAACCAACCGGGAGGGGAACCGCCGGCTCTCCGACCCGGTGCACAAGGGACAGTCAGCGCGAACTGCGTTTGAAGGCGGAGAACCCTTGGGGTGGGTGGAGATTCAGCGGACTTGGAAACTTGTTGATCGAGCCAATCACGGCTGCCTGATGGCAGCGATGGCCCTAGCGCGTGCCGACAAGCGAATGATGAAGTTGATCCGGGCATTTCTGGAAACCGGCGGGAATTGACGATGGCTTAGTGAGTCCGGTGCGGGTAGTCTGCTGTTACCTTTACGTTCCGATCTGGCCTATGTGGGCAACGAACGAGCAGGACCACGAGAGTGTTACACGCTTCCCCACGCATCATCTCACGGTCTGGCAAGACCAGGAAAAAAGGAAGCTTCTAGCATTCAGCTTCAACTGCTAGGTGCGGGAAGTGTAAAAGCAGGAGCCATACAGCGAAGTGGGAACCGCGGAGTTGGGAAAAAGACCGACGTGAGCTGCCCGCTCACGCTAATAGCCGAAAGAGTGCGTTTATCAGATTCCGCAGGGGATCGCGGGGGAACAGAGAAGACCTGTCCGGCATCATTTGCCAAGGTTCACGCAGAAGGGCAGAGGTCACGGGTGGCAGGGTGCCGATCGCCGCCGATTGCAAGAAGCAGACCAACCAACAAACGTCCGACTCCTGTCGAGCGCCGATACAGGCTCGGCCTGCCGCACATTAGAGCATCCTTAATTTAAACTTACTGGAACTAGTTGCACAACGAGAGGCAAGATTGATTGGACTGCTCGAGTCAGCCCACGTCAACAGATTCAGGTTATGGATGGAGTAGCCGGGGGCGTCTGGGTCGTGAGCCGCGGTAGTGAGCAACACGGGCGATCACTTCTGTACCGAGTACAAGACCGGGACAGAGCCATATCTTTCACTTTATTTTCGAGGGTCGGGTGGGACGACAGGACGACAAGCGTTAACTCGACAAACGTATCGGAAAACCCGCGCATGCCAGATCATGCTTCGGCGCCAGAATAGATGTAACGTATGCGGCCGAACTGTCGCTCCTGCTGTAACACTCGCCCCAGACTAAGCAGCGTGTATTGTGCTCCACATTGAGGACAAGTCTCATAAGGAGTATCACTTAGCGTATTGCACTCAACACATAGGACAGCCCGGTCTAGCGCGATTGTGTTCATTGCGTCACCCATCGTAGGTCTGGAGTCACGTTAACAGCCTGCTGACGTATGCCGAGCATGCAAGGCTCGCCAACTGGGTCGGTACATTACCGGAGCAAGATGTAGATGGGACCTGTCAAAACTAACAGGGTAACGTAATGGCTAACGGTGGGTTCGGATAAGCTCGCTCTGCGACTGGTCTCCTTGTTGGAGAATTCTAAAGACGCGAATAACCCAGGTAAGCGCTTCAGTTTCGGGAATCGCTGTTGGACTGTTTCAAGTCTTCTATTCGGTCTCATAACTGCGCGATGCGCTGACGAAGCTCCAGCGGCTTTGCGGGAGACCCTGGCCGACGAAGCCATGGCGATGCCACGCCGAATCGGTCGAAAAGCAGTGTGCCGTCCGGGTCGCCTCCCAGTGTAGGTAGACACGGAAGTCATTGACGGTGGGGATGGTGGTCTCGGCGCGCGAGCCACTGCCCAGAGCGGTGAATGCGGTCGTAAAGCTTCACAGAATTGCCGTTGACGCAACGTTTGATGGGTAGCCTTGGACGACTCAAGTCATTGACGACTTTCTCCAAGAAATACTGGTGAGCCTGACCACTCAAGGGGATATCTTTTTTTCCAGGCACATACTATCCGGAGTGGAAAAGGTGGTTATGGCGTGGTGCGCCAAGCGGGGTAGAGCCGTCGCAAGTTGCCGTTCGCCGGACGACGATATCGACTGCCATTCGCTCCAGTAAGTGAACCGGTACTTGCGATAGACTGCGCTGCGATTCCAGTTTTTTCCCCGATTGTGGGTGGATCTAAAACTCTAGCACGGCTCGACACTGCTAGCACGCAAACCAGTCCCGGCTCGATTCCATCTTTAAGGCCCTGAGCCAGCCACCGAAAGAACGCCTTTCTGCTTGCATCAAGAACCGGCTGCACCGGGGGTTGACGGGGAAGACTTCCGCAGCAAGCGAAGCATTGCTACTGAAAGCTGACCGCTGAAGGCTCGCGGAGCGTAACTTTGGTTGCGCCCTGGGTACTGAGATCTCTAACGTAAACAGGCCGAACCTACCGCGTTGTTGCTTGGACGAGGAGGCAGGCTCGGCCTGACTGTGCGTTCTTATTGAAACTTATCGAACCGAGGGGTAGGTGGGGAAGTGCCAGAACTTACAGGGGAATCTTCTCCCTGGAAACATACGGTTATCCCGGATAGGAGGTTCTCAAGAACGCGACGATAATTCGACTACACACCAGTCTAGCAATACTCTTTCCGTCCATTCCGTTCCGTTACTCCTGACAATTTCTTTCGATAAAAGGGAGCCACGCAAGAAAAGGTCTCCACACTGGCTTAGGCATTCCGTGCAACCATAAACTGATCGAGACGGAGCGACATCCGCGCCTTGCCATGATGGAACACACCACTATCGAGGCTATAAAGATCTAGCTCAGGATCTACGTGAATAGCGAAATGCCTACTATGCCAGTCAGCCGTTTGCTAGGACGCCCCAGGCAGAGCAGGGTTGAGCAGTTCAATCATCCCTGCAGACGGCAACGTCTTCCCTGTTTCAACCTGTAGCTTGCGAGCGAAATAGGCATTGGCCAACTAGTGGGGCAAACATAGTTGCTATGAAACCGCGTATCGCGCGTGCCTCTGTTCTTTGGTCCCCCCGGGCCAGGAAATAGTGATCAGAAACGCGCTCTCCTCCATCGCCTCGATATGGTGGAGGATCCCGTACTCCATTGCCACTAGGTCGCCAGTAAGAATTTCCCTGTCCTGATTGAGCGAATGTAGCCGGATTCTGCCTTTAAGCAACTGGATGGAAATTCGGCCGTCCACATGGTGCTCGTTCATTCTCGTTTTGGACTTCATGAGAATGAGGACGATATGAAGATCGGGATACTTGGCGAGGGTCTTCGAGCTGCGGCCGGTGTTCCTTTGCCATGAATCCTTGCTTCGCAGTTGCTTGAGTTCATGGTTGAGGTTGAACTGGAGTACAGTTCCGGCCAAAAAGGGCAACCTGTTCAGAGCGGCGCGGCTGGCATCAAGAGCCGACGGATTTGTGATCATACTCGCTTCCTCAGAAAAGTTTTCGTCGCTTATGATGCCGGTACAGCTCGGTGGGTTCGAGATTAATCACAACAGCAGCCCGCCTCAAAGGGTGCCACCGACGCTTTCCCATCCGAAAAGCCTGCCGGTGGTTGAGCGCAACGTACAGCAAACTGCCGATTGATCTTGACCACCCGGCGAGGCTGGAGAAACATTCAGAAGGTACCTCCTTGCAAGGCACGAATGGTCCAAGCAAACGTTCCGGACACGCCCGCAGGCTTTACTGGCGGCGAGACATCAGACGGCCACAAAAGGAAGTTCCTCGGCCCGCATCAGGAAACCAGACGGGCACGATCTAGATACCCGTGAGGAGCGGCAATCGCGAACTCCACCAGATTCATCCTGCGGGGACGACACTCTGTAGCTCATTTCGATGTACACGGGAATTAACGGATTCAGGCAGATTAAGGAGCAGGAGCACTTAACAGCTTTTGCTTCTGATCAAGTGCGGCTCTTCTGCGATAAAATAAAAAACATTGCGCCACTGTTGGGCTGCAAGTCTCCGAGACATGGTCTTCACTCTCGAAAAACGAGGGAGTCTTTGAATGTCCGAAGTCCATAGGATTTTTCTGCTATCGCCTGCCAGCGTTGCTGGAACTCGGGCTGCGCTGCTTATGGGCACGAGTTCCGAATTAGAGATGGCCCGGCGCTTGCGCGGGCATGGCGTACCGCTCGGGGAGTTGTTCAGTTTCATCAGCGGTTTGTACTTTCGCGGAAAGCTGGCATACGCCTCCGCCTTCAGCAATGCCCCACAGGGTGTTCACGGGGTATTCGTTATTACGACCAGTGGCGGCCTTGTGCCTCCAGACAATGCGATCACACTGGATCGGCTGCGGCAGATTACCGCAGGCAACCTGGATTCGGCAGACGCGCGATACAGAGCGCCGCTCGAACGCGACGCGCAACTCATCGTGGATAGGGCTGGTGCAAGCTGTCAGATCATACTCCTAGGCAGCATTGCCACCCCGAAATACGTGGATCCCTTGCTCAACTTTTTCGGCGCACAACTGATGTTTCCAGCAGAATTCGTCGGCCGCGGAGACATGAGTCGAGGAGGGCTCATGTTGCGGTGCGTCGAGTCTGGCGAGCAACTGACTTATCTCTCGGTGTTTGGCGCGGCGCGGCATGGCCGCAAACCTCCGAAGTTGAAGCCGCTGCCGCGAAAAACGCTTGCGTCCTCTTCCAGACGTGCACCGATAGAAGCCCCCGTGTAAGCCGCTTCGAACCTGCCCCGAATTTCCAATACAAGCTGGCCTCAAGCCCGTCGGCTTAGTGTCGGCGTACGGGCTCGCAACTCCAGGTCCTCACCGAGACCTGCCGCAGAGCGTAGGTAAAAGTCTCGAGGCGCGGTGAGATGCTTTACGCGCTTCACGTTGAGCGAACCAGTATCAGAACAATCAGAATTACCAGCACCAGCCCACCACTCGGGTAATAGCCCCATGATCTACTGTACGGCCAGGTTGGCAAGGCACCGAGCAGGAGCAAAATCAACAGCACGAGCAATATCGTGTACATCATCCCCTCCTCTCGTGTTTGTGTAAACGCATTCAACCTGCGATCGCTGGCGCCGGGTCATTTTCGATGAATACCGGGCCTGAGTATCGCTTTCCGTGGTCGGTCGGGTATCCATGATCGCAATCGGATTAGCTGCCGTGTGTGTTACCCTCCTTGGCTTGGCTGGCATACTTTCTGACCACGGTCAGGAACGGCTCACTCGAATGCGGAGCATTTACTTTTCCGTTCAGGATGTCAGAGAACGGCACGAAATTTCCATAAAGAAGGCGGGTTTCGTCTTTGTCTTGGGTGACCGCAGATCCGTTGAGGTCAATTCCTGCGAAAAGACCCCGCGCTCGGGAATAAGTCAACACTTCCGACTTCATTTTCCAGTCGGTGTCAGCACCGGCGTCGCGTCCCACTGGGCCAGCAGCAGCGGAAGCATCGGCACCGAGCTTGAACTTGCTTGACAACAAGTGTTGCATACCCTGATCGTTGGTCACGATCATGACGATGTCGATAGCCTGGCCGCCCAGCTGCAATCCCCAGCTGCCTCCAGTGATCGTGATTGGCGCAGGAGCACTCCATCCGTTAGTGGTGCGGCAAGTAGCCACTCCCTTTCCGTGGTTGCCGCCAAAACCGACAGCCACTTTCACCATCGAAGGAATCACTGCCACGCACTTGGCGTCGCTCATGACCTTGTTAGGAATCGCCTTGTCCGGCGTTGCCATGATCTCGTTCAGTACCTTCGCTGAAGCATCGATGCGTTTGGCGATATCGGACTGATCTTTCGCTTCGTTCGCCGACCAGCACATACCGACCATCAGCAGAAGCATTGTTCCCAGAACCAAAGCACACGAGGAAGACATTTGCTTCGCTTGATTCATTTGTGCAAACCCTTTCTGTGCTCGCATAAGCACGGCGTCCATCTTCGTTTCAAGTTCACGCTAGTCCTTTGTTCGCTTCCTGGTCTATCGGGGCCTGGCTGTATTCGCTGAAGAGGATTCACTCATTTTTGCCGCAATCCTAGTCATCGGAGATGCCAAGCATCGACCAGGCTTAGTTATTTTGATGTTTTTACCCGATGTTGCTCCGGCGTCCAACTGCTAGACTGACCTACGCTTTACCAGGGGGCATTTGGTGCGGGCGCGGAGCTTTGGTCCACCATAGCACACGGAATGGTGGGCGCCGCCGGGATGGGACTGGTTTTGCGACGACCGCCCTGGCAGTTGGTTCAGGCTGAACTTGCGACCTGGATCAACGACGTTGGGGTTTCGAGTAGTTGCGACACACCCTTGACCGTAAAGTCATACTCCCAGCGCCAACATCGCCCCCTATTGACTATCACGGTCCCATTCGCCACGGATGCTAGCGTTTCAATTGGCGCGGGGCGTAGAACCCGCGCGGCCTCCCCGCCTGCTCTTCAAGGCGCAATCAAAACCTGCCTTGGTCCGGCTTCTGATCGCTATTCTCGTGGGAGACTGCTGAAGTGCACGTCAGTTTCGCCAAGCGAGGACCTGCTCAGTGATAATAACTGCGAATAGTGCTGGCTCGATTCTGACCACTGTTGCAGCTTGGGAGCAAACCACATGGTTCACATTTTCAAGACTTCGTTAATTTGTGCCGCCCTCGTTTTGTCGGCTTACGCAACTGCGATCCTGAACGTTCCGCGTGGGGGCGTCGTCAAGGTTGATGAAAATGTATCCCCTGGTGAGTGGGACGATGCTGCGTCCATTCCTATCGTCGTTGAACCCGGCTGGCAGGTTCGAGTTCGACTCAAACATGACGACGAAAATCTCTATTTCCTGTTCAGCGGTCTCCGACACCGAAATCAGAGGATGTTTCCGGAACTCTTTATTGATCCGCAAAATTCATGCACCTCCAAGTGGGAAGAGGGCCAATGGTGGTTACACGTTTCGTACAACCTGTGCGAAGGTGACGGCGAGCCTAACGTGTATCGCAGGGCAGACGTTTTTCTCTGCGCTCACGAAAAGCCGGCTTGGGAAGCAAATAATCCTCCGGCCAGCGACACCAACGATGTGGAGATAAGAGTCTCGTATTTGAAGCTCAGGATCAAACCCACAACGGGACAGTACCTTGGCTTAGCCGTTGCTGTTACTGATGCGAAAGGGGACGCGAATCAGAAGTGGTTTTTTTGGCCTCCAACGGCTAAGGTGAAATCACCAAACACATGGAGTGAGGCAGTGCTGAAGAATTGACGTATTTGCCACGGCCTTGGCCAAGATTTCCCGATTGCTTAATCGCTTCAAGAATCTGCTAAAGCGGGCAGCATCGCGCGTGCACCCTTCGTCGATAGAGACAACCTCAAAAGGGTGGGCACCAGACCAGAACTTGCGGAGTATCCAGGGCTTCGACGTGAGTCATTGCCATACTCCTCGGCCTACTTCTGCACTGCCCAAGCCAACCCATCTGCCCCCGCACCCGCCCTGATCGTTCTATCGATCTTCAGTAATCCGAGATCGATGGCAACTATTTGCTTGCTCTGATCGCATGAAACATACGCGACTCGATTGTCTGGCCGCACCAGGATCTCCTGCGGAGCGGCGGGCACTGGAATCGTTTTTTCGACTGTCATCGTCTTCAGATCGACAACTGAGACAGAATCACTGGAGGGATGTGTTACTAGAAGTCGACGCCCATCGTGAGTTGTGGCGAGGCCAAATCCAAGCACTGGTAACTGTATCCGCCTTTTGACCGTGTTGCTCTGGGTGTCGATTACCGCCAAGTTCGGCGCAACCTGATCGGCGGTGAACACCCATCGGCCATCGGGCGTGATAGCAATGCGCTGAACGCTCTTCGAAACCGGAATCACCGTGAGCACCTTCTTCTGGCGCAAATTGATCGCCGACACCGTTCCTTGACCGACATTTGCCGTATAGCCGTGCTGCCCATCGCTCGAAATCGCGAGCATGTGCGATTCCGGAGCTCCGGTCGGGATCGAATCCACCACTTCTCGCCTTGCCGGGTCGATTACCTTGATCGAGCGTGTCAACTCTGCAGTCACGTACAGTTTTCCGTCCGTCGGATTGAAAACCGCGCTGTGCGGCCTGCTAGGCTGGCCCAAATCGACAGACGCGACTTGCGCATGTGTCTTGAGGTCTATCACGCTAATCGTTTGGCCGTCGGTGCCTGGGACACCCACACCCGAGTTTCCATAGATTGGCACCCAGGCAATCTGTCCATCCGGCGAAGCTGCAACTTCGTGGCCGGTAATGCCACCAACCGCCACCACCGCAAGTTGCTGGCCCGATTCAGGATCGATCATGCTCAGCGTTCGGTCTATCTTATTCGCAACCAGCAGCAATCTACGGCCAGCGACGCCTTGCGAGCAGATAATCATCGGTGACCAAAGCAGAAACACAGCGAGAACCGGGCAAAGGATTCGTCCACTCATCTCAGTTCCCTCCCACGAGCGCTGATTTTGACCGTTGCGTCTCCTGCGCCTGCAGTAATCATCTACCACCTCCGTCGCAGAACGCCAAGCTCCGTTGGATAAACGAAAGGATTAGGCGCGCCTGCTGTTTTGTCGTGCTGCCTTGCTCTTGTAGTCGATCGGTGTGGAGCACGCACAACGTTCCTGTGTATTTCGCGCAATTTCCACAGTGAACTTCGTGCATTCTCGACTATATTGGGATACTTGCCGTTGTTAGCCTGCGAGCACGTCGACACTGTCAGTCCGCACACGAATACTACATTGTAGGACCGACCACTGTCCTCAACGCGTGTCGACCAAGTGGCGCACCCCCTTTCGTGTACCCGGCGTGAGGTGAGCGGCCGGCGGTGTTCCGCCGAGGTCTACAGTCTCGCCAGCAGAGATGATCCGCTCGTTGGCCAGATCGCTCCCCAGGCGAGATCTCCCTTGCCACCGCGTGTCATCAGCTCACCGTCATCCTTGCTGGCCTGAGCGTCGCGTCTGCCTGCTCTTGGGAGCGAGGCCGTCGCAGTGGTCGAAGTTCGCCCGGGCTATTCAGCAGCATCTTGACTTCCTGCAGCCTGCCCAGTTTCTCGATGTTCGACTTGCGGAAGCATCAGCTCGTGTCTGGTTGTCCAGCAGCATGTGTCCGGCTGGGCGTTGTGATCAGAAATGAGCTGAGCAAAAAAAATTCGTTCCAACATAATAGATAGTCTCCATATCTCCTCGCCTCGACCAGCCTTGACCAATTTTCCAACCCATGGTTCATCGCGTCCTTGCCGGCATCGCGAGGTTTCGCAAAGAAGCACCTACATCATCGCGGCATGTGTAGCGTTGTCTTTCAATGTCTTCGTTCTGATGGTGCAGTCGTTGGAAAAAGCCACGGCGTTGAAGGCAATCGCCCTGACACAAGAAGAACCGCGGTTTGTTGTGCAAAGCGCTGTTATTGGTGCTGTCGTTGTCCTCATGACACTTGCCGTGAAGAAATTCCAGCCCCCAGCTAAACGGTAGCTAAATCAAATGCTTAGGCGAAACAACGTTTTGACTAGGTCGCCAATCTTGCGCTTTGATAAGCGCACTCTGTTCGAAGCACTGGGGAACTGCCGGCCCCCTACTACTTACAAAATCCTTGTTGCCGAGGACTTTCGCCGATTGACGTGCACATCACTGTCAGCACTATGGAAATTCGGCAAATTGGCCATTGTTGAGGATCAAAAAAGAATCGTCGGTCCGGCAAGCAATGAGCCGTTTCTTTGGCGTGTCAATGCAGTCATCGGCCAATTGGAAGGTTCCGTGGTGGATGGCGATGCTGGTCTTGGCGCCGAGAATATCCTGGGCTTTAACGGCTTCTTCGGGACTCATATGTACAGGTGACATAAACCAGCGCGGTTCATAGGCCCCGATGGGCAGTAAGGCGAGATTTGGCGAGCCGAACTTTTCGCGAATGTGCGCGAAATGATTTCCGAACCCGGTGTCGCCTGCGAAATACACCAGCCGTTCGGGATATTCAATTACATACCCGCACCACAGCGTCCTGTTCCGATCAAAAATGCCACGGGCTGAGAAGTGCAAAGCGGGAACAGAGTGGATGCTGAAGCCGGAAATGGTCAGTGACTCTCCCCAATCCAGTTCATAGACGGGTTCAATTTTTTCAGAGCGAAGCAGGCGAGCAACGCCAGCAGCCACTACAAAAGTGGAACTTCCACGAGCGGCCAGCTGACGCAAAGTGGGCAGATCCAGATGGTCGTAGTGATTGTGGCTGATTAGCACTGCGTCGACGAGCGGAAGATCCTCGATCCGCACTCCCGGTTTCCTGCGTCGCTTGGGGCCTATCCATGACAGAGGACTTGCTCGCTCCGACCAAATTGGGTCGGTCAAGAGATTGAAGCCGGATCGTTGAATGAGCACCGTTGAGTGGTTCACCAGAGTAACTCGGATTTGGTTAGTTTCCACGGTATGGGGTGGTATGGATTGCTCGACATCAGCAATGAAAGGCGGCGATGGTTCAGGGCGGCTTGTTAGCTTCCATCGAAGAACATCAAGAAAGCCGAGCGCCTGGGACGCTTCCGGATTGTAGAAACGCCTTCCGTCAAAGTGCTTTGGGAAGCCCCGATCGGTCATATGTTCCCCGGCTCACTACGTCAGATGCACATCAAACATTGCCAGCCAATACTGAAGCGACTGGAATGCAAAACCGCAGAGTATGAACACAATCCCGAACGCCCCGAGACGCCGTTCCGGAAGATTGTCAGCATAGTATTCAATGTAGGGATTCACCGTCATTCCGATGCCAGTAACAAGTCCTGTCACCAGCCCTACGGCGAATGGCAAATGCCCATGTGTTTTCCACGCGATGAATGAAGGTGCTGCAGATCAGGCACTGGCAATATATCCGATCCTGCGGACCAAGGTTCCCCGGAGTTGACGACGTGTAAGCCGAGGATGGCGAGCCGCTACATAATCTATGGCTGGGCGCATGGCGCGAGAGTACGCAAAAATTTGGCCAATTGTGGTGAGAAGGGCAAACGCGATTGCGAATCGAAGTCCCACAATCCGATATAGCCCGGCTCCAAAGCCAAATCCTCGGATCGCCGAAAAGGCTCCTTCCCAAGGCAACGAATAATGATCGAGCCCACGCGCCGCCCGGTTGAATTCGATTGAAAGTGTGATGTCGGTCGCAATTCCGGAGGCTATGCCAAACAACAGACCCAGGCCGATGCCGTACCCGATACCCAAGACAACCGAGTACGTGACCGCGCGGGTAAGCAGCCGCAAAGGACCGTGTTGTCCGCCCAGCAAGTCGTAGGCGAGGTAAAGACTGCCTAGCACATCAAGGCTTGTACCAATTATGCTGACAGCAGAGACTGTGTGGTGGTTCATCGAGCAATTAGGCTACCATCTAGTAACACCCAGATCGCGATGTTGGACTATGCAGGCTACCAGGTTGCGGGACAACATCGTTCAGTAACCGAGTCGATTCCCACGAAGAAAGACTTACCGCGCCCTGCTCGGACCAGCGAATGGAAGAGCGTCGCTTTACGACAAATGATGGAAGGTGAATTGTAGGTGCCCTACCTCATGGATTGCCTGCACACACTATATCCTCGTTGCCATCATGTGGCTGATGCTCAACCCGCGTATCGAGAAGAAAAGCGGAACGGTAAATCGCCAGAATGGAACCCCTGAGGGGGCAATATCAGCGTTCACCAGGGGCTTTTGCCAGGTTCTGAAGAAAGGGGAGGCCCATGTTGCTGAGCTTCTTTTCCAGCCGCGCCGTGCAATCGCAATCGCCGCAAGCCCAGGGCTCACTGCCATTGAAGTCGCGACACTTGCTCCGGTCATGCGCGTCCTGCACTCTCACCAGTTCGAAGAACTCTTCCCAATATGGCGTTTCCTCTTGTAGCGGCGTCGGACAATAACAAACTTCAACCCAGCGAACTTCTTCTCCGCCCAGCTGGCGAGCTTCACTCATGTTTTTGAG
>Ga0126372_10000366_pt1 | contig 15471 bp, 18 predicted proteins | sample PanSoiMetaPlot_6_FD_92762 | JGI IMG/M metagenome (GOLD analysis project Ga0126372, IMG submission 92762) | Tropical forest soil microbial communities from Panama - MetaG Plot_6 | ecosystem: Environmental > Terrestrial > Soil > Tropical forest > Bulk soil | place: Panama | collected 2016-02-17
GTATGAGCGAAGATGCTCGAGAAAGCGGTTGCGGTCTACACTCTCCCGCGAAAATTTATTGAGACGAATTTCCAGCGTGGGTCCCGAGCGCAAGACCCGCGATTGGGCTGGCAGCAACGAACAGCCAGAGAAGTCGGAGGTCAGCCCGCTTTCGAGCCAGGCGAGATTAAGTGGAGACTCAAATAAACCCGCACTCCACCGAGCCATAATTGCCGCGAGTTGGTCATGATATGTTTCGGTCAAAAACGCGTCCGACCCGGCCGGAAGTTTGGCTAACATGGCCTCGAGCGGCAGCCGGTCGCGGTAGTGGGGATCGACGTGAAAGGCGCTTGCTCGCGAGACCGCGGGGGGCGGATCGGAAAGGTAAAAGGAAGAAAACGCCAGGTCGGCAAATCCGGGGAGCAGGGCGGCGCCTTGGCAGCAGCGAATGAGGAAATTGCGACGATCGATCATGTGAAGATCGTGGCCATCAGGTTTCTCCTCGGGGTTCACAGACATATCTGGATAAGGTGGCGTGTGAAGCGAAATTAACATCCGCACGGTAGGGGGTCAAGGTTGGGGCAGAGCGCAAGCGGCCTATGATAGGCTAACGGCGCGTTTTCCGGGATCTCGTGAGCGAATTCCTTGAGCATTCCTCGCATTACCGTAGTGGGTAGCTATGCAACCGGGCTCACTATGAGGGTTCCGCGGTTGCCTAGCACAGGCGAAACTCTGCTGGGTACGGGCTATCGCGTGGACTATGGCGGCAAGGGCTCGAACCAGGCTGTGGGCTGCGCCCGACTCGGGTCCCACGTGAGCTTTATCACCAAGATTGGAACGGACAGTTTTGCTGAGATGGCGCTCACCCTATTTCGCGAGGAGGGCATCGATGTCCAATATGTCCGCCGAACCACAGAAGCGCCAACCGGCGTAGGGTTCATTCTTGTCGAGCAGGACCGTGGGCATAACTGCATCGCCATTGATCCGGGCGCGAACCAGCGCTTAACGGTTGGTGACGTGCTGGGATGTAACGCCGCCTTCGACAATGCGGCGGTAGTACTGACTCAGCTTGAGATTTCCGCAGCGGCGGCGGAGGCAACCCTTCAGTGCGGGCGCGCGCGAGGCGCAATCACAATGCTCAATCCGGCGCCCGTCCAGCCACTTTCCCGGGCAGTACTGGAAATGGTGGACGTTCTTACACCTAACGCAACGGAAGCGAAGGTGCTTGCCGGACACAGTCCAAATGATAATGTTCGACCAGAGGAAGTCGCGCGCGAATTGCTCCATAAGGGAGTCAAACACACCGTGATGACCTTGGGTGAGCAGGGAGCGATGGTGGTAACCGCGTCTTCCATGGTCCTCATTCCCGCGATCGAGGTCAGAGCCGTAGACACGACTGGCGCGGGGGATGCCTTCAATGCTGGCTTGGCGACCGCGCTGGCATCGGGGGCGAGCCTCGAGGATGGGGTACAGTTTGCTGTGGTTTGCGGTGGATTGGCAGTGGCAAAGGAGGGGGTGATCCCTTCCTTACCTTACAGGGACGACATATTGAAAGCCTATCGCGAACAGGATAGAACCATACCACCCTGGCTGGCCGGCAAGGCCGAGATCGCCTGAAACTTTGGGCAAACGAGGGACGCGGTGATTGTAGGCGATTCGACTTTTCAAAGCGGCTCGACTCCCAGCAGCGTCTCCAGCCTGGCAAGTCGAATCCAGTCCACTCTCATATCCAACCAATTAACCCAGACGCTCTGGGAAGAACACCTTCAACAATGCCTCGAATACCGTTTTCACGCAGCAATGATCCCAGCGGCCTGGGTGAGGCAAACGGCAGATGCCTTGCGTAACACGGGAATTCGAGTTGCGTCGTTTGTAGACCTTCCTTATGGAACTATGAGCAGCGCGGGCAAGGCGTATGAGGCTGGACGCATTGTGGATGACGGTGGCGAGGAAGTCGATCTCATGCCGAATGTCGGGTTCTTGCTTTCAGATATGAAGAGAGAATATCGGGAGGATATCCGCGGCGTGGTTCAAGTGGCGCAGGGGCGGCCAGTTAAGGTGATGCTGGAGTTGCCTCTATTAAATGAGGTGCAGCGCAAGTATGCAGTCGACTTAAGCATCGAAGCTGGCGCTAGTTATTTGAAAAACGCCAGCAGTGGAGCCGTGGGTGTTGCCACGGCTGAACAGATCCGTTTTTTGCGGCGGGTTGCACCCGCGCAGGTTCGCATCAAGGCTTCGGGCGGAATCAAGAAGGCCGGGCAGGTTTGGGAATTGCTGGAGGCGGGCGCCGACCTCGTCGGAACCACTGCTGGTGTCCAGATCATGAGGGAGATTCAAGGAGAGAAGGCTACGTTACGGCAGCGAGAGGCTGGTTATTAGCGATCGGCGTTTCGCGAGCGGTTCCTGAAGCGGCGGGGCGCAATGGGAAACGGCCGAGTCGGCGTACCGTGATCCGAGCCGCAGGCTGGAAATCCTGGCCAACAGAGGGCAGATTGGCGCGTACTCCCTAAAACGCCCCCTCCACTCTATGTATTCCCGGATCCCGAACAACCGACGTTGTGCTGATTCCGGCGATAGCCCCACGACCGGCTCGCTCGGTTGGGCACAGCCACCGATGATTTTCTCCATGAGCGCCGGTCTATACCTGTAGATGCAGCGTCCCGCACTGGACGCCAGGCATCGGGAGGTACAACATGAGCACCAGCAACATAACCGCAGCCCGCGCGGTAGCCGACCCCGTGGAAAAGCAACTCCTAGCCTGCGTAGAGATCGAGGCCGAGTCGGAACGTGTATTCCGGGCACTGACATCGGAAGAGATCATCGCATGGTGGGTCAGGCCCGGCGTATTTGACACGAGGGAATGGTCGTGCGATATGCGTGTCGGAGGTCGCTGGCGGGCGTCCGGCATAAGCAGAGGACAGCCATATGTGCAGGAGGGCGAGTTCCTCGAAATCGACCCACCCCATAAACTGATTCACACTTGGGACGGCGCTGGAAGGCCGGACCTGCCATCGACAGTCACGTACCTTGTGGAGCGGTTCGAGAAAGGAACACGCCTCAACATTCGGCAGACAGGCTTCGTTTCCTCGGACGTCTGCAACGCGTTCGCGGTAGGATGGGAGACGAGCCTCAAACGGCTCGCTGAAATCCTCGTTCCATGAGCGACGTGGCGAAGCCGCCTGCAAGCGAGACTGTGAGCGAAACCAGCCTGCTGCGTTTCGCAAAGGGTGGCGATCCGCAAGCCTTTCAGCAACTGACCGAGCCTCACCGGCGGGAGTTGCATCTCCACTCTTATCGCATGCTGGGGTCGTTCCACGATGCCGAGGACATGGTACAGGAAACCTTTCTGCGAGCGTGGCGCGGCCTTGCTAGTTTCGACGGCCGCGCCTCCACTGGCTATATCGCATCGCTACAAACACCTGCCTGAATGCCTTGGCCAGTCGCGGGAGAATCGGCAGGGACTTGCCAGAAATCTACGGTCCCCCGACTGACAAGTTGCCGGATCGTGAACCGGCAAGCGAGGTCAGGTGGTTGGAGCCGTATCCAAACTCAGCACTCGAAGGAATCGCTGATCGGTCGGCGGGGCCCGACGCTGTCCTGGGGTGGTCAGCGTCGGAGGCAGCTCGCCTGCTGAACTCGTCGACTGCAGCGGTCAATAGAGCGCTGCAACGCGCTCGCGCGACGCTCGCAGAGCGGCTCTCGCTTGGTCCGCCGTGTGTTTCCGCCTTGACCGGCGGTGAGGAGCGAGCGCTGCTCGAACGCTACGTTCGAGCATGGGAGACCACCGATGTCGATGAGTTTACGGCACTGCTGCATGAGGATGCACAGATGAGCATGCCGCCTTGGCGTCAATGGTATCGAGGCAGGTCAGCGATAGCAACGTTTTTCGCCGCCACTGGCCGGCCTGGCGGCCACGCGCCGTTCCGGCGACCCCCTACAGCCGCGAACGGGCAGACGGCTTTTGCGTTTTATAGCCGTTGGCAGAGCTCCGAATGGAGGTTTCATTCCATCCAGGTATTAGAGTTCAACCGCAGCACCATCGAACGCATGACCAGCTTCGTCATGCCTGCACTCGCCTCCGTGCTCGGACTCCCCCACGTTCTGCCACCGCAGGATGACATCACGACCAAGCCAGTCTGTGGCATCTGTTAATCAGCGACGAAAAACTCAGAAAAACTATGTTTTCCAGTGACCGGTGAAGCTTGCAACTCAAGGTTGTAGGTGCTTATTTGTACCGAAGCGACCCACATTGAAGCTGAGCGGTTTTCATGGGAACGGGCTGCCATGTTGCATGCTTACGAAGCGGGCAACTAACAGCAACCGGACCGGGTCAACCGGTCAATTTGGAATGGCAACTATTCATCAGCCGACGCTTGCCAACGGCAAAGTGCACCTCGACAGGCCAGTGATGTGGCGGTTTTTGGGAAATTGCGGCAAGAGGAACGGCGAGCTGGCTACGGCTGGACAGACTCCGCTATCCAGTTGAGATACTCTTTACTGCCATCCTCGATGGTGACTGCAATGCACTCGGGAAGATCGTAGGAGTGCAGCTCAGCGACGGTGTCGCAAATCTTCTCGAACTTGCTTCGAACCGTCTTTATGAACAGCATCCATTCTGTGTTGGTTTCCACCCTTGCCTGCCACCAGTAGGTGGATTCCACGCTTGGAACAATGTTGACGCACGCTGCCAGCTTGCGCTCAACGAGGGCGCGCGCAATCCGGCGTGCTTCTTCTTGCGAGCCAGCGTTAGTCAGGACGATCGTCTTGTCGGTCATATAAAATCGCTTTCGGCTATCAGCTGGAGAGAAGGCTTGGCGAGCCGCGGCTCCACACCTAGTGTACGGTAGAGAGGTTGCTTGCGACCTCTCTGGTAGGAGAGCGAGATGGTAACCCAAATCAAATTCGGAACCTCGGGGTGGCGCGCTGTCATGGCCGACGAGTTCACCTTCCTAAATGTACGCCGTGCAGTCAACGGGATTGCCCGCTACGTGCGCTCACAGGACGCTTCCGGGGCCCGCGTCATTATCGGTCGTGATCCGCGCTTTCTGGGGGAGACGTTCTGCGCCATGACGGCCGACATCCTGTCCTCGTACGGTATTACTCCGCTGGTCATTGCCGATGCTGCCCCTACGCCCGCCATCGCCTACGCGGTGATTCGCGAGAACGCCAACGGCGCGATCAACTTCACTGCCTCCCACAATCCGCCGGAGTATAACGGTATCAAGTTCTCGACGCTGGATGGCGCGCCCGCGCTGCCCGAGATTACCAGGAAAATCGAAGCAGAGATTGCCGCTTTCGATTCCGGTGTCGAGGCTCCTAAATCGCAGGTAGGAGCACTGGCCAAAGCCCTGGATCCAAAGCCCGCCTACCTGACTCGCTTGACAGAGATTGTGGATATAAAAGCGATCAAGAGAGCCGGACTGCGCGTCGTGTTTGATCCCCTGTGGGGCGCGGCTCGCGGCTATTCCGATTCCATTCTACGCGACTCGGGAGTCGAAGCCGCCACCATACACGACTATCGCGATGTGCTTTTTGGTGGCCAGGCTCCTGAACCGGACGATCACCTGCTCGATCCGCTCCGCCAAAGGATGCGCGCCAGCAATGCACACATCGGCATCGCCACCGACGGGGACGCGGACCGCTTTGGCGTCGTGGATTCGGACGGCACTTTCTTTCAGCCCAATTACATTATCGCGCTGCTCTTCGATTATCTGGTCGAGAGCCGCGAGTGGAAAAACGGCGTGGGCAAGTCGGTTGCGACTACTAACCTCATCAACGCTCTTGCTCGCCATCACAAGGTCGAGCTTCACGAGACCCCCGTCGGCTTTAAATACGTCGGCGAGCTTATCAAGCAGGACAAGATTGCGATAGGCGGAGAAGAGAGCGCTGGGCTTTCCATTCGTTATCACGTGCCGGAAAAGGATGGAGTACTGGCCGGCCTGCTGTGCGCTGAAATGGTCGCCCGGCGCGGTAATTCGCTGGGCAGACAATTGCGCGAGCTATTTGCTAAAGTTGGTTCCTATTACCCTCGCCGAGAGAACTTCCGCTTGACCCCCGAGGTCAAAGAGAAGTTCACTGGAAAGATGCAGTCCAATCCCGAGGACTTCTTCGGCCGCAAGGTGACGGAAGTAGTCCGCAAAGATGGACTGAAGCTGGTGTTCGAGGACGGGTCGTGGATCTGTTACCGGCTCTCGGGCACCGAACCAGTGGTTCGAGTCTACGCTGAGGCTCGCACCGAAGAGGGGCTCGAGAAGTTGAGCGCCGCAGCCAAACAATGGATTTTCGAGTAGAGCGAACGCGCAGAATTCCAAACCTGCCTCGCCCCGAGAATGGGATCCGCGCTATAGTGGAGCGCGCTCCCGAGGCCGAGGTAGCGCTAGACCGTATCCGCAACCGCTTTCGTCCTACCGGTGAGAGACTCTACAAACTTCGCCGGCGCATCGCTACCGCAGCCGTCGCTGTGCTCACCGTATGGCTATTTCTGCACGTCATGTTCAGTGCTAACGGGATGGTTGCTTACAAGCAGAAGCGTGCCGAAATCGAAGTCCTGCGCAAAGACGTGGAGGCCTTGCAGCAGGAGAACGAGACTTACACGCGGCAAATTAAGGCGCTCAAGAGCGATCCCAAAGCCATTGAGAAGGAAGCGCGCGAGCAGTTACATTATGCGCGTCCTGGGGAGGTGATCTATGTCTCTCCGCCGCCCCTGCCACCGGCGTCGAAGCCGGTTAACAACTCAGCGAAAAATAGCAAATAAGGATGACCCGCTGATCCGATAGGACGGCAGCTACTCCTGCCCGCGGAGACACCTCACCGCATATAGAAACGCCGCGATTGAGAACGCAAGAAACAGAAGCGACTCTTGTGCGACGCGATGCGCGTTTCCCAAACCGACGGTTGCATAGCGCAGAAAGTCGATTTGCCAGCTGATTGGATTTGCCGTGGCGGCCACCCGGAACCATCTCGGGAGAGGCTCAAGGGGGTAGAACATGCTGCTGGCGAACAGGAAAACAAAATACAGAATCGACGTCACGCTGTTGAAAACGTCGTTGCGGCGCGTGCTGAGGGCGAATATAGAGTAAAAGAAAAACCACCCTGCGGTCCCGGCAAACATGGCCGCGAAGACCAGCGGAACCAGTTCCCAACGTATGCGGATATGAAAAAGCAATCGGCCCAGAGCGAGGGTGATGGCGGCCTGCATGATGCTAACTAGAATCGTGAACAGAACTTTGCCCAGCATGTACGCCGACCGGCTCAGGGGATAGGTAAGCATTTCGAAAAAGATACCGTTGTCACGATCCAGAAAAAACGACCACGAAGTGTTGGAGGCGATTCCAAAGCTGGCCATGGCCAACACGCTGCCCAGGAAAAACGAGTTGTAGTCCAGGTGGGCCGAAGAAAGCGGCGAACCCAACGCCGCATTCACGCCTACGCCAAAGACGAGCATGTAAGCCAAGGGGTAAAACAGGTCCCAGAAGATGAAGACCAGGTTGGTTGCCCGAATCCTGCCTTCGCGATACAGCATGGCACGAATAGCGTTCATGTCTACGCCTCCTCTCGGGTCAGTTCTAGGAAAACGTCTTCCAGGCTGGCGCCGCTGACTTCCATTCGCAACACGCGGCGATGGCGGGCCAATGCGCTCACCAATTCCAGGACCGTTCCTTCCGCAGCTTTCAGGGTGGCTTCCAGCGTGTTGTTCTCAACATTTGCCCGCAGCACGGGTAGTGTGGAAAGTTCACTGGCGATGTCTTCCGGCATGGATTCGAAGGTCATCGAGATCTCGTAGACTTCTTGGGAGAGCGACTTGAGCGTGTTCAGGTCACCCCGGGCAACTTGCTTGCCCTTGTTCATGATGAGGATGTCGTCACAGAGTTCTTCGGCTTCGCTGAGTATCTGCGTGGTGAGCACGATCGTGCGTCCGTTGCGCGCTTCGTAGCGGATTTGTCGCATCACCTCGCGCTTCAGAAGCGGATCCATTCCCGTGGAAAATTCGTCGAGAAACAGGACCGGTGTAGCCACCATGAATGTCTTCGCTACCTGGACCCGCCGCCGGAATCCGCCGCTGAGATCCTGCACTTTGCGGTCGACTTCTGCACCCAATCGGAAGCGGTCGATGACTTCGTCCGCGCGACTCCTTGCCTTTGCTTGGTTGACACCGTGAAAACGGGCAAACGTCAGCAGGTTGTCACGCACGCTGAGCAACAGGTCAACGGCTGTTTCCTGAATAACAGACGCGATTCGCCGCCGTACCTCGAGCGGCGATTTGACCACGTCAAACCCAAGCACTCGCGCAGTGCCTGAAGTAGGCCGGCTAAGCGTGGTCAGCATGCGCAACAGGGTTGACTTGCCGGCGCCGTTCGGCCCCAACAGCCCGAAAATTGTGCCCGACCCTACTTCGAAGCTCATGCCATCGACAGCGCGAACCGGGTTGTTTCGCGAGGCGTAGATCTTAACCAATTCTTGAACTTCGAGCGCGAAAGTGCCCATGGCGATATCTTTCTCCACAAGGTGAAAACCCGAAATAAGATTGAATTATCGAGGCAATCGGTTACCACGGCCTGGACCGAGAAGCCGACACGACACAGGTAACCGAAAACAACTCAGAGATGGCAGGCGGGGACTAACATAGCTTGCTCCAAATGAATGCTACACCGCACGCCTGAACACGTCAAACATGGCAATTTCTTTTCCTGTACTTCTGGCTTCATGCGAAATCCATCCGCTCAATGAAAAATGCTGAGTCGAAAATATGAATCAGATGGGGAGCAAAGAGCAACGACCGGCTGTGTTATAGTTTTTTCCGCTCCGCTGCCACTTCGTCAGCAAAGCTGTAACCTCGGCCAGGGGTCTAGACTCTACATCACAGTCAGTGAGCCAAACCCGGCTCACCGGCACGGTTCAATGTTTGTTCTACCGTTTGCGGTCGCAACCGCGGAATAGAGGAGAAGAAACGGATATGAAGAAATTGTTGCTGCTTACTGCTGCTCTCTCCCTGGTGTTCTCCTATGTGGCGCTGGCCGGTGCGGCCGGCAAGTCCGAAACTGTCAAAGGCTGGGTGAGCGACACCAAGTGCGGCGCCAAGGGCATGAACGAGAAGCATGCCGCTTGCGCCAAGAAATGCGTTGGCGCGGGCGAGAAGCTGGCCCTGGTCACTGACAAGGGCGAGAAGGTCCTGACCGTCTCCAATCCCGATGCCCTCGAAGGCCATGAAGGGCATCACGTTCAGGTGAAGGGCGAGGTTACCGGTGACTCGATCACTGTGGACAAGGAAAGTGTAAAGATGTTAGCCGCCAAAGGCGAAAAGGGCGGCGCCATGGAAAACATGCACTGACGCGGCTGATCTTTCGTGAAGCGGACCCCCATGCCTCCTCGCAGTTGCGAGACATGGGGTTTTTCTTTTTGAGCTGCTGGCACGAGCTCGGCCTGTTCCTCCTTCTCGGAGGAGTGCTGGCGGCAGCCACCACAAAGCTGGTACTGGTACACCATCAGCAAGCCCCTCCGATGGCCGACCTCGCCGGCTTCATCTTGAGCGTCGAGGAATTGGCGAAGGGGTGTCAGTGGCGGAGAAGAAGAGCAAAGCTATGAGCATTGCGGGGAACGAATCGGCTGATAAACATGGTGGGCCGAAGGGTGATCGCGATGTTGTTCGAGCAGGGGAAGAATCCGATCCAGTTGATCAAGATCGAGGACTGGTCCAAAGTGCTTGAATATAACCACGGACAAGGCCGAGGACGCGGCCTGTTCTGGACGCGAGATTGTCCTGAAGAGCGCGCGTAGCAACTTCTGATCCACGATTGAAACTGAGGACCAACACGCGATGCGCATCGACCTCTGCCGGTGTCGATTCCTGTCTGGCAGCCCTGACTTTTTGATTTTCTGAATGGGTTTCATCGTGGGCCAACCGTACTGCCGCGGTCGTTTCGACCAGGGTTCGCCACGCCACGACTGACAATGGTGTGGACGGCGGCTTTCACCTTCCTTGCTGCCTTTTTCTCTGCGGCACCTCAACGGCCCAAGACCATGGGTAACGACATGATGCAGGCAGCTAGAGGATGTAGACCAGTACGTTGGGTTGGCGGGACTGTTTTGGTGCTATCGTCCGAGACGTATTGACCTTGTGGTCGGGACTGGTGACATTGCTCTTAAGCCTGGGGGCTACAGCCTGACGGCATAGCGTCAATGACGCAAAAAACCCCGTTGGGCAACCGCGGCCGGAACTCTGCACACAGGGGGAATCATGAGCAAGTGCAATTTGGTTGAGGATTGGGGAAGTGCTCCTGGTCTATCGGTCTCGCGAACGGCATTGCTTCAGGCGCGAATTTTGCCCTGAAACCGCCGACGCGATGACCCTTTTTGGTCGGCTCTGGACGTGGCCAGAAAAGTCGGATCGGCCTAGTCTCTTACACACCAGCAGCAATGTCTGTCGCGGGATGTACCTTACTTACTTTGTGATTCACAGGCTAGTGTAAGTTTATACAGGTCGATCAGGTCAGTCCTAAGGTGCTTTTTCGCTTTCGCTGCTGCTAAATCCGTCATATACTCCCGCCGTATAAGCAACCTGTGGGCGTGAGTTGCCCTCCCACGAGAATTAGGAGGTGCACCGATGGCGCACATCTATGAGTTAGTCAAGGACCAGGAGACGTACCGTGCCGACGTTAGCCAGACTGTGCTGGAACTGGCGCAGGCTATGGTCGATAGGAATATCGGTGCGGTGCCGGTGTTGCGCGAAGGCGAGCTGATCGGGATTTTCTCGGAACGAGATCTGATGCGGAGAGTAGTGGCATCTGGCTTGGATCCGAGTACGACGCTAGTTGGCGAAGTGATGACAGAGGATCCTCTCACGGTGCCTCCGGATGAGGATTTGGAAACTTGCATGGTGCTGATGCGTCGGCACGGGTTTCGCCACCTACCCATCTGCGAAGGGAAGCTGCTCAAGGGCATGGTTTCGTTGCGTGACATTATGCTGCACGATCTAAGTGAGAAAGATCATGACATTCGCATGATGCGCGCTTATATTCAAGCCGGTCCGGAAATCTAGCGAAAAGTATCCCTCCTTCCAAATGTAGCATTCGTGTATCAGATAAGGCACAAAAGAGGTAATCATTGAGCTGGTTACTTTAGGTTACCTCGGTGTACTGACCCACCGTGTAGCCCTGCTAAGCGGAGTTAGCTGATACGTGTAGACCCCGCAAAAAGCGAGCCGGAGTTCCACAATACAACTCCCGTCGCAGTGCAATGGGTAAGGGAAGGGCTGTTGCTGTGCTTGGTGGCGGCGACTATGATCTGGCGCCGGGCGCACCGAGAGTTTCGGTGGTTTTTCCCTACATGGTTGCCCAGATCGTTCAGATCGTTGTACTTTACCCACTGAGAAGCTCGCAAACGTCATACTTCTATCGCACTGCACTAACCGCTGACGCGGTTCTTCATCGACAGTTCGAATGAGTCATTCCGCTGAGACATGGAACGTAGCAGGCACGCTTCCAAGTTTTCCTGACAAAAATCACCGAATTAGGCCTTCCTGAGTCTCCCGAACGGTCGCTAACAAACGTGTAATCAATAAGTTAGACCTAGTCTGGGTAGCAATCGTGTTCCAAAGCTGGATTTTCGAATCAGTCCGTGGCCATGCAGCCCCGGCTCTCCCAGGTGCTTAGGGTTGCACGACCGCCAGGAGAAGAACCATGCCAAACAGCGATCAGGATCGTGGTCCTGATGGCGGGGTTGTTTACACTTTTTCGCTTCGGTAGATGACCGAGTACCGGCCAGACGGCCTTCCATTCCCAGCCAGCGGCCCTAGCCGCAAGGTAACCTCGGGTACTCGGCACAACCCCCGCGGACTGAAGTTTGTGTGCGGATGACTGCTAAGCGGGAGCGGCCCTCTTCTAATTTTTGGGAGTGGAACAAGTAAAGGGTCAAAGAGCAGCAAGGCTGAGGTGGCGCGGATTCAGGCGGCCTTGAGCTGTTCGCGAAGTATGCTGGTGAGCTGATCGGCTTCCGAGACTGGTGGTTGGCAAGTGAAGCCGGAACAGACTAGAGCTATGGTTTGACCTGCCTCAGGGGTGGGGACATGGAAAATGGTCGTGGCCAAGGCGGGTGGCAGATTCTGCGCAGCGACTTCATTTTCATTAAGATGAATGACCGCTTTGTTCAATGCAAAAGGCGCGACGGCGGCAACATGAAGCGCATCCGCGGCTTCGCCGCTGCCGACTATTAGAACCTGGATGTGTGGTTGCGAGAAATAAACCGCTGCGATTCCATAGGTGGCAGCAAAGATGCCGTACTGTTCAGCCATCCCAGCGAGTAGTTCCAGGGTTTGCTGTGCCTTTTGTGAGTAATTATCGTCATTGGTGTAAGCATACATTCGTAACAGAGCAATGGCGGCTACCGAGTTGCCAGCCGGGGTGGGCGAGTCCTGAAAAGGCTTGCGGTGGGTGCCCAAAATGCCGAGGGAATTTTCGCTTGCGCGTTGGGTATCGAAAAACCCACCCGACACCGAATCGAAAAAGCGATGAATCATCGCGTCGGTGATCTGCCGGGCGAAATTGAAATAACTCAAATCCGCAGTAACTTCGTAAGCGTCCAGGCAGGCTATGGCCGTGAAGGCGTAGTCGTCGAGCAAGCCGGCAACATTTCGAACCTGTGCCTCGCGATCGGAGTAGGAAATGACATGCTCCAGGCCATGCTCTCGATCCCAGCCTTCGGCGAGAATCCGATCGAGTGAGCGCAAAGCGAAACGTCGAGCCTCGATCAAGTCGAGAACACGCGCGGCCTCGAGGTAAGCCGAAATGCAGAGCGCGTTCCAGTTCACATAAACCGTTTTATCCACGTAGGGCGTGGGACGTTGTAGGCGCGCAGCATACATCTTCTGCCTGGACAAGTGCAGCAACTGAGTGACGCGTTCGCCTGTCAGACCTAGACGCGCACTGATTTCGTCGACCGACGCGCGCACATACAAAACGTTCTTGGCGGGATTATGGTGCATCTCGCCAACTTCATTGATGTCATAGTAGAGGCACGCAACCTTCGCCTCTTCCTCGGTCAGGACTCTCTTGGCTTCAGCGACTGTCCAGGTGAAGTAGTCGCCGTCATCATCCATCGAGTAATCCGCGTCTTGCGACGCGTAGAAACCACCATGGGCACGATCGCTCAGCCATTCGTCCATCCAGCGGATGATGTCCTTGGCCACGTCGGCGAACCGATGTGAGCCGGTGGCCTGATAAGCGTGCAGGTAATTCTTGAGGAGTTCTGAATTGTCATAGGACATCTTCTCAAAGTGAGGGACAATCCATCGCTCGTCAACGGAATAGCGATGGAAACCGCCGGCGAGCTGATCGTACACACCCCCGCGCGCCATTTTTTCCAAGGTAGCGGCGAACACCTCGCGCAGTTGCTCGTTGCCGGTGCGCAGGTAACGATCAATCATCAAATCAAGAACCGCGGGATGAAAGAATTTGGGAGCGTTGCCGAAACCGCCATTCCGGGAATCGAACATACCCACGGCGGAGTTCACGATGGCATCCACAATTTGCGGTTTGAACTGGCCGGAGCCGCCCGAAAATGCTTCCGCCCGCGAAATTGCACTCTCGACCATTTTGGCCTGTTCGGACACATCATCCTTTTTTTCATGGAATGCTTGCGCGATCGAGAGCAGAACTCGTTTGAAACCGGGGCGCCCCCAGTGATCATTGGGGGGAAAGTAAGTGCCGCCGTAGAAGGGTTTGCCCTCGGGAGTGAGAAAGGCAGTCAAAGGCCAGCCGCCCTGACCGGAGAGGGCGCTGACGGCCGCCTGATAACGGCTATCCACGTCGGGCCGCTCGTCACGGTCGACTTTCACCGCAATGAAATTTTCGTTTACGATGCGGGCTAGTTCGGGATCGTCGTAAGATTCGCGATCCATAACGTGACACCAGTGACACCACACCGCGCCGATGTCGAGCAGAATCGGCTTGTTCTCCCGCTTGGCGGCGGTGAAAGCCTCCTCGCCCCATTCGTGCCATTGCACAGGCTGGTGCATAGCAGAACGCAAGTAGGAAGAGGAGGCGTTCGATAGCGAGTTCGGCATCGGATCAGTTTAATCTCTGGGCGGGTTGGGTGTCGCCCTCCCGCCTAACGGGCGCGCCCGCCTTTCGAACAGGGGCGGGTCTGTACCCCTGGTGGAGCTGGTTTGTACCGCTCACATTTGTTAAATTAATGCCGCGTGGCAAATCGCGAGCCCGGCGTGGGCATGCCTTTTGCCTTGGGACCTTGGGGAGACCTATGCTGCTGATCATTTCCGTTGTGCTGGCGATCCTACCCCTGTTCGGCATTGCGTGGTTCATAGTTTCGGGCAACATTACGACCGTCGATGGATTGTTTATGTCACTTATCCTGTTGACGATGTCGGGTATCTTTGCGGCCAACGCTGCCTGGGAATTGCAACGGCAGCGGCGCAGGGCTAAGTTCCTGCAGCAGGCGAGGGCGGCGGGACTATTCCCTCTGACAGCTGCGACAAATGGCGGCCAGATTCTGCGGGGCCGAATCGAGAGCGTGGAGTTCTTCGAAGCTCACGTAGGGCAGCCAAACAAGTCTGTGGTGATGCTGTGGACCGGCGGCGATTCGAAGATGATCGTTTTAGAAGGAGATATGCGGAACCGGCTGCCGGCAGGCAAGAAAGTTGAACTGATCTGCCGGGACGAGAACGGCCTGAAGACTCTGGTCAGTGCTGATTATTCGTAAGGCGGGTTGCAACCATCCGATCAGCAATAGCGGAGCCGGCATCTTCTGTCAACATCCAAAGCAGTTGGCCGTGACGCGGCCGCACCAGCTTCGCGGGAAACTCACTCGCATCCGAGTCTGAATTAAACACAGATTCGACCGCCGGTGCTTTGTCCTTTCCTGCCACCAAGAAAACAATATTTGCAGCATTGTTCAGGACGGGCAAAGTGAGAGTGATTCGGTCGGTGTCGAGTTTCTCCACCCTATTTGCCACAACCAGGCGCGAATTCTCCCGCAGGGCGCTGGTGTGCGGAAACAAGGAAGCCGTATGGCCGTCGGGACCAAGTCCCAGCAAAATTAAATCGAAACGTGGCGCCTGAGGTCCCTCGAGACGGAAAGCGGTGCTCAGAGTCTGTTCATACTCGCTAGCTGCGGCGTTGGCATCGGGATTTTCGGCGGGCACACGAAAGATTTTCCTAGGATCGGCAGGTACTCGCGAAAGCAGCGTCTCATAAGCCATGCGATAGTTGCTGTCGGCGTGATCAGGCGGAACGTGGCGCTCATCGCCCCAGAAGAAAAACACTCTGTCCCAATCGATGGCGGAAACAAACTCACTGGCCAGGAGTGAATGCATGCCTTTCGGAGTTGAGCCTCCCGACAGTGCCACCGTGAATGCGCCCTTGGCACCGATCGCGTCGTTGGCGAGCTTCGCGAATTGATGGGCTGCAGCCGCGAACAGTTCAGCGGGGGTGGGGAAAATGCGCACTTCAAGCACCTGCGTTATGATGCCTTTAGATGCCGCGA
>Ga0126372_10000368_pt1 | contig 15461 bp, 9 predicted proteins | sample PanSoiMetaPlot_6_FD_92762 | JGI IMG/M metagenome (GOLD analysis project Ga0126372, IMG submission 92762) | Tropical forest soil microbial communities from Panama - MetaG Plot_6 | ecosystem: Environmental > Terrestrial > Soil > Tropical forest > Bulk soil | place: Panama | collected 2016-02-17
AAGCCTCCTGTGCCATCAGCCTCTTCGAATCCGCCCTGTCCGCCGGTGGCTACAACGCCGTTGCCCGAGGTCGAAGCGAAGTTATTACCCTGACCGCCTGCACCGCCAGTGGCATCCACGCCGTCTCCGCCGAACAGGAACTCGGAGTCACCGCCAACAGCAACCACGCCCGCGCCTCCATTGCCATCGGTGACAAAGTCGCCCACCTCTCCGAATCCACCAAACGCCGAAATTCCGACTCCGCCGTTGCCGTTTCCGGCTGAGCCGCCGGAAGCGTTGATCGCGTTGCCACCATTCCCGCTGACGTTCAGTGTTCCTCCGCTACCACCTTGTACTGTGAGACCAACGCCTCCGGCTGCGAGGCCATTGGGGTCGGCAGACGAACCGATCGCTTCAAGAGCGGGCACGCCTGCGCCGCCAGAGGTCGCATCAGGAGGGGCCACCAGCAAGGCGAAGCCACTACCCGACCCCGTGACCTTCTGGTTGTTGGTGAAATTGTTGGCCGAGGCCAACTGGGGGACCTTGGTCGTGTCGAGATTCAGGGTCACGTTGCCTGCCGTTCCTCCGCCGGTTAAGTCGGTTCCGGCGAATACAGCGGTGATGGTGCCGGTCCCAGTACTGCCGCAATTCCACGCAGTTCCGCTAAACAGAAGGACCTGATTTGCGGCGCAAGGTTTGAGCCCGATCGTGAACGTGCTGCCCAAAGTCATTGCTCCGGGGGCCGTGATGCCTCCAGCGGTATTTGCATTGAGCGTGATGTGAGAGTTTTGCAGCATCGCGTTCGTTACACCCGCTGCAGCGACTTTCAAGCTGAGCGTTCCACTGGTGCCTCCGCCGGCGAGTCCGCTGCCGCTCGCGGTTGTGATACCTGTGATGGTGCCCGTGCCCGGGAATTTTTGTCCGCTGATGAATGTTACGGTGCCGGTGCTGCTGATCTTGAAAGCCGTGCCACTGACCGCGAGAGTGTTGTCGGTGCTTTTTGGAAACAGGGTCAGTGTGTCACGAACGTCGCTCTTGCCGTTGACGTCGAGCTTAGCCGCCGGTGTAGTTGTGCCGATGCCGACTTGCAAAGTCTTCTGGAAAATCACCGAATTGATGATGTCGCTCGCCGTATCCCACATGGGGATGAAGTTCAAGGTGCCTTTACCTGTGACCGTAGGATTCGCCGGGGGGACCGCCTTGCTGGTGCTCGGTACGGTTGGAGTCGATGCGCTGCCGTGACTTTGGCTTGCAGCCCGTTGCGGCGAGTTGGCTAAAACAAAGGCCGAAGGTGGTAGTCCGCCGATCGTCTCTGCGTCTCCTGCTTTCAGCGCGTAGGGAACGGCCACCAGCAGAACACGCGGCTGTTCCTGCTCTCCCTCGATTTGTATCCCCAGCCACCGCGCTTCGCCGTTGCTGAACGAGTCTGCCAGGGAGCCCTCAGCTTTGGTCACACCCAGCGTGACCGTGTACCGCCCGCTCTTATCCGGTGTGATGTTCTGCGTTTCGATCCAGACTGACGAGCCACCTTGTTCTTCCTTGTAGAGAGAGAACGTCACACCGGTTACGCCAGTGAGGGGCTTACCGTTCATGTCGCGGAGGACGCCGTTGTAGTTGATCAAGCCGGGAATGCCGTTGCTTGAAGCGTAAGCGGACGCCGTCCCAACGGGAGCGCTTTCCTGCGCGGAGCCAGCCAGGGTCACGAAACACATTGCCGCCATCAGGCTCAGTCTGAGCCCTAAAGTTTTGAATCTCATGTTTTTCAATCTCCTGTGAGGTTGCGTCTGCGCTTCACCTGGGCTAGACGGTCTGAAATGAGTAGCTATGTCGAAGCCTCTTACACGCGACAAGAGCGAATTGCGTCTTTGGCTGCTTGTTTTGTGAAGTTGCCAGCTAGCGCCTCGGAAATTTGCCCCACTGGTTATCGCGCAGGCCAGGGTGAATACGACCGCACTCGTTGCAATAGTGCGAGGAAGATATAGTTCGTTACAGAATTTTTGGTTGGCCGAGGGCGAGCCGGGTTTGGCGTCGATGCTTCAGCCACGGAGCTTGATTTTGCCTCGGGCAACCGTCATTATGACGGACGGCAAAAAGGCCGAAATTGCAGAGGAGCCACAGCATGAAGAGATTTCTTGCAGCATTGATGAGAGTTGCACTCGTAGGTTGCGGAGCGGGGATTTTGCTCATCACGGCCAGTGCTCCAGGTTTCGCGCAGAGTCTGGAGGGCGTTTTCAACGGGCACCGAATCATTATCCCGTCGTCAAGCATTCCGCAGAGCGGACGTCATCATACGAACTACTTCTTTGTGGACTCTGACAAGCCACGCCGCAGCCCCCTCCGGGAGTTGAAACGCCTGGTTCGGTGGCGTGCGTTTATCAGTTGGTAAGTGGTCCCGCTGGGTGTCCGGTCGCCACGAGTACCGCGTTGCCCACTGGCGGATGGGGAGCGATTGCGATTGTGGACGCCGGTGACTATCCAACCGCCGCAGCGGACCTTGCTGCGTTCTCGACTTATTACGGAATTCCTGCGGCAGACCTCAACGTGACCTGGCCAGGAACGAAGAAGCCTCCGGTCTACTCCAACTGGCTGGTGGAAGAGGCGTTGGACATCGAGTGGGCTCACGCGATGGCTCCGCAGGCCAAGATCTATCTGGTCGAGTCCTATCAAGTGAACACCGATCCCACCTGGGCAGCCGTTGTCCTTGCCGCGAGGCTAGTCGCCCAGGCTGGCGGTGGCGTGGTCAGCATGAGTTGGGGTGATCCCGAGGTGAGCCAGGAGCTGACTTGGGACAAATACTTCACGCAGAAGGGTGTGGTCTTTTTTGCGGCGAGCGGTGATTTCGGATTGGGTGTCAGTATCTATCCAGGAGCGTCGCCCAATGTTGTGTCTGTCGGGGGCACGTACTTCAATCGCGACCGGAATGGCAACTTCGTCAACGAGGTCTATTACTCCGGCGGGGGAGGTGGCGATTTGAGTCCATATGAACCACGGCCGGCATATCAGAACGGCGTCGCCGGGGTAGTGGGATCACAGCGGGGTTATCCGGACGTCGCTGCCGATTACTGTTGTGCACCCATTTATCTGCAGGGAGGTTGGTATTCAGTCGGCGGTACGAGTTGGGCATCGCCTACGTTTGCAGGAATCGTGAACGCCGCGGCTCACAAGGCCAGGAGCAGCGTACAGGAGTTGACGGCGATGTATAAGGAGCTGGCGAACTCGACTCTGTATAAGGAGAACTTCAACGATATCACGCAGGGTGGTTCCCAGTGCAAAACGGGATTTGATATGTGCACGGGAATAGGTTCACCAAAGACTTATGGAGGAAAATGAGGGGACAGCTGCGATTAGTCAGCACCGGCCGCGGCGGCCTGAGCTTTTTGCAAGAGCCTCCGAGCTTGGTTGATGAGTTCGGCGACTTCGAAAGGCTTTACAAGATAGGGCACATTGCTTTCCTGTAAGAACGTCCGTCCCTCGCTTGGTTCCAGGGTGTTGGAGAACGTGTAGAGAACGTGCTTCTCCATCGTGGGACAGTTCTGCTTGAGCCAGGGATAAGATTCCTGGGCGTTCCATTCGCCCGCCATCTTGCCGTTCATGATGACGGCGTCGAAGGGCTCGGAGAGCAGGCGAGTCTTTACGTCCTCCGCATTCTTAGCGGTTACTACTGTCGCACCAGCGCCGGCGAGAACATCGCGCTCAAATTCCAGAACAGCTTCTTCTTCTTCCACCAGCAGTACGCGACCATGGACCGCCGCTTCGTGTGGGCGTGCGGTAGTCTTGACCTCGTCCCCCTGGGCCGTTACCTCTGTCGCTGGCAGCTTGACTTCGATCATGGCTCCGCCATCAGCGTTGTTGTTGGCTGTGATGTCGCCGCCGTGTTCCTTGACAATGCCGTAGCAGATACTGAGGCCGAGCCCTGTACCTTTGCCAACACTCTTGGTTGTATAGAAGGGGTCGAAGATTCGCTTGGGATCTTTAATTCCGGCGCCATCGTCGCTGAATTGCGTGCAGACGTGGCCATTCTGCGTGGTCACGCTGATCTTCAGGGAACCATTACGGCCAGTTTCCAGAATCGCATCGACGGCGTTGTTGATGATGTTCAGGAAGACTTGTTCGATTTGATGAGGATCGGCGACGACCATTGCCGGTTCTAATGGCAGGTTGATTCCTACCTTGATGTTGTTGATCTTCAGGTCGTAGTCGCGCAAGGCGAGAGTCTCTTCCAGCACCTTGCGGATGTCGACTTCGTCACGCTGCGGCTTGCGCTGACGGGCAAAGGATAGCAAGTTCTGCACGACACGATGGGTCCGTTGCGCTTGCTTGAAGAGCTTGCTGACGAAATCCTGCGCGCGCTGGTTCAAACCCTCAGTCTCAAGAAGTTGTGCGTATCCTAGGATGGCCGTTAATGGATTATTGAGTTCGTGGGCGACCCCGGCAATGAGCTGGCCCACCGCTGACATTTTTTCGCTTTGGAGTAACTGCTCTTGGGTCTTACGCAGATCTTCATATGCGCGGCAGGTTTCTTCATAGAGCCGCACTTTTTCGATCGTGGTCGCCAATTGGCGGCTGATCGCCACCAACAGGTTTTCGTCGTTCGACGAATACTGATATCCAAGGTTGCTGCAGAGTCCCATCAGCCCTACCGGACTATCTTTTGCCCAGAAGAGAACCCAGATCCATGCGCGGTCGGAATCGGAGCGCATGAACTCGGCGACGTTCGGTGGCAAATGCGGCAGATATTCGGCCGTTACCACTTCGGCGCGAGAGCGCATCACCAGATCACCGAAGCCATCGGCGAATGTCATTTCGGCCGCGCGTACTTTGTCGCGGCTGCGCGGTCCCCACGCCGCCCGGCGGCGGTAGATCGGGCTATCCACGTCGGAAAGGTAGACCGTACCACTCTCCGCACCGAATAGGGTGACGACCTGGCGGAGCGTGAGGTTCAGAATTTCGTCCAAGTCGAACGACTGTGCCGCCACCACTGCCATCGCGTTCAGGGCGTTGAGTTCGCGATTGCGCCGCTGCATTTCATCCTCGGCGCGCCGTTTCTCAGTCATGTCGAGGACGAATCCTTGATAGCGCTCCACGTTGCCCGTCGCATCCCGGGTCGCGAAACTGCTTTCTACAGCGAGAAGCAAGGTGCCATCTCGTCGGCGCAGAGTGACCTCGAAGTTGCGAACGTAGTTGTGAGCTTCGATCTCGCGGCGGAAGAGATCGCGTTGCTTGGGATCCACGCAAATTTCCGTGTCCAGATTCAGGACCAGCAGTTCGTCACGATTGCTGTAGCCGAGCATGTGCACAAAGGCATCGTTGCAATCGATGAGACGTCCCTTGGGATCGGCTACATATACGCCTTCCTGAACCTGCTCGAACAGCAGGCGGTACTTCTCTTCGGCAGACCGGCGCGCGGTCGTGTCGCGCACGACGTGAATGGTGCCTTTCTGTTGGCTGCCTTGTTCGGTGTAAGAAGAGGTCGATACCACCGAGAATCCGCCGAAGCAAGGATCGGCGCCTTCGGTAAACTCTTCGTCGCCACCCATCGCGCAATAGGGACAGCCGCTCCATTCTCCGTAGGTGTGCGGAAGCACAGATTCACATGAGCTGCCGATTACGTCCGCGGGAGCTTTTCCAATTTGTTCCAGCAGAACCTGATTTGCCTTGATAATGCGGTATTCGGAATCGTGAGCCAGAATCACGTCATGGATCGAATCGAAGGTGTTCATCCACTGCCGCTGTGAACGCAGAACCTGCTCGAGCAGGCGGAAGTTTTCGATCGCGAGCGCCAGTTGCCTGGCACAAGCTTGGATGAAGTCCAGTTCTTCCGGAGTCCATTGGCGTGCTACAGAAGTTCCCAGCAGCAATACTCCGATGGATGATTTGTTACCGACTACCGGTACAGTCACAACCTGGCGGATCTTTTCGGGTTGCAGGCATTCTGCCGGTTCTGTGGCCGCCTTGTCAGACTTGGTGATTTGAGGTTCGCGCTTTTCCCAGAGTTTGGTGACGTTCTCTGTGATCTCCGCCAGGCCTGCGTCTCGCAGGAAGTCAGTCGACAGACCGGCTGCATGAGTCGCAACCAGATGCCCACTTTCCACCAGACGGAACCACGCGGAGCGGACGCGTAACACACGCTTTAGTTCATCGACAGCGCATTGCACGATGCTCCCATGTTGCTGAGCACTGGCGATGCTAGTCGTGATGGTCTGCATGGCGGTCAATCGCCGTCCCCGTAGCCGTGCTTGCTCGATCACCACGAGCAGCATGCTGACGCCCAAGGCAGTCTCGATGGCGAGGGAGGCTGCCGCCGGAATCTGATCGGTGAAAGGAGACCAATCGAGATGCAGCAGGGGTAAACAAAAAGCCAGCAGCCATGCGGAAGGCTCAAATCGTCCGCGTCGTGCGCGGAGCAGCGCGATGGCCGCTGTTAGAAGCAGGATGCGGTACCCGACTTCAACAGCCATGCGTATCGGGAGTGAGTCAGGCCACAGTAGAACCCGGGCTCCTGAAAAGCCCACCAGGATAGGCGTAATCACCGCGAGGGGAATGAATAAATCCCGAATGCGCGCATATAGCAGGATGGCACCAGCGAAGAGTCCGGCGGCCAACACAAACGAAGCCTGCACGACGACCAAATCGAACGGCGCAGGAATTCTGCCGCCGAACATGTGTCGAGACAGTTGAGAGGCGAGCAGCGCAGCCCAACCCACCAACCAGATCTTCAGGTAGTTTTCGCGAAAGGCACGCAGAGCCAGCAGGGAAGCGCCCAGCAAGATCAGCAGAGTCATCTCCACCGTAGTGGGCTTCACGATTCCGAGCCTTGCCGCCGAATTCCAGATAGACCAGAGGGATGCGTTCATCGCCTTGCGGACGTACGGATTCCTTGCTTCTGAATATCACGGTCAAGCAAATTCTCGATGGGGTTTCCGGACCTCAATGATTACTTTCGGAATCTCGCCGAACGGTTACAATCGCCGATAGACTTTCGTGTATTCCTATGGCAGATCGCATTCTTGTCGTTGACGACGAAGAGCCTATTCGCGAAATCGTCGCCTCGATGTTGGGGACCGCCGGATATCTCTGCAAACAAGCGGGTTCGGGGATGGAGGCGCTCGCGGTTCTGACCTCGGGCGAAGAGTTTGAGTTGATGCTCTCCGACCTGATGATGGCCGATCTTGACGGCATCGGTTTGCTCGAGCGGACCAAGGAAAAATATCCAGACATGCCGGTGGTGATGGTTACCGCGGTGCACGACATTTCCGTCGCGCTGGCGGCCATCCGCAATGGCGCTTATGACTATCTGCTCAAGCCGTTCGAGCGCGAGCAGTTGCTCAACACTGTGAGCCGCGCCCTAGAAAACCGTCGGTTGAAGGTGGAGAACCGCGCTTATCAGACGAATCTGGAAACGCTGGTCCAGGAGCGGACGAAGCAATGGCAGAATGCCATGGCGAACCTGGAGCGGTCTTACGACATCACGCTCGAAGCCCTGGGGGACGCGCTGGACTTGAAGGATGCGGAGACCGAGGGCCACTCGCGGCGCGTCACTTTGTTCACGATCGCAATCGCTCAGGCCCTGGGAATGCCCCGAGAGCAGATTGCCGTAATTGCGCGCGGCGCTTTTTTGCACGATATTGGCAAGATGGCAATTCCGGACGCAATCCTGCGCAAACCGGATAAGTTGAACCCCGAAGAAGTGTTGATCATGCAAGAGCATGCCTATCGGGGCTATCAGATGCTAAAGAAGATCCCGTTTCTTGCGGAAGCTTCGGAAATCGTCTATTCACATCAGGAGCGCTACGACGGCACCGGATATCCCCGCGGCCTGAAGGGAGGCGAGATCCCCCTGGGGGCGCGCATTTTCTCCATCGCCGATACTCTCGATGCGATCACTTCCGACCGTCCCTATCGTCCGGCGCAGTCGCTGAAAGCCGCGCGCGCGGAAATCGAGCGGTGGTCGGGAAGGCAGTTCGATCCTGAGATCGTCAGGGTGTTTCTCGAAATGCCCGACAAGATCTGGGAAGACCTGCGACGGGAGATAGACGGCCAGACCTATCGAGCCGCGTATTCCACAGGGGCTAAGGGATAAATTCGCTCGCTGGGGAGCGCAACTGTGAAGCGCAGCAATCCGCTACTAATATCCTTCGTTTGCGCCGTGTTTTTGGTCGCGGTGCTGGCGGCGGCCTGCGCCTTCCTGCGTCGAAGTTTTCTCCTCACCTCGGTGAGCGATATTGCCAGTGCCTTGCTGATGGCGGCCTCCTTGTTTTCGTTTGCGGTACTCGCGGGGAAAAGCAAGGGACGGATCCGTTGGTTCTGGACGCTGCAGGCGGCAGGCTGGGCGCTCTGGCTGTCGGATCAGTTCGTATGGATTTACTACGATCTGTACCTCGGCCACCAGATGCCGCCGATGCATCCGGCAGACTCCCTACTCTTCCTGGCCGGTGCCCCCATGATGGCCGGCCTGCTGCTTCGCCCGCATTTGGAACCGTCGGCGCGTAGTGCACGCCTGGGTGTCATGGATTTTTGCTTGCTCCTTCTCTGGTGGATCTACCTCTACATTTCCCTGGTTGTTTGCTGGCAGTATGTGTATCCGAATCAGGAAGGCTATAACCGCAATTTCGATCGGCTCTCGCTTGTCGAAGCGATTCTGTTGACGGCTGTATTGGTGGCGTTTTGGGCGGAGACATCTGGCAGATGGAGGAAGTTCTACGTTGCGCTCTGCGGCGCGGTGATCTTCAACTATGTTTGGTTCTTTGTCTTGAACCGTGCTCTCGAAAAAGAGGTGTACTTCACAGGCAGCTGGTACGACGTTCCTTATTCTGGTTCGTTTGCGCTCTATGCGGCCGCCGCTCTACTGGGATACGGGCTCGTTCCCTCACCGGAAACCACTGAGGGTTCCTATAACTCGTGGATGTCGAACCTGTCGGCAGTCGCGGTGTTATCACTGCCGATCGTGGCCCTATACGCCTTGCTGGATCCGCGACTTCCGAGCCAGGTATCTCGCTTTCGGGTGCTAGTCGCGCTCGCCACGATGTTCGTGATGGCCTTTCTGCTTTTCATAAAGCATCGCCGCCTTTACAGCGAACTGCGGCAGACCAATCTCGTATTGCAGGAAGCATCGCTGACCGATCCGCTGACGGGGCTTCGTAACCGCCGCTATTTTTCAGCTACGATCGAGGCTGATGTCGGTCAGACTTTACGTTCCCATACGGACAGACACGACCCGCACACGCGCGATCTCGTCTTTTATTTGATCGACGCCGACAATTTCAAGGAAGTCAATGACCGCTACGGACACGATGTCGGCGACACGGTGCTCATCGAAATGGCAAGACGGCTCAGTTCCTCCATTCGTCACTCCGACGTCCTAGTGCGATGGGGCGGAGAAGAGTTTTTGATTGTCTCGCGCTACACCGATCGCAACGAAGCGGAATTGCTGGCACGGCGCGTTCTCTCGGCAGTCGCTGATACGCCATTCCGGCTCGGTGGAACGGAGCAAACCATCTATCGCACTTGCTCGCTGGGGTGGGCGGCGTTTCCGTGGTTTACGGAGAATCCTCGGGCGGTCACGTACGAAGAAGTGCTTACGCTCGCTGATCGCGGCTTGAATCGGGCGAAGCAGTCTGGACGGAACTGTGCAGTTGGAATGACGCCGGCCACTGGCAAGGTTCCAGCTACAACCATTGCCGGGGTGCATTCCGATTCGCTGAAGGTCGATATGCTGGCCGTTGCTGGTCCCAACCCAGGAACGTGATACGTTTAAGTGCAGCGCCACCGATGACTTGGATTCGGGCAGCCAAATTGCCCTGTTCTTCCATCCAATGGCATAACATTCGTTCCCAGGAGATTTCTATGTCCAAACGCATGGGCGGCGTTGTCGCATTGTTCATCGCAATCGCTGGTATTTCACTGTTTGCGCAAGATACGGCGCAAGTTCCCGCAAACGCGGTCGCGCAAGGCACGGTGGCCCTGATTCAGCTAACCGACAAGCTTGATACCCGCACCGTAAAGGCTGGCGACCGTTTCCAAGCCAAGCTCGCAGAGCCTATGACAGCCGCAAGCGGGACCACTATCGATGCTGGCCGCAAGATCAAAGGACATGTGAGCGCTGTCGAACCGGGCTTGAACACACGGCTTTTGCTGAGTTTCGATGAAATCGACACGGGCCACGGCTGGAGGCCTTTAATTGCAACTGTAACTGGAGTTCCGGGCGAGCACGGCCTGCGTCAGATCGGTGAAGAGGGAGAAATAGGTCGCAAGGGAATGTCGAAGGAAGAAATCGCCGAGGCCGTTGTTGTAGGTGCGGGAGAAGGCGCGGCTGCCGGAGCGCACAACGGAGGAAAACGCGGCGCTGCCACCGGTGCTGGTGAGGGCGCGGCAAACAGTGCGGTGACAGCATTTGAGGCTGGCCATGATTTAGTGCTCGACAAAGGTACTGCCCTCGAGATCAGGCTCGATCGCAATCTGCTCGTTCCCGGACGATAAAGTATCCATCATTCAATTAAAGGGCCTCCGGTCAGGGGGCCTTTTCGTTTGGATGGTTCAGGCAAGATTCCCGATCTCAAGCGTTCTGCTAACAGAGGGATTCCGTAGCTGGAGGTTACGAAACGCAGCGGTAAGTTCGATAATTGGTGCGGAGGGCGTTATGAGAACAGCAGGTCTGTTTGTTGCAATTTTCTTGGTTTCAGCTGTTGGTGTCTTCGCGCAGGAACATCCGGCCGTAACGGCACTGCCAAATACCGTTTATGTCGGTGCCGACGGAAGGTTTGAAGCGGCTCCTGATACCGCAGAGTTGCAGATGAACGTCTCTGCACAAGATAGCTCATCGCAGGCAGCCTATCAGACTGCCTCCAAAAATGTAGAGCAGGTGCGCCAGATACTTCGAGCGAATGGCCTGGATCCGAAAGCTGCGACCGTCGGATTCTTTTCCGTTCAACCGGTGTATGACTGGAAGCCAAAGCAGCACGTTGTCGGATACCGGGTGACGACCGACATTACGCTGAAGCTTAAAGATTTTTCGAAGATCGGCGTTCTCACGCAACAACTCGCCGAGGCCAACGTCAGCGAGACGCAAACCTTGAATTACACCCTGGAAAACATGGATGAGGCAAAGAAGCGCGCCGTGCAGGATGCCTATCGCAGGGCCCGGAATTCTGCCGAGACCATCGCGACTGCAAGTGGCAGGACGTTAGGTGACCTTACCTATGCGACTGTAGACACGTTCGAGAATCCGCGCGTAGTCATGCCGAGGATGGCGCGCGCCATGGTTGCTGGCGCAACCGCCGTCCCACCTCCAACGACCGAGGAGTTCACTGCGCAAAACGTGACTGTCACCGCGCATGTGAACGCGTTGTTTGCTATGAAGTAGTTGCGATCGTCAAAACAGGCAGATCTTACGAAGTCGCGATTGCTGGTGGAGGGGAGGCAACACTCACGACCGGTTCGACCTGCAAGGTCAGTCCGTCGACGCCGCGTACGACCACGGGGAGGCCGGCAGCCAAGGGCGTGGTTGCCACCGCGTCCCAAATTTCGCCGTGGACAAACACTTTCCCGTGCGGGGCCAGCGCGGTCCGTGCAACCCCGGTTTCTCCCACGAGTCCCTGTTGACCGGTGACCACCTTATTCCGCCGAGCCTTTAAAGCAATGCTCATCAGGAAAGCAGTAATTAGCCCGAGTGGAATACTGACTGCGAGCGCCGTTGTGAGGTGAACCCGCATTTCGGGGATCGGAGAATCGACAAGAAGTAATCCTCCCAGTGTGAGAAGGACGATTCCCCCGATCGTGAGAACGCCGTGCGAGGTGAACTTAGCCTCGGCCGCAAACAAGGCAAATGCTCCCAAGATAAGAATCAGGGCGGCAAACCTGGTCGGGAGAAGGTTCAGCGCGAATGCAGCTACGAGAATGAACACTACGCCGACGGTTCCGGGGATGACCGCGCCTGGATGGTTGAACTCGACATACAACGAGAGGGCACCGATGGCAAGCAACAGAAACGCGATGTTCGGGTTCATCAGATACGCAAGGATTCTTTCCTTCAGCGTCATATTGAATTCGGAAACGGGTTGTCCTGCGGTTTTGAGCGTTACTTCCTGACCATTGAAGCGCTTAAAACTCTTTCCATCGATTTGCCGTAGTAACTCGTTTTCGCTAGAGGCAACGTAGTCGATCAGGTGTTGCGAAAGGGCCTCCTGGTCTGTGAAGGATTTGGACTGACGTACGGTGCTCTCGGCAACCTCTACGTTTCGTCCGCGTCGCGACGCCACGGAACGCATCAGCGCAGCCGCGTCGTTCTCCATCTTTTCTTTCATTACGTCGTCCATTTTGCCGCCGCCGAGAACGACGGGGTGGGCCGCTCCCGTATTTGTTCCGGGCGCCATGGCAGCGATGTCGGCGGACTCGAGAATAAAAAATCCTGCTGAGGCTGCACGACTTCCGCTGGGAGTGACGTAAATGATCACCGGAACTTGCGAGGTCGTGAGGTGCTCGATGATCTGGCGGGTCGAATCGACTAATCCCCCGGGCGTGTTGATTTCGATCAGGAGCGCCTGATCTTTGCGGCGGGCAGCTTCGGCAATTGCGCGGGCAATATATTCCTCGCTGATGGGCTGAATCGTATCGTCGACAACAATTTTGAGAATCTCAGCCGACAGGGGAGAGGCAAGAACTGCCAGTACGCATATGAAGAAGACAGAGCGGAAAATGAAAGGTTTCTTCATGGTAAATGCCTTGAAACGTTGCTATCCAACGGCCGATACCCCCAGCGTTCAAGACTATTGTCCACCTATTTGTGGGCAGAAGTGTGAATTTCTTCGGCCGTAGAAGGCGCGTTAGTAACCTCTGCCGCCGCACCCGGTATCGTCGATCCAGGCAGATAGCTGCTACCGGTAATCAGCCTTGCGCTGCGTTCGTAGGTGAAATACGACCACGCCCAGTCGATAAACACGAGGATGCGATTACGGAACCCGATGAGGAAGAAAATGTGTACGAAAAGCCAAGACAACCAAGCGATGAATCCGGAAATATGAATCTTCCCGAATTGCGCGATCGCTGCGGCTCGGCCAATGGTGGCGAGACTGCCTTTGTCCCAGTAGTGGAAAAATGGGCGGGATGACGTCGTTCCTGATCCGCCGTGTCGCTTGCCTTCGACCTCATGGCGGATCAATTTCGCGACAAATCTGCCCTGCTGGATGGCGACAGGCGCAACCCCCGGCAGTTGCTTTCCTTGATCGTCTTTCGCTGCGGCGAGGTCTCCGATTACAAAGACTTCCGGATGCCCCGGAAGACTCAGGTCTTTCTCTACGATCACTCTTCCAGAGCGATCAACGGCACTCGTTAGCTGCTTCCCGAGCGGGGACGCGGCTACTCCTGCGGCCCAAAGGATAACCGTTGCCGGAAGTCTTGTGTTGCCAAGCCATACGGCGCCAGCCTCAACCTGTGTGACCATCGTAGAGGTTCGCACCTCTACCCCGAGGTGCTTTAACTGCTCCTCAGCACTGCGCGATAGGTCATCCGCGTATGCCGGCAGAAGGCGCGGGCCACCTTCGACGAGCAGGATATGCGTGCTGGCGGGATCGATGGAACGAAAATCATGTTTTAATGCGTTGCGGCTGATTTCGGCAAGCATACCGGCCAATTCAACTCCGGTGGGACCACCACCGACTACTACGAAGTTCAGAGGCGTGGTCGCTTCGCCGCTGGCGGCTTGCCGTTCCGCAAGCTCGAAAACCAGGAAGACACGGCGCCGAATCTCGAGTGCGTCCTCAATGGTCTTCAGACCGGGCGCAAAAACCTCCCATTCGTCGTGTCCGAAATAGGAGTGCCCTGCACCTGCGGCCACGATCAGATAATCGTAAGGAACATCGCCCTCAGCGCTCCGAACGAGCCTTCGTTCGAGGTCGAATCCGACGACCTCGCCCATAAAAACTTCAATGTTCTTATGCGATCGAAGAATGGACCGTATGGGAGATGCGATCTCGCCTGGGGAAAGACCGGCGGTCGCAACCTGGTATAGCAGGGGCTGAAATGTATGGAAATTCTTGCGGTCAATGACGATGATCTGAACCGGAGCCTTGGCCAACTTTTGGGCGGCGTTCAACCCGCCAAAGCCCGCACCGACAATTACAACCCGAGGCTTATCCGTCATCTTGCTGCTCCCTGCCTCACATCTATAAGATTCACGCGATGACCGATGGTTCCAGAAGTTATTCAGCCTTGATGGAAAAAAAATCGAATCCCTACTGGCTTCGGTGGGTATTGCCCTCTCTCGCCGACTTGATATTCGTCGCCCTGCTCTGTGCGCTGGTGTTTACGTCGCTTTCGGTGAAGCTGTTGGGAGATGCAGGAATCGGATGGCACATACGTACGGGGCAGCAGATTTTGCACATGCACAGCATTCCGCGCGTAGATTCGTTTTCATCTGTCGTACAGGGGAAGCCGTGGTTTGCCTGGGAGTGGCTCTACGACGTTATCGTCGGTTTCCTCGACTTCGCATGCGGACTCAATGGACCCGTCTGGTTCACCGCAATTGTGATTGCGGGAGTGTTCGCAGGAATGTTTCGCTTGGTTTTAAACCGCGGTGCTGATCTCTTCGCGGCGCTGATCTTTGTTTTGTTAGCGATGTCGGCCTCAACTATTCACTTTCTTGTTCGACCTCACGTACTAAGCTGGCTCTTCACTCTCGTTTGGTTCTGGATTCTGGATTCGACCGAGCAGGACAGCCTTTGGGGCCGACATCTCCGGGACCGAAAGCTATGGATTCTGCCGGTCGTGATGCTTGTTTGGGTGAATATGCATGGCGGCTTTCTTCTTGGATTCGCACTCCTGAGTATCTACTGGCTTGGCGCGCTTTGGACTTGGTGGCGGACAAACGAATCGCGACTGGAAGAATCACTTCAAAAAATCGCTGCCGGCAAGCGCATTCGAGACCTCACATTGATTGGTATCGCTTCCGCGTGCACGAGCCTGCTGAACCCGTACGGATGGAAGCTGCACGCGCACATTTACAGGTACCTTTCAAACCGTTTCCTCATGGATCACATCGACGAGTTTCAATCGCCGAATTTCCACGGAGTAGCCCAGCGCTGCTTTCTGTTCCTCCTGCTGTCAGTGGTGGGTGTTCTCGTGGTTCGAGGGCGAGACTTGCGCATGAGCCAGGGGCTAACGATTTTGCTTGCCGTCTATGCGGGGCTATATGCATCGCGAAATATTCCAGTTGCGTCCATTCTGTTCACGATGATTGCTGCTCCGCTGTTCCCTGGAATAAGAAGTTTCCGGGGCTTTACCGGCAGGATGGCGAAGGTCGAATCCGGGTTGAGAGGGCATTTGTGGCCGCTGCTCGCAGTTGTTTTAACAGGTATTCTCGCCGCCAACGATGGGCAAGTCGGGCCCAAGCGGTTGATGAATGCTCACTTTGATCCGAATCGCATGCCGGTGGGAGCGGTCTTATTCATGCAAGATCGGCACACAAAATGTCCAATCCTCAGCCCGGATTA
>Ga0126372_10000369_pt1 | contig 15452 bp, 21 predicted proteins | sample PanSoiMetaPlot_6_FD_92762 | JGI IMG/M metagenome (GOLD analysis project Ga0126372, IMG submission 92762) | Tropical forest soil microbial communities from Panama - MetaG Plot_6 | ecosystem: Environmental > Terrestrial > Soil > Tropical forest > Bulk soil | place: Panama | collected 2016-02-17
CCGGCGGAATCGTCGGCATTGTCTCGCGGTGCCCCATTTCCGCCGGCCGGTTCCGCCACACCTAGCTCCCGGCGTAGCTGCGCCACGGCGGCATTGTAGACCTTGGTTTGCCGCTCCTCGAAACTCGAAGCGGCGTCGAGGAGCGCGGCGTTATTCGCCTTGACGCGGGCATCGAGGGCCGCGCTCGCTTCCGCGAGTTTACGCGTTAGCTCCTCGGGTGTGTGGGCGGTAAAAGCGATCGACCCTTGCTCGCCCTCACGCGTGACGCGGGTTAACTGGCCCGAAAAGGGCGGTTGTCTGCTTGGCCCGTGTGGCATCGTTAGGCGCGTTGAATGGCGGCGGCACGTTCAAGAATCTGTCCCGTATCGAGGTCGACGGTTTGCCCGCCCGGTATGCCTTCCGTCATGCGGGCCGCTTCTACCTGCTTGGCATGGTGCACAAGCTCGAGAATCTGCCGAGCCGTGCACGACCACACCTCGACATCCCCGACGAATTGCGTCCGGTTGATTTGCACCGGTTTCATTTTCCCGTCGGGCTGTTTCAAGAGCGGCACATTGAGCCGCACTCGGTCGCAATTCGGGTGTAACTCGCCATGCGTTGCTCGGCGGAGCCGGCTCGAATACTGCCGGGCAAGCGCTTTCCCCTGGTCGTCGTCGGCCGCGCATACGTCGCGCCACGCGTCGTTCAGTGCTGCCACCATGGCCGGCGTAAGCTTTTCGCGCGGGTGGTCGAGCGCGTACTGTACTAGCTCCTCGGGGCCTAGCTCCTCGGCTAGCTCCTCGTCGAGGCTCCCCGGCTCGGCATCGGGCTCCGGCTCGACAGCCGCCGCGAGTGGATATTTGCGCGGGCGCCCCATTAGTTAAACGCGGAGAGACACTCGAAGCGCCGGTAGAAATCCGTATTGAGAATGCACGTCTTGGTGTAGAATTTGAATCCGGCTTTCCGGCGTTGCTGTAGCGGGTCGGAATCGGACGCGGTAGCCGGCGTCAAGGTGGCCGTTACGCGGGCGCCAATGGCCGGCACGGCAAACGCCGACTTGCCGAAAATGTATCCCACGTGCACGTTCCCTGCCGCGGGTGGGTCGGCGGTCGCCGGGTTGCCGCTCGGGTTTGCCTGAATCGACACGCCGCCGCTGGTCATTGCAACGTTAAAGGTCGCCGCGGCGCCGGTCGTAAAAGAGACGATGCCGGCATAGAGCGGCACGGCACCACCGGGCTGCGACACGAACAGGTTATAGCGGCCCGAGGGGGCGGTCGCGCCAATCGTGAATTGCACGTCAAACGCCGCGGCGTTGGTGACGTTGACGGTGGCCGTTTGCTGCGTCGAAAGGCCGCTCACAGGGTCGGCAAGCGCGGCGACCGCTTTGACCGTTGAGCCCGCGGTAAACCCAACGTCGCCGGCTGGGAGCGAGGTAATGGCCGCCGCCGTGACGCCCGCACCGGTCGCCGGTAAGAGCGACTGGATCGGAAGCAGGTTGGAACGCTTCCACCGGACGCCACGCCACCGCCCCACCTCAGCGTTAAAGAGCGCGGTGGTTTCGGAATATTGATGCGACAAGACGAATGTCTGATCTTTCGCAAGGTCTTGCTCGGTGTACGGGTCGATCACGCCGGCATACATGGAGCCGGTAAAGGTCGGAGCGCCGAGTTGCCGGAGCGTGGCGACAATCATCGACACGAAATCCGTACCCGGAACGTCGCCAGCCACGAGTGCCGTCCGCGAGGCACGGTTGTTCGGAAGCATAACCACGCCACCCGCTTGCAAGACGCGCTGGATTTCTCGGTCTTGCAACTCCGCCGACGCGTTGCCGAGTCGATCCTTTGCCGCCTGCAACGCCGGGTGCTTGGTGGTCATAAGTGCCACGTCTGACAGCGTGGTCACCATGCCCCACTGCTCGAGCACCGCGGTTACCTTGTTGACCACTAGCGACGTCGAGTCGGGCGTGACACCCTCGACAATCGGCGAGCCCGGGAGTGGGAGCCGCTCGTAGCGCTGCGCGGAGTACGTCTTACCCTCGCCCTCCGGCATGTTCGGAGTGTCGCCGATATCCTGAAACACCGTCAGTTTCTCGGCGACCATGAGCAATTCGTCTTGCAGCCACAGCGGTGCAAGATCGTTGATAAGAGTTGTCGAGGTGCTTAGGCCCGGGTCGGTGTAGCTATACGTTGTGCCCGCCATGTACGGCGCCCTCCCTTCACTCCGTTAGATCGTCAGCCCTTCCATAACCTTCCGCTTTTCCTCAAGCGGCAAGCGGGCAAACTCTTCCTTGGATTGCGGCGCCCGCGGTTGCTTCGTCGGCTCCGGGCCGGCTTTCTGCACCGTCGCTCCGCCCTCGGTAATGGCGGCGGTGGCCGATGCCGCCCGGCGTTGCTGCTCCGCCGTGCGCTCTTTCTCGCGTTCGGCTAATAGCTCATCCATATATTTTGGGTCTTGCATGCGCGCCGATTGCACGGCGGCCACGGCCTGTTTACGCGTAATCACCTGGCCCCGCATGCGGTACTCATTCCGCACGCGGTCAACTTCCTGGGAAAAGGTTTCGTACTTGGGTACGTCTTGCCGGGCTTGTAAGAGGTCGACCACATCGGCCATCCCCTCAATGCCGTTCAAGAGCGGCCCGGCTAGCTCTTGCAGGAATACGGCAAAAATCGGCGCGTGCGCCTGCACATGCTCCGGCGTCCACCCGCTGCCGAGTTGCTGCGCCACGCGCTGCGCCTGGCTCGGGGTGAACCGGAAAAGCGGTACCGCTTGCTCAGGGGCTTGCTGGCTCCCTTGCCGGAGTTGCTCGAAGGCTTGCAGCGTCGCCCGTGTGGCGGCTAACTCCTCGCGGGTGCGTGCGTGGTCAGAGCGGAGCCGCTCAAGCTCGGACGGTTCGGAGCTAGCCGGGGGGCCGGGGGCCGGGGCCGGCCCTTCCGGCATCGCTCCGGGTTGCGGTTCGGCGGGTGCGGGCGCGTGCGGAGATTCGTCGGCCATGGCTACGGTACCGGTTGCTCGCTCGCAGCGTCGCCAGGGAGCGGGTCAACCCACCATGGACGCGTCGGCGGCGGCTCGGTCGGTTTGAGGTTTGCGGCGTCACGCTGCGCTCGAGCCCGTAACCCGAGGAGCGCAAGCGTCGTCGTGAATGCCGGCCGGAGCAAGTGTTGCAACTCCTCGACTTGCCCACGGCATTTAAGAATCGCGTTCGGCTCGCTCAATTCCGTATCGAGTAGGAAGGCGATACGGTCGCGCACGTAGCGCTCGAGGTGCTCGTGGTAGGACGTATGCCGGAACGCCTCGGCGAGCGTTGCCACTTCCTCGGTATCAATCGGAATTTCGATAGGCTCCGGCATCGGCTTTTAGAATGGAATTGCGCCGCCCCGCATACCACGGGCGACGGCTCGACGTACCGGCGATGCTCCGACCATGCGAGTCATTGCCGGCCCTAACGGCGTCGGCGCCGGCCCCGCGGCCGTCGGGCCACGCGCCGGCACAACGAGAGGCACGGGCGGCCCCATTCCGCCGAGTGCCCGCGGGCGAGGGGGGGGCGGCGGCAATGGGGGTGCCAAACGGGCGCCTTTCGGCTTGCGGTTCTTGCCGGGTGGCGGGGGAAGCGGAGCGCCTTTCCCTACGGCTTTCGCTCGGCCCCGTTTCGGCGCTCCCGTCGGCACTAGCGGCTTACGTGCCATTACGGGGCAAGGCGTCTTAGCGCATGCTTTCGGTTAGTCAAGCCCACCGGCTTGCAACCATGCGCCCCGGGGGCGCTAGGCCGGTTATCCGTGCGGGAATGAGCCCGACGAGCGAGAGGAGCCACAAAATGAGGGCGATAACCAAGACCACCCTAATCACCTGCTTGATCGCAGGGTCGATCGGCAAGAGCGTCTCGATTAAGTAAAGCACGAGCCCGATAACGATCAGGATGACAACTAGCTGAATAAGCGGCACGATATCCCCCTTCTGAGCGCTTGACCGGCGTGCCGGCACCGCCGGGGCCGCACCCGTGCTTACCGACGCCACACGAGCCACGCCCCCCGGGGCCGCACCCGTGGCTTGTCGGGCCGCATCCGGCGGCGGCTTGTCCCCATGCATTGCCCGACACGGCAAGCAAATAGGCGAGGAGCAAAGCGCTACGGGCCGGAGCATGCATACACCACCGTTACCGAGCATCCCGTACATGCCGTCACATTCGCCCGGTACGTGCACGTTGGCTGCAAAACGGAAACAACCTGACTCGGCGGAACGCTCATACTCGAGTTGGTCACTTGCGCCCAATTGGTGCCATCACACGACATTTCCATAACGACCGTTGCCGTCCCGGTGCCCGACGCTTGCATCACAAGCGCCGGAGCCGCCCGAGCGACTACAACGTCGGTTGTTGGCCCTGTCGTCGTTGCCGGTGCCGGGGCAAGGGTACCGCTCGGGCACCCTTTCGTTGCCGCGGTGGCGCTCGAGGCAACGAGTAGGAGAAGCGGCACAAGGAATTTCGCCTTTCCGCTCCGAATCTTTGCGAGCGTTTGGGCAAGCGCCGCTTGTCGCTTCGTTCGGGTTGACGCCTGCGAGCCCTCTTTCAGTACCGAGCGCGCATAGCCGGCGGTCGACTTCCCCGCCGCCTTTGCTTTGGCTTTGAACGCCCCCGGCCGTTTGATCGCGCCTTGAATCCACTTCTCTGCCATGCGTCACCTCGGGAGCCGCGGTAAGCGGCGGAAGAGGTCAGCGATGTTGCGGGTCGTACCCACGCGGCCTTGACCGAGCGGTGCCGGGGGCCGCATGCCGAGGGCGGCATTGATGCCCGCCCGCATGCCGAGCGTGCGCCCGGCTCTGCCCCGCACGTCACTATGCGGCTTGAACGGGCCGCCGGGCGCCATCTGCCGCGCCAGCGCGTTAATGCCGAGGTTGGCATACCCGCCCGGCGGAGCGCCCCCGAGCGCCGTGACACCCGGCGGAGCGCCGGGCGGTGGCATCGGAAGCGGCGGGGGCGGCCCCATGCCCGGCGGGAGCCCCGGCGGTGGCCCGCCCATCGGCGGCGGAAGACCACCCGGCCCCGGGGCACCGGGTAGGGGAGGCATCCCACCCGGCCCGGGGGCTCCCGGCCCCCCCATGGCCGGCGGCGGCCCCTGCAAGGTCGCCATGGCTTGTTGGAGCTTTTGCACCTCGTCGGCGGTGGCGAACGCGATGTGATCTTGAATGTGTTTTTGCAAGTATGCGTGCGCGTCGTCGGTCAGCGCCGCATTGTCGGCCGCCGTTTGGTGCCCTTGCACGTGCTCGATATGGTTATCGGCCGGGCTCACTTGCAATTCCTCGGCGCGGTTGACGCGTGCAAGCGCATTCTCCCACCGCCAGTCTTGCGGCTCGTGTCTGCCCGTCGACTTGAATACCCGATCGGCATTCGGAAGCCCGAGCCCGAGCGACCAATATTGCTCGACGATATACCGCCAATCGACCGTCAACCCCTCGGCGGCGATTTGGTCGGGGGGGATTTGCGCGAGGAGCGCAATGCCTTGCACCATTTGCTGTGCACGGACTTGCTGGTTTTGCGCCGAGGTGGTGCCGAGCCACTCCCATTCATATTGGCCGACCAAATCGGCCACCGTGACCGGGTGCTCCATAAGCTCGACGGCGTTTTGCCCGGCGACTTTTAGGATGATGTCGCGATCTAAGCATTGCTGCGAGAGAATGTCGCTTCGCTCGAGGAGCGGCACCATCACGTCATCCTCGAGGTTCTCGATGATCGCGCGGATGTCGACGGCCGAGTCGGCGAGTTGCGCCGCAAGGTCACTCGGGCCACCGCCACCGCCGCCGGAGGGTGCGGCACCGGGCACAATCGGCCGGGCGGGCGTCGGCGCGACGATATTGTCGCCCACGCCGATATACCCTTGCACCGCAGCAAAGCCGGCTTGTGCGGCCCCTTGTGGCGGCGTCGTGAATTGCACCCCGGCGGGATTCGCTAACCACTTCGCCCCCGGCACCATGCGAAGCGACGTCGGGTCTTGCACCGCGCCGATATCAATCACGGCAATCGGATTCGTCGACCACACGAAGGCGTCGCCGGATTGGTTCCCAAGATCGTTGACGAAATACTGGATGTAGTCGAAGACTTCCGGCAGTCCTCGACCATAAAACTCCTCGGCCACCTCGACGAATTTCCCGACGAGCCATTGCGTGCCGCCGTGAAAGAACGGCCGCTTTTGCACCCGGAGTGGGATGGTATCGGCACCGAGGGTGACTAAGTAGCGCTCCGCCCCGTCGCCCTCGAGGTCGGCCATCCACGAGCATTCGGTCAGGTCGAGGGGCCGGAGGGCCGTCGGGAGGTTTTGGTCAAGTGGCGCCGTAAAGCCCTTATCGGCGAGCCGGATGGCGAGCGCGTCGTACTTCCGGCCACTCGACGACGAGCCGCGCGACGCGATCGCCTTATCGTAGAGGTCGAGCAACTCGTCGACGTTCTCGTAGACATGGGTTGACTTTTTCGGGTTGGCCGGGTCGAGCGGCTTATCGGCAAGCGCTTGCACGTGTGCCCGCGCAACGCACCGATCCTCATAGGCAAGCGTCGCATCGTCGATTCCACCGGCGGTAACCGGCCACACATAAAACGCAAAAAGGTCGACGGGCTCGAACGTCGGCCCGAGGAAATCGGCGACCTTTTCGATTTGCTCGATGGTCTTCCCCGTCGGCGCCCCCTCGTCGTCGAGCACGTCTTGTAAGACCGGTTGCATGTGGTCGATAGAACGCCACACGTTTCTCACGGGTGAGGTGCCGTACATGACGAGTTGCCGGAGGAACGGAAGCGAGTGCCGGCGGAGCCGCATAAAGCGGCGCATCCAATATTTTTGGAGCGCCACCTTCGCCGGGACGCGTTTCTCGAAATCCTCGCGGAGCGCCCGGCACGCGAACCATTCGTTATCGGGGAAGAGGTCGCGCTTTAACCGGGTGACCCATTGCTCGATCCACCGCCGGCCAATCGGAAAGTAGGTGTTTGTTCGACCCCGGTAGCCTTGCGCGTCGTGCCGCAAGCTCCAAATGCGGTAGTACCGGAGCCACCGATCCCGTAACACCATGCGCTCGTCGCGCACGCGCGTAATGAGCGGGCACAACTCGTCCCGTATCCGGGCTTTGATCTCCGGGTCGGTAGCGAGGTTTTCCGCCGGCTCGCCGCGCTCCGGGCTGATGTTACTGCCCGCACCGCCCGGCGTATTGTCGTCGTCGTCGCGCCTCGGTGCCGCCCGCGCCGCGCCCCGTGCCATTACGGGGCGACGCGTCTAACACGAGAAAGGCGGCGTGCCTATCCCACCGGGAGCAATGGGGGTGCCGCGCCGGGCGGGTTGGAGGGTGCCCGGCGCGGCGCGCTTCAGGGTAGAGAACAACGCCCCTTTACCACACCAGCCGCCGCGACACGAGCCGCCGCCGCTTGGGCGGCCGGCCACGCGCGCGGAGCATCTTTTGGGTGCGAGCGCGGAGATATGCCCACGCCTTAAAGCACGCCCGCGAGCACGTCGGGCTCGTCGAGGTCGCTTGCGACGGTACCCGCCAAAAGACGGCGCGACACTCGGGATTGGAGCACACGAGGCGCACATGCAGACCGGTGGGATTACCGAGCATGACGCGGGCCATAGCGGCCCCGGGCCGTCACGCAACCGCGCCGCCGCCGCCGGTTCTCATACTCACACGCTCGACAGTAACGCCACCCGTTCGGGCGTCGGAAGGTATTCGCTTCAGAGAACGGATGACCCCTCACGCATGCTCGCGTACGGGCGCACTGAGCAGCGCGGTGCATACCTCGCAAGAGATTCTCACGTTGAGGCACAAGCTCAAGGTGCCGTGGATTACAGCATGCTCGTTGCCGACAGAGGTGGTCGAGTGTCGGCCCTCCTCGCGCCGGCAACGGCACCCGACGATCGAGGATATACGCGAGGCGGTGCGTGTATTCGTTGACACGACGGCCCTCCGGTGCCCCGACATAGAGCTTGCCGTATCCTTGAGTGAGCGGACCACGCCAACACCAACACGCATCGGGGCCGCCACTCGTATCAACACGCACCCAAAATCGCTCAAGGAACGTCACGAATTACCAGGCACAATCTTGCTTAGCAATCTGTTGCAACTTCTGCATCCACTCGGCGGTGGCGCCTTGCAGGTTGTCGTTCAAGTATCGGGTCGCATCCACGATATCCTTGTACGGGTGCGTCGGTTGCGGCTTGCCGGTTTTGGGGTGGCGGGCAAAGCCGCCGGCTAACGCGCTATGCAGGATGGGGCACCGGGGAGACACGAGAAAGGCGGGCGAGGGCTCGGGCTCGCCGGGCACGAGCACGCGCCGGAGCATGCGTTGCCGGAGTTGCTCGTAACTCAACTCTCCGCGGCCCCCGAATGTCTGCAGCACAATGCCGTGTTTCAACAACTCGCGGCGGATAGAGCCTAGCTCCATTTCATGCAACGCTTCCGGGTCGCCGGCATCGAAGACCGGCCCGGCGCTCCCGAGGAGGTCGACCGTCATTGCTTTGGTGGCTTCGATTTGGGCACTGAGACTCGAGTGCTCGAGCACAAGCTCGGCCAACATGAGAAGGCGGCCCCACGCGTCGACTTGCGCAAACACCGTCGCCGGGCACACTTGCCCAAAATCCCACCCGCGGAGTAGCCGGCCCGACGGGTTGACCGGCACCTCGCGGCGCATAAGCGCAGGCACGTACTCCGGGAGTACCGGGTCGCCGCCGCCCAAATCCCACGCAATCTCGAATTCCCGTTGCCAGCCGCGCGGCGGCATGCCGCGCATCGCTTCGCGCTTCCACGCCGGGTCACGTTTGGCCGGGTCGGCGCTGTAGTGCACCTCGACGACGTGCACGCCGTTTCGCGGGCACGTCCATTCGGTCACCCCCGGGAGCGGCTGCGCCGCCTTGGTGCGCGGGTCGGGACGCTCGGCGAGGCTACTTGAGGAGAGAAATGGCATGCTAGTATCTCACGCCATTATTTCGTCAATTTGACAATTCACGCGCGTTGTGGTATAGTATCACACATGGAGGTAGAGAACATGCCAAAAACAAATGGCAGGAAACGACCACAACAAACCCTCGGCATGGTGCGCGAGGGGCAAGTAGTGCTCCGGCACGACTTCGTTACGGTCAAACCCAAGTGCGATACAAATTCAGGCTTTTGGTTTTGCGTAACGCACCGGCAAGAATTCGGGAACCAACTGCAAAAGGACATCCACATCCACGACGGTAAGCATGTACTCGCGTGGGTGTGCCACGCCCACGGCGTCGAGGTGCCCTAACCGCGCCGGCTCCTCGGGTCGCTCGCCCCACGCGGGCGGCCCGAGCGCCGCGGCACCTAGTCGCCCGCGGCGCCCCCCGCGTCGGGCAGTGGCGGCCCCGTCGGCTCGGGGGCTTTCTCCTCCTCCTCCTCGTCGTCAGGCGGCAGGTGCTCCTCTTCATCCTCGGGCCGGCGAATGGTTCCCATGGATACCCCCTTTTACGCCGCTTGCGTGGCGGCGTGTGTCAATGCGTTGGCGAACTTCTGTGCGTACCCCTGAATCGCCGAGGCTTGGTCTAAGCCGTTCACAACCTTTCGCGCGTTATAAAAATCGGTCGTATCGTTGTCGGGGTCGACCACCGTGATGTATTTCGGCAACCCGACGCCGGTAAATGAGCCCTTGGTCATGCCGTAAAAAATGATATCGGTCGCGATGTCAGCGTCCAGCGCGCGATCGGCGACCTGCACGATATTGCGCCCACCCCAGCGCGGCCCGAGCGCCTGTTGCATGGTCAGGTAATTATCGTACCACGTGAGTTGCACGTATCCGCGGCCATAATACACTTGCCCATACGGCCCCGCCGGGTTGCCGTACGGTTTCCCTTTGCCTTTGCCATATTCGGCAATCGGGGCCATGGTTTGTGCAGTCTCGTGAAACGTCGTCGCAAGAATGTACGCGAGGTGTCGATCGTCGGTGCCTTCCTCCTCGCCGCGGCTTAAGAGAATGGTCATACCATCCACCTGCTCTTGCGTGAGCGAGCCACCAAAGAGCGAGCCACGCACGCTATCGTAAAAATACTTTCGTTGAATCATGGGTCACCCTTTAGCGGCCATTATCGTTGCGGCTCTTGAGCCACGCATTCACCCACACGACGACGCCGGCCACAACAAGAATAAAAAAGCCGGCGAGGAGCCATTGCCCGAGCGTCATGGCGTCCCTACCTCGAGACAGTAGACGGTGGTGGTCACCGTGAGCGAACTGCCCGGCGCAAAGCGGCCCGTCGCCGCCACGCGCGCAAGCCAACCCGTCGCGGTCGGCCCGTCCTCTTGCACATGCATCCGGGCCGTGTCGCCTGGATTGCTCGCTCCCGCCCGCACCCCACCACCGATTACCTGCTCAGTCCCGACGCAGTCGGACTCGACGGTAAACGGGTCATTCGCGTTCGGGCGCAGCACGGAGTCGGTCACCGCCCGTGCCGTCACATTCGTCCCACCCGCCGGGCCAGCGGGACCGGTCGGACCCGGCGGCCCGGGGGAACCACCAACACCCTGCAGCCCCATCGGCCCGGCAGGGCCAGGGGCACCCGCGGGACCGGGAGGACCGGGAGGCCCGACGGCACCCGGAGCACCCGGAGCACCCGGGGGGCCGGGGGGACCGGCAGTCCCTTTGCACACGATGTGGCACGCTTGGCGCCGCGAGGTGACAATGGCGCGCGGCGCAGTGGCACTCGCCAACACAGCCGCCATCAAAAGGACCATCCCACTCCCACCGTCGGAATCACCCCGGCAGGCCGCACACCGACGGAGCGGTTGAGTGGCACGATTCCATTCGCAAAAACCATTACGCGATCGACCACGCGGGCGCGCAACCCAAAGGAAAAATTGAATTGATCGAGCCGGCCCGACCAGCCAACGCCTAAAAGCGGGTCGGCAGCGATGCCTTGCGGGGTCAACACCAACACGTCGGTATCATGTGGCGCGAAGGCGGTGGTCAATTGCGACTGCCCGAGAAATTCCACAATGCCCGCAAGGCGTTTCGGAAAGATCACCAGAGACGCGGAGGCTCCGTAGAGAGCTTGTGACTGCCGGGCGTTGCTCACGTTCATGTGCAGCGCCGCATGCGCATCCAACTCCCCGCGCTTTTTTAAGATTGGCAGCGCAACGTCGATTCCGGGGGTAACCCAATAGGAGCCCGTACCGTGCAGCTCGAACGGGTCGCCGGTCGGAAACTGCGCCTCGAGCGTCGCCGCGGCGCGCACCGGAAGCGGGACCGGAAGGCGGTACTTACCTCGCACCACGAGGTCTCCAACGCCCGTCGATGCGACAGCCGAAACCGTGCCACCGACGGTTGGCGCATGCTTCACCCGCCGGAACGCTCCGCCGTCCGGTCCCGTCGCCCGCACGACTTGTGCCCGCACGGCCGTATCGAGCCGCGTCGACACCACGGGCAACACGACAGAAGCATCGAAGGAATCGGTCACGCCGTGGCTGACCGCGAGCGCCGTCGCCCACACGTGGAGGTCGAGGTCATAGGCGAGCCGGAGCCCGATGCCTGCCGGCGCAGCCGGATTCCCCGTCGCCGTGCGTTTGGCGAGGAGTGGCGGCGCAAAATTCCCAAGCTCGTTGAAGGGCTGGCCAAAGAGCGATCCCTGCGCCAACGACCGCTGACTCACGATGTTGGCATTCGTCACCCCAGCACCAAGCGTCGCCGCATGATCCAAAAAAATCGGCCCGAGCCCTTCCATCGTCGCATCGATGGGTGCCGTGCCCGCCAAGGCGGCAGCCGACGGGCTCGTAAGCGACGGAGCCGTCACGAGCGTCGAGACATGGTCCGCAAAACGAGAAAAGACCGGCGCCGGCCGTAACCCGACGCGTTCCTGTGCGTCGCCAAGCACCCCCTCGAGCGTGCGGCCCTCGACTGCCCCCGTCACGAGGAGCACCCCCACCACGCAGCACTCACGCACACCCCACACGGAACGCCACCATGGCGGGGCAAGGCGTCTAGCACATGGCGCCGGCTTAGGAAGCCCGGGGCGGCGGGCTAGGGAACGCGCCCGAATCTGCTACACCGCTCGAGCATGGCACACACCCACACATCCGAGTCCGCCCACTCGGCCCCGGCCCCACACGCCGCGCCGTCGATCGATACCGCCGCCCTCGATGTGTACCACGCGCTCCTGCATATCGGCCCCGCGCGGCTCGGCCACGGCTACGGCTGCCCGTCGGAAACAAACGGCCCGTGCACCTGCGGGACCGCCGAGCTTTCGACGGCCATGGTCGCCCTCAAAGCCGCGCTCGACGCGGCCGTTCCCGCCCCATAGCCCCGCAGAGGCGCGTTTTCCCCGACTTTTTGGCGTAGAGACCCAAAAAACGTAGGAAAAACGGCCCCCGGAGCGCTCGAGGGCGCGTTTATAGCGAGTTTACCGGGTCTTAGTGCACTCAGGGGCCACAATTTGGCTCTAATAGCGGGTTTTGAGGGCTCGGAGCCGCGGAAAAGCGCATAAAACCGCCGCGCAACGCCCAACCAGACGAAAATTCCGCACTTTTTGCCCCCATGAAGCGCCGGCCGCCCCCTCCCCCGCTTACCGCGCACTGCCCGCAGTGTGGCCGCACACTCTCGCCGCGCTCCGGCGACCTTGGAAGCCTCAAACGCTCCCTCGTCGACCACCTTCGCGCCGTCCATGGCCCGCTGCGTCGCGCCGAGCTACGCGCCCTCTACGCGCTCCCCACATCCACATTCCGCCACCTTACGGGTGCCACATCGAGTTGACATTGACGCCCCGCACCCGCGAGGAGTAGCAGGCTCCGCGGCGAGGTTGGGAACCACCCTCGAACGAAACCGGCGAGGGAACCTTCCCCCTGGGGGCTCATGAGGCGGAGTGGATGCGCTCACGTGCCCGTCTGGGAATGGGCGCCCCGGCACCAATTGCGGGACCGCGGATGCGCCTACGGCGTGCCCCACCCGCGACCGGCTTGACCCCGCGCGGACTCAGGCGACCCCGCACGCCATCCCCCTCGTCGTTACCGCTCGGGCGGCATACACCCCGCGCGGGTAAGAGGGGGGGCAGGGGGGGAGATTCCGACCAAGCCCCAGCCTAGCCTAGTCCGACCCCTAGGCTCCCTTCGAGAATTAACGTTCCGATCTACCGCTCCCCCCACACCTCGTCCCGACCGTCTCAGCGGGCAGCAACGAACCGCATTGCCGTTCGGTTCCTGCCCGCTCTGAACACCAGGCGATTACGATACGCCGCAGTTCATCTCGCTATTTCTCTCCCAATCTAGCAGAACCGCCAGCAAGACCACCGCCGGTCGCAGGATGGCCGCTCGCTATCGCTCGCTCGCCCGCCCGACATGCGGTTGGCCATGGCACTGTCAGGCGCACGTGCCAGGCGAAACCACGCACAGGCGCTGGCACCTGCGGTTGGCACAAGGCACCTGCGCGGCGAAACCACGCACCCCATGGGGCACAAGCCCCGGCGGGTGCAATGTGGCACGAGGCTTGCTTGCTGCACCTGCTATCGCAGGTGCGCAATAGCCAGCGGGGAGGCTAGCCTGCTAGCTAGCTTGGCCGGGCCGCTCCAAGCGCGGAGCGGTTGGAGGAGCGAGCGACAGCGAGCGGCTCTCATGTCCCGACCGAGCCCCGCCGCGACGGGCCAACGCACCGCGTGACACGTGCCGCCATGGGACCGGCTACCATCCTAGCGACGCTAGCGGTCAGCATCGAGGGGGCTAGTCGGCGGCCGTTCGGATGTGCTAGCGCGGGCACGTATGGCGAATGACCGCACGGGACCGGGTACACAAATCCATTTCGGCCCGTCGCCCGCGGTGCTCGCGGAGCGGCTTGCGCGGGCGCACGTGGCGCTCAAGGCATCGCGGGCGGAACGGAAAGCGGAACAAAAGCGGTGGCTTGAATCGCTTTCGGGATGCTCGCTCGACGAGTTGCGGATATCCACTCCGGCGCGCTTGTGGTCGGTGGCCATGCTGCACCTCGGCGGCTACGACGCGGCGTCGATTGCGCGCGCGATTGGGTACGCGAAGCCCGGTGGTGCGGCACAGGCATTAAAGCACCCGGCGGTGCTCCGCATCATCGAGTTAGTGCGGGAGGCGCAGCTCGAGCGCGTGATGCGGGGGGAGTATGGGGTGGCGGCGCAGGCGAAGGCGGCGGCACCGGCGGTGATGGAGCACGTGACGGAGTTAGCGGGGGCGGTGAAGGACAAGGCGACGGGGGAGAGACGGGGAAGAGCGCGGCGGGATTCGGACGCGTTACGCGCGGCGGAGTTAACGCTGACCGTGTCGGGCGACAAGATGGAGCGGAAGGCGGTGGCGCACTTCCACATCTTCGAGCAAATGAGCGACGCGGAGTTGGAGTCGTTAGCGGTGACGGGGGTGTTTCCCGAGCGTTTCCGCAACGTAGCCGGCTATTTACCGGGGTCGGGGGAGGAGTGAGGCATGAGGAACGAGGAGGAGCGTGCGGCGGACCTCCACGTAGCTGACGCCATGACGGCCGTCACGCGGGTCGCCCGGAATGCGGGATGGTCGTTGGCGAGTGTTGAGTACGTGGCGGAGGTCGACGGGATTCCCGGGGTGTGGGTCACCGCGTATCTTGCCGTCGGGCCGCACGTGGCGCTTTCGGCGGCACTCACGGCAACCGGGATGCGGCACCGCTGGCTGATCATCCGAGGGCGTGAGCCCGGTGCGAGAGAGGAATGACGGGCTCGGCAGGGGAGCGGCGGTTATGGGAAGCGCTGCGGGACGGGCTCCGCGATGGCGTGCGGCACGGCATGATCGCGTCGCCGACGAAGCGGCTCGCCTTACGGGAGCGCGTGGCGGGGTGTTGCCGGGTGCCGCGGCTGGATCGCGGCCCCGACCCGATGCCGAGCCCGTGCGGCGACGACATGCTGCGTGAGGTGGGGCCCGGCGGTGACCCGGAACGCTTTTATTGTTGGTGTGGGCACACGGCGGGGTGCCATGCGCGGCGCGCGGGGTGCGCGGTGCATGGTGGGGGCGAGGCATGAGCGCTCGCGCGCTTGTGCGCCGCGTGCGCGCCGTGCCGGCGGTCGGCAAGGGGGCGAGTGCCCGGGTCGGCTTGGAGCGCGCCTTGTGCCGCGTGGTGGCGAACGAGACGGGGTATTTACGCCACCGTGGCGTCACGGTGCGTTTACCGCGGGCGACGGGGAACACGGTCGAGGATTTCTGCCGCGCGCTCGAGCGGCTCGGGCTCATGGTGACGACGGTCTGTGTGGACGTGGCGCGCCCGGCCCCGAGCCCGGAGCGATGAGCGACGATGCCGTCATGAGCCGCACCGACGCGGTGGCCGAGCTCCGCCGCCGCTACCGCGTGCGCTTTTTGGTCGAGGTCGAGCACGAGGGCAAATCCTACGGCGCGCGTGGCACGACGGTTGCGACCGAGCGCTCGGAGGTGGAAATAGCTGCCCTCGAGTTGTTACGCGTCATGCTCGGCCGCGCGCTCGAGCAACTCGGCCCGGTACCGCCGGAGCGTGGCAATTGACCCCGGTGCCGGTC
>Ga0126372_10000370_pt1 | contig 15438 bp, 10 predicted proteins | sample PanSoiMetaPlot_6_FD_92762 | JGI IMG/M metagenome (GOLD analysis project Ga0126372, IMG submission 92762) | Tropical forest soil microbial communities from Panama - MetaG Plot_6 | ecosystem: Environmental > Terrestrial > Soil > Tropical forest > Bulk soil | place: Panama | collected 2016-02-17
GCTACCCACGCCTCCCGAAAGGTGATTTGGTGCGAAACGGACGCGCCGCGTCGGCTCGACCCAATCCTCACGCCCGAATTGATCTTCAGCCCCCTCGCTAGGGACGCCGTGGGGTCACGAAGTCGCAGGTCAAAGCCTCAAATAGCTTAAGTCCCTGGTGTTGACTCTTGGCTGGTGATCCTGCCATGGAGAAGGTCGATCAGTCCTTGGCTAGATTGCGATCAGGCCTGCGTATGCCAGGAAGACGTCATATCGAGGCATCGGCGTCGCGATTCGACGTTGCATCGTGTGCCGTTTGCTGCTGCGATCCGCTCAGATCGTTTAGTAGCTCTTGGCCACGGCGAGTGAGGCGATCCTCGGCTCCGAGGCCTTGCAGCAGATCGATAGCGCGTTGCGCAAGGGACGAGCCCGCACCCAACCGGGCAGATTCGCCAAAAAAATAAGCTAGGTCCACGGCGGCTTCGGGATTCTCGGGAGCCCGCTTGAACGCCGTTTCGGCGATTTGCACCGCATCGGCCATGAGCCTCATCGCCTCCTCGGCTTGGCCTTGAGACGCCAGCAGTGATGCTATTCGCTGCTTGGAGATGCTCAGGTCACGCTGGTAGTCGGCTCGGTCCGGCTCGGCCTGCGCCAACCGCCCGCGAATGTCCAGAGACTGCTGATAGAGCCGAGCGGCTTCCTCACCACGACCCACCGCGCGCATCAGGTCACCCAGCTTGTTGTAGGAGACGCTCAGGTCACGCTGATAGTCAGCTCCGTCCGGCTCGGCCTGCGCCAAGTCGGCTATTACCTCGATGACCTGCTGCCATCGGCGTTCAGCTGTTCGGGTGAGCCCGATCGCCTCGTGCGCGTCGGCCTCGTGCTGCGCGAGTACGCGGGCGGTAGGGTTGGTCAGGGGAACACTGGCGAGGATTTCGGCGGCGAATGACGCTGCGGTTATGCTGTACCCATTGGCATTGAGCCACTGCGCGGTCATGGCGGCCGTCTGCGCGGCTTGTTCATGGTCTTGGGCGGCGACGAAGTTTCGGGCCGCTTCCATCGCGTCCTCGACGTTGCCGGATTTTTCCAGTCGCCGAATTCGGTATTCGGCGGCGAGCTGGCTGCGCTGGCGCCAGCGGTCGGGGTTGTCGTGGTCGCGAAGGCCCTCGGCGGTCCAGCGTTCGATGAAGACGTCGTCCGGGTCGCCGGTCTTGGTCATCAGCGTCCGGTCGGCCAGCTGTTCACATGCCGCCGCTATCTGTGGTGCCGGCCAGCCTTCGGCCGCGGTCAGGATCTCGGTGAGGCCGGTGACGGTGATGGGGACGGTGGACACGGCGGCCTGCAGCAACACTTCTCGCGCTTGTCTCGGTAGCGAGCCGAGCAGCTCGGTCAGTGCGATGTCGAGCAGTTGCAGGTCCAATGCCAGGGTGCTGGCCTGGTCGAGGTCGGCCCGGCCCTGGTCCAAGTTGATGCCGCGTGTGGCTGCGTGCCGGGCGAGTCGTTCGGCCATTGACGTCAGGCGTTCCGGGTTACCCCGCAGGACGGCGTCGATGAGTTCCAGCAGGCGCGGATGGCCACCGGTCAGGGCTCGGGCGCGGGTCTGTTGCTCGGGTTGGAGGGCGTTGATGCCGGGCAGCCGCAGGATCAGTTTGCGGGTCTGCGCGCGGCTGAGCGGCGCGACCGGGACTTCGAACAGGACATCGCTCAGCCCGTGCAGCGGATACCGGCAGGTGATCAACACCCGGCCCTGGCCGGCGCCGCGGAGCAGGGTTCGCAGGAAGGCGGGTGTCGCCTCGTCGAGGAATCGCTCGCCGCCGGTGCCGAGGTTGTCTTCGAAGTTGTCCAGAACCAGCAGGAGGGGATGATCGCGCAGGGCCCGGACCAGCTGCCCGGTTCTGAGCCCATCGTCGGCTGGTTGGCCGAGCCGGTCTGTCAGGACCGCGGCGGCGGGATCGGTCAGCTCGTCGAGGGCATGGCGGAACGCCGTGGTCAGGTGCGAGATGTCCAGCGGCCCGGCGACGGCGGCGGCCACCCAATCCTGTGCCAGGAGCCGTTGCATCAGGCGGCCGGCTATGGCGCTCTTGCCGACCCCACCGACCCCGCGCAGCAGCACGCCGCCGCGGCGGCTCGGTCCGGTGTCCAGCAGGGCGCGGATCACCGTGCGAACCTCGGCGCGCCGCCCGACCAGGTCATCGACGCTCAGCTGCGGCACGGGTCCGCTCGGCGGCGCGACGGTGGGACGCCGCAGCGGCTGCGGTGCGCCGTGCGCGATCACCGGCTGGGAAACACCGTGGCAGAAGATCGTCGCCGCCGCATACTCCGGCGCCCCGCGCCGCGGCGAGGTGTCGCGCCGGCGTCGCAGCTCCAGCTCGCGGCGGGCCTTGGCGAGCATCCGCATCGGTTCGGCGTCGGCCACCATGGCCAGGTCGCGGTAGAACCGGGCGGCCAGCTCGGTGGCGTACTGGTCGCTGACGTTGCTCTGCATGCCGACGACCTGGCTGACGCCGCGCTCGATGAGCCCGATGCTCAGCCGCTCGGTCACCTCGTCCCCGGTGACCGGGTCGCAGCAGGCCAGGAACACCAGCGGCAGCGGCCGGTCCGAGCCGAGGATCACCCGCGCCAGGTCGGCGGCCGTGGCCACCTGTGGGTTGCCGTCCTCGTCCTCCAGCTCGATCCCGCCGGCGGTGCCGTGCCCGGACAGGTGCAGCACGTGATACTGGTCCTCGGACAGCGCCTGCCCGAGCTGCGCCAGCCCGGCTACTTCCAGCACCCGCGCCTGCGCGCCCTGCCGCGGCAGGGCGGACAGGATCCGCGACAGCTCCCGTTCACCGTCCAGCACCGACGAGCTGGTCTTGCCCTCATCCGGCGCGGCGATCGCCACCAGGATCTTCAACGGCCCCGGTACCGCCGGGGTCAGCCGGCTCGGCAGGTGCGCCGGCCGCCGCACCACCGTCACCCCGTCGAACTCGATCAGCAACGGCGACCCGCCCACCGGCAACCGCGTGGCCTCCACCGGTAGCCCAAGCAGCTCCGCCGTGGTGGCCTCGAACACCACGTCGAGCCGGTCCCCGGGCTGCCGCTCGGTCAACGCCTGCCGCACCCGCGCGCCGGATTCCGACGGAAACAGCAACCGGCCCATCGCCCGGCCCAGCTCCGCCAGCCACTCCTCGGACCTGACGGCGAACTCGCTGCTGCGCCGCAACACCGCGGGCCGGCGCACAACCTCATCGGCCAGTGCGTCACCACCCAGCCAGGACTGCACCCACAGCCGCGCGCCCGCCGGGGTCAGCCTGATCACCAGCTCCGCCCACGAACGCTGCGGCAGCGCGCCCAGCGGCGGGCGCCCCCGGCGACCCAGCAACGCATCGCGGATCGCCTCGTACTCCTGGACCGGCTGCCGTATATACGGCTCCAGTAGGGCCGGCACCACTGCCTGATCGTCAAGCATCACCGGGATCACCCGAAGGCCCCGCACCGCCTGATGAATCAGCGTGCTGGCCTCGGCAGTCACCCACTCCGAGCCGCTGGTGTTCGCCGAAAAGAAGATCAGCCCCGCGGTGCACCTGGCCAACCCGTCATTGATCTTCGCGACCAGGTTGTCGCCGGCGGACATCTCCCAGACGTCCAGCCACGCATCAATGCCGTCCGCCCGCAGCCGCTCGGCGAACTGCGCTACCACCGGTTTGTCCTTCGACGAATGGCTGCAGAACACCACCGGCCGGTCCGGTTCCGATGTCATCACGCCACCCCCTACAGATCGCTACCGGCACCCAGCCTATCGCTGTCGGCGTCCGGCCAATTACATGACCGCATCGACGTCGGCCTCGAGTGGCTACCACGCACGTAGCGAACCAGCAAACAAACCTCCTCCCAAAGGCCGGTTCGTCTCAATGCTTTCTCGTTTGTCAGCGGGCCGGTTTCGAAGTGCGTCACCATCACGGTCTGTGAAAGTGCGGCTGTAGGACTAGTCCTTCGCGGGGCAGCTCCTCGCGCCCGGGGTAGATAGCGAGTCCGGGGGTTTCCCCCAACGCTTCCGAGCCAGACACCGCCATGATGACGACTTCCGGCCGGCCGTCACGGGTGATCACCACCGGCTCGCGCGTATCGCGGACCTCGTCCAGCAACACCGACAAGCGGGCCTTCGCGTCGGCCAAAGAAATCGTCTTCAAGGACTCGTCGTAGCGACTCTCATGGGCGGCGCCGCGGTGACCGTCGGGTACGTCGCCGACGTGGTCGCCGCATGCAAAGTAGTCGTGGCCGTCTCCCTCGCAAGGGGCGTGTTCCTCGGCCGTGAGGTACTGGTCAAAAGCGTATTCGTCGTAGTAATCCGCGTAGTCCTCATGGGCGTAGTAGTCCTCATGGGCGTAGTCGTCTCCATGGGCGCTGTGAACGTACTCGTCGTACAAGTAGTCAACATGGCCCTCGTGCCGCGCGCTGGCGTGCCCGCCTGCCTGGTGTTTCCGCGCGCCCGGCCGTTCGGCCCAGACATGCTTGTGGTAGCAGCGTTTGCACACCCCTGGCGGGCAGTTCTTGTACGCCCAGGGCGGGCGCTTGCGGCAGATCCGGCACTTAGGAGCCTTACGTTTACCCACGCACGAGAGTCTGCCACGCGCCCGCGCGGGTAACGTCGCCTGCGGCTACGCGGGATCGTTGCGCGGCATCTGGGTGGCACGGAGTTCGGCGCCGATCGCCGGCGACAAGTTACAGTGACCGTAACTTACAGCAGGTGTCGGCTAGGGGTCCGCAGGGTGTTCGTGAATCGACATGACGAGCTGGCGGCGCTGAACCGCTGGTGGGACACCGGACGCCGGCCGGCGCTCGGAATCCTGGATGCTGGAGGATCGCCAGACTGGCGAGCAGTTGGCCGCCATAGGCACAATGTATGCTCGGACTCACCTTGGCCGCCCCGCCTCCGGCCCATCCGGCCTTTTCATGGACTGCCCCTCCAGCTCCGCACAACGGTATGATCGATCCGCTGGCGCAGCTGGAACTTCGGGGCATCTCCGGCCTCGTTACGCAACCCAGTGGTGTTACGCCAATGACCAACCAAGATCACAGAGTTGCATCGGCTTATCACGTTGAGTAGTGGAAAAGGCGATCACGAGGGTTGGACGTCCGATGCCTTAGTCCCGGTCAGGCGAGGTCTCCTCGCCGGCTCTCCACCATGATCGCCGTTTGTGGAGCTACAGGTCTGGATTCCGGACCTGTAGCTCCACAATTGGCGATCATGGAACGTCGCGAGGCCCACGATCATGGATATGGAACTGTCGGTGTGTGACCCCACGATCGGGGTATGTCCGTTGAAGCGTCGGACGTCATCAACCGGCAGCAGGCACTCGCGGAGGGGCTGAGCAAGTCCGCGATCACACAGAAGATCAAGGCCGGAACGTGGGAACCGGTCCTGCCCCCGAGTCTTCTTGGCGTCATTGCCAGCCAAGGTCCCCGAGTGCTTCGGATCATGCCGAAATCTAGCGAAGCTCGACCGCTCTTGGTGATCAAGAACGTATCACTCGACCCCACAGACACGGCCCGACCGGGTACAACGACCCACCCGGCGGATCACCTACCAGCGCACCCGCCCAAAGCTACCAACCAATCGCAAGACGCAAACTCAACGTTGCTCCAGCTGTTACGCTCAGCCCATTAGAGGGCTTAGGCGCTACCGGCGAGAGGCGTGCACCAGGTAGGCCTCGGTGCCCCGGCTGGCCATCGGCGCCGGCTCGGCCTTCGGCTCGAAGCCGTTGGCGGACAGGATCTCGCACACCGCGGCGAGCCGGTTGTCCAGATCGGGCACCTCCATGACCACATTGCGAATGAGCGGCCACTGGTGCGCCTCAATACCGAGCAGCACGTCCACCTCGGCGCCCTCGACGTCGACCTTGAGCAGGTCGACCGGCCGATCCACCGGCAGGAACGCCGAAAGCGGCTCGACGGTGACCGGCACCTCGGTGCCGTTGTACATCTGGTCGACCACATCCTTGGAAAGGGCCTGCGACATGTTGGCCTTGGCCTTTTCCTTGGTTTCCGGGAACCGGGTGGAGTTGCCGGGGACCATCGGGTAGAAGGTGAAGGTGGCGTTTTCCTCGTGCGCCCGGCCAAGCGCCAGCGGGTGGACGGTGACCCCGGACAGGTTGTGCAGCTCGATGTTCTGCCGCAGCCGCGCCTGCGAGATCGGCATCGGCTCGAAAGCAAGCACCTGCGCGTCCGGGTACTTCGTCTTGACGAACACCGTGAACATGCCGATGTTGGCGCCGGCGTCGACCACGAACGGCCGTTGCGGCAGCGGGATGTCGTAGCAGCCGTCGCGGAAGATCTCGTCATAGAGGAACCGGGCCTCGATGGCGGTCGAGGCGTAGAACTGCAAACCGTCGAACTCCACCAGGGTGCTGCCGGACAGCGCACGCAGCTGCTGGATCTGCGCCCTGGCCTCGTCCAGGCTCGTCTGGAGTGCGCCCGTGTGGCCGGACAACGCGTCGAGCGCGCCCTGCCTGGCCGTCTGGTAGATCCCGGAGACGGTGGCCCCGTCAACGCCGAACTTGTCCGCGACTTCCCGCTCGGTGGCGTTCTGCCGCATTATCTGCGCGAAGATCTCGTACTTCTCGTTCACCCCGAGTTGGTCGGCAAAATTACCACTCTGGACACTTCCCGACATCTCGTACGCCCTTTCTCGCGTTACCACACGACGCTCACTTTCACCAGCGACCGCTATGCGGGCAACCATCGAGGCAGGTCCTTGAAGGGCTTTGCGCGCCGCCCCGTATCGCCGCCGCCCCTTGACACCCATGATCGCTTCAGGGGCGCGCTGTACGTTACGGACTGTAACGAGCGGGTGGCGGCAGCGAGGTTGCATGAAACCCCGACTTGAAGCCGGGCGAGCGTCCCGTCAGATAAGTTGCAGTGACTGTAACTTACAGCGGGTGTCGGTTTGGAGTGGCGGGTGTTCGTGAATCGGCATGACGAGCTGGCGGCGCTGAACCGCTGGTGGGACACCGGACGCCGGCCGGCGCTGGTGTGGGGTCGTCGCCGGGTCGGCAAGACCGCGCTCGTGCAACGCTTCGCCGGCGACCTGCGCGCGGTGTTCCACACGGGGGCCGGGCGACCCGCCGATGGGGAGCTGCGTCAGCTCTCCCGCCAGGTCACGGCCGAGGCGCCCGCCGCAATGCGCGATCTGGCCGGCAGACCGTACGTGGACTGGGACGACGCGCTGGACGACCTCGCGGTGCGCGCCGCGGACGAGCCCCTGTTGCTGGTTCTGGACGAGTTCCCCGAGCTGGTCACCGGCTCGCCGGAACTGCCGGGCGTGCTTCGCGCCTTTCTGGACCGCACGAACGAGCGAACCAAGCTGCGGCTGCTGCTGTGCGGCTCCCCGGTGCGGCAGATGCAGGCGCTGCAGGAGCAGCGGGCGCCGTTGTACGGACGATTCGACCTGTCGCTTCAGGTGCACCCGTTTCGGCCCGGCGAGGCGGCGCTCATGCTCCCCGACCTGAACCCGCCCGACCGGGCCTTGGTCTACGGGCTTCTTGGCGGAATCCCGCTGTACCTGTCGTGGTGGGACGCTGGCGTGGGAGTCGTCGAGAATCTTCGCCGCCTCGCGTGCCGGCCAGGCGCGCCCCTGCTGACCGAGGGTCAACTTGTACTCGCGACCGAGGCGGAGCGAGGCGAGTACCCGGCGGCGGTGCTGCACGCGATCGCCGCCGGCCGAACCCGGTACGGCGAGATCAAGGACACCGTCCGGGCCGAACCGTTGCGCACGCTCGAACGCCTGGCACAACTGCGCCTTGTCGAGCGACTCACGCCGGTGACCGAACTACGATCCAGGCGCGCCTTCTACCGGATCGCCGACAATTTCCTGGCCTTCTACCTGCAGGTGCTGAGCCGGTACCGCAGCGAAATCGAGCGCGGCCTCGGCGACAGTATCCTCCCGGTGCTGTCGGACAGCCTGGACGACTTCATGGGTCCGCGCTGGGAGGAGATGTTCCGGGTACACCTGCGGCGGGTGGCGGTCACCGGCGAACTCGGTGCGGGCGTCGTGGCGATCGGACCGTGGTGGAACGACAGCGCCGACACCGAGATCGACGCCGTGGCACTCGCCGGGCGCTCGCGAGTGCCGGTGCTGGCCGGCGAGGCGAAGTGGGCGCGCTCGATCGACGGGCCCGCGACGCTGGAGGGACTGCGGCGCGGAGCGCGGGCGCTGCCCACGGCCGACCCCGCCCGGTTGCGGTTCGCGCTGTGCGCCAGGGAGCAGGTGCGACACGCCCCGCCCGAGGTTCTGATCGTTACGGCCGCCGAGGTGATGACCCGGTGATGGCCGCGGAGCGAAACGCGTAATCTCGTTGGCTGTGGCGCGAGCGCCGACCGCGTTCGGGGCGAGCACTCCACCCCGGGGGACAGCCGGGTACAGCCGCGACGAAAGGGCTCGCTTGTGTTCGTCTCGAGCTACATCTCCCCGAAGGCGGCCAAGGGTCAGCCGAGTGCCATCGAAGGGCGTGGTCTGGTGGCGATCGCGCCGATCGTCAAGGACGAGATCGTGGCGATCAAGGGTGGTCACATTGTCGATACCGCGACACTTCGCGGCCTTTCCGCGCGGCTGCAGAACTCCGATGTGCAGATCGCCGATGGATTTCATCTGGTGGCCTTTCGGGATGCCGAGTACGAGCCGGTCATGCCGTATCTCAACCACTCATGCGAACCCAACGTCGGCTTTGCGGGCAACATCGTGCTGGTGGCCATGCGCGACATCGACCCCGATGAAGAGCTGACGACCGACTACGCGCTGTTCGACGACTATGATGGCGCGATGACCTGCCGCTGCGGCACATCATCCTGCCGCGGCATGATCAACGGTCAGGACTGGCGACGCCCGGAGTTGCAGCGCAAGTACGGAGCATACTTCTCCTGGTACCTGCTATGGCCGAAATTAAACAAGATCGAACTTCGTCGAGACGGTGGCACGTGTCGTGACCAAGTCGAACACCGCAGGTCCACGCGCCACGCATCTGATCTTGTTTAATTGGCGCCATACGAAGATTCGACCGTCCAACGAGCGATCTCCCAACGCCACGAATGTAACACAAACGAACTCGCCGCTGCTGTACGAACTCTCATCGAACACGGCGGCCAGGGCAGCCTCGCGGCGGTCGGCTTTCAGCGCTCTTCGAGCTTAACCGGGAGCTGTAGTCGGATGGCCACTTTTCGTGGTTTTCAATCGTTGCTGCTCGTAGTGATGAACGGGCCGGGTCCAGGGCCGGCCGGGCGATCTCAAGATGACAGTTTGCATCAGGAAGTCGTGTGGAGTAGTTGGCGGGAACGTGCCGTGAGGACTCGTAGGGCTTCCAGCTCGCGATCCTCACACAGCTACCGTTCGCCACGACCCGCCACATACGGTGACGTTTTGGCGCCTGGCGGCCCGTACGCCGCCCACCCGCCCACCAAGATCGCTGTTTGTGATACGTCAGGATTCAGTATTCGGCCCGAAGTGAATCCTGGCGTATCAATTTCGGCGATCTTGCACATCACCCGCATCGGCGGGCGCTTACGGGAGCCTCAGAGCACATCCGGGCAGGTGCACCAACACAGAGTAATTTAACCGAAGCAACGCACAGTAACGGCCCGATCACTCTATCCCACTTAAGCCCGAAGAACCGCTTTCTTCAGCTGCTGGCGCCGTTCCGCTTGCTCGAGTTGGCTGAGCTGCTTGCCCTGCTGCCGGTGCGCGTACGGCTAGCGATGTCAGGGTTGTGTCGTAGCCAGCGGTCTATGCCTGCGTGCAGGTCATCCTTTATGTCGCTTGGAGCGGCGCTGGCCTGGACGCTGTGCGCGGCGGCGGTGGCGAGTTGGTGGTCGGTCAGGCCAAGGATGTCGCGGCAGATCTGGTACTGGCCGGCGAGGCCGGTGCCGAACAGCAGTGGGTCGTCGCTGGCGATGGCGACCGGGACGCCGGCGTCGAGCAGGGTGGCCACGGGCACGGCGGGCAGGTCGTGGACGCCGAACGGCGGGTAGGAGGTGGGGCAGACCTCCAGGGTGATCCCTTGCCGGGCGAGCAGATCGAGCGTGGCCGGGTCGGTGGCCGCGGAGGTGCCGTGGCCGATGCGGGCCGGGCGCAGGTGCCGGACGCAGTCGCGGACATGATCGGCGCCGGTGTAGAAGCCGGCGTGCGGGGTGCCGAGCAGGCCGGCGTCGGCGGCAAGGCGGAAGGCCGGGGCGAAGTCGGCGGGGTGGCCGAGGCGTTCGTCGTTGGACAGGCCGAAGCCCACGACGCCGCGACCGGCGTATTCGGCGGCGAGGCGGGCCAGACGCGTGGCGTGGGCGGGTGGTCGCGCCCAGCTGGAGGCGACGATCACGCCGGTCGGGACCGGGGCTGCCGCGGCGGCCGACAGCACCGCCTCCAGGGCGGCGCGCAGACCGCCCAGTGCCGGGGCGTAGGAGGTCGGGTCGACCTGGACCTCCAGCCATCCGCAGCCGTCGGCGCGGTCGTCGAGGGCGGCTTCGGTGACCACTCTGGTGACGTCGGCGGTCGTGCGAATCACCGCCCTCGCGGCGTCGTAACGACGCTGGAACTCGGCCCACGTCCGCGCGCCTTCGGCGTCCAGCGGCGGCGGGACGGGCCGCCCTGCGCGGGTGGCCAGTTCACGCAGGGTAGCCGTCCGCATGGCACCAGTCAGGTGCAGGTGAAGCTGAGCCTTGGGCAGCGCACGCAAGTCACGCCTGGGCAGATCGCTGCCACCTACCGGCGTCACCATCGGGACTCCTGCCGTTTACGCGGGCCGGCTGGTGGCCGGGGCGCGCAGCCCGGCCGCGGCGTCGCGCAGGGCGTCCTCCAGCGGTCGTGGGTGCAGGTCGAACGTGTCTGCCGTTGCCGTCGAGTCGAGCACGAACGGGCTGGTGAACTGGTAACGCGTCGTGCGCAGCTCGCGGATCATCGGCGAGAACAGCCCGGCCGTCCACAGCACGGGGTACGGCAGGGCCGTCAGCTTCGCCGGCGGGGCGCCGTTGACCTCGCAGAAACGCTCGGCCAGCTGCCGGATGGTCAGCGCCGGGTTCGTGGGGACGTGCCACGCCCGTCCCCAGGCGCGCTCGTCGGTGGCTGCCGTGACCAGCGTTCGGGCGGCGTCCACGATCGACGTCCAGCTGTGCGCCACGTCGATCGGGGCCGGCGAGTACGCGCGCTTGCCGGCCAGCAGCTGCTTCCCCAGACCCAGGGTGAAAATCGAGTTCGCCTCGATGTAGTCGCTGGCGCGCACCTCGGTCGCCCGGATCTGGGCGGCCTCGTGTGCGGCGAGCGCGTCTCGCCACATGTCCGCGCGCAGGCGCAGCTTCGGGTGGGTCGCGGCCAGCGGCGTCCGCTCGGTCATGGGGCCACTCACCGGGCCGTATCCGTAGAGGTTGTCCATAGTCGCCAGCGTGGCGCCGCTGCGCTCGGCGGCCGTGAGCAGCGCGGACGCCAGCGGTGGCCAGTCGGTGAGCCAGCGGTGGTAGAGCGGGTTGAGGCAGTTGTACAGCGCGGCGGCGCCGTTGGCCAGCTCGGCGAGGCGGTCGGCGTCGGTCGCGTCGGCGCGGACGCGTTCCACCGCCGGATGCTCGGGGCCGCCGCCGCGCCGGCTCACGATGCGAACCTCGTGGCCGCGGTCGGCGAGCAGTGTGGCAGCGGCGGTTCCGACCGCACCGGCGCCGACGATCACGTGCTTGGACATGGTGTGATCCTTTCTCTCATTAGAGAGCGGTGCTCTCGCGCTCAGGGCCAATAGTTACCCTTCGACTAGCGCTCTGTCAAGAGCACTGCTCTCGATTGTGTGCGACAATCTGGACCATGTCAGCTGCTTCCATCCGAGCCAGGGTGCGGGCCGAGATGATCGATGAGATCAAGGCCATCGCCCGCCGCCACCTCGCCGCCGACGGCGCCAACCTGTCGCTGCGCGCCGTTGCACGGGAACTGGGCGTGGTGTCCTCGGCGCTCTACCGCTACTTCGCCAGCCGGGACGAGCTGCTCACCGCCCTGATCGTCGACGCGTACAACGCCCTTGGCGACGCAGCCGAGGCCGCCGACGCGGCTGTCGCCGACCATGCCGACCTGCGTGGCCGGTGGCTGGCGGTCTGCCACTCGGCGCGCCGGTGGGCGCTGGCGAACCCCGCCGAGTACGCCTTGATCTTCGGAAGCCCCGTCCCCGGCTACGCCGCCCCCCAGGCCACCACCGAGGCCGCGGCCCGCACACCCCTCACCCTCGTTCGCATCATCAGCGACGGCGTCCAATCCGGTGTGCTTCGTGAGCCGCTGGGCGGCCCGGACCTGCCGGCTCCCGTCCGCGAGGACATCGCCCGTGTTCGGGACCAGATCTTTCCAGGGCTGCCGGAGCAAATGCTGGCCCGCGGGACGGTTGCCTGGATCCACATTTTCGGTGCGGTCAGCTTCGAGCTGTTCGGCCAGCTCAACAACGTCATCGAGGCACGCGAGGCCTACTTCGAATACCAAATGCTGATCATGGCCGAACTGATTGGTCTTTGACCGCCCAACAACCAGATGGCGTTCTGCTACATCGAGGTTGCCAGCACGCCTCGCCGAGGGATGCCCGCGATCAGCAGATCTTCACAGATCGTCGCCCAGCTGCTGATCATTTGGACGATGCCGCTCGGTCTCGATCGATCATTGACGTCTGTGCCACAGTGACAGCCACGTTCGACAGGTGACGTCGATAGGCGTTTGGGAGATGTGATGGCTCGCGTTGAAGCCTCGAATTACCCCGCGATCCGGCAAGTGAACACCTTGGTCGGCGACCCGGCCTGGCTCGTCACGGCCTACGACGATGTCAAGGCGCTGCTCGCCGACCCCCGTCTGGGCCGGTCCCACCCGGATCCGCCGCGGGCCTCCAAGTTCTCCCGATCAGCGATCTTCGGCGGGCCGACCGGCAATCCGGCCACCGAGGCCACCGAGCACGCCCAGCTGCGACGCCTGCTGGCACCGCCGTTCTCCGTCAGGCAGATGGATCGCCTGCGGCCCAGGGTTCGCCAGATCGTGGCCGGCATGCTGGATGAGCTACTCGACCGCATCCCACCGGCCGATTTCCACGAGGCAGTTTCCTTTCCGCTGCCGGCCCTGGTGATCTGCGAGCTACTTGGGGTGCCGTTCGAAGACCGTGCGGACTTCGGCCGCTGGTCCGACGACATCGCGCACACGATCGACCAGCAGCGTTCCGAAGCCGGGCTGCGGGCGCTGCAGCAATACATGAAGGCACTGGTGGAACGCAAACGCGACGATCCGGGCGAAGACGTGATCAGCGATCTGATCATGGCGTCGGTCCGGGAAGGACGCGTCGATGTCGATGGCGTCGCCAGGCTCGCCGCCGGGCTGCTCTACGCCGGCCATGAGACAACCGCCGGCGCGATCGACCGCGGTGTGACCCTGCTGCTCACCAACCGAGCCCAGCACGCCGCTCTGCTCAATGACCGGTCGCTCATCCCGACGGCCGTCGAGGAGATTTTGCGGTTATCACCGCTGAACCTGTTAGCCGCCGGTGACGTCACAGGTAGCCTCGCCCGATACGCTAAAACCGACATCGAAATGCACGGCGTCACCATCCACGGCGGAGACCTGGTACTGCTCGGGCTGCGCAGCGCCAACCAGGACGAACAGCGATTTTCGGAGCCGAACCGATTCGACATCCACCGCACACCCAACCCGCATCTAACGTTCGGGCACGGCCCCCGCTTCTGCGCCGGCGCACCGCTGGCCCGGATGGAGCTAGCCGAACTCTTCACCGCGCTGCTGGCACGCTGCCCGGCCATGTCCTTGGCCGTTCCGGTCGAGGATCTCCGCCCCAGAGATGAGCTACTGACCGGCGGACTATACGAACTTCCGGTCACCTGGCCGACGAACCTCGACTAGCAACTCCCATGGTCGCGCTAACATTCTACCGAAGTAGGTTTCGGGTTAAGTGGAGTATGAGTGAGGTGCCATCGGGTGTCAGTCGCGCGGCCACGTCCCAGCCTGGGCAGGCCAATCCCGGTTTACCTTCTTACTAGTCCGCTTCAGCAGCCGACGCTGGATGGTGATTGTGGGAATGGAGGGTAACGAGGGCTTTTGTGACGGCCTCGGGTTGGGCGAGATCGGGAAGCACAATGTCGGCGCCCGCGTTTGTCAGCGCCTCGACCGAACTGCTTCCGGTCGCTACGCCGATTGCATAGGCGCCGCTGTCGCGGGCGGCTTTGATGTCCAGCGGTGTGTCTCCGATCAGGACGGTTTCCGTGGGGCTGGCGGCCACGGCGTGCTTGGCTAGCAGACGGGCTCGCGCAACGGCCACGAGCTCGCGGCGTTGGGTGCCATCCTCGCCGTATGCGCCGATGTCGAAGTCCAGATACCGGTTCAGGCCGAATGCCGTCAACTTGCCCTCGGCCAGGGCACGCAGATTCCCGGTCAGCACAGACTGGTAGATATCGGCTCGTTGGGCTATTGCGTTCAGCGTGGCCTTGGCGCCTTCGGTGGCGTGGCCGGTGTTTGGCAGCTGGGCGTGTCTGGCATTGAACTGCCTGGTCAGCTCGACCCAGAAGCGGGTGAGGGTTTCCTGCGTGGCGTCAATACCGTGCGCTTGGAGCAGTCGCGTGCTGCTTTCGCGGTCGGTCCGTCCTGACATGTCGGGCACATCGTTGGGCACCTGACCGAACAGCTTAGTGAATGCCGCTGAGTACAGCACGTAGTGGAGCCGGTGGAGTTCGATCAGCGTGTGGTCAATATCCCACAGCACGAGTTTGACAGGCACCCGGTCCTCCCGTTGTGTGTTGCCTTCAGCGAAGTGGCCGACCGCAGCAGGATGCTAACGGCCCGGTTAAAGCGGCTGCTCGCGCGACGGTGACCGGGCTTGCGGCGCTCCCTAGGAACGATGCTCGACGAACCATCCGGTCCGCGGTGACATGGCAACTAGGCACAGCTTTCGGCCTTGGTCAGGCAGTTCAACAACAGTAGAGTGACGTCCGCGTTGGGCGGGGTGGTGGTGCGGAACTGCGGGGCGAGCGGCAGTTCCGCCAAGTCGGCCACGTTGCTGAACGAGGCGTCCACGCCAGAGCGGAATCCGTAGCGAGCCCAAGCGATTTTCTGGATGTCGGGGTCTTTCATGGCGTCGATGAGACGACCGCCATCCGCGGTCAGGGCCAGAATCGGATGGTCGCTGTAGAGCGTCGGTTCCGGGTACAGCACCCGGACCCGGTCCAGGAGATCCTTACGGTCGGCGGGAGCCGATTCGAGCCAGGCCTCGATGAGCTGGTTCTCATAGCCGGCGTAGAGCGGTGCGTGGCTCTCGCCGCCCTGCAGCCGCCATTGTTTGAAACCGGCGCCGCTGCCGCGGGACAGCAGACCTTGGGCGTCGTAGATCTGCCGAATCGTGGGCAGTGCGGCGCGGGCCTGTTGCACGCTCGGCGCCTGGTAGACGTTGCTGGTGGCCGCGATGTTGAGCATGAGCTGGTAGAGGGCGAAGC
>Ga0126372_10000373_pt1 | contig 15419 bp, 9 predicted proteins | sample PanSoiMetaPlot_6_FD_92762 | JGI IMG/M metagenome (GOLD analysis project Ga0126372, IMG submission 92762) | Tropical forest soil microbial communities from Panama - MetaG Plot_6 | ecosystem: Environmental > Terrestrial > Soil > Tropical forest > Bulk soil | place: Panama | collected 2016-02-17
CATTCGGTTGGCATGCACTCGACCGGGGGGTTCTACCTCGCCTCGAACCAAACGTGGTGCGACTACCTCAAGCGCGAGCGTTCGAAGGCCCGTTACATGGGCCTCGACCAGGAGTTCATCAGCGTGGCGGAGGCGGCCCGACGCCATCCCCTGATCGACCCGAATCGTTACATCGCGGCCCTCTGGGACCCGCTCGACGGCGACGTCGATCCGTCGGGCGTGGTCTACGCCTACGCGAAGTCCGCCAAGGTGTATGGCGCCAAGTACTACACGCAGACGCCTGTGATCGAGACCAGGCAGCGTTCGGATGGCAGCTGGGACGTAATCACGGCGAAGGGAAATATCCATGCGGAGATCATCGTCAATGCGGGTGGTCTCTGGGCGCGCGAAGTAGGGAGGCTCGCTGGCCTCTACGTTGGGAGGAGCAAGCTTCAGGGCCGTTGCTTTGGCCTTATCTGCCTGTTCGCGCGTGATGGCGTGGGTCTCGACCATGCTGTCGAGCACAATATTGCGACGATCGAGGGCGCGCTCCGGATGCCGATATGGCGATAAATAGCTGGGGGCTTGAATCAATCCCGCCAGTAAGGCTGCTTCCGGCAAGGTGATGTCTTTCAGGTCCTTGTTGAAGTAAGCGCGGGCTGCTTCCCCAAATCCGCTGATGGCGAACGAACCCCGCTGGCCTAAATCCACGCGGTTGGCGTAGAACTCAAAAATCTGTTCCTTGCTGAACTTTCGTTCCAGCTCGACCGCGATCAGCATCTCGATCAATTTGCGCTTGACCGTCTTCTCCGGGGTCAAGAAAAAGGCGCGAGAGAGTTGCATAGTGATGGTGGAACCACCCTGTTCGTGCTTTTGGTGGGTCAGATCGACATAGGTGGCCTCGGCAAGCCTCACGAAGTTAACGCCGCCGTGTTGGAAGAAACGGCGGTCCTCAATCGAGGTGACCGCGTCTACCATAACCTTGGGGATGTCTTTGTACTTGACCAGTGTTCGCTTGGATCTTTGTTCGGCGTCAAACAAAGAGGTCACCAGCTCTGGCTCGAGTTCGTAGGCGCCCAACTCGCCGGATTTGCTGGTAATGCTTTCAACTTCTCCGTTTCCGAATCGAATGGTTGCCGAATCAGGACTGTGGTAGGACTGGGGGCCTGGCGTGATCTCGATGGTGTCTTTTTGCAGGCGGTAGGTGCCTAGCTGCGATTCACCGTCGCTGCTCGAGTAACCGGCATGTCGCAACCGGGCCGCAATCTGCTTGGCTTCGAACTTCTCCCCCAGCTTAACCGTCTCGGGCCGAGCGTAGATAAGCGCCGAGGTACTGAAGACCGGGCCCTTAAAACGCTTCTCGATAATCCGGTCATACTTGACGTAGAAATAGGAAAAGAACCCAACCACCAGTATCGACAGGGTTACAAATAGCAACAGCGCCGCGCGGATTACCGGGTCACCGGGCACCAACCGCCTGCCATGGTGGGGGTTCCCTTGCCGCCTCCGAATCCTGACTTTTATGGCCACAAGTGTGAGCGGAGTCTCTACTGTTCAGACGAAGGGATGCGCCTAAGGGTTTCCCGGAATTGGGGGCGAACTCTTCACCAGGACGATTCCTCTGGGCGCCAGTTCGACCGTTGGCGCCTCCCTCATTCTAAATCACCCTGGCTTTCGGCGCTCAATAGATACCCTTATTCTCGGTAACGGCATGGAAGTTCAGCTCCAGTGGGTACACAGGCAAATCTACATGGACGGTGTAATCGGCTCCGGTGACTAACGCCCCCGTTCGGTGACCGCCAGCGCGAATAAACCTTGATCTGCTCCGGGATGACCGGTATATCCATTTCCTTACTCTTGTATGCCAGGGCGCCGATCTCATCTTCTTGCGCGGTGCTACAGGTAGCTGCCAAGGCATCGTTGGTCTTTAGTTTGCAATCTGATACCAGTTTTTGAGGAATCTGCTCATAGCTAGGCAATTCTCTCCGCGCGATAGCGCCTGTCACTTCTCCCTTCCTCTATTGGCCAGCGCAAGCTTGCGCCCTGCCTGATCCCCACCTCTTTCTCGGCCAGCCCTCGTTGAAAATGAACCACCCCCTCCGGTCTAGACCATCTCCGTCCCCCACAAATCATGCAGGTGAACGATTCCCTCCAGCTTCATTTCGCCATCAACCACCACGAGGGAGGTGATCTTCTTTTGTTCCATAATGGCCAGGGCGGCGGTGGCGAACTCGCGCCGGGCGATGGTCTTGGGGCTGCGGGTCATGCAATCTTCGGCAGTCAGGTCCAGAACGTCTTTACCGCGGGCTTCAAGAAGGCGTCTGAGATCACCGTCGCTGATGACGCCAACCAGCTTTTCGCCCTCTGTTACGGTGGTTATGCCCAATTTCTTGCGTGACATCTCATAGATCACCTGTGGCATTCGGGTGTGCGGCGACACTTGCGGAATAGCCTCTCCAGAATGCATCAAAGCTTCGACCCTGGTCAGACGTTTTCCCAGCTTGCCACCCGGATGCAAATTGGCAAAATCCTCCTCCTTGAAGCCGCGCTTTTCGGAAAGCGCGACGGCCAGGGCATCCCCTAAGGCCAACATCGTCGTGGTGGAGGCAGTGGGCGCCAATCCCAGATTGCATGCTTCTTTATCCACCGAGCAGTCCAGAGCCACCTCGGCTGCGGTCGCAAGCGTGGAAAGTCTTCCGTTAGGTTTTGAATAAAGTCGGTCACAGGTCATGCTGATGAGGGGCACCTGCAAGCGCTTTAGCGTCGCGAGCAAGCTGAGGATTTCCTCGGTCTCGCCACTCGACGATAGAGCTATAACGACATCGCCCGGAACCACCATGCCCAAGTCACCATGCACGGCCTCCGCGGGATGAAGGAATATCGCCGGCGTGCCGGTGGAACTCAGAGTCGCCGCAATTTTGCGCGCGATGATCCCGCTCTTGCCCATCCCGCTGACCACGACGCGACCGCGGCATCCATAAAGCAGGTCAACGGCGCGACCGAACGCGCCATACATGGGTCCGGCGATCCGATCCGCCAAATCACGCAGCGCTCCGGCCTCAATCCGGACTACATTTTCCCCTACGCTGTTCATCGAAAGAGGATGTTAACAAATGCCCGTATAAGACTCGAGGTGGCCCCCGCCATGTCTGGCCGATTAGAAATGTTCTCGCCTTGCCGGTATACGCGGCGTTTCCAGGCTTCGCGCCTGAACGGCGAGATCCCAGGGGCCAGTTTGCCAGTTGTCCTTCTTCTGTTTCTCGCGCCACCACGGCGGCAGTTCGATGAGCAAATTGCGTCCAATACCTTCTAGGTAAGGCTCATACAGGGAACGCAATTGACGGAGTTTCTCCTCGGCCTCCGGATCAGTCGAGAGTCGCAATCCATAGGAAGCGAGAACCTTCTCGAGGTGCGTGAGATCAGCGCTGGATAGGCGGTCGATCATATGCGGGTTGTAACTCGCATTTACCACCTGTGCCAGGTCTACGGCAGCATGTCGGGCCATGGCAAAGGTAAGCTGAGCCTGTTCCGGACGGATCCTATCGATTCCCGCAAGGACGAGCGCCGTGACATCCAGCATCAAAGTGAGGGCGCCCAGCCAGGACTGGTTGCTGTGCTGCGAGCGGAAAAAACTAAGCACCGGGTAGGAAAGGTGGCTCTCCAACAACTGCGCTGCCCAGCGTTCCCAATCGCGAAACGCTTGATCCAACGTTGACTGATCGGGACAGCAACCGAGCCGTTTTAGCAGTTCAGTTGCCGTGGGTGGGGAGCCAGCCCGCGAATCCAACAAGGAAATTTCACGTTCGCGGGCGGAGAAGGAGGAATACAGCACGGGCAAATAGCCAATGACGATACCCAGAAAACCAAATCCCATGCCGGCTTCCATCACGGCCAAAGATCGGGCAAAGCCGGAAGTGGGCACAATATCGCCATACCCCAGCGTGAAAAATGTCTCGCCGCTGTGATACAGGAGGCCACCGAAAGTAATCGGCTGATTGCTGAAGGCGATATGCTCCCCACCGCCGTACTGGAGCAGGGCAAAGCCGAAGATCAAACCCGCCGCCCAAATAACCAGCAGCACGATCAATGAGAGTGGACCAAAATAGCTAAGGAATGCCTCGCGCCGGTTTACCGAATTGAAGTGACGGGCCAAACGTGCCCAAGGTACCCAGGTATGACGATAGAACCAGGAAGTCAGTCTAAAAGAGCGCTGCACCCGGCGAGGCAGGACCACAGTCTCGAACGCGTCCAGCAACACAATTGCGATAATCAGGAGACCTGCAAAAGCGGCGATGGCGCGCACGTCACATTTCCTCGAGATCTGATGAGGCAGGGATGGTATCAGATTCGACAGAAGGAAGTGATGGCGAATGGCGAATGGCCCACCTCAAAGCGCGGCCGAGAAGTCTCGATTCACTACGCAACCGAGGGGGGGCCGGGACGGCCCTCTCTACACGGCGCGACGAGCGTCCGCGATTGCTCTTTGAATGGCCAGCAATTCCTTCAATACCCAACTCAGTTGGGTAGACTCGAGTGCATTAGCGCCGTCTGATTTAGCCTCTTTGGGATTGTCGTGAACTTCCATGAATATGCCGTCGACTCCGGCAGCCACCGAGGCACGTGCCAGGACCGGAATAAACTCGGGCTGACCGCCGCTCACGCGAGTGCCCTTGTCATCGCCCGCACCAGCCGAAGGCAGTTGCACCGAATGCGTAGCGTCAAATACCACGGGAGCGAAGGCGCGCATGATGGCGAGCGAGCGCATGTCCACCACTAGGTTGTTGTAGCCGAAGCTGGAGCCACGCTCGGTCAGGAAGACGCGGCGGTTGCCTGCTTCCCGGCATTTCTCGACGGCGTGGCCCATATCCCAAGGCGAGACGAATTGGCCCTTCTTAATATTAACCACTCGCCCACTCTTGGCAGCCGCCACGATCAGATCCGTCTGACGACATAGGAAGGCGGGAATCTGCAAAATGTCGGCGACTTCCGCCACCCTGGAAACATCACCTGTCTCGTGCACGTCGGTTAGCACCGGTACTTGTACATCATCCTTAACTTTTTGCAGGACCCGCAAACCTTCTGTCAGGCCTGGTCCGCGATAGCTCTTTATCGAAGTGCGGTTGGCTTTGTCGTAGGAGGCCTTGAAGATGAAAGGAAAGCTCAGAGAGCAAGTGAGGCGCTTAATGATTTCGGCCATGCGGATCGCATGGTCTTCGCTCTCGATCACGCAGGGGCCGGCGATCAGGAACAGATTTCCTCCGCCAATGACTGCGTTGCCGACTTGAAAACCCTCAGCCATAGTGCTTAGTTGCCGGTTTCTGGTTCCTGGAGCGCCGGAGTTTGCCTTGGGATTGCCATGCTCTCAGCTAGGCTTACTCGCGTTTCGAAACGCAGCCAATCGGAAATTTCCCACCCGGTCCTTGTGGCGGGTGAGATCGAGAGTCTCCCCGATGGCGGGGTCGACTGCAACCGCAACGGGAAAAGCTATGTTCGGCGTCCAGGGTAAATATCGTTAATATAGCTGCCGATGGCCGGCGACAGCAGTTCTGCGCCATTGAAACCGAGACCCTTGGAACCGATCGATGGTGACCGTCCGCGCTGGGGACGATCCTAAGCCAACGATGCACTATGACTATCGTCTGGCCACCTTCTCAGGCCTCAGGAACATCTCTACCTCCTCAGCGTGTTTTCTTGCCTTGCGCTGCCGACCATTTTCGTAAGCTGCGCCAACAAATGATTGGAATAGCGGGTGCGGCTCTAGGGGCTTGGACTTAAATTCCGGATGGAACTGGCAGCCGATGAAGAACCGATGTTCAGGGATTTCCACCATCTCGACGTAGGTGCGGTCGGGAGTCGATCCGGAAATGCGCAGGCCGCCCGCGGTTAGAATCCCTTCATATTCGCGGTTGAACTCGTAGCGATGGCGGTGACGTTCGCTGATCTCCAGCCTTCCGTAAATTTTATGGGCAAGTGTTCCGGGCTCAATTTTGCAGGTCCAGGCGCCGAGCCGCATGGTCCCGCCAAGCTCTTCGACGCCACGCAATTCGCGCAGCTTGTAGATGACGCGGTGAGGTGTAGCGGGATCGAATTCACTGGAATTGGCATCCTCCAGACCGCAAACGTTCCGAGCATATTCGATGCATGCCGTCTGCATGCCTAAGCAAATACCGAAAAAGGGCACATTCTTCTCGCGCGCATAGCGAATGGCCTGCAACATGCCTTCAATGCCGCGTTTGCCGAATCCTCCCGGAACCAGGATTCCGTCGTACTCTTCCAGTTGCGCCTCGCGGCTGGTGTCATCGGTTTCCAGGCCTTCCGCTTCGATCCAGTTAAGCTGAAGCTTCAAATTGTGTGCCAGCGCACCGTGGACCAGCGCCTCTTTCAGCGACTTGTAGGAATCTTCGTATTCGACATATTTGCCCACGATCCCAATGTGCACCTCGTCTTTGGGGTTGTAGACCTTATGCACCAGTTGTTCCCAATCTTTCAAATCGCGCTCTTTTGCCTCGAGGTGCAGATATTTCAGCGCCAGTGTGTCCACACCCTCCCGCGAAAAGACGAGCGGCACTTCGTAAATGGAAGCCACGTCTTTGGCGGTAATGACGGCCTCTTCTTCGACGTTGCAGAAAAGAGCTATTTTCGACTTGATGTCTATCGGAAGAAATCGATCGGTTCGACACAGCAGAATATCCGGCTGAATTCCAATGCTGAGCAATTCCTTAACGGAGTGCTGCGTGGGCTTGGTTTTAAGTTCCTGAGCGGCGGCGATGAAGGGGACCAGGGTGACATGCACAAAAAGGGTGTTCTCGCGTCCCAATTCCTGCCGCATCTGACGGATGGCTTCCATGAAGGGCAGCGACTCAATATCTCCGACCGTGCCGCCAATTTCTACGATCGCTACATCCACCTCCTGGCCAACCTTCTTCATGGCCGCTTTGATTTCGTTGGTTACATGCGGAATGACCTGCACCGTTTTTCCCAGATAGTCGCCACGCCGCTCTTTGGCGATGATCTGCTCGTAGATGCGGCCCGTAGTCCAGTTATTGTCGCGGCTCAATTTGGAGTGCGTGAAGCGCTCGTAGTGGCCGAGATCGAGATCTGTCTCAGCGCCGTCATCGGTTACGAAGACTTCCCCATGCTGGAACGGCGACATGGTTCCCGGATCAACGTTCAAATAGGGATCAAATTTCATGAGGTTGACTCTCAGCCCACGGCTCTCGAGCAGACAGCCGATCGATGCCGCAGCCAATCCCTTGCCTAAGGAAGACACTACGCCCCCGGTCACAAAGATGTACTTAGCCGACATCGCGCCCTCACTCTAGATTGTGTCTTGGAATCGTGCAGGCTGGAGTGCACGATCAATTATACAGAAAGTTGCGGGGGAACGTGGGAAAACTGGGGTAGTAACTTGGGGTAGTAACTGTCGAGGGCAGCTGCCGTTGGCTAGAATACTCCCATGCCCGAAACGCCTCTCTGGTGCGGCGATGATCCCCAGACCCGGCTCGCCGAGTTGACTGCAGACAGCGGAAATCCTGCCAAAGAGCAGCCTCTGCGCCGCGACGTGCGATTCCTGGGAATGCTGCTCGGGCGGGTTCTGGTGGAGCAGGAGGGTGAGACATTTTTCGAGCTGGTGGAGCGCCTGCGCCGCTTGTTAATTCGACATCGCGAACTGGCGCAAAGAGCGCTGGGAGCGCAGGCGGAGGACAAACTGATGCTCGAGGCGCGCGAGCTGATCGGCCAGCTTCCCGTGGCGGACATTTACAAGATAACCAAAGCCTTCGCGATCTACTTCGAACTCACCAACCTCGCGGAGACCAATCACCGCAAACGGCGCCGCCGGGCCGCCCGTCTCGAATCCGACCAAAAGCCGGTTGCGGGGTCGTTTCGCGGTACCCTGCTAAGGTTGCGAGCCGCAGGCAAATCGGGTTCGGAAATAGTGGAAGCCCTGCGCAAAGTAAAAGTGACACCTGTTTTTACCGCCCACCCGACCGAAGTTGCCCGCCACACCGTACTCTACAAGCGACGCCGGATTGCGGCCGCTCTGGAGCGTCTCGATCAATTTCCGCTCGCCCAGACTGACGCGCGCAATTATGAAGCTCAGATCCTGGCCGAGATCACTGCCCTGTGGCAAACCGATGAAGTCCGGCTTAAGAAACCTACCGTCGTGAACGAAATCTACACCGGCCTCGATTATTTCCCGATGGTGCTTTTCGACACCTTGCCCCGGCTCTACCAGGAGCTGGAGGACTCGTTGCAGGATGTCGGTATCGAGACTTGTAAAGCCCGATTGCCCGAACTCTTGACCTTCGGATCGTGGATTGGCGGAGACCGCGACGGCAATCCGCACGTGACCTCCCGCGACACGCAAGTGGCGCTGCGAATGGCGCGCCATCGGATCATTGATCATTACTTGGCAGAAGTTAAAGGGCTATCGGGGCATCTTAGTCTTTCGCTGCGTCGCGTGCCTGCCACTCCGACGTTACTTGACCGCTTACGACAATACGACGCCGAACTCGGCCAGGAACATTCCGCCTGGAAACGAGTCTCCGAGGCGGAGACTTATCGTTGTTTCCTCGATCATGTGGGCGCTCGCCTTCGGGCGAGCCGTGATGGTGCGTCGGTGCCGCAGGCTTATTCCAGCGCACATGACTTTGAAGCGGATCTCGAGTTGCTTCGCGACAGTTTGTGTGAAAATCGCGGGCAACGGTTGGCCGAACTCCTGCTCGATCCGCTATTACGCAAAGTTCGTACCTTCGGCTTCCACCTGCATACGCTCGACCTTCGCCAGCATGCCAGCGTGCATGCTCAGGCAGCGCTTCAACTCTGGTCGGCAGTCGCGGAAACCAACGCCGGTCGTGAACTTCCGCCGGCGCTCTCGGCAGAAACTGTGGAGTTGCTGGAGACTCTGCGTACCGTGGCTCGCCTCAAGCAGTCCTATCCACCCGAGGCCATTCGTTATTTCGTGATCAGCCATAGCGGATCGCACGAAGACATCTTCAGCCTGGTCCGCCTTCTGTCGATAAGCGGCGTTAAGCTGGCGGCAACCAGGAATGACCCGGGCCTGATGCCAGTTCCTCTGTTTGAAACGATCACAGCACTTCGCGGCGCTGCTCCGGTGATGGAGCGGGTATGGAGCGCAGCTGAGTACCAGCCTTTGCTGGATTCCTGGGGACGCACGCAGGAGGTCATGCTCGGGTACTCCGATTCCAACAAAGATGCCGGAATGCTGACCAGTACCTGGGAACTCTACAAGGCACAACAGCAGCTGCACCAGGTGGCCCGCGCATGCCGGGTGAGATTAAGGCTGTTTCACGGTCGCGGGGGAACGGTAGGCCGAGGTGGAGGGCCGACCCATGCCGCCATCCTAGCGCAGCCTCCCGGCGACTTTGGGGGAGAAATTCGAATCACCGAGCAAGGCGAAGTTCTCAATTGGAAATACTCCGATCCGGTGCTGGCGGAATGGAATCTGGAATTGATGATCTCGGCTTGCTTGGAGGCAATGCTCCCCGCGAATCACCCTTCTGAGCGGATCGAAGCGCGCTGGGAGACAGCGATGGAGACTATGTCGCAGCACGCCTTGGAATTCTACCGACAGAATATTTCCGACAATCCCGACGTGCTCGAGTATTTCGAGCAGGCAACTCCAGTCAACCAGTTGGAGCATGCGCGAATCGGCTCGCGACCGGCCCGCCGCGCCGCCATGAGAGGTCTTGAGAATCTGCGCGCCATTCCCTGGGTGTTCGGCTGGATGCAATGCCGACACGCCGTGCCCGCGTGGTTCGGCATTGGTTCTGCATTGCACGATTTCGCGGCGGGAGGCCGCGAGCAGACACAACTATTGCGCGACATGCTGCGTGGATTCCCTCTGTTTTCTAACATGGTCCGCAATGTCGAGATAGCGATGGCTAAAGCGGATCTCAGCATCGCGGCTCTCTATGCGGACATGGTGCATAATGCGGCGCTGCGCCGACGTGTGTTCGCCCTATTGCAAGAAGAGTTCCTGCGCACGGAAAGAGTGCTCCTTGCGGTGACGGAACAGAAAGTACTTCTGGAAAATAATCCTGTGCTGTCTCGCTCAATCCGATTACGTAATCCGTATATAGACCCGATGAGCCTGATCCAGGTAGACCTGTTGCAGCGTAAGCGTGCCAACGTTCACGATAATGAGCTTGATTATGCAATCGCTGCCACCATCAACGGCATCGCCTCCGGGTTAGTCAATACAGGATGACGAGCTTTCACTTCAAAAAAAGAAATCATTCGAAGGCCGATTCAATCAGCACTTGGGTTGTTTGTTTGCCGGCCAAGCTTAAACGCCTAGGCGTAGCCACAGCTTCCTTGGCCGGAGGAAGATTGAGAGCTTTGGCGGGCTGCGCGCTTTTCGACAGTCCTGACGGCATTGCGGTGCATATCGAGCAAGGATGTGGTTTGCGCCCGAAGAACCATGCTCCTTTCCCGACCGCGTGGTGTTACGCTGTTCCTGATGCTGAGTCAGGCTGTCGCTCCGGGTACTGGGACCGACTGGCGGCCAAAGACTCCGACTCGCCTCCGGTAATGTTGGCTTGAGCGGAGACTTTGGAAGCTCAGCCGAGAGCATCTCCCAGGTAGCTCGCATCTAAAGAAAGTGAATGGTGAATTAGAAAGTGAATCGTGAGTTGTGCTGGCCGATTTCCTGGGAGAGTATCCCATGTTCACCCGGTCGCTATTCTTCCATTTTTGTATGCGTGGTTCCTTAAGGTTTCGATTGATTGTGTGCTTGCTGGCGGCCACAATTGTCATTTGCTTGACACCTGTCGCCGCGCATGCCCAGCAGCTCTCCAAACGGCTCATCCTCAAGGATGGTACCTATCAACCGGCAGTCAAGTGGGAGGTTCAAGGCAATCGCGTGCACTACCTCAGCGCCGAGCGTAACGAATGGGAGGACGTGCCCGCATCGCTGGTGGACTGGGACGCGACCAAGAAGTACGAAGATGAATTATCAGCCGGCCATGCGTCGCCCTCGGCCGCCGAGATCGACAAGGAAGTGGAAGCCGAACGCAAAGAGGAAGAGGCCAGAAGTCCCATCGTTGCCCCAGGTTTGCGATTGCCCGAGGACGGAGGTGTAGTGTTGCTCGATACGTTCCAGGGGCAGCCTCAGTTAAGCGAGATTCAGCAAAGCAGCGGACAGGTGAACCAAAATACCAAGCACAATATTTTGCGGGCGACGATCAATCCGATTGCGGGCGCCAAGCAGAGCATCGAGGTTGCGGGTGCCCACGCTAAGATTCAATCCCACACCGCGCAACCTACCTTCTATATCAGCCTCGAAGAAGGTGCTGACATATCCCCCGAACAACCGCAAAAAACTGCGGCCGCACAAAAACCGTCCGATCCGCTGCGTTTCCGCATTGTGCGCATGCAAGTAAAGCCAGACAAGCGCATTGCCGGTAACATCAAGATCTCTATGGTCGGGAAAGTAAGCCAGGTAGAAAATCTGGTCCCGACAAATTCCGAGCTGATGCCCGGCAGCGGTTGGATCAAGCTCACACCCAAAGCTCCGCTCGGCCCGGGTGAGTATGCGGTGGCCGAGATGCTGTCCGATGAAGGTATGAATCTTTACGTCTGGGATTTCGGGGTTAACTCTAACGCGCCGGCCAACGCCGGCTCCTGGAAGCCCGATCCACGCCTCGTCCGGCAGCAGGCGGACAATCCCGCGGAGTTAAAAAAGCGCTAGCTTAAAACCAATCCTCTCCGCCTGTTGCTGACCGGGCGATAGGAGCCACGGACTCGGCTGGCCAACGCTCCTAATGGAATATTGCCCATCGTCGAAGATCGCTTGGATTCGGTTCCGCTCGGGATCGCGCGGCAACTCTACGGGTACGATCGCGGCTCGGATTTCGCCAAGGTCGTAGCACGGTGTCGGGCAGAAAAATTGGCTTGAGCCGACCCTGCTGTAAGGGCTGCGCAATCCACTTTTCGCAGTGCAGCCTTGCCATAATGCCCGGTTTTTCACCGCGTGGGCTGGAATTCTCTGGACGCAGAGCGCGGAGTGAACCCCGCCACCCAGGCAGAGGACAGCTGCAGTTTTACTTCGAACCTGAGACCGGCTGTGACCCCTTCTGCACGGCGATCCAACCCTCCACGCGCTCATCAAGCACGTCCAGCGGGAGCGCCCCTCCGTTCAGAATCTCATCGTGGAATGCGCGAACGTCATACTTGCCGCCGAGTTCCTTCTGCGCTTTATCCCGCAACCTGAGTATGTCCAGTTGGCCCAGCTTATAGCCAAGCGCCTGCGCCGGCCAGGCGATGTAGCGATCGGTTTCGGCCTGCACATCGGGCTCGTCCTGCGAAGTGTGCTCATGAAAGTAATCAACCATCTGCTGACGGGTCCAGTGCTTGTAGTGAACGCCGGTGTCAGCCACCAAGCGCACAGCGCGTAATAATTCATCGGAAAGTCGCCCGCAATCCGAGTAGGGATCCTGATAAAACCCAATTTCCTTACCAAGGCGTTCGGCGTAGAGAGCCCAACCCTCCTGATAGGCGCTGTAAAACGCCTGTTGGCGGAAGGGAGGCAAATCGGGCAGTGTCTGCGCAATTGCAATCTGCATGTGATGTCCCGGGATGCCCTCGTGGTAGGCGGTGGACTCTGCGCTCAGTAGCGAGCGATGCTGGTAGTCACCGGTATTCACGTAAATGATTCCAGGCCGGGAACCATCGGGCGTTCCCTGCGAATAATCGGCCGCGGCGGCCTCTTTTTCTCGGAAAGGCTGCACCGGGCGCACCTCCACCTTTGATTGGGGCAGCAAACCGAACAGCTTTGGCAGTTCTGGCTGCATCTGAGTGATGTAGCGGCGATACGTCTCCAGAATCTGACCGCCAGATGCGGGGATAAACTTCGGATTTTTTTTGGCAGAGGCGCTGAAGCTCTTGAGGTCGGAAAATCCCAGTTTCTTGGCTATCGCTAGTTGCTCGCTCTCAATCCGCTCGACTTCCCTCAGGCCAAGCTGATGGATCGTTTCTGGATCCATGTTAGTCGTGGTGAGGCGTTGAATAGCAAAGCGATAGCGTGCATCACCGTCGGGCAGCGCCCAGATCCCAGGCTGGGAGGGGCCCCTGGGCGCGTAATCGGTTGCAATGAAATGCGCCAGCTTGTTATAGGCGGGTCGGACGTCATTATTGACCGCATCTAGGATCGCATCGTGCAGGCGCTTGCGATCAGAAACTGGAACGCCGTTGGGAAAATCGGTTGCCGGATGTGCAAACACATTGGCTTCCCCGGCTGGATCTGCGATCGTCTTACATTGCATCACCGTCTTCTCGAGCAGAAAACGTGGCGGCATGAGACCGTCTTTTTCCCCGGCCTCGAGCACCTCGATGACTTGATCAAAGAGCCGGGGTACCTGATGCAAGCGCGTCAAATAATCTTCGTAGTGCTTGGTCGAGTCAAACGGCAGCAGGGATACCAACTGGGGAAGTTGGATATGCAGTCCGCCGAACTGGTCAATGGGCATCTCATAGTTCTTGAAGGCAATCTCTGCGAGCTGCTGCCTGAGGCCGCGCGTCATCACTAGCTGATTGAGCTTCTCCTGCCGGGGAACCCCGTGGTATCGACGGCTTCAAAGCGCGCCAACCAGTCCCCGAGATCACGCTTTTTCTGGGGGACGTGCGCCAAGGAAATGTCGGTCCAGCGGTCGTTGTAGCGGTAATCGCCAATGACGCTGGCGAATTCCGGCCCCTCCCGCATTTCGTATTCCCACTCGTCGGCTAGCAGATTTTTGAGTTGATTACGACGTGCATCCAGATTGTGGTTGCCGGGCGCGGCAAAACCTATCGCCAAGCAACCGACCCAAATAAAAGCAAGGCTGGAAAGAATGATCACAGAGCGCACGCAAACTCCTTAAAGAACTATTGAGGATACCAGAGGGGGCCCCCTCTATTAGACGCCGCCTAAGCCTTCCGGTGATGGTAGTTTAGCGGCACACAAGTCCAACGGAACAAAACCGGAAATCAGGTACTGACTACTCCACGTTGGGCGATTCCCTGTTATCGCGGGTCGTCTTCTTGACGAGGTACATCAGTTCACTACGTTGTTCATCGACCGTGAGCAGGGACCAATTATCCGGGCGGAAGTATTCCGCTATCTTCTCCATGACGGTTTGCGCGATCGAGTCAAGGGTCCAGCCAGGAGGTCAGGGTCGTGGCCACGCCATGAGAAGTCGTGACCTCTTGAACTGCCGTTTGCCGGCATTGGTGGCTTCAGGCATGCCTCGGGGCGCGGAAGATGGGTTGATTATGGGCGGCGTCCCTGTCGGGCGAGCAATAATTTGAGTAAGCAACGAACCGGGAGGCATCGCTGATAGGCGCATATTCAAGGTTACCAGCGTGCCGCTCCGCAGCTGATTTTTACCGTCAATAACCTTGTGGTTCGCCTATCATAGCTAGCGGATGGACGGGATTTAGGAGTTATCGGTGGCATCATTCGGTGATGGCCTGAAGAGGGAGCGTGAGAAAAAGAAGATCACTCTCGATGAGGTCGCCGGCTCTACAAAAATCAGCGTGCGGATGTTGCGCGCGCTCGAAGAAGAGAAGTTCGATCAGCTTCCTGGGGGAATCTTCAATAAGGGATTTGTGCGCGCTTATGCCCGCCACCTTGGGCTCGACGCCGACCAAGCCGTTACCGATTACCTCGCCGCCTCGACCCCTCGGCCTCAGCCGGAGGATTTGGAGCTGCGCGCCATGGCGGAGCAGAAAAATAAGGAACGTCAGCGACAAGCCCGCTTGAGCAAGAACATAGCTTGGGGATGGGTCGCCACTATACTCCTGCTTATCGCCGTGGGATTTTCGATCTGGGGCGTTCGTTCCGAGCGCGAGGCTCAGAGCGGGAAGACTCCGACCGAACGCAAGGCTCAAGTCAATAATGCCATTGGGCCGGAATCGCTGGTCAAATCGAATTCGCCCCTCGAAGCCGCAGCCAGTGCTGGCAGCAAACACGCTCCGCCTGACTATGCGCCTCGAGCCGGATCGGAGAAGCCACGATCTGCCTCGCGGACAGGGACGGGTGGATTCACCGTTCACCTGACGGCGGAAGGTGATTCCTGGCTGTCCATCGTGGCCGACGGAAAAATCATCTTCCGCGGCACTCTCCACGCCTCACACGCGCAGTTAGTCCACGCCAATAGTTTTCTCGTCATCAGGGCCGGAAACCTGGGGGGACTCGATATAGACTTCAATGGCATGCGGCTGGCGTCTCAAGGAACGTACGGGGAAGCAAAGACTCTTGTCTTTGATAGCAGCGGCCTGAGGCCTTATCCCAAACAGCAGCAGTAGATGCGTGCAAGGGCGGAGATTAGCGGCCAATCCTTTATACCAGCGATATCTGGGCAACGCGAGATATGGCGCGGCTGGGACTGACGCTGTATTATCTTTCAGCTGGATTCCTTTCCTTCAGACAGGATCATTTC
>Ga0126372_10000375_pt1 | contig 15381 bp, 15 predicted proteins | sample PanSoiMetaPlot_6_FD_92762 | JGI IMG/M metagenome (GOLD analysis project Ga0126372, IMG submission 92762) | Tropical forest soil microbial communities from Panama - MetaG Plot_6 | ecosystem: Environmental > Terrestrial > Soil > Tropical forest > Bulk soil | place: Panama | collected 2016-02-17
GCGGCCATGTCCTCATTGCGGACGCCGGCCAACTCCCGCAGCGTGCGCAGCCGGTTGCCGAGTCGCTGGCGTGGGGTGATGGCTGGCCGGCCGGGGTTTCGGCTTGCCATCACCGCACGTAACACCTTCCGGCTGGCCTCCAAACGGGACTGGCCCGCGCTGCAGCACGACGTCAAACCGATCTTCACCGCCGTTAACGCAACCGCCGCCCGGCCGACGCTGGAGCAGCTCGCCGACACCTGGGCACCCGTTACCCGGCCATCGTCAGGCTCTGGGACAACGCCTGGGAGGAGTTCATCCCGTTCTTGGACTACGACCTGGAGATCCGCCGGGTGCTGTGCAGCACCAACGCCGCCGAGTCACTGAACGCCCGCTACCGGCGGGCGATCAAGGCCCGCGGCCGCTTTCCCTCGGAGCAGGCCGCATTGAAGTGCCTCCACCTCGTTACCTGGTCACTGGACCCGACCGGTCAAGGCACGGCACGATTGGGCCGTGCGATGGAAGCCGGCTTCAACGCGTTCTCCATCACCTTCTGCGACCAGTTCCCGGCCGCCGAAACCTACTAACCCGAAAAACACCGGAACACCTTTAGCCAGACAGACCCTTCTCGATACCCGTTTCGGTGGTGCTCAATTGTGGTAGGGAGGCCCTTCGGATGAAGATTGTTGCGTTGTCCTGCACGCAGAAGCGTCTCCCGTCGCTGACCGACGCGCTGCTCGAGGCGGCGATTACCGGCGTCGTCCGGGAGGTCAGTGACGCGGAGATCCAGCGGATTCGGTTGATCGACCATCGCATCGCGATGTGCGAAGGCGAGGATACCTGCCTTGATCCCGAGGTGGGCCGGTGCACGCTCGACGACGATTTCGAGCATGTCGTCGGTCTGGCCGAGGGTGCGCAGGCGATGCTGCTCGCCATGCCGGTGTACGCGGGGAACGTGCCCGCGGTGCTGAAGATTTTCCAGGAACGCTTGAAGAGTTTCATGAACGCCGGGCAACGCCCGTTCGGCGACCTGCTGGTGGGCACGATCGTGCATTCGCGCACGATGCTGACCGAGCCCGCACTGGGCTCGTTGTTCCCGTGGTACCTGCGCCTACGGAACAAGAACGTGGCGTCGGCGTGTTTCACCCAGAACGATCATCAGGACCTGACCCGCACCGCGGCGCTCGACCTGTGTGTGGCCGTGGGCCGGCAACTCGGCATGACGATCGAGGGCAGCCGGTCGCCGGCCAACGACCGCACGGCGCTGCCGTTGGTTCAATCACCGGCTCGTCCGCGGTGCGGTGATCCGGCCGCATCCGCTCCTTGAGCGTGCGGAGATTCCGCGCGCCAGGTGCACCCGTCGCCGGCCTGTTCGCACGAGACCGTGACGTCCGGTTCCACGTAGCGGGCGGCGATGGCGGTGTTGAGTTCCTGGCAGTACTGGCATGGTGACGAGAACGTCAGTACGACGCCGGCGCGGGCGGCCCGTTTGCGGTACCGGAGGATCCCACAGTCGGCGTTGCGCAGGACGGTGCCCGAGGGCTGGGGCTCGCTGGTCACTGCCGAGTCGTACAGCAATAGCTGATGCTGCAGCCGGGTCATGAAGTGATCGGTGGCGGATACCCCGGCGGGCCGTTGGGCTTGCAGTAGCTCCGCGGTGATGCGGGAGTTTGCCTGGATCCACGCGGCCAGGCCTTCTTCGCCGTGCTCTCCCAGGATGAACTCTTCTGCGGCCGCCTGGGCTTCGAAGAACCGCTGGCGCCACAGGTTGACCTTCTCGGCCGGGTCGAGGGGAGACGGTTCACTGGTCATGGTCGGCGTCCATCCCGGTGGCGGCGTCCAGTTCGGCGAAGACCTCCTGGGCGACGCGCAGCCCGTTGTTGGCGACCGGCCAGCCACCGTAGTAGGCAAGCTGAATGATGACTTCGACGATCTTCTCTCGCGACATCCCGAGGTGCAGGGCGGCACCGATGTGGCCGCGCAGCTCCCAATCGGTCCGGGCCAGCGTGACCGCGGTCAGCGCGACCAGTTCGCGCTCCTCGACGCTCAGGTGCGGGCGGGTCCAGATCTCACCGAACAAGTGGTCGACGGTGATCTGCAGGAACTCCGGGTAGGAACCCGGGCGCGGTTCGCGGCCGAAGACCTGCTTGAACATGGCCTCGCCCCGCTCATGTCGAGCAGACGGCTGATTCATCGAGCAACTCCTTCGTTGGCCGAACAGTTGTCAACGTCCACGACGCCACGAAGGCGACGACTAGCAGCGCGGCGCCGCTGCCGAAGGCGGCCGGAACGCTCACCCGCTCGGCGATGAGCCCAACGACGACCGGTCCGACCACGGCGCCGGCATCGGTGCACATCGAGAAGACGGCGACGCCACTGCCGGCCCGGCCGGCGACGACGTCACCGATCAGTGCGGCCGGTGCGGCGTTGAGCAGCGCTGATCCCGCCGCGTACACGCTGAGCAGGGCGACGAGCCAGGCGTATCTGTCCACGAACACCAGGGCTGTGATCGCCGCCGCGGCCACGCCGGTGCCGGCGATCATGGCGGGCCGGCGGCCGGCCCGATCGACGACCCGGCCGGCCGGCATGATCAGTAGCGCCTGAACGACGGCGGATGTCGTGAACGCCCACCCGACCCAGGTCACGTCATGTCGCCACGCCACAACCACCGTGGGGACCAGTGCGCTGCGCAGCCCGAACAGGACCCATCCCTGCGTCAACGCTGCGAGGCAAGCCACCAAGTAGCGTCGATCCCGCAGCAGGACCGGCAGCCCGACCATGTCACGGCCAGGCTCCGCGCCGGCAGTTCGGCGGGTGCGCAGCGCCGCCAGTGTCAGCACCGCGGCGGCCAGCAACAGCACGGCGTACGCCACGAACGGCGCGGACAGGGCGATGAGCGCTAGGAGCCCGCCCAGTGCTGGTCCGCAGATCCCGCCGAGCAGGAAGCCGGCTTCGAACACGGCGCTGGCCCGGCCCCGCTGGTCGGCCGGCGCGATCGCCAGGAGTGTCGCCAGTGCCGACACCGAGAACAGCACTGAGCCGACGCCGCCGAGGCTGCGGAACACGAGCAGCTGCCCGTAGGACCCGGCGAACGCCGTCAGGGCCGAGGAGACCGCGCAGAACAGCAGGCCGGCGACCAGGACTCGCCGCTCCCCGAAACGAACTCCGAGCCGGCCGCAGAACGGACTGGTGGCCAGCCGCATCAACGCGAACAGGGCGACGAGCGCTCCGATCTGGGTGGGCCTGGCCCCGAACGTCGCCGCGTACACCGGGAGCACCGGGAGCACCAGTCCCAGGCCCAGCATGACGCAGCCACCGACGACACTGAGGACGTAGACCTCGCGAGGGAGACTCGGCTGGGCGGCGGCAACGGGGAGGACGCTGCCGGGGCCGGCCGCCGTCACTGTCCGATCACAGGATGATGCTGAGCTTTCCGTGCTCGAACAACGTCTCGTGGTCGAGCACCACGACCCGTCTCCGGACCCGGAACGACTCGCCATCGACGACGAGTTCGAATCGGCATTTTCCGACGTAAACGTCAGAGCGCCCGTGCCCGAACCGGTACACGATGACGTTCGCCGCCACGTCGAGGTGCGTGCCCCGATCGGTCAGGATCTCCACGTTGCTGATCATCCGATTCGTCCGCGACCGAGGGTTCTCGCACCACACCTCACCGCTGAGGAGTTGTTCGACCCGCTGGCGTAGCCGGGCGGCATCGTCGTCGATGAGCCCGAGCGCGTCGGCCGTCTCGCCGCGGATATCGGTGGCCGGCACCGAGTAGCGGATGTCGTCGGTCAGCATCTCGTAGTACCACTCGATCAGGCGCCACTCGTCGAGCAGCCGCGCCTCACGGAAAAGGAACTGGCTCACCCGGTGCCACAATCGCACCTGGGCCGCTTCGTCGACCGTCAGCTCGATGGTCATCGTGGTTGCGCCCCTTGCAACTCGGCCCGGTGAGCGATCTCGAGGTGACCGTCGTAGCCGTGCATCAGCCGGTCCCACTGCCGCCAGAACTCGCGGGCGGGAAGCTCGTCGGTCGTCTCCGGAACCTCCTTGTTCATGCCGCGTGACAGATCCGAGTAGCGGACCGTGCGGTTGAGATAACCCCGCTGGCACGACTCGACGATTTCGATGTCGTCGGGAGTGGCGAAGCCGGCGGGGCCGAGGAACGTCAGGTAGTGGCTCTTGCGGAGTTCCCGGATGTCCGGATCTTCGTCCCTGGGGGCCAGGGCGACCGAGGTGATGGCCATCTGGCCGGCGCCGATCGGGTCGATCTTGCGGATCGTGATCGCGATCGCGTCGATGATCATCAAGTTGGGGAAGATCAGCACCGCACGATTGGTGCCGGTGATCCGTTCGGCGCGTTCGGCGCCGAACCGGTCGACGAACCGCGCGGCCGTCGCCTCGATCCGGGGCCGGACCTCGGCGCCGAACATCGGCGTCCAGTAGGCGAGCGGGCGGGCTGCCGCCGGTGGCAGCTCGTTGGCTCCATGCCCAAGTCCGAGGGCGCAGCCAAAGCCGCCTCGTCGTCGTGGTGGCACCGACCCCAGCGACTCCATGTAGCCGACGTAACGCTTGTGCAGGGCCCGGAAATGGTAGATGTCGACGCTGTTCTCCATCATGAGCTTCCAGTTGGCCCGAGCCCCGTGGAGTTGCGCGCCTTGGATCACCTCCATCCCGACCTCGGACTGGTCGTCGATCAGATCGAGGTACTCCGTCGCACCCGCCAGGTACTCGGTCAAATTGCGCGGCTGCTCCGGATCGAAGGTGACGAACACGAAACCGCGGTAACTGTCACTACGGTGCCGCGCCAGGCCGAAGTCCGCCTTCTGAAAGCCTGGCCCGTACCCGTCCGGGATCGGGACCCCGACCAGGTCGCCCCGGTTGGAGAACGTCCAGTCGTGATACGGGCACCGGAACGATCTGGCCTGCCCGGCCGGCTGCGAGCAGATCAGAGCCCCGCGGTGAGTGCAGCTGTTCGCAAACACCCGGATCACCCCGTCCGACCCGCGCGCCATGACCACCGGGCGCCCGCCGACGTCGCGTGCCACGTAGGAGCCCGGGCCTGGCACCTCCGACTCGTGCCCGACGTACAACCAGCAGCGACCGAAGATCCTGGTCATCTCCAGTGCGGCCAGATCGTCGTCGGTGTAGGCGCGGCGATCCACCCGGAACGAGAGGCGTTCAAGATCATCGACCACGATCGGGTCGCCCACCGGCCGCCGCAGTTCGATCGTCACTGCTCGCCCCTCCGCTGGAGCGCCTGGACCGTATTGATGACCAGCTCGGCCGTGCGCACGGCAGAATCGCCGCACTCCGGCTGCGCGGCGCGCAGCCGGGCCCGGTAGTCCCGGGCGGGATCGAGCAGATCGGTGACAGCGTCAGCGACCGCCCGCTCGGTGACACCGGCCGGCTCCAACGCCGTCCCGAAGCCCGCGCTACCCACGAAGTACGCCTGGACAGGCTGATCCACAGCCAGCGGGATCACCAGCATCGGTGTCGCCGCCCGGATCGACTCCGCCACGGAGTTGTACCCGCCATGGGTGATGAACACGTCGGCGCGCTCGAGCACCTCACGTTGCGGCAGATACGGGGCGGTGAGCACTTCGCCGGGCAGCGCGAGCTCCTCGGCGAGATCTCCCACCGCGGCGATCACCTGTGCACCGGTCGCCGCCGCCCCGATGATCACCGTGCGCAGCAGGTCCGGCCGCCGGTAGAAGATCGTGCCGAAGGAGACGTACACCACCGGGCGGTCGGGATCGATCCGATCCAGCCACGAGAAGGCGACCTCGTCGCCGCGGGCCCCCGCCGCACCCGGCAACCCAATCAGCTGCACACCGTCGTCGGTGACCCCGTCGTCCCCGACGAGAGCGGGAATCGTCGGCATCAAATTGAGAATCGGCGAACGCGCCGAATGAGTCCGGGTCGACCACAACACCCCGTGCCTGGTCAGATAGTCGCCGACCTGCTCGTCGTACGGCCAGCGACCTCGTCGATGCTCGCTCGGGCATACTCCACCCAGGTTGGCCCAGATCATCCCGTACGGCACGCCGGACGCCTGCGCGCCGACCATGGCCGATGCCGTGACCGGCAGCGAATCGACGAGCGCGAAATCCGGCGCCGCCGCACGGAGCGCGTCAGCCGTCTGGTCCGCCACCGGCGACGACTGGAGCATCGGGCCGATCTTCGCCGGGTCGCCGCTCCACGGCGCCATCTCGACCTGCCCGATCGCGTGGACCCGCGCCTTGCCCAACGCCTGGCGACGCTGATCGTCGAGCGCGCCACCGTCGGCAGACAACAGCAGCAGCGCAACCTCACTGCCGGCAGTTCGCAGCGCATTGACCACCGGAACATACGGGTTCAGGTGACCATGCTGAGTCGTGGTGAGGAGGGCGACGCGCATCAGATCTCCGATCCATCGAAAGAAGACGACCAGGTCGACTCAAGATCTGGCTCTGGATGCACCACCGCAGCCACGACCGAGAGCCGGCATCGGAGTCGGCGGGGTGCGTGTCGCGGCGCGGGGCCACCAGTCGCGGTCCGCCGATCGTGCGGCTGAACAGCCCCCACCCGCCGGTGTCACCGACCCCCACCGGCCCTGCCGACACCTCGACCAGCAGCCGCAGGTGCTCGCCCACCACGACCGCTCGGAAACGTCATGTCTCTCTGGATCAGGCTCATCTCGGGGTATCCATACTCGTCGCGGATGGCTCTGGCGCAGCATCGCAAGGCGGTGCCCGTTGAGCCCTGACGGTCCACCATCGACCTCGTGCACCGCACGAGAAACCGTCCACCGCCGAGGTGTCGCGGATACACCAACCCGTCGGCGCCCAGCCCGACGTGACGCCGGCAGGCCACCTGAGTGACCGGACCAAGATCGAGTTCAGGGTGATGTGCGGCGTTGACGACCAGATAGGAGCCCCCGTGCTGTGCAACTTTCGCACCTGCCAGCCTTGACGTTGGCCTCGTACAGCACTACCTCGACGCCCGCCCCGCGCCGTACCTGGGCTGACCCGTACCTGGACGTGGGCGCCAGCCTGTTTCTGCGGCTCGACCGCCGTGTCACACCCGCCGAGTCCACAAACGTCATCGGCCGCATGGTCCGCGGCGTCAAACCTGCCCACGCCGAGACTCTGCCCCGATAAAGGCGAGCAGAGCGGGGAGTAGAACCGCCTTCCGGTGAAGTCGACAACGTCACCGGCCAGCTCGGCGGCTGGGAGCGATCTCGGCCGGGTGCTAGCGCTAGTGCTAGCATGGGTAGCGTGGCGGCAATCCATATCAGGGACGTGCCTGACGCAGTCGTCGCGGCGCTGCGCGAGCGCGCAGACCGGCATGGGCACTCCATGCAGCAGGAGCTCAGAGACATCCTGACCGCCGCAGCGAACGGGCCGCCCGAGACCAAGCCAGTGCGCCCCGTACACCTCATCACGGTGCGGACCGAGGGTCGATCGACGTGGCGCCGCGAGGAGATCTATGGCGACCAAGGTCGCTGACCGCCTGCTGCTCGACACCAATATCTATCTGGCCGCCACCGACGAGGGGCGCGACGAGCACCGTAGGGCGATCTCCGCGCTGGACACCTGGCCGGCATCGGGGACCGCGCTCTACACCTGCGGTCAGGTGCTACGGGAGTATCTCTCGGTGGCCACCCGGCCGGCTGCCGCCAACGGACTGGGCATGCCACCGGCAGACGCCGTCGCCAACGTGCGGGCGCTACGGTCACGGCTTCGGTTCCTCGCGGAGACCGACAAGGCGGTTGAGCAACTCCTGGACCTGCTCGACAGTGTCGAATGCACTGGAAAGCAGGTCCATGACGCGAACCTTGTAGCGATCATGCTTGCGCACGGCATCGACACCATCGTGACGATGAACGCCGAGGACTTCACGCGGTTCAGCGACCGCATCAGCGTAGTGAGCCTGGACTCGGTGTCCTGACCCGTCTGCGGCGTCACAGGCCCGCGCAAGGGTCGGCTTCCGTTGTTGCGGTTGGTGGTGTCTTGGCCTGCTGCCTTCGATGGAGAGCTGGTGTGTCAGCGCTGGCGGTGTCCGCAGCATCCTGTCGCGCTTAAGGTGGGCGTCAGACGAAGGGGCGGGCCGATCCGGCCGTGGTTCGTGAGGTACTACGGTTGTGGTTGGCCAGGGCTGCGGGTTGCGCACGGTGGCGGCGTGGGCGGGTGGATCGCAAAACCACCCGCCGGTATGCGACCGCTACGTGGCGATCGTCGGCGGCGTTGGAGCGGGATAAGGGAGGCACTTGCCGGGGCGTCCTCGTATCCGTCTGGGCCGGTTGTCCACCCGCTGGTCGTATCCGGTCCGGATGTTTGGCACACCGGCCAGCGCTACCGAACGCTCGCACCAGTACCGTCCTCGGCGATTGGCAGTCGTGTCATCAAGCATGAAATCCGGCGGTTCCCGCGTCTACGAGTTTGCTGACCCTCGTGGCCGCATTGAGCGCGTGGAATCACATGTTGAGCAGGGCCAGCACCGTTGGCGTGAGACACGTGATGCCGTGGGGGACCGGGGGTGGTTCGCTCAGGGCCACGATCGATACGATGAGGAGGTGATGGTGGTCTAGCAGGGGAGGCAGGACGTGGCCCGCGCAGACCTGCTTCTTGATCTTGTAGAGGCGGAGCGACGGGGCGATCGGGAGCGGTTCCGCGTGCTCGTTGAGGCGGTGATCGCTGAGGAGCGTGCCAACCAGCATCACCTGCTTGCCGACCGTCTTTCCGAGATCATCACGACCACCGGCCAGGGTCTGGCCCGTGATGATCGCGCGTCGGCTGTTCGCGACCTCGTTCAGGAGGTCGTGCCACGCCGTCGCCTCGATGAGCTTGAGCTTGAGTCGGTCACTGGACGGGTTGTCGCGGAGCTGATCGAGGAGCAGAAGCGTTCTGAGCTGTTGCGTAGTTATGGTATTGAACCCAGGAACCGGCTCCTGCTGTCGGGCCCGCCGGGGAATGGTAAGACAAGCGTCGCGGAAGCGATAGCGGCCGAACTCATGCTGCCGTTCTACGTCATCCGGTACGAGGGCGTGGTGTCGAGCTTCCTCGGTGAGACGGCGGCGCGTCTGGATAATGCGTTCGAGTTCGCTCGCACTCGCCGTTGTGTGCTGTTCTTCGACGAGCTCGACACGATCGCGAAAGAACGGTCGGATGAGCATGAGACGGGCGAGATCAAGCGCGTGGTGTCCACGTTGCTGCTTCAGATCGACCGTCTTCCGCCGCATGTCATCATTGTCGGTGCTACGAACCACGGTGAGTTGCTCGATCGGGCGGCGTGGCGGCGGTTCCAGGTCCGAGCGGAATTGGGCTCGCCTAGCCGTTCGCAGGCCACGCGTTTCCTGGAGAAGCTGGCCGCGCGACTGGGTGGCGACCTTGGCTTGGCCCCCCGCACGCTCGCCGATAAGCTCGCGGGAGCGAGCTTCGCCGAACTCGAGGAGTTCGCCTTGGACGTCCGCCGTCGCGCGGTGCTTGAACTTCCCGACGCGGACCTGCGCCGCATCGTGCGAGAGCGGCTTGAGCACCGGCGCGGTCAGGCGTTGGAGTGACAGGGGAGCGCCGTCCACTGCTGGCGCTGGGAACGCCTGAAGTCGGCGAACGAGTCAAGCAGAAGCCACCGCGGCCACCCCAGGTCTCACGTCCGAGCGCCGCGCGCCAGGGTGAACGGCTCTCACCGCAGTTTCGGGCACTCGTGGAAGCCTTCGACAACGAGCGTGCGCGGCTTTCCGATGGGCACGTCGACGAGGTTGACCCCGAACTCGTCCTCGTTTTCGACCTCGCTGGCAGTGTGCAGGACTTCTGCAATGCCATCGATCGAGTTGAGGGTCTTGAGTTCTTGTCGGAGTTCCTCGATGAAGCCACCGAGCCCGACGACGACTTCCACATGGTCAGCCAGGACGGCCGAACCGATGACATAGTGGGGCACTCGTTGTATCTCGTCATGTCGAATGCGGAAGCAGCGTCCCAGCTCGTTCACCTGTTTGAGCAGTGGCAAGCCGATCAATCCATGACCTTCGAACGGGGTCTGTCGAGGTTCCGCGCGGCGTTCGAGCAGTTGCGCGCGATCCGTCGGTGGGGCGCCGCCGATCGGGTCCGCGACACAGGTCTGATCGAGGTCTGGCGTGAGCACATCGAACTGGTGGGTCAGTCCGTCAGCTCCGTCCTGGTCGAAATCGAGCTGTGGTATCGGCGCGACGCGGCGCAACGTGCCTCCGCGCAGGCCCGTCTGGAGGAGGTCATCCGCGCCGCCGGTGGCCAGGTCAACGACCGTGCCCAGATTGGCGAGATCGCCTACCACGCGCTGCTGGTGGAGTTGCCTGTGCAGCACGTGCGTGCTGTCTTGCGAGATGGCGCGCAGGCAATTCGGTTGCTGACGACGAACGAGATCATGTTCGTCAGCCCGTATACTCCGATGAGCGTCGCGCCTGCCACGCTTGCCCCTGTGGCTGCGGCGAAGCTGCCCGCGGGGTCGCGCGTATCGGGGCGTCCGCGGATCGCATTGCTCGACGGGCTTCCGTTCGTGAACCATGACGTGCTCGCGGGCCGGATCACCGTGGATGATCCCGATGGGCTCGGCCAGGATTACCCGGTCTCGGCTCGGCACCACGGCTCGGCGATGGCCTCCCTGATCATCCACGGAGACCTCTCGGCTCCCGGTGAGCCGCTGGACCGTCCCCTCTACGTGCGGCCTGTCATGCGGCCCCATGAGTTGTTGACCGGTCACGAGCAGGTGATCGCCGATAGGCTGCTGACCGACCTGCTCCATCGTGCCGTACGGCGAATGGTTGAGGGCGAAGCCGGCCGCGAGCCGACAGCGCCGAGTGTGCGCATCGTGAACCTCTCGATCGGGGCCGAGTCCAGGGCGCTTGTTCGACGCATGAGTCCACTGGGCAGGCTGCTGGACTGGCTCGCCGTCCATTACAACCTCTTGTTCGTCGTCAGCGCCGGTAACCATCGCGCCCCGATCGTCATCCCGGCTCCGGCGGCCGACGAGCTCGATAACGCCCGGACCGAGGCGCTCAAAGCCGCGCGCAGGACCAGCCGCCTACGCGGCATACTTCCGCCCGGCGATGCCATCAACGCCCTCACGGTCGGTGCTATCCACGATGACGCGACAGGTGAGATCGACCTGCCCGACACCGTATGGGAGCTCACCGCACCACGGATGCCTGCGCTCTACGGAGCGGTCGGCCCTGGAGTCGGCCGCTCAATCAAGCCGGACCTTCATCACACCGGCGGTCGTGCTCTCTACACCCGGCCAGTTGCATCACCGGGCGCGGAGACCGTCGAACTAGCACTTGCGCCGACGGTGGCCACAGGACCGGGCAATCGGGTCGCCGCGCCAGGGCGTCGGGCAGCGACGGACACGACCGCGTTTACCCACGGCACGAGCAACGCGACCGCGCTTGTCACGCGGCAGGCCAACCGCATCTTCGACCTCCTGGAGGCAGGCGCAGACCACGCCGATGACATGCCGTTTCCTGACGCGCTGTTCCACCCGGTGCTGACCAAAGCGCTCCTTGTCCACGCGAGCAGCTGGGGCCGGCAGGGGGAACGGCTCAAGCAAGCGCTGAGCCTCGACCCGAAACGGGCGCGGCGCGAACTCACCGCACTCCTTGGGTACGGTGCGCTCGACTTGACTCGCTTAGGCGCCGCGGCGACGAACCGCGCCGTCCTTGTTGCCGGTGGTCTTGTGAGCCGAGAAGAGCGTCACACCTACCGCATCCCGTTGCCGATCTCACTGCAATCCAAGCCCGAGTGGCACCGCTTCACCATCACGCTCGCCTACCTGCCACCCACCGTTGGCCAGTTGACCAGGTACCGCGGCGCGCGGGTTTTCTTCGAAAAGCCCGACGAAACGATGACCGGCGGCACTCGTACCGAAGCCGACCACAACGCGGTCAGGCGCGGCAGCTGCCAGCACGAGATCATAGAAGGCACCCGGGCGATGGTCTTCAGCTCCGACGACACACTACCGATCCACATCGAGTGCATGGACGACGCGCAGCGACTCAAGACCAGCGTCAAGATCAGATACGGGCTCGTCGTCTCTATAGAGACAACGGTCGAGACATCGATCACGATCCACGACGAGATTCGTGCTCAGCTCCAGGCTCAGGCGCGGACCCGCCCGAGGATTCAGGGGTGAGCCGCAGGCCATCGCCCTCGGTGCTATGGGGGTGCTGTGGGGTTGCCGAGGTCGTAGCAAGCGCTGAGAGCGACCTCACAGTCATGCCAACCGGAGTCCCTCCGCGAAGGCCACGCCGCCTACGACCGCATCGAGGCCGCACCATCAAAGCGCCGTCCGGGTCATCCTCATCCGTGACACCAACACCGCCATCGGGTATGACCTGGCCCTGGTCACCACCGACCTAACCAGCCCCGCCGAACAGATCATCGCCCGCTGGTCCATTGAGATCACCTTTCTTCGACCTGAAGAACCAGGCTCCGCCGCCTGATCATCGCCGCCCGATTTCTGCCATCCTCCCCCGACCAGCCACAACCGAAGAAATCCTCGAAGTCCAGCAAGCCGGGGCACTGGTCGCCGCATAACCGTAAAGTCGAGTGACGTAGCCGCCCGCTTGGCGCAGGCGGGTTTGCGTTACTGAAGCGGCTTAGCGTGCCCGATGACAGTGAATTTCGAGCCGCACAGCCTTGCGGTTGCCGTGACAAATCCGATCACGCATCGACTTCATGCATGATACTCGAAGCGGATAGAAGCCAACGGCTCGCGGCCGAAGGCTATTACCTTACCAGCTCGATACGTCGATTAGTTGCGCCTCCAATTCAGTTTACATGTCGGTGTCACGGTCGGTAAGTTCTCGATTGTGGATCGTAGCAAGAGGGGGGCTGTCTCGGGTACAGTCTCGTCTGATCAACTCTCTGGCAGCTCCTCGGCTGCCCTCCGTTCACTCACCGCTGTCCTTGTACGCCACCGGATGGTCCGCTGGGCGCGCCGGACCGAGGGCCGGCTCCTGCTGCTGTTAGCTACCGTGGTCGTGGTCGGCTTGGCCACCGGGCTAACGGGCGCTGTGCAGGTGTCCGCGCGTGGCGGACTACTCGATGAGGTGGCCGGGCGCAGCGGCCCGCTGACCGTCGCGGCCGTGGAGGTGTATCAGGCGCTCTCCGACGCTGACGCGACTTCGGTGAGCGCGTTCCTGACCGGCGGTGCCGAGTCCACGGACTTGCGTGCACGCTACCTGGGGGACATCGCGAGGGCGAATGCCGCACTCTCAACAGCCGCGACCGGTGCCGCAACGGGGGAGAGCGCAGCCAGGGTCGCGGAGCTGGCCAATTACGTCCCGACCTACACCGGCTTGGTGGCGACTGCGCGGGCGTACAGCCGGCAGGGTCATCCACTGGGGGCGACGTACCTGCGCATGGCGTCCGAGCTGGTGCGAACCACGATGTTGCCTGCCGCGCAACGGCTGTACCAGATCGAGGCGGCCCGGCTGGCCGCGTCCCAGGCGCGTGCCGGCGAGCCGACAGCCGCCGGCCTCGACGACCTTGGCGACAAGAGGGTATGTGCCTCGGCGGGGGGCGCCGATATCGAAGAGGTCGCCAAAGCGGCTTCCCATCCGAAGCCGGTCACCGCAGCCAACGCCGCCGACTGCCTGATTCTGCTGCAACAGGGCCTAGTCGACGCGGTGTCGACTGGCGAGGGGATTTTAGCCGGCCTCGCCGAGCAGGATCACACTACGAAGATCGTGGGTCCGGCGCTGATTTACTCGCCGGTCGGCGCGGCGATGCACCACGACGCAACGGATCTCGTTCGGTTCGTCAACGGGGTGCTGGAGCAGTTGCGGTCCAGCGGTGAGTGGGACCGGATGTACCGGAAATGGCTCGAACCCAGTCTCGGGCCGGCACAGGCACCGTCGCCGATGTATCAGGACTAGCGAGATCAAGAGAGAGGGGTTTTCGTGCAGGCACTTCTTCGGGTGCACGGCGATGCGGCCGAACGGGAGCTGGCGTCGCTGCAGGAATGGCTCGGCCGGGAGACCGCGCTGCGCGGCTCTGTGGCCAGCGAGCATCGGGTGATCGGGCCTAATGAGATGGGTGCGGTGTCCGATGTGCTGGTGGCGGCGCTGGGCGACGGCGGCGCGGTCGCCGCGCTCGCCGCGTCGTTGGGGACCTGGCTGGTGACCCGACGCTCCCGCGTCAAGATCAAGGTGACCGGTCCCGCCAACCGGAGCGTGGAGCTGGACGCCAAGTCCACCGACGTCGAGGCCCTGCTGCGCACCGTGTTACGGGAGCCGGGTGATGGCGCGGCTTCCTGACCCGGCCCGGTCCAGGGCGGTGCTGATCGGGACGAGCAGCTACGCCGATCCCGCGCTGCCCGCGTTGCCGGCCGTGCACCACAATCTCGCCGACCTGCACGCCGTGCTGACCTCAACGCAGAGCTGCGGCTTGCCGGACTCCAGCAGGGCCAGGCACTGTACGGTGCTGGACGACCCGCCCGACGCCGCCGGGGTCGGCGAGCACTTGGCCCGAGCCGCTGGCGAGGCCGAGGACCTGCTGCTGGTCTACTACGCAGGTCATGGCCAGACTTGGACCAGCCGCGGCGAGCTGTATCTGGCACTGCGCAACACGAGGGTGAACACCGTGGGGACGTCTGCGCTGCGCTGCGCCGACGTGCGTCAGGTGTTCCTGGACAGCGCGGCCCGGATCAGGGTGCTGATCCTTGACTGCTGCTTCAGCGGGCGCGCGTTCGAGCAGACCATGGCGTATTCGGCTGGCGCATTGCTCGACCAGGTCGACGTGCACGGCGCCTACATCCTGACCGCCACCCAACCCAACCAGCTCGCCAAGGCACAGGACGGGCACCGCAACACGCTGTTCACGGGCGAGCTGCTGCGGCTGCTCCGCGACGGCATCCCAGAGGGACCGGAGCTGCTCACGCTGGACGTGCTGTACCGGGAGCTGAAGGCGTCCCTGGGCCGCCGTAACCTGCCGGAACCGAGCTGCAACAACAGCGATGCCGCCGCTCACCTCGCGTTGGCCCGCAATGCCGCGCACCACTCGGTCGGCGAGATCCCCATGCTGCGGCGCCGGATCGCCGAGCTGGAGGCCTTGCGCCATGCCTACCCGGCCCGGAAGACACAGCTACGCGCTGCCATTGGCGAGCTGGCCGAGGCCGAAACCGAGACCGTGCGGGTCTATCGGACCGTGCGCGACAAGATCGCTGATCCGGCGCTCGCGGCGCTCTCCACGCATGCGTCGGAGCTAGACGGTCAGCTCGCCGGTCTGGACCGGCTGGCGCGGGACGGAAAATGGACCGAACTGACCGACCGGCTCAGCCGGCTGGAACGCGAGACAGCGGAGGCGCTGGAGGGAACCCGTAGCCGGTGCGCCGTGGCCGCGGGGCTGCTTGACCAGCGGGCGGAGCTTCGCGGCAAACTGAAGA
>Ga0126372_10000376_pt1 | contig 15359 bp, 10 predicted proteins | sample PanSoiMetaPlot_6_FD_92762 | JGI IMG/M metagenome (GOLD analysis project Ga0126372, IMG submission 92762) | Tropical forest soil microbial communities from Panama - MetaG Plot_6 | ecosystem: Environmental > Terrestrial > Soil > Tropical forest > Bulk soil | place: Panama | collected 2016-02-17
CATTCAGTGCCGAACTTCCCGCCGGAGTCGTTGGAACAGTCAGGACATGCAAGATAGTCGCAGGCGCTGTAGCATCTGATTCTATGAAAGCAATCTTCGTGCCATCCAGCGATATCACGGGCGAAGTTGCGATCCCTCCAGCAGGAGACGTGGAGACGTTATATGCAAACAAAAACGTTGGCGAGGTCCCACACAGGGCGCCCGCAACAACCGGATCGCTGTACAGATGGTTGAAGGCAATCAGATTAGCTTGTCCGCCGTTAGCACCTACGGCATTGACGCCAAAAACGGCGTAATCGGTATTGCAGTTGGCGCTCGTGATAGGCGCGAAGGGGTTCATGCCCCATTTTGCCGGGTATTGGCCGCGCGCGACTCGACCGGCGCCGAGCGCAACGGACCAGTCCCGGTGACCGACCGCGGGAGCCGTTCTCTGAAAGTGTCGCATCCGCTCAGCGCCTGCCTCCCGGTACAACTGGAAGACCGCCCTGGCCTCGCGACTGGCCATCTCGGGGTGCTGGCGCAGCGCACTGGTGTGGAACTTGATGTGATGATGCGTCCAGTCTTCTGGAAGGCCGACCCGCCGTCTGTTTCCGCTTTCTTTCGCGCTGAGACCTGAAATCAGAATCGCGAAAAATAGAATTCGCGAAATTTTGCTTGCGAGCGAAGTCCGGCGATGTCGATGCATCACTCTTTCCTCCGATGGGTTCAAGGTCGACCGGGCAACATTCTATCTTTTTTCCGGTGCAAAGGCGATGTCACTCTTTTGAGACGGAATCTGGCTAAACATGGCGTCTAGAGCGCCTTTCCACAGCGCGATGCACCTTGAATTGAAGGCTGTGGATAAGAAGCCGGTACAGTCAAGAATGTGCGCGGCACGATACCAAGTCACTGCTGTCTCAGTGGGAAGAGGCCCGTTCTTTGTTCGCCGCGGGGTGCGTGGTGATCTCCCGAATCCACGCACTCAATTGCTTGGTCAACGCGCGGTAGTGATATTGGCCAGACAAGCGGCGGGCTACATCCTCAGCAGACTGCTTGGGCAATTTCAGCGCGCGAAGCAGTCCTTCCGCAATGATCTGGGGATCATCCGGCCTGACCCAAATCCCTGAATCCGTGGCTTGCAAACTATCAGTAAGTGCACCCTCTTCGGTTACGGCGAACATCGGGATGCCTGTCTGCAGATATTCGTAGAATTTTGCCGGCACCTGTAACTCGTGCCCGCCCTGAAAAAGCAGGAGCAAGTCGGATTGCCATAACAGACTCCACGCCTGATCCCATGGGATGCGGGGCAGGAATTGAACGCATTTGCGCTCTATCAAGTCAGGGGCCGTTCTAACCGCTTCGGACAAACGTCGTGAATCAATATCACCATGGAAAATCACCCGAAGAGAGTCGCCATCGATCTGCCCGGAATGTACCAAGCCGGCCAATGCGGAAAGGAACGTATCAATCCGTCGATGACCATAGATAGAGCCGAGGTGAAGAAGGAGGCGCCGGGACCCGTTTGTCCGAGTTGCAGGAGCGGGCAAGTCTTCGAATCCATTGGTCAAGGTTTGAAACTTCGCCGGATTCAAGCGCGGATATTGCGCCCGAAAGGAATCACACAAGCGGCTGGTATTGCACAACACGACATCTGCCGTGTGGATACAGCTTCTCTCGAAACGCGCGGTGAGCTGATGCCACCAGCCGGGTTTGGGCTGGACTTGTTTCGCCTTCGCCCAGGGATCTCTAAAATCCGCCAGCCACGGTATCCCGAATTTCTTTTTTAAATGACGCGCTACGAGATGAGCGGTATAAGGAGGACCACTCGAAAAGACGGCATCCACATGTTCGGCGCGCAAGAACTCTTCCGCCCGTCGTGAGGCCGGAAGATACCATCCCCAATCGCGATCGGGAACCTGAGACAACGCCAGGAGATTTGTGCGCAACCAGCCCTTCTCGGTCGCCGTTGTTGGAGGCCCGGGTTTAGTTTTCGCAGCATGGGCGGAGGAGATCAAATGTTTTTTTGCGTTCGCCAACCACTCGATTGGATTGGCGAGTTTTTGTGTTCGAAGCAGCCGGAACGAAGGGGGGATTGGTCGACTATGATCGAGGCTCTCATAAAATCGCTCCTCAACCGACAACACGATTGGTTCAATGCCGAATTCTGGTAGATAGTGGCAGAACTGGGCAATTCGGATGCTGCCGACTTTCGCGTACGGGGGGAATGTGTAGCTCACCACCAGAAGCCGCAGTGGATTCAATCCATGACCTCGAGGCAGAGTCAGATTCGAGTCGGTAGTTTCGAAATCAAATGCTGCGTTGCCAGCTTCCAAACCAAAACGGAAGCACAATGGCGGGCCGCTCATCATTGACGTAGATTGCAGGCGCCCCGCAATAGACGCATGACGCATGGAAACCTCGCCCTCCGAGTATTCGGGGACACGTCAGTTCGGTTGCAACCCTCTTTTTTTCCTCCAAGTCCCGATGACCCGAACATATCCTAAGGTACGATCCCGTTCCAGCGTGAGCATGGCGCCAGCATACGCGAGAATACCGATGACAACTTCCGCAACAAAACGTCCCCACACCGGCCATGCTGGGGTCAGTAGCTTCACGAAAGCCACGGCGGCCAACATAACCGCCGACCCGAGGACCGCGGGACGTAACGCACGCAAATATTGGCTTGGCGGCAGGGCAATCGCTCCAAATGTCCACCAATAGAGCGGCAGGGTGAGGAATGGATAGGTAATGACCCAGGCGGCTGCTATGCCCACTGCACCCCACCGACTCCCGATGTAAAAGGCCCCGGGAAGGACGGCTAGTTTTATCACCGAATTCCACATTCCCTTTTTTTCCTGGCCGACAGCATTCAGGATTTGCGGCAGGATCGAGACCGACGAAGCCATCGCGGTGTAAATGCACAACAGCGTGAGCGGAGCCGCGCTTGCTTCCCACTTTGGACCTAGACAGGCGCCAATAAAATCCTTGGCGACAATCGCCAGCCCCAACGTGGCTGGGACCGTCAGCATCGAGATTCCCTCCGTTAAACGGCACAGGTAGCGCCGAAGCGCCACGGGATCGTTCTGGCAAGCGGCAAAGAACGACGGCGTCACACGCATAATGAGCGTAGCGATCTTCTCTCCAGGCGCGTTTGCCAGCGTCCAAGCAAGCGTGTAGAGGCCCAGTTTTGTCTTCCCCAGGACCCTGCCCGCGATAGTAAAATCCGCATTCGAATAGGCATACCAGCAGAGACCTGCGATCAACACGGCCCCGCTAAAACTCAATGCTCTGCGAAGTGACCTCAGCCGGGGCCATGCAAGCCCAAGCCTCTTCATGAAAACAAGACACAGCATGCTGGCGCTCGGCCCAAGCAGCGCGCTAAAAACCAGAGCCCAATAGCGAGCTCCGAGTGCAGCCAAGGTAATCATCGTAGCCGCCTGAAGCAGTTGCTGGCTGCACTCGATGCCGGCCAGCACCCTGAACCGCATCTCGCGTTGCATGAGCGCTTGCGGAACGGCGCGTAGGCCTGATATCAACAATCCACAACTCATCACTACGAGGACGCGCGAAAGCTCTGGCACGCGAAAAAAATTCGCGATCGGACGCGCGAGAACGAAGGACAATCCTAAGCCCGCACACGCGGACAGGACAGCCAATCCGTTCAGCTCTTTGATCTGATCGACAGTTAAATTCCGCAGATTGATGATTGAGGATCCGATGCCAAATTCGCTGAGCAAGGCAATCAGGCCCAAATAGATCATCGTCATTCCGACCAGACCAAAATCTGCGGGCGTCAAAAGCCGAGCCACGATTAGAAGGGATCCCCAAGAAACAAGCTGGGTGAGCCACTTCGCAACAGCAGTCCACGCGATACTGTCAACCAGATGCACGTCCATGTGATTGACTGTTGACCTTGCAGGTGTTGTTGCCACGGAGGACTCGCGGGAACCATCCATCGTCGTTTTGGGGTCGATGCTCACTGGTTCTTGGCTATGGGTGGGGTATCACAAATTTTTCAAGTCGATTCACAGCTTCAAACGAAGTTTACAATGGATGGAGCGGTCGGGCAGTCGCTCTAGTTTCCATGGCATTGCACCGCGGGACTTTGCATTGAACCCATCGAATTGCATCTTGAGGTTTCGATCACTTCGAAGTACCACCATCGCTGCAATTATTGCTTAAACACGAAGCCGTGAATCCCACAAGACAACCACAAGGCGGATTTTGACAGATCACGAACTTGCGGGGGAGAGGGCTGAAAGCTCAGTACTCAAAATCGATCACTCGGCGTTTTTTGTCAAAAGTTGCGCGAAATCGTCTGCGGGCAAAGCCAGGAAATTCATCTCACCGGCATCCCGCTCGGGTCCCAAATCCAGGCTATCGACCGGGTCAACTCCTTTCTGCCAGCAGTAGGCTATGCGATATTCACGGTCCTTGAAGAAATCGAAGAGGACACGCATGTTGTCACGACGGTTGGCCACAAGTCTTTCGACCTCCTCGTCTGAAAGTTCGCCGAAATAGTCAGTACCGAATGTTCGGTTCAAGAGGTGATAGTACCCCATCACCTCGAAGTACACGGGTGGGCGCTTGGCGGAAAGCACTTGATCCATGCCTTGCAACGTGTCAAGCTCCGAGCCTTCCACGTCGATCTTGACAAGGAAAATCTGGTCAATAGCCTTGAGCATCTCGTCCCCCCGCGCCGCTGCCACTAACCTTTTCTGGCGATACATCTGTGCGGGGCGTAACTGTAGCGATATTGTTGCGCTTACGTCCGCAGGTCCATTTGAGTAGAAGTTGGAGACCGTCTGGGTCGAGCCGAGGGCGACCGGGATTACGCAGTGATCGGTAAGTTCATTTCTGCGAATGATCTCCGAGAGATAAAAGGCGGCGAGCATCGCGGGCTCAAACGCTAGATAAGGAACACTTGGAGCTGACTCGAGCAAGTTCAGGAGCATGGCACCTTGGTTGGCCCCAATGTCAATAAAGTGCCCTCGTCTGCCCTGGTTGAACAGGACACGAATGACTCGTTGGATGCGCTCGTCACGAAACTTCAATAGCTGCAAGCCACAGCCGTGAAAAATAGGAATTGTGACCTCGCGCTGACCACAAGGAAGGCGTACAGAGATGTCCGCACGCTGATATAAGCGCCATGAACGCGCACACGCCGAAAGAATCAAGCTCTGCAGACTGCTACGCACCGAATCGCTCACTTTTTGTTCATCGAAGTGGTCATAGGGGGCTGGAAAAGTTCAGTTGTATTCCGCGCAAAGGACCTTCGGTGGTACCCTGGGATCACATTTCATGTTGGATTCGGCCGTCGCTGCTTCTCTCGGTTTGCATATCAAACCGTAACCCGCTACTCAGTAAGCCCGCCTGAACAAGGTATACAGAAATGGTGTGCACCCAGTTCACTTGGTCGAGATACCACGGCACGAGCAAAGCCCTAGTCAGATGACCGAGAGCCATATTCTTGCTCAAGAGAGCGCAGGAATACCTTAGCAGATAACGAGCCGTCTCAACGGCCAGCCTTCGATTCGTGGGACTGGGATTTTGGGACTTGACCTTGTATGCATAAGGAATATCAGCATATTCAGGGAAAGCTCTTCGAATCGTGTCGGTATGCAACTCATGATCCACAAGCATACTGTCGGGAATTGAGGACAAGAAACCAAAAAGATCGTCATCAAGGTATGGGACACTGGTCTTCTGTCCGCTCGGGCATAGCAGCCCAAATGCCGAGGAGCCTATGGTACGACGAGTTCTATTCCACAGATAGAAGGAGCCGATAGGATTCGGCATGGAGAGGTGGCGCCTTACTTCCGCGGATACTGCTTCAAGCGCCGTTTCTAATGGGAAAAGGCTTTGATCCCGGACCAAGGGTACCGGGCCGGAACGGACAATAATCCTTTCGACAAACTCATCGATGCGTCCTTCGCGAACCAGTCGTACCCCTTGATCAGTGAGAAAGTGGCCCGCTGAAAGAACATCGCCGGCCATCCCGTCATAGATCACACCATGGCCGTGGATGGTGGGAATGGCCGCGACCGCCCAGCCATGTTCAGTGCTCTCGAAATGAGTCGCCCAATTCTTGTACCACTCAGACTCAACACTCGCGGCAGCAATGAGACCAACGTGAGGAACTCCAGCTTTGAGTGCCACTTGCTGGGCAATTGTCAGCTCGAGGGGGGAGTTAGGAGAATAGATCGTCCAGCAAACATCTGGTTTAACGCCAAACCGGCAAAGTTCAAGAAGAATATGCCTGGAATCGCGTCCTCCGCTCAGGCCCATGCAAATACCGAGGCGGCCGAAGCGTTTGATTTGACGCTCAATGGACTGGCGAAAGAGTTCTATGTATTGCTCAATAGTCGTACTGCGATTCGCGTCGGTCGGTTTCACGCCAAAAGATGCTGGGTTCGGCACCTCTTGGGCGTGAACGCTTCGAAAGAGAGTGTTCGTTCCAATGTAGAAACCTGATCTCAAAAAGACGTTTAAAGCAGAAAAATCAATGTCAAGAGAGGCTCCTTGCCTAATCAGGTCGACGATCGAAGCACTTGCGATGGTTTTGCCATGAATTGTCGCAAAGTATTTCGGGCGGAAATGGAAAGCAATGTCGGTTAAGCGCCCGGTCTCGGTAGGTACGCTCGGTGCTTCATCTGCCCGCGAAATCGATACCTCCTGATGGGGCGAGGGGAAATCCTGATTGCCCTTCATGCGAAAGATCGAGCATTCGATGAGCGTTCAGGAAAATGCGTTGCTGGAGTACACGATCGGTTCCGACAAGACCGTAAAATTTCTCCTCTAATCCCCGCCTCCAAAAAGTCTATCACCACGAAAATACGGTGGCGGGCTATCGACCCCACGGAATTTTGGATTCCTCGCCTGCGTTTCAAGGTTTGCCGAAATGTATTCAACACCGTGGCCCTTCGGAAATTGCCGGATTGATTTATCAAATCGTTAACGCTTCGACTCGCACCCACCTGCAACCCCCATCTTAAATGCGCATCCGATGCAAACAAGGAGGGTCAAAAAACCATCGTAACGTTTTGGAATCTAACAGGGCTATTCCGAGATCAATATGTAATTGCTCCGTAGGGCGCTTAGGAGCAACGCAAATTGAAGCCATCTTGTACACAAGGCCTTTGACTTTAAATTCATGCCAATAGTTTGCTATTCTAAGTACATAGGGGTCAATGGCTTAGCGAGTGCAAGAGGAAGCTCAGCCAGCAGTTTTGGAAGGGCACCGGGTTGCCGCTTTATCCCAACCAGGTTCGTTTTGAATTCTGTTTTTCCTTTCCAGCGTCGTCGAGTTGTTGCCGACGGCGATCAGTTTCTCTGAGTTCGTTCCCTGAATTCAACGGGATCTGTATCACAACGGGATCGGTATCACATTGAACCAGGAGGTTCACAGAATTGACTTCTAGCAGCCATCTGATTCCCGCTCACGGCGGGCAACTCATCAACCTGATTGTGTCCCCCGACCGGGCAGCTGAGCTAAAAGCCCACTCCAAAGAATGGCCATCCTGGGATCTCACCCCTCGCCAGGTATGTGATGTGGAGCTGCTCTTGAGTGGTGGCTTCTCTCCCCTCCGCGGGTTCATGAACCGGCAAGACTACGACGGGGTCTGCCAGAGCATGCGGCTGGCGAACGGAATCTTGTGGCCCGTGCCGATCACACTTGATGTCACGGAGGACTTCGCCAAGTCTCTCAAGCCGGGTAGCAGCAAAATTGCCTTACGGGATCCCGAAGGAGTCATGTTGGGAGTCCTAAGCGTTGAGGACGTCTGGCACCCGGATCGCGCCGCCGAAGCCAAGAGCGTTTTCGGCACCACCAGCAAAGCCCACCCCGGCGCCGACTACACCCAGAACAAGGCAAATCCATGGTACGTGGGCGGAACTCTGGAAGGTCTGCAACTACCAGCGCACTACGATTTCCGTGCTCTCCGGCTCACGCCTGCAGAGTTGCGGGCGGAGTTCTCGCGGCTCGGTTGGCGGCGAGTGGTTGCGTTTCAAACTCGTAACCCCATGCACCGGGCGCATCAGGAACTAACATTTCGTGCCGCCCGTCAAGTCGAGGCGAATCTTTTGATTCATCCCTCGGTAGGAATGACCAAGCCAGGTGATGTCGACTACTTTACTCGCGTTCGCTGCTACGAGCTTTTGCTTTCGAAGTACCCCCACGGCACGGTGAAATTGGCGATGCTGCCACTGGCCATGCGTATGGGAGGACCGAGAGAGGCCATCTGGCATGGACTGATCCGCAAGAATCATGGGTGCACGCACTTCATTGTTGGACGTGACCACGCGGGACCCGGTAAAGACACGGATGGTAAGCCGTTTTATGGCCCTTACGATGCACAGCAGTTGTTCAAGAAGCACGAAGCGGACATCGGCGTCACCATGGTGCCTTTCAACATGATGGTGTACTTGGAGGACCACGACAAATACGTCCCGGACAATGAGGTTCCGAACGGATCGCGCGTTCTGAACATATCCGGAACTGAGTTGCGCGAGCGTTTGAACGGAGGGCGGGATATTCCTACATGGTTCACGTATCCCGAGGTCGTCCAAGAATTGCGCCGCAGCTATCCGCCTCGTCATCGTCAAGGGGTTACGATCTTCTTCACAGGATTGTCCGGTTCCGGTAAATCGACCATCGCCAATGTCCTCCTGACCAAATTCCTCGAAATGGGCGGCCGTCCGGTGACGATTCTCGACGGTGACCTGGTCCGCAAGCATCTTTCATCGGAACTGGGATTTTCCAAGGAGCACCGCGATATCAACATCCGTCGTATCGGATATGTTGCCTCCGAGATCACCAAGAACGGCGGGATTGCAATCTGCGCCCCAATTGCGCCCTATGATTCTGTTCGTAAACAGGTGCGGGAACTGATTGAGCCCTTCGGGGGATTTGTTCTGGTCTACGTCGCCACTCCGATCGAGACTTGTGAGCAGCGCGACCGGAAGGGACTGTATGCCAAAGCGCGCGCGGGTATCATCAAGGAATTTACGGGAATTTCTGATCCATACGAAGCTCCCGCAAATGCAGAGGTTGTCATCAATACCGCGGAATTGTCGCCTGAAGAAGCCGCCCAGGAAATTATTCTGCATCTCGAGCAGCAAGGCTTCATCGGTGTGGGACCTGCTACTTAACATGCAAGTGAGTCGATTCATGAGCGCAGAACGATGACATTAGTCTCCGCCAAAATCCTGGTGGGATTTATTGTGGGGACTCTGATCGGTCTGACCGGTTTAGGGGGCGGAGTTCTTCTCTTGCCAATTCTGATCTTCGGTCTGCGAGTACCCGCGATTACGGCGGTGGGCTCGGACGCTCTCTTCAACTTCTTCACAAAAATTCCGGCAAGCCTCGTCCACTTGAGAAAGGGTACCGTACGCCGGAAGGTCGTGTTGGCCCTGGCGGTCGGTAGCGTTCCCGGATCAACCATCGGCGTTGCCTATCTCACACATCTACGGCACATCTATGGGGCAGGCGTAAACGATCTCATCAAGTTGGCCATCGGTGTGCTTCTCGTATGTATTCCGATCCTCCTGATATTCCAAACGCGAATCGAGGAGCGGATGGTGAATCAGCCACCAACGCTGAAATCGTTCGTGGGTATGACTTTCATCGGCCTGGGCTCCGGCTTTCTGGTGGGAATGACGTCCGTCGGTTCGGGCAGCATCATTATGATGATGCTGTTGCTGTTTTATAGTTACCCACCCAAAGTCAACGTCGGAACCGATATCGTGCATGCGGTGCTGCTGACGGGCGTGACCGGCTTTCTCCATTTCCGTTTGGGTAACGTGGATCCGCCGCTGGTCGCATCGCTTCTGATCGGCTCTATTCCTGGCGGACTGATCGGTTCGCACTTAAGCACTCGCGTGCCCGTTTTGTGGCTGCGCAGAATTCTCTGTTTTGTTCTGCTCGTTACGGGCGCCAGAATGATTTGGGCTTGAGACCAAGCTTCCTTTAAAAAGATGACTTCCTCGTACTCGGAGATACTGGAACGGATAGAAACTGCCCTCGACGCGGCGCGCACTATCTTCAGCCGCTTTACGCCTGGTCGCATCGAATCGGAGTTCAAAGTCGGACATGATCCGGTCACCGAGGCTGATCGGGCGGTAGATGTGGCATTGCGCGAAAGCCTGATGCGAGCGGGTGAAGGCTGGTTGTCCGAGGAGAGCGTTGACGACCTGACGCGGCTCGACAAAAGACGGGTGTGGATCGTCGACCCCCTTGACGGTACGCGCGAGTTCGTGAAGGGAATTCCCGAATTCTGCGTTTCAATCGGATTCGTGGATGACGGCCAACCAGTAGCAGGAGGCATCTACAATCCCGCCACTGAGGAAGTGTTTATCGGCGCCATCGATGCGGGCGTGTTGTACAACGGAAAACCGGTGCAGGCGAGTCAGCGCACCACCCTGTCGGGGGCGACCGTGCTAGCCAGCCGCAGCGAGATCGAGCGAGGAGAATGGGCGCCGTTCGAAAACAGCCAACTGCAGATTCGCCCCATGGGGTCCGTCGCTTACAAGCTGGCGCTGGTATCCGCGGCTCTGGCAGATACGACTTTTACCCTGACACCCAAGAATGAGTGGGACGTGGCTGCCGGCGCAGCACTCGTTTTGAGTTCCGGCGGTTTCGTTGTCACGCGCCAGAACTCTCCTTTCCGTGCGAACAATGGGCAACCAATACTATCGGGATTGATCGCGGGTGGGCCACATCTCCGGAATGAGCTACTGCAGTTCCTCACGCCCTTTTTGTCGGAGGACGCAAAGCCCAAAGCGTCGCAAAGCCTGAAGGAAAAGGAGAACTCAATGCGGGACTTTTGAAGCCCAACTATCAGGCGACGGTAACGGTGCCTCGAGGCTGCGCCACGTTCTCGCTCTGTTCGCCATCCAGGCAAACGCGCTGCCAAAGTTCCAGGTTCAAAAGCCTCCAGATACGATTTCCATGATCGCGATGACCGGCGCGGTGTTCAGCGAACATCCGTTTCACGGCTTCCGTTTTGAACAACCCTCGCTCCGTAGTGCGCGGTTCCAGCAACATATGTTCGAGGGTGTCGAATTGCGGGCCTGCCAACCAATACGCCCAGGGCGTGGGAAATCCCATTTTTTGTCGGTAGATGATCTCCCGCGGGAGCAAATCCTCCACCGCAGCTTTCAAAATGAATTTCCCGGCCAGGCCTTGAGTGGCATATTTCGCTGGAATGCTGCCGGTAAACTCCACGAGCTTGTGGTCCAGGAACGGGACGCGGCTTTCGATGGATGCAGCCATGCTCATCTGGTCCTGCTTCATTAACAGCTCGACCAGGTACGTTTTGATATCGGTATAGAGCAGCCGATGCAGCATGTCACCTGATGAACGGGCCCAATAACTCATCGACCCGGCGTAGGCATCGCCAGCCAGTTCTTTTATTGCTGGCGTGAGCAACTGATTCTGATCTGCCGACGAGAAAGCGGAATAGAAATTATCGAAATAGAACGACGGCCAGGAAGCGCCATCGCGTGCCAAAAACGTATGCGCCAACTTCCGGTGTAAACTCGCAGGCAAGGGACCATTCTGCGCACTCCTGCGAACGAAGGTCCGCAGGAATCGTGGCGTCAGTTTGCGATAAGCTCCTTCCAGACGTGAATTCCACAACGTCCATGCGTAACGGGTATATCCCGCCAGCGTCTCGTCGCTGCCCTCCCCGGTAAGAGCCACTGTTACTCGCTCGCGAGCCAGGCGCGCCACAAAATACAGGGAAACACTGGAAGGCCAGACTATTGGTTCGTCCTCGTGCCAGATCAAGCGCGGCAGCGCCTGGAAAAACTGTTCGCGGCTCACACGAATTTCATGGTGCCTCGACCCGACGTGCTCGGCTACCTGTCGAGCAAATGCGAGTTCGCTGAAGGCTTCTTCCTCATAGCCTACGGCGAAAGTCTCAATCGGCTCACGACGAACTTTGCTGGTCAAGGCTGCAACCGCACTCGAATCGAGACCACCGCTGAGAAATACCCCTAAGGGAACATCGCTCATCAAGTGGCTGGAGACGCATGCCTCGAGGACCTCACGATACCGTTCCACGTAGTATGTCTGCGGTCGAACTGCATCGTCCGGCTTCACCTCGAGATCCCAATAAGGCGTGATCCGCATCTCACCGTCATCATCGAGTTCCAGCGTGTGTCCGGGCAGAAGCTTGCGGATACCCGTATACATGGTCTCGGACTCGGGGATATAGCCGAAGGCTAAATACTCCGACAGAGTGCTGAGGTTAAAGTGCGCTTTCAGGCCCGTATACGCGAGGATAGCTTTAATTTCAGAGCCGAATAGAAGAATCTTGCCGTCATAGCGAAAATAGAGAGGCTTGATGCCAAGACGATCGCGAGCCATGAACAACTGCCGTTTGCGGCCATCCCAAATGGCAAACGCGAACATGCCACGCAGATACTTCACACAGTCGCGGCCGTGTTCCTCGTACAGGTGAATTATTGTTTCCGTATCGCTCCTCGAGCGATAGCGATGGCCAACCGCCTCCAGATCCTTACGGAGTTCCTGATGGTTATATAGTTCGCCGTTGTAAACGATCCAAACGTTTTCTTCCTCGTTGGCTATGGGCTGATGTCCAGTTTGGACATCGATGATGCTCAGGCGACGCATCGCGAGCCCTACATTTCCGTCCACATAGAAGCCCTCGTCGTCCGGACCGCGATGAACAATACGTTGGTTCATCTCTGCAAGGGTTGCCCGATCAACCCGTTGCATCCGATCGACAAGGAAGATCCCGCAAATCCCGCACATTGCTAGATACCTATCCGACTAGAGTCGTTCCCTGAGAGTGCCATTTCTGCTTCCACGCGATCGAGCGATCCGTGTAGTAGGACACACTCCGGGTCCGCGGAGAACAGTTCGTTTTTCCCGTCCGAGCTCATCACCTCAACATAATCCACGGACCTATCGCTTGTGATTATTGGCTGGCCGGCGAATTTCACGTGAGACACCGCGCAAGCTATCAGCAGACGCTGATTGCGCTCCGAGGAGTAGTAGAGGAAGGCAGCGTCGCTTGCCCACTGGCTGAAAGTCCATGGAGCCGCCCCATTCGCAAAGAAGAACTGGTGCTCCTGCCCTTCTCGGATGTAGCGATAGACCTGTACGGATGTATCGCTCACAGTCCGCTCCAGCCGGCCGACTCCGCTCCGCAGATCGGCATCGGTCAATAGGAGGGTTGCGAATTCCATCGGAAGTTCTGCTTCCCGTCCAAAGGTGATCACGGTTGCACGTTCTGCATGCCCGTATACCGGAGACCAATCCCCGCGATGTACACTCTGCGACCATCCATGCATCTCCGTGGTCACAAGGCCGAGACTTTCTTGACCATAAGCGAACAGATTGTCCTTGGTCGACACCGGCGACAACGAAGATCCCAGATGCCAGGTTAACTCAAGTAGATGTTTACCCCGCCCATCGGCCAGATCACGCACGAGCCAGAATAGACCTCGCCGATGAAACACCCATCGTTGATGGCGGACGGGCTCAGAAAGGCGATCGTAACCGTCATGGCTACCACCGAAAAGGTTGAACTGGCGGCCCTGAACCCACCGTTCCACCATTACAGCCGGCGGCTTCCGCCAAGAGAAGGGACCATTCGCTTCCGCCTGGTCCAAACCATCCACGCACAGAGTATTGTGGGCTTTTGTTCCGCGATATTGGCCACGCTCCGTGCCATCTCCTACATATTCGTAGGTGCCCGGATCGATCAGCAGGACGCGACCATTGCGTATCAGGGTCAGGCTTAGGGCATCAGCATGGCCATGACCCGGCCCATGCGATCCGGCATTGATGGTGAGTTGCTGGCCGGTCTCGACGTCCGCCATCAGATAGAGGCCGCCTTCGCGCAGGGCCGCCGACTCAGCGGAAGGTCCACTGCTCTTCAATCCCTCAAACTCCCGGAGTCCGTTTGTTCCCAATAACCACAGAGTCTCTTCCCGAAGGGACCCCGACAAGAACTTGAAGTCTTCTCTTGCAAACAAAATCGAGCCCGTGCATAGCGGATCCAGCAGATGCTCGGCGCGATTGCGTTGCGGATCAAATAGGCGGCCGCCATCATCGTCGCCTATGGTCGGGGGAACTCCGGCACGGCATAGAAGGCACAGGGCTTCAAGCATCCTGACGATCGTCTGGTCGAATTGCGCAGAGATGGAAATTTCGTTAATTGCAGCCAGGATGCGTGCATGCAGGAACAGGTCGAGCGCATAGACGTGATAGTAATTGGATCGCTCGAAATAGAAGCCATCAGAGCGCACTTGCTTTTCCGCGCATTCCAGAAGTATTTTCCATCCGCGCTGCTGCCACTGCAGGGCTCGCGGAAAATCGGGAAACAGCACGCCCAGAAAAAAGAGTGTGACGCCTTCACCCAATAGGTGCGTGTTTGGTGAGAAATAGGTGGAGAGATACGTATAGATATGTCGGCCATTGAGTGCCAGTGCCCCTAACCACTGCTGCTGCAGGTCCGACATCAGGGCCGGGGTGTCGAGGAGCAGGAAGTACACCCAAATCCATGACAAACTCCGGAAGGCCACCTCCAGGCTGCTCGCCCAATTAATTCCGACTGGGTAGGGATTCTCAGAGTGCCAATGTCTCCACTGCGCGACGATCTCATCAGCGTATTTGCGTTCGCCCGTCAGGCGATAGGCTTTCGCGAGTGTGACCAGATGCTGGTGGCGATTGAGTTCCCATGTGATTTTGGAGTCCCCGACTCCCTCAAAGTCGAGATATTTCACCCGGAACCAGGGTTCGCGCGGAGCGCGCTTCTCATGAACGACATCCAGATGCCAATCTATCTGTGTGCCATAGTCGAGGTGTTTGTATCCCAGCAAATCGAAATGGTGGCTGCAAATCTGCTCCGCGCGGGCGATGATATTCCCCGCCTGCGTCGGAAACCGATCCTTAAGGGTCTCGCAAAGCGTTTGGGTCTCACCTGGCACAAAGAAGAAGGATCCATATCTCCCGACGTTCCCCGCCATCTTCTTGGTGAAGTCATGTCCACGGCGGTATCGCGATGCATCCAGCCGGGCGGTGAGGTGCTGGCGCGTCCGATCGAAGATCTCCCCCGCGCTCATCGACTTCAGCCGCTGTATGCGACGCGTCCATGTTAACTGCCTTGTCATTCCCTAATTCCCTTGGCCAGGAAGGATTGCCCGATAGGGTGCGTGAGTCGGCGGCGCCATCTTTCTGGCTTTGGCACATCCGCTACCGCAGACTCCGTCATCTCACCATTGTACTGATGTCATCATGTTAAAAAGTTCTGGCCTGGTACGGAAGGTCGTGCGCTCGACTTTCCAAGTCAGACCCTGTGAGTGTTAAATAGTACCTGCCGCTGCGGATGGATCAGCGCGCTTTTGGG
>Ga0126372_10000377_pt1 | contig 15348 bp, 9 predicted proteins | sample PanSoiMetaPlot_6_FD_92762 | JGI IMG/M metagenome (GOLD analysis project Ga0126372, IMG submission 92762) | Tropical forest soil microbial communities from Panama - MetaG Plot_6 | ecosystem: Environmental > Terrestrial > Soil > Tropical forest > Bulk soil | place: Panama | collected 2016-02-17
CCATGACCACGCCGACATATTCTTCCGGGACATCCACGATTAGCTTTTCTATCGGCTCCATCAGCTTGCTGTCGATCCGCTTGGTGACAATTTCGGGCTTACCGACCATGAGTTCATAGCCTTCGCGGCGCATCATCTCGATCAAAATGGAAAGCTGCAGTTCGCCACGGCCCATGATCTTGAACGTATCGGTGCCAGCAGTTTCCTCCACTCGGATCGAGACGTTGGTCAGCAACTCTTTGTCGAGACGTTCGCGCAGGTTCCGGGAAGTGACATATGTTCCTTCCCGTCCGGCAAAGGGCGAGGTGTTCACCGTGAACTGCATGGCGATGGTGGGCTCGTCGATAACGATGCGCGGCAAGGGTGCAGGCTCCTCGGCGTCGGTAATGGTCTCGCCTATGGTGATGCCTTCTACACCGGCAACCGCAACGATGTCGCCCAGTTCGGTTTCGGTGATGTCGGTGCGTTTGAGGCCGCTGAAGGAGAAGAGTTTGGTGATTTTGGTTTTCTCGATTGAACCATCGAGCTTCGCGATACCGACCTCTTCTCCGGTTCGCAGGGTGCCATTGAAGACGCGAGCAATCGCCAGGCGGCCGAGATAATCGCTGTAATCAAGGTTGGCGACCAGAATCTGCAAGGGTCCGTGCGGATCACCTTTGGGCGTGGGAATGGTATCGACGATCGCTTCAAACAGTGGACGCAGGTCTTCGCCGACTCCGCTCAGGTTGACGGCGGCAGTGCCCCTCTTAGCATTGGTATAAAGAACAGGAAATTCGAGTTGATCCTCGTTCGCATCAAGATCGATAAAGAGGTCATAAATTTCGTTCAGGACTTCCTGCGGACGGGCGTCGGCGCGGTCGATTTTATTAATAATCACGATGGGTGGAAGATTGGCTTCCAGCGCTTTGCTGAGGACGTACCGGGTTTGAGGAAGCGGGCCCTCGCTGGCATCGACCAGCAGCATAACTCCATCCACCATTTTTAGGGCACGTTCGACCTCGCCGCCGAAGTCGCTGTGACCGGGTGTGTCTACGATGTTGATTTTTACGTCGTGATAGAAGATGGCAGTGTTCTTGGCCAGGATAGTGATGCCGCGCTCGCGCTCAAGTTCGTTGGAGTCCATGACGCGCTCAACTACCTGCTCATTGGCGCGGAAAGTGCCGCTCTGGCGAAGCATGGCATCGACCAGGGTTGTCTTGCCGTGATCCACGTGAGCGATGATGGCTATATTGCGAATGGACGAAGTCAAAGCTATCTGGCCCCTGATACCACTTTACCGCAATCGGGGCGATTTACCGCAAAGCACGCAGTCACCGAAGCTGGTTTCTCTTCCGCAGCGCGCTTTCGGTCGAAAGATGGCCTTTCTGACACATGCCTTCAGCTTATCCCTTGTGCGGCGGCCTCGACCAGTTCCGTGGCAATTTCGGGTTGACCTTGGGCGCGGGTGCGCAGCCGATACCAGCTCACGATGGCAGTCAGAGAGAAGAAGAAGATAATGCTAGAGATGGCATTGATTTCGGGGGTTATTCCGCGGCGCAGACGGCCCCAAATTTCGAGCGGGAGGGTGTTGTCGCGGCCAATCAGGAAAAAGCTCACCGCGATCTCGTCCATCGAAAGAGTAAAGATGAGTAGGGCGGCGCCAATAATCGGCAGACGGAGGTTGGGCATAGTCACGCGCCAGAAGGTCTGCCAGTAGTTCGCGCCCAGATCGAGAGACGCCTCTTCCTGCGCGCGCTCCAGCTTCTGCAATCCTGCGAACAGTTCTGTGGTCGCCACTGAAATCAGCGCGGTGCCGTGTCCCAGAATGACTGTCACCAGGCTCAGCTTCGTATCCGTTTGGCGAAATAACATGAGCAGCGACAGCCCGGTGATAATTCCGGGCAAGATCAGCGGCAACAAAACCAGACGGCGGAAGAGCGCCTTACCGGGGAAGTAAGCGCGGTCCAGGGCCAGTGCCGCAGGAATGCCGAGAGCGAGCGAAATGGCCATAGCGGCGAAGGCGACCATAAGGCTGTTCAGTACTGAATTCCAAATTGCGCCGTCCCCCAGCAGAGTGCGGTACCAATCGAGTGTCAGGTTACGGGGTGGGAATCCACCAACGCCTTGGCCGTTGAACGAATAGAGGATCAGAACCATGATCGGCAAATAAAGGAAGCAGAAGACTACGAGCGCGTGGAGCAAGAGCCAGCGCGAACCTTCGAGCGGCTCTCTCATGAGAAACTCCATCGCCTTTCCAGCCGTTCCGCCAAAAAGAGCAAGCCCACGACTAGGACGAGCATGCACAGGGAGATGGCTGCGCCTAACGGCCAGTTGTAAGCTGCGCCGAACAGGCTCACCACAATATTGGAGATCATGATTCCACTGGGGCCACCAAGAAGAAGCGGGGCAAGGAAATCGCCCAGACTGAGAACGAAGGCGAAGGTCGCGCCCGCAAGTACTCCAGGGATAGAGAGCGGAAAAATCACGCGCCAGAAAGTCTGGGCGGGGGAGGCGCCTAGATCGTACGAGGCTTCGACCAGATTTCGCGGTATGTGCTCGAGCGAAGCGTAGATCGGTAAGAACGTGAATGGCGTGTAAATGTGGGTAAGCGTGAGTACCACGGCAAAGGCGCTATAGAGGAGGAATTCCAGCGGATGCTTCGTGATGTGAACGTATTCGAAGAGAGTGTTCAATACACCATCACTGCCGAGGATCGTTTTCCAGGCGTAGGCGCGAACCAGATAGCTTACCCACAGAGGAATAATCACCAGCTGGTACAACAGATCCTTGCGCTTGCCTGCGCGAAAAGAAAGATAGTAAGCGAGCGGATAGCCGAGGAGAAGAGCAAGAACAGTTACGCGCGCGGCAATCCACATTGACCGGAAAAGAGTCTCGGGATAAACGGACTTCTGTGCCAGCTCGCGGTAATTGTTCAAATTCCACTGATGCAGGATGGCCTGCTCAGGCGAAACTGACCAGAAGCTGTAACAAAACATCAGTACATACGGGGTAAGCAAGAAGACAGCTACCCAGACCAGGGGCGGGATCGTTATAGCGGCGCGATAGGCACGGGAGAACATCAGACTCTTTCCTCGGATGCGCTGACGGGCACGGCATCCAAGGGGGAGAACTCGAATTCGAGACTTCCCTGAAGAGTGGCCGAGCTGGGAGCTCGAACGGACAGAGTCAAACCGTCCTTGCAATCAATCTGCACCAGTACAGTGGCACCTTGAAAAACCTGGCTGCGTACAGTGGCACGAAATCTAACTGCACCTGGGACGGGATCCGGAGTTGCTAATCGAATATTTTCCGGCCTGAGTGAAAACAGCGCCCGACCATCCCCAACCTGTGTTGCCCACGACAAGCAATAGCAGCTTACAACCCCGGAGGTCACTTGGGCGCGCAGGAGATTGGTGTGTCCAATGAATTGGGCGGCGTAGGCCGTGGCGGGCCGGCTGTAGATTTCGCGCGGAGAGGCGATCTGTTCGAGCACTCCACTGCGCAAAAGGGCAATCCGGTCGGACATCACCATCGCTTCCTCCTGATCATGCGTGACAAAGAGGAAAGAGATACCGACCTCGCGTTGCAGGGACTTCAACTCGACTTGCATTTGGCGGCGCAGATTCGCATCGAGGGCGGATAGAGGCTCGTCGAGGAGCAGGAGCTGAGGGCGATTGATGAGGGCTCGGGCTAGCGCCACGCGCTGTTGTTGGCCGCCGCTGATTTTCGAGGGTTTCGATTTGGCGAAGGCAGACATTTTTACCATGGTTAGCGCCTGGTCGACTCGGTTCGCGACTTCCGAGCCGCTAAGTTTTCGGATACGCAAGCCATACCCGACGTTTTCTTCCACGGTAAGGTGTGGGAAGAGCGCATAGTTCTGAAACACCGTATTCACACGGCGGCGGTAGGGCGGAAGATCATCCAGCCGCTGCCTGCCCATCCACAATTCGCCCGAGTCGGCGTGCTCAAAGCCGGCGATTACCCGCAACAGGGTAGTCTTGCCGGAGCCGCTTTCGCCAAGGATCGTTAGAAACTCGCCTTCGGCGACTTGAAGAGAGATGTCGCGGAGAACCACAGTTGAACCGAATTGCTTGGCTATGTTGCGGATCGTGAGCAGCGGCGGCGCACCCGATTTCGCCTGCTCGATGCTGTTTACGACTTGTGCAGTTGTGGTCACGAATTGTTTCAGCGCCGGCTTTCGCCGAACACGCGGGCGGCGCCCGCAGCCTACACTACTGGGCGGCCTTTACCTCGTTCCAGATCTCGATGTACTTTGCCCGACGGGGAACATTCTGCCAGAAATAGATGTGCTTCTGGTAATCCTCGACATCGTCGAGATGCAGGCTTTGGCGCTGATCCGCATTCATGAACCGGCCCGCTTGTGGATTGGCAGGCGTGTAGTGAGTCACATCGGTGACGAGCTTCTGCGTTTTGGCCTCCACCATATATTCGAGAAACTTATAGGCAAGATCTTTATTGTCGGAGCCGGCGGTGATCATCAGGTGATCAATCCACCCGGTGGTATTTTCTTTAGGGATGATTTCCGCGATCGGGAAATTTGCCTTCTTCAGCTGGTTGGTATTGAGCGGCCAACCCATGGCGGCGACGATTTCGTGATTTTGAAATAAATTCGTTAGCTCCCCGCCGGTGACCCATATTTTCCGAACGTTGGGCTTAAGCTCCAGTAGCTTCTTTCTTACCGCTTCCAACTGATCGTCGGTGAGGTTGTAGAGCTGCGATGGGTCCGGCTTGTCGTAGCCCAGGACTTGGGCAGCCATGTACACGGTGGAGAGGTCATCCCATACAGACAGCTTGCCGCGGAGCTTCGGGTCCCAGAAGGAGCTCCAGCTGTCGGGAGCTTTGGCGAAAAAGGAAGTGTCATATAGAAGAGGATTCGGCCCCCACATGAAGGGCACGCCATAGGTTTGGCGATTCACCTTAACGAGGGGAAGGGAAGTGAGCTGTGGAGAAAGCTGGCGGTAGCTGGGAATCTTTGAGATATCGAGAGGGGCAGCAAGCCCGGCGCTGGCGATCATGGTGGCTACGTCGCTCGAAGGAGAGATAACGTCGTAGATTCCAGCGCTTCCGCCCCGCAGTTTAGAAACAAGGTCGTCACTGGAGCCCATGTAGGAAGCGGAAACTCTGCAGTGGTTCTCCTCCTCAAAGGCTTTCACGTACGAGGGGTCAGCATAGCCCTCCCAGACGAGCAGGTTAAGAGTCGGGGTTCTTTTTGCGCAGCCAAGAACCAGGACGGCAAGGAGGATGAGGACAAGCGAGCAACGGCGGATCATTTAAGTACTCCGCTGGAGCAGCAGGCCCTGGCCCAGGTGGGCGCATGATACACAGCTTTTCCGCCAATCATGGTCAGCATGACCTCGGTCTTGGACAGGCGACTCGCTGGAGTTTGGAACACGTCCTCGCCGAGCACGATCAAGTCGGCCAGCTTGCCGGGTTCGAGCGAGCCTTCGGCTTTTTCGCGGTGAGCGGCAAACGCCGCGTTAAGGGTGGACGGGGCGAAGATGGGATAAGCCCAGCCCATGCCGAGAATCCAAGACTGGTCGGGATGCGCGTCGGCATAGGCTTTTACTCGCTTTTGCATTTCGACCACGGAATCAGCGCCGTTCAAGTCAACTCGATCGAGCCCAAGCGAGCCGTCCATAAAATGAATATGGCAGTCTGTGAAGCCGGGGAGAACCAGATGGCCCTCGGCATCCAGGATTTTGCTAGACGAGCCGCTGAGAGCCTGAATCTGCTTGTCGGAGCCGACAGCGACAATCTTCGCTTCCTTGATCGCCAGTGCTTCGGCCCAGGGTTGCCTTGCATTGAGGGTATATATCCGGGCGTCAACAAGAAGCTTATCTGGAGTCTGGTTTCGTTGACCGACAGCGACAGTAGACAGCAGCAAAGCGCAGATGAGCAGGAGAGAGTGCTTGGAGTCTGTCGCATGATTGCGTGAACGAGTCATGGTGTTTCCGGCCACGGATGGGCACGAACCCTTTTATCAAATCAAATCCGTAGTAATTTACCCTAGTTTTCGGCCGGACGACGGCTCACGTCAGAACGTGGGCGGCGTATTCACCCAAATCACCCAGGTCTCTTTCGACCCGGGATTCTTCCAGTGGTGCGGCGTGGCGCTTTCGAAATAGAAGCTGTCGCCTTGCTTGAGGCGATATTCATGCTCGTCCAGCGCTATCTGCAACTCGCCTTTTAACACGTACAAAAACTCTTCCCCTTCGTGGCTGTAAGACTCGCCGCTGCCGGCGTTGGGGGCAACGCGGAACAGATGCGGCTCCATTACGGTGCTGCCCCACGCCAACAATTCCATGCGAACGCCTTTGCCGGCCTCGAGAACTTTTCGGTTGTCAGGCGTTACCAATGGAGAATTGGAGTCGGCGGGACCAAAAAAATCCAGGATATTAGTCTTATAAAAACGGGCCAGCCTGCGCAGCGTCCCGACCGATGCGCTCATGTGCGAGCGCTCCAATGCGCTTAAGAATCCCACCGAGATACCCACAGCCTTTGCGACCTCGGCCAGCGATAGGCCGCGTTTGCCGCGCAGCTGGCGCAAACGAATGCCGATGACACTGGCGGTTCCGTTTTGCGAGCCGCGGACCACGCCTTCGCGCTTAAGCAGTTGCACAATGGCGGGAGCGTTGAGGCCACGCACACGGCGCAAATAGCGCGCGCGCTTTAACAGACGTACATCTTCCTCCGAATAAAGGCGGTATTTGCTGGCGGTGCGTTGCGGACGAGCCAGACCAAGACTCTCCCAGGAGCGGATGACCGACGGGGACACGCCGATCTTGCGAGCGACCTCGCCGATTTTCAAGAAAGGTTGGAATTCAGTTCCCAAAAACCATATCCCTCGCTACGAGTTCACACATTACATTCAGTAGTCCCTTTTTTGCTTGACAGGCAGCAGGTACTTCACTAACCTTTCGGGATTATAGCAAGGTTTGCGACATCCGCAATCCCTGACTTAACGGATAACAAATCCTGCGAAACTCCTGGAGGTTCTATGCATCCGTCGACTTCCCTACGGGTGGGTCGGTGCTTGCTTGTGCTGTCCTGCGTTCTCCTGTGCTTATCTGCTCTGGCCCAGAGCACAGGTGGCAGAATCCTTGGCCGCGTAGCTGACCCCAGCGGGGCTGTGCTAGCTGGCGTCAACGTGACACTCGCCAACCAGGCGACCGGTGTGACCCGGACCGTAGAGACCAATTCCAGCGGCGATTATGTTTTCGTGGAGGTGCCACCGGGAACCTATCAGGTCTCGTTCGAGCTGGCTGGATTCAAGAAGAACCTCCGCAAGGATGTGCTACTCGAGCTGAATCAGGTAGTCACCCTTAACATGACTATGCAGATCGGCCAGCAGCAGGAGACCATTGAAGTCACTTCCGAAGCGCCACTGGTTGACACTACGAGCACGCAACTGGGCGCTGTCATCAACGATCGGGCGATTACCCAGCTCCCGCTGAATCAGCGCGACACGTACCAGTTCTTGTCGCTACAGCCAGGCGTGCAATCGCAGGTCGGAGCGGACCTCTATTATGGCGGTAACAGCACTGGTTCTGTCTCGGTTAATGGCGGACGCGGCCGCGCCAACAACTTCAGCGTCAATGGCGGCGATGCCAACGATATGTTCGTGAACCTGCCGACGGTGCAGCCAAGCCCGGATAGTGTCGAGGAGTTCCGCGTTCTTACAAACAACTTCGATGCGGAATATGGACGCAACTCGGGCTCGGTGGTGAACGTGGTTACCAAGTCAGGAACGAATAATTTGCATGGGAACGTATATGACTTTCATCGTAATCGGCCACTGAATGCGAAGGGTTATTTTGACACTAGCAAGCCGGCGTTCATCATGAATCAGTTTGGGGGAACTCTGGGCGGTCCCATAAAGAAGGACAGAACCTTCTTCTTTGGATCCTACGAGGGACGGCGGCAACTGCGAGGCATCTCGGGCGATGTCGTGGCTGTGCCAGATGCGTTGGAACGACAGGGCAACTTTTCCGAGGGCCCAGCGTTTACTGGGGTGATCGGTAACCAAACGGTGGCAGATGTACTTAATACGCGCGCAAACGGGGTTTGCGCCGCAGCAATCGCCGCGGCCGGCGGAGTGACACCGGCTGCCGGGGTTTCTTATGCCAGCATCTTTCCCGGCAATAAGATTCCTCTTCCTTGTCAAGATCCTGTAGCCCTGGACCTGATGCAGCAATTTGTGCCGCAAGCGAATACCGCAAACGGCTTTTTCCAGGGAGTGGCCAACGGCAACGACCGTCAGGACCAGACCACGGTCCGTTTTGACCATCGCATCAACGACAAGCAGAATTTCAGCGCATATTACTACTTCACCGATGAAGGCACGATCAACCCGTTCAACAACTTTCAGGCCGCAGGAGCAAACGTTCCGGGTTTTGGCGCCAGCACGAAGCAACGCTTCCAGCAGTGGAATCTCAGTCACACCTGGACGCTCACGAATAGTCTGGTGAATGAAGCCCGCTTCACCTACATGCGCGAAGCCCAGCGCACGTTCGCACACTCCCAACGAACAAACTTAGTGACCGACTCGTGTGCGTCGGCAGCTGCGAAGCCCTTCTGTTTCACCGGTGTTTCGGACGCCTCCATCATCAACACTGATCCTGCAACCAATCCGTTGGTTGGTACGCCCTTTATGAACAAGATCGGAATCACGCCAGGACTAGGCGCCAATCACGAAGGGGTGCCGGATGTGACCATTTCTGGTGGATTCACGATCGGCAACAATTTTGAAGGTGAACTACCGCAAGTTGGGAATTCGTTCCAATGGTCGGACAACATCACCAAGGTGAAGGGCAATCACACTTTGAAATTCGGCGGCGACATTCGCCGAATGCGGTTCGATCAAACGCTTTATTTTGAAGTCAATGGTTTTTACAACTACTTCGGCGGCGGAACGAATGACGCCGGGTATACCGATCTATATCCAAACTACCTTCTGGGCTTGCCGGACACCTACCAGCAAGGTGCCGCTCAGCATGAGAATGTTCGGACCACTGCTGTCTACCTGTTCGGTCAAGACAGCTGGAAAATACGTCCGAACTTGACGCTCAACTATGGCCTTCGCTGGGAACTGAACACGCCGCTAACAGACATTGGGCAGCACGTTCAGACCTTCCGGCCAGGCCAAACGACGAGCATCTATCCTTGCCAAATCTCAGCGTATGGCGCGGCCGTTCTCGGTACCACCGATTGCGGTGGCGTATCCCCCACTGGCCTGGTAGTGCCTGGAGATAAGGGCATACCCCCAGGGATGACTCAGACCTATTACAAAGCCTTTGCGCCGCGCTTAGGAATTGCCTGGAGCCCCGGGAGGTCTGGCAAAACCAGCATACGTGCGGGCTGGGGAATGTTCTACAACCCCATCGAGCAGTTAGTACTCGAACAGTTCAGCGCCGAACCACCGTTCGGCGGGAGTACGTTCCTGGTCGAAACGATGTTCAACACGCCCTATTTCCCGCAAGCGGGTGGCTTTGTTTATCCGAATCCATACAACCCGGCCGGCGGCTCGACTACTGGCATCCTCAATCCAACCCGTGGCCAGTCCGTCGACTGGTCACTATTCCGTCCGATTCTCTTGTTCGGCGAGTTCCAGCCGCATATGCGCTCCCAGTACTCGGATCAGTACAACTTGACGATCCAGCATGAATTGGCGAAGGACTTGGTTTTGCAGGTTGGTTATGTAGGTTCGCAAGGACACCGTCTGCTCGCCTCAAATGACTTGAATCGGGCGACTCCGCAGACCTGTTTGGATATCGCCTCGATTGCCAATGCGAACCCGGCGAATGTTTCCTCGTTCGGAAGCCCAGCGAGCTGTAACCAATTCGCCGAAGATAACCAGTTCACGGTCACAGTGCCCAATGGATTCAGTTTCCATATGCCCAATGGATCGACGGTAAACGGGACGGGACAAACGCTGAATTTCGTAGGCATCCGCCCCTACTCGTCTCCTAACTGTGATCCCTTCACGGGGAATAATTGTCCGCCCGACGGTGTTCCGGTGTTCTCCAACATCTTCGCTCAGGACACTATCGCGAACTCCAGCTACAATTCTTTGCAGGTGAGCGTGGAGAAACGGTTTTCGAAAGGCTTGCAACTGCAGGGAGCTTATACTTACAGCAAGTCCATCGATCAGGCCTCCAGTTTCGAAGACATTCTCAATCCCTTCAACCAGGGGCGCACACGCAGCTTGTCGTTGTTCGATGCTCGCCAGCGATTTGTTGTCAGCTACTATTACGAATTGCCGGTGCCCAAGTACGCGGGTTTTACAGGCAGGGCTCTGAACGGCTGGGCGGTTTCAGGAATTACTCAGTTCCAATCCGGATTCCCGATCCACTTGCAGTCGTTTGACGATAACGAGCTGACCAGCAGCATTGACTTTGCGTCGGCAGGCGAGCCCGATCAGCTGGCGCCGTTCCATAAGATTGATCCGCGAAGCAATCCCAATAACTACGGCTTCGATCCCAACAGCTTCACATCGAATGCTTCCGATCCGAGTCAGCCGCCTTGTTCGGCGGGAGCCGTTTTCAACTGTTACCAGCCGTCGCTTTTCGGCCGGTACGGAACGGCGCCACGCACCATCTGCTGCGGGCCTGGGATCAACAACACCGATCTGTCCGTACAGAAGAACACTTCCATTAACGAGAGAATGCGCGTGGAGTTCCGGTGGGATATCTTCAACCTCGCCAATCACACCCGTTTCTTTAACCCTGATGGCAATGTGACTGATGGCACGGACTTTGGCCGCGTAAAACGTGTCGCCGATCCACGGCTTATGCAGTTTGCATTAAAGCTTTACTTCTAGCTGTTCCGCCGGCGCAGACTTCTCTGCCCGGATATTCTAATGGTCGCGCAGCGGCCTGAGTAATTTTGGAGAAAGTGATGTACGCAGATCTCGAGCACGAACTCGATACTTTTTTGAAGCGGACGCCCAAGTCGGCGGAGGCGCATAAGAAGAACCTGAAGCGCATTCCGCTGGGGGTGGCCAGCAACTACCGCGCTTATGATCCCCATCCGATTTTTGTGAAAGAGGCACAGGGATCGCATTTTCGCGATCTTGATGGAAACGATTACATTGATCACAATCTATGCTTTGGCGCGCTTATGGCCGGGCATTGCCACCCGGCGGTCATGCACGCGGTCGAGCCGCGATTGAAGTTCGGCACGATGTACGGCATGCCACATGACATGGAATGGCAGTTGGCGGAAGAAATCTGCCAGCGATTTCCCGTGGAAATGGTGCGATTCGGCTCCAGCGGGACCGAAGCTACCATGCATGCCATCCGCCTGGCGCGTGCCGCAACGGAACGTGACAAGGTTATCAAGTTCGAAGGTGCGTACCACGGGCTGCATGATACGGCGTTGGTCAGTGTAAAGCCGCACGATCCGGAGTATGGCGATGTGAACGCACCGATCTCGGTGCCCGCCGGTTTGGGGGTGCCCAAGGCGAGCCTCGCCAATGTCCCGGTGGCGACGTTTAACGATCTCAACAGCGTGGAACGGCGGTTTCAGGAGAATCCGGGTGAAATTGCTGCGGTGATTCTAGAGCCGATCCTGATGAACGTTGGCATGTGCATGCCACGGCCTGGGTTCCTTAAAGGTTTGCGCGAGCTGTGCGACAAGCATGGCGCCCTGCTGATCTATGACGAGGTGAAAACTGGGGCCAAACTGGGATGGGGCGGTGCTTCGGAATACTTCGGCGTGCGGCCCGACATGATCTGCCTGGCGAAATCAATTGGCGGTGGGCTGCCGCTGGCTGCTTTCGGCACCCATAAATCCGTGATGGACCTCATTTCTCAGCATAAGGTTTTTCACGGCGGGACTTACAACACGAATCCCGTGTCGATGGCGGCTGGGCTCGCGACCTTCCGCGAAGTGCTCACGCGGGAGAATTATGCGCATGTCGAGAAGCTCAGCAAGAAGCTCGTCGCAGGCTATCGAAGGACGATCGCCAAGGTCGGCCTCGAGGGATATGTGGCGGAAGCGGGCGCCAATGGCGTGCTGATGCTGTACAGGCAGGAAATCCGTAATTACCGTGACTGGACGGCCGTTGATAGTGACCTGTGGCGGCATTACTGGTTCGCGATGGTGAACCGCGGCGTGATGGCGCAGCCGTACTGGTGGGATGAGCAGTGGACGATTTCGGTTCAGCACACGGAAGCGGACATTGACAAACATCTATCGGCTTTTGAAGATGTCGCGCCGGCGCTGGCCAAGGCGCAGCAGGAGAGGGCGGCAGCCGTGGCGGTTCACTAGGCGAATCGGGCCAGCGGGCGAGCTGGCCATCGCGTGATAGGGAGTCGGCGTTACCAGAAGGCGATGGAAGGATCGCCCCCTGGCAATTTTCCTCACATGTCTGCTCGGGAGAACAGTCAGCCGCACCTGAAGCGTGTTCTCGGACGCTTCGACTTAGTGCTGCTGTTTGTAGTGGCGGTTTTCAACCTCAACGTGGTTCCGTCTATCGCGGCCAACGGCGGGGTGACGGTCGGGTTATGGCTGGTTTCCCTGCTGCTTTTTTTCTGGCCTCAGGGCATAGCGGTCATCGAACTCGCCCAGCGGTACCCTGGAGAAGGAGGGGTTTATCTCTGGGCCAAGCAAGTTTTCGGGGATTTTCACGGGTTCTTGTCGGGCTGGTGCTACTGGACTAATAACATGCTGTACGTGCCCACGGTCATGCTGTATTTCGTGGGCGTCTCAGTCTACGCGCTGGGGGCGGGTCACCAGGGGTTGTCGGATAACAAGACGTTCGCTTTCTTCGCCTCAGTCGCTTTGCTGACGTTGCTGACGGTACTCAATATTTTAGGCCTGGGCGTGGGGAAGTGGCTGAACAATCTGGGCGCGATCGGAACAGGTATTGCGGCGGCGGTACTGATAGGGCTCGGGCTCGTTATTTATTTCCGCTTCGGTTCGCCGGTCACAGCGAGTGACTTTCGCATTCCGGCGAATCCGCGCTTCGTGCTGAATTCGTTTGGCGTGATTTGTTTCGCACTGGTGGGACTAGAATTGGCTTCGGTGATGGGCGATGAGATTCGTGATCCCGAACGCACGCTGCCGGGAGCGGTGGCGGGGGGCGGGGTAGCTTCGGGATTTTTGTACGTCGCGGTAACCCTGACCCTGCTGATTGCGGTGGGCAAAGACCAGATCAGTGTGTTGCAAGGAATCGTGCAGGCTGTGAGCCACATGGCCGAGAAAATCGGATTCGGCTGGGTGGTTGCTCCGTTTGCGCTGATGTTGAGTTTGTCCATTGCAGGGATCGGATCGGCATGGATGGGCGGGTCAGCGCGGATTCCTTTTGTTGCAGGCCTGGATTCGTACATGCCGTCCTGGCTGGGGAAGGTACACCCGAAATATCGGACTCCGCACGCGGCACTCATAGTCCAGGGCATTGTTTCTGTTTGTCTGGTTGCCATGAATTTCTTCAAGGGTGGTGTGCAGGAAGCGTTTCAGAAACTGCTCTCACTCGCGGTGGTGCTGCAACTCGTGCCGTTCCTGTACATATTTGCGGCGCTGCTGAAGTTTGCCGTGAGAGAAAGGGTAACCGAGGGGCGGTATGGCAGGACGACCCTGGCGTTGGCCGGGCTGAGCGGGTTTGTGACTACCACGCTGGGCATCCTGCTGGTCTTCTTTCCGGCTCAGCAGATCACTTCCTTGGGGCTGTATGAAGTTTGGATGATTGGGGGTACCCTATTCTTTATTGGGCTTGCCGCGTTCTTCTTTTTTGTTTATGGACGAAGGAAACTGGGAGCGCGATCGAGCAGGGAACAAGCGGAGAAGAACACCTCTGCCATCGGGACTAGTGAAGTGAGGAGATGATATTGGGTTGCCAATCAGAGCAAGGAAAAGCGGGTCACGTGCTCCGCTCAGGATGACAAGCTAACGATCCAGGGACGCATTCACTGATTTTGACCAGGAGGTTCTATGCCAGCCGGTGGAGTCAAGACGGAAGTCAAGGCCTATCAGATGTACCTGAATGGAGAGTGGGTTGAGAGCAAATCGGGGAAGACATTTCCTGTTTATGATCCGTCCAGCGAAGAAGTGATTGCACAAGTTCCCGATGCGAATGCGGAGGACGTGGATCGCGCTGTCACTGCTGCGCGCGCGGCATTTGATGAAGGTGCGTGGCCTCTCACAACGGCGCAGGAGCGCGGGAGGATTCTTTTCCGGCTGGCTAATAAGATTCGTGAAAACGCAGCCATGCTGGCGGAGCTGGAGTGCCGCAACACGGGGAAACCGATTGTGGAGGCGGAATACGACATCTCTGACGTCTCCACGTGCTTCGAGTACTACGGTGGCCTGGCCACCAAGGTGGTTGGCTACGTGAATCCGGTTCCTGACAACGCCATGAGCATGTCCTTGAAGGAGCCGGTCGGGGTGGCAGGGCAAATAATTCCCTGGAATTATCCCCTCTTGATGGCGGCTTGGAAACTTGCACCAGCGCTGGCGGCGGGGTGCACGTGCGTTTTGAAGCCCGCGGAGCAGACTCCGCTTACGGTACTCGAAGTGGCCAAGTGGTTGGAAGAGGTCGGGTTGCCGAAGGGTGTCGTAAACATTGTGACCGGGTTCGGCGAAACGGCAGGGACGCCCATCGTTCAGCATCCCGATGTAGACAAGGTTGCCTTTACGGGCAGCGCGGCGGTAGGAAAAATCATTGTCAAGCAGGCAGCGGACACGGTGAAGCGCGTCACGCTGGAACTCGGGGGCAAATCGCCGAACATCTTTTTTGCCGATGCGGACTTCGAAGCTGCCATTGACGGCGCACTCTTCGGTGTGTTCGTAAACCAGGGTGAAGTTTGTTCCGCCGGCAGCCGCGTGCTGGTGCAGAAAGCTATCTACCGGAAATTCGTCGAGGCCATGACAGAGAAGGCCAAGAAAGTGAAACTCGGTCCGCCCATGGATCGCGAGACAAAGATGGGGCCGCTCGTCAGTAAAGAGCAGTACGACCGGGTATGCTCGTACCTGGAAATTGGAAAGAAAGAAGCCAAAGTGGCGACGGGTGGCGCCAAGGCGGAAAAGTTTGCCAAGGGTTTCTTCGTGCAGCCTACGATCTTCTACGACGTCGACAACCGGACGCGCATTGCACGAGAGGAAATTTTCGGACCGGTTGCTTCCCTGATCCCCTTCGAGGATGAAAAAGACGCTGTGAAAATCGCCAATGACTCCCCTTACGGACTGGCGGCGGCGGTCTGGACGCGCGACATCTTCAAAGCGTTCCGCGTAGTGAAGGCCTTGCGCGCCGGAATCGTGTGGGTCAACCACATGCAACCGACCTATGTTGAAGCGCCATGGGGTGGATACAAACAGTCGGGTTTCGGGCGGGAGTTGGGGCCATGGGGC
>Ga0126372_10000378_pt1 | contig 15340 bp, 10 predicted proteins | sample PanSoiMetaPlot_6_FD_92762 | JGI IMG/M metagenome (GOLD analysis project Ga0126372, IMG submission 92762) | Tropical forest soil microbial communities from Panama - MetaG Plot_6 | ecosystem: Environmental > Terrestrial > Soil > Tropical forest > Bulk soil | place: Panama | collected 2016-02-17
CCGCGTCCCATCTTGCCCTGCGACTCCAGAACGCGCGCTTGAGAAAAGTCGAGGGTGAAATGAACATCTTGCTTTGCGGAGGATATAAAGTTGCTCCCGGTGGGCGTTCCGAGTCGGGGATCATCGAGCGTGAGCTTCCGTCCATCTTTAATCAAGAATCCCTGCACATATCCGGAGGGCAGTATCTGGAACTCGGCAGTCGAGGTGGTAAATGTGACCGGACCTCCATCGCTGACGACGACGCGGATATCCGAAGGGCGCGAGGGCTCGGGATTCGGCTTGGCCGCCGGTCGTGAACAGCCGAGGGAAAGCACGATGATCGCGAGACAGGAAAACAGCCGCAGATACGAACCTGAAAAATTAGCGCGAGCGGAAGTCATTGCACGCCCCCTTGCGACGCGAGCCCCTTAAACTGAGCAAACATTTTTTCGGCGTTGAGATGATAAATCTTCTCGAGAACGTCAGGCGGTAACCCCATGCCGTAGATCTTCCAGCGTCCCTGGTCGGGATAGCCCCAGTAATCAAAGTACTCATCCGCTGTTTCCAACCAGCGAAAGTGATTGCGATACATTTCTTCAGTGACCTCGTTGTCGGTACCGAACATGATGCGATCCTGATACTTGAGAAAGAACTCGCGGGTCCGCCGCGGCTGGCGCCCTAGCTCGGCTTCGCGGGCGCCGAATTCGACCATCACGTTGGGCAGCGTGTCGAGCAGGCGCGCAACGTAATCGAGGTTCTCGGGCCAGTTGGCCATGTGCAAAGAGACGAAAGTAGTGTGAGGGTGCTTGGCAAACATCCGGTCACGCGCCGCGAGAAGGGATTCTTTGCTGGGGAACTTCGTTCCGTAAAAACTCCAGTCGGGATGCTCGTTAAGCTCTTCGTAGCGCTCGTTGGTATTGTCGACAGGATGAAAGAAAGCTTCCGGATCACTGACGTGAATTGCGACGGGAATGCCCAGCCTGCCGCACTCTTCCCAGACGGGATCGAGCCGGGGGTCGTCGACGGAAATGAGTTTGCCGGAACGGTCGCGAACTCCGAGCCCGAGATCCTTCAGCACCTTCAGGCCACGCGCGCCGCGGGCCACCGCGTCATCGAGCTGAGCAACCATTTTCCGGCTGAAGTCGGGATCGTCGATCTTGCTCCAATCAATCTGCGTGAAGACCATAAAACGTCCGGGATAGCGTTTCACCATTTCGTCGAGGACACCCTGCAGCTTCTGGCCCCACATACCGGTCAGAATGACGATGGTCCTGATGTTGGTTTTGTCCATGATGTCAACGACGCGTTCCGGCGGCATGTGGTCCTCGATACGCATGGCGTCATTGACATGGTTGTGGACATCGATCACGTAGAACCGGGCGCGATCGATGTTGTGGACGGGCGCATGCAGCATGGAAACGGGCTTGAAATCTTTCAGGAGGAGAGTCTTCTTCTGATCAGCGTTCTTGTCGACCTTGTATCCTATGGGTTGGTCGTGCTGCTGAGCCGTCGTGCAGGGCGTCAGAACCAGGAATAGTGCCGCCAACGAGTTCCAGGCTCGCCGCATTTGGATGTTTTTCACGTCACCACCTCGGTTGAACAGAAGTAAACCGGGCCCGGGGCATAGTCCCGAACTTTCCCTTGACATCGCATCATAGCGAAAGTAAAAGTAAGTGTTCGTAAATATAGCAAACCATCCGATTCCAGCGCGAAAAAGCATATCTTCCCGGGCCTGCGGCGGCAGTATGGTGGGTTTCAAGGAAAAAGCAGGTCCCCAAGGAGGCTCGACATGCCCGGACGCAGTCAGTGCGGTCGTTCTCCTGTCATTCGGATAGCATTCCTCCTAATTGCTGTCGCTTCGGCCTGGGGGCAGAAGGATACGGGCAGCATCGTCGGTACCGTGAAGGATCCGAGCGGGGCGGTCGTCGCCAATGCGAAAGTAATGGTTGCGGATGCGGAACACGGCATCAATTTCGCGACCAAGACCAACGAGCAGGGGGAGTTTGTGGCCAGCCCGCTTCGGGTTGGGCGTTACACAGTTTCGGTCGAGCACCCCGGGTTCAAGAAAGCGGTGTCGGAAGCTGTTCCCCTGGATGTGCAGCAGCGCATCGCCGTGAACATCACCCTGCAGGTCGGCCAGATTTCAGAGTCGGTGCAGGTGACGGGGGCTGCGCCTCTGCTGGAGACGGAAACGTCGGAACTTGGGCAGGTAGTTGACTCCAAGCGCGCGGCAAATCTGCCTCTCAATGGAAGAAACTTCGCTCAGCTTGCGTTACTAACGGCGGGCACTGCTCCGAGCGAACCCGGCGCGCGCGACGAAAACAGCTTCGGCTTCAGCGCGAACGGCGCGCGCTCGCTGCAGAACAATTTTCTTCTGGATGGTGTCGACAACAATTCGAACCTGCCGGATCTGCTGAATGAAAGCAACTACGTCATCCAGCCTCCTGTGGAAGCTCTGCAGGAATTCAAGGTGCAGACCAGCGCGTACAGCGCAGAGTTTGGCCGCGGCAACGGCGCCATCGTGAACGCCGTGATCAAGTCAGGTACCAATTCACTGCACGGCAGCGGGTGGGAATTCTTCCGCAACGACAAGCTGGACGCACGAAATTTCTTCGACGATCCCTCGAAGTCTACCCCACCTTACAAACAGAACCAGTTTGGGCTCACTTTCGGTGGACCAATCATTCGCAACCGGACATTCTTCTTTGTGGATTATGAAGGGCTGAGGGTGCGGCAAGCGGACACGCAATCCGTGCTGGTTCCAAGTCCCGCGGAGCGGCTGGGTGACTTCAGCGAGTTGCTGGATCTGACTTCGCCAACGGGAAATACCGACTGCAATGGAGTACCTACGTTCGCGGGAGAGATTTTCGACGCCCGCCGCACGCGCCTGGTGTCGCCTGCAACACCGACGACGCCTGCAGTCTTTTGTGGTGTTCCGTTCCAATATGATTCGGCCGGTCATCCACTCAACATCATTCCTACGACTCCGCTGGTCGCTGGCGGAGGCTTTCTCGATCCGTTGGCGCTTCGCCTGGCGGCGTTGTTTCCCAACCCCAACGTATTCAACAAGCCGGGAATTAATTTTCTCGCGAACCCAGTGCGGTCGGAAAATCGGAATAACTTTGATGTGCGCATCGATCAGAAATACACGGATAACGATAATGGCTTTTTCCGGTTCAGCTATGAGAACCAGCCCAGCACAATTCCAGGAACGTTTCCCGGAATCGCGGACGGAGGAGGCTTTTTCAGCGGCATTGAGGACAACTCCTACCGCAGCTTCGCTACCAGCTGGACTCACTTATTCCGCCCGCAACTGGTGAATGAATTCCGGCTGGGATACAACCGCATTAACTCCCACCGCTTCCAGCTGTTTTTCAATCAGGATATTTCTAGCCAGATCGGATTCCCCGGCGTTCCCTTCAGCCCATTGATTGGAGGAACGCCACAACTGACCTTTAGCGATGCACCCCAGCTGGGCAGCCCCACATTTCTACCCTCGCGCGAGCTGCAGAATACGTATGTTCTCGACGAGAATCTCACCTGGGTACGGGGCAAGCACACCTGGAAATTCGGGACGGAGATCCGGCGGGAGGAGTTCACAATCTTTCAACCCGCGGCGCCGCGCGGGACGCTGGATTTCGAAAGCGGGTTCACGGACGATCCGCAGAATCCGGGCAGCGGAGGTTCGGGATTCGCGTCGTTCATGGCCGGCCTGACCGATGGCGGCAGCATCAATAACCTGCACAACGTCGATTATTTCCGGCCGATCTATGCTTTCTATGCCCAGCAGGACTGGAAGTTGACGCCAACTCTCACGCTGAATCTGGGATTGCGGTACGAGTTGTTCACGACAGTTAAGGAGCGGCACGACCAACAGGGAACGTTCGACCTCGACAATCCCAACAATCCCACGGTGATCGTGCCGAAGGGGCAATCGGCGCAGCTTACGCCGACACTAGCTACGCAAATCCAGTTGAGTCCGACGGCGACGCGCGGCCTGATTCCGCCCGACAAGAACAACTTTGCGCCACGCGTCGGGCTGGCATGGCAGTTTCGACCGATGACGGTATTGCGCGCCGGCTACGGACTGTTTTATGGAGGCCAGGAGAACGGGCCGTACTCGAATCCCAGCCCGGGATTCACGCCGCCGTTTTTCGTGACGCAGTCGTTCAACCCGCCGTGCAACGCATCGTCGGCCAACACTGCGCCAGGGCAGATCGATTGCACGATTCCGGGGCTCAGTTTTCTTGCCAACGGATTTCCGGCGAATGCGTTGGTCGATCCCAACACGCCGATCCTGTTTTCAATCGACAAGCATCTGGTGACGCCCTACATGCAACAGTGGCACCTCTCGATTCAGCGCGAGTTGCCGCACGACAGCGTGGTGGAGTTGACCTACTCCGGTTCCAAGGGGAACAAGCTCTTCACCTTCTTCAACGGGAACCAGGCGGAGCCGAGTCCCGACCCGAGTGCTCCGCTGGCTCCACGGCGTCCCGTGCCCCTGATTGACAACGGTATCGACTGGTTCCGGTCGTCGGGAGCGTCGAGCTACAACTCTTTCCAGGCCCACGTAGAGAAGCGTTTCGCGCGAGGGTTACAGTTCCAGGCGTCTTACACTTGGGCGCACTCGATTGACAATGCGTCGAACGCCAACCTGGGACCGACGCAGAACAATAGTGACTTCCGCGACTTTCGGCATCCCGAGAGAGAATTTGGGAACTCGGACTTCGGCGTTCGTCACCGGTTTGTGTTGAGCTACATCTACGAGCTTCCTTTTGGGCATGGAAAGAAGTTTGCCGGAGATGCCACAGGCGCGCTGAATCACGTGATCGGAGGCTGGCAACTGGCGGGGATCACCAGCGTGTCGAGCGGGAACTATTTCACGGTGCTGGATGGGAGCAACAATTTTTCAAATTCGGATGGTGGCGCAGGGGGAGTGTCACAACGACCCGACCAGATCGGAGACCCAAACGGTCCGCACTGCCTGCCAGGGACATTTTTCAATACGTGTGCTTTCCAGGATCCTCCATTTGGCTCGTTCGGCAACGTGGGACGCAACACGCTCAAAGGGCCTGGATACCAGACCTGGGACCTGTCGATATTCAAGAACTTCCAAACTTCAGAGAAGACGAAGCTGGAATTCCGGGCAGAACTTTTCAACATCGCCAACCATACGAACTTCCTGCTGTCGAAATCTGGTCCCCAGGAAAGCAATAACAGTACAGTGTTCGGATCGGACCAGTTCGGAATCCTGACCGCGGCCCGTCCGCCGCGGCAAATTCAGTTTGCGCTGAAGTTCAGTTTTTAGCTTGACGGGTGAGGAAGACTGATTGCTTGATCATGAGGGCTGAATGGCGGGCCGGTCAGCCAACCTGCCATACCGTATCGAGTACCGTTCCGTCCACCCATTTGACGATGGCGGCGGGACGGTCTCCGTGCTTAGGCCGCGCGGGCTTGCCTCCACAGATATGTTCAATCTCCGTCTTAATATCCTGAATCGGGCGAATCGGCAAAGACGATCCCTTGATCGCATCGATTAAATCCTGGCGGCGAGGATTGATCGCAATGCCGCGCTCGGTCGCTACGACATCAATGAGTTCGCCCGGCCCGGTGAGCGTCGTGACTTCGTCGACGATTACCGGAATGCGGTCGCGAAATGCGGGCACAGCGAGAATGGTGCATCCGGCCGTCAGACAATTTTGCCAGCCTCCTATGCCGTGGAGCAGGCGGCCGTCCGAGTGCGTGACGACATTGGCATTAAAGTTGACATCCACTTCCGTCGCGCCCAGCACGACGGCGTCAACCATCGAAGCAAAATTTCCCTTGCCATGGTAGTTGTAAGAGGTGAAGGGCGAAGTTGCAACGTGGCGGGGATCGCTGCCGATGGAATTTACGGCATCGAGATCGAAGGTCTGCCCGTCGAGGATGTAGTCGGTGAGTCCCTCCTGCAGCAGTTCCACCAGATGGTGGGTTGAGCCTCCGCGCACGAAACGCGCCTTCACACCAGCTTCTTTCATCATGTCTTTCAAGTAGGCGACGAAGGCGAGGGCAATTCCACCGGCTCCGGCTTGGAAGGAAAAACCATTGCGCATAATGCCCGCATCGCGCAGGAACATAGCGACGAATTCGGCGATGCGCAACCGATCGGGTGAGCGCGTAATTTGCGTCGTCCCGGAAACGATCTTCGAGGGATCGCCGATAGATTCGACTTCAACCACGCAGTCCACGTTGTTTCCCTGAATTTGCCAGGGAATGCACGGGAAGGGAACGAGATTGTCGGTGACGATCACCACGTAGTCGGCGTAGACGGAGTCAGCCAGCGCGAAGCCAAGGGAACCGCAGGCGGACTTTCCATGCGAGCCGTCGCCGTTCCCGAATGCGTCGGCTGTCGGTGCCGCAACGATTGCGATGTCGATATGAACCTCGCCATCCTGGATGGCCTGCCAACGGCCGCCATGCGAACGCAATACTCCGAGGCCGCGCATCTTGCCCTGTGTGCAATAATCCCCGAGGGGGCCGTTCAGGCTGCCTTCTATGTGATGAATGGCGCCCGATTCCATCAGGTCGATGGCACCTTTCTGCGAAGGAAAAGAGGCGCTCGGGAACCACATAAGGTCCTTGATTCCCATCCGCGCGGCGGTTCCGAGGGCCATCAGGGCAACTTTGTCGCCGTCCCGCAGATGGTGATGGCTGGAGACAACCATGCCGTTGCGAAGGCCGCACTTGCGGAGCGCCGTTTCCAGATCGGGTACACACTTATTACCGCTGTCGGGATAACTGGCGGAAGTACGAACCGGCGGCGGAGTCTTGCGTCCACGCGGCTGGTACTTGCCCACGCCGATGTAGGGAATCTGTGGGCGCCCGTTGACCATCGCGGGGACCATGCGACCTGCCGCGTTCAGCGCCAGTTCCAGTTTCTCTGTCATAGGGTGTTCCTACTGCTGGCCCGCGGCGGCACTCTTAGGAGCAAGGCCCATGGCCTCGGCACGCGCCACCAGTTTCAGAGCCCGCTGCACCACGGGTGGATCGACCATTTTTGATCCCAGGCTGACGACCGCGAGTCCCTTCAGCTGCGCTTCGCGAAATGCCGCGACGATCTTCAAAGCTTTGTCGATTTCCTGCGAGCTTGGCGAGAAGGCTTCGTGCACCACCCTGATTTGAAGAGGGTGAATGCAACCCATACCTTCAAACCCCATCGCCCGCGAACTCATCCCCCACTGTTTGAGGCCCTCCATGTCCCCGACATCACTGAAGACGGAATCGTTTGCCTGAATGCCCGCTGCGCGAGCGACGTTCACGATGCGTTGCCGCGCAAAGAACGACTCGGTGCCAAAGTTCGTTTTCACCACACCGAGGTCAGCGGTGTAGTCCTCAAGCCCAATGGTGATGGCCGCAATGTGAGCTCCGGCATTGGCGATTTTGAAGGCATTCTCGATGCCGAGGGCGGATTCGAGGATCGGCATCAGCCAGATATCGCGGGTCAGATTATGTTTTGCTTTGATTGGCTCAATTCGCTGGGCTGCCTCCATGACCTGTTCGGGCCGTTCGACTTTCGGAATGAGAATCAGGTCAGGCGATTCGGGGATAATCTCTTCCAGATCTTCCAGCCCCAGCGGAAGCTGGTTGATTCGGACCATGCGTTCGCAGGCTCCGAAACTCACAACGCGAAGAGCGTTTCTTACCAAGATCCTGGCCGCGTCCTTCTCGGCCGTATGGACCGAATCCTCCAAATCGAGGATGACTCCGTCCGGTCCGTAGAGAGCCGCATTGATGAAGTATTTCGGCTCGTTTCCGGGAACGTACAGACGCGATCGTCTCAGGCGGTCACGGGCAGAGGCGCTGGGAATTTTGCTGGCGTCGGGCAGCGCTCGATGATTCCCGCCGGCAGCCGCCCTCTTCACCGCGGTCTCAATGCGGGCAGAGAGCACAAATGGCAGTGCGCCCTCATCGTGGATGACAACCTGCGCGTGCTTGACGTGCAATGCGCCTAGGACATTGCGTGCCTGCTCGAGAATCGAATCGCCGTAATATGGCTTGACGCGAGATTCGAGGACGATGTCGATGCCGCCACGATCGCGCGGTTCAATCCACACGTGCGCGTCGGACCGTACTTCTTTGCCCCAGTGTCCGGCTTCGCCGACAGGCATGTTCTTCGTCCCTGCCTTTGCGTTAAATGTCCTGAAACCGTGGTTATCTTGATTGCTATTTCAACTTCGCCAGTATCGCGTCGGTCATCTGCACCGTGCTGGCCGCGCCCTGACTAATCGACTTAGATCCCCCGGAAATACGCATCATATCGTACGTCCGTACCTTGCCCTCCTTTACTACTGCGGCTACCGCATTCCGAATGCGCTCAGCTTTGGCCGTCTCGCCCACGTGCTCGACCATCATGGCGGCGGAGAGAATCATGGCGATGGGATTCACGATGGGCGGGTTCAACTCGGCGTATTTGGGAGCGGAGCCATGAGTGGGCTCGAAGACGGCGACCTCGTCGCCAATGTTGCCCGAAGCGGCAAAGCCCAACCCCCCCACTAACCCGGCGAAGGCGTCAGAGAGGATGTCGCCAAACAAGTTGGACGCGACGATCACGTTGTATTCCTCGGGATTCTTGTTGAGCCACATGAGCTGAGCGTCGATGTTCGTCGACCAAAGCTGAATATCGGGATAGTTCTTCTGAACTTCCTTGGCGGTTTCTTCCATCATGCCAGAGGTTTCGCGGACAACGTTCGGCTTCTCGCAGATTGTGACCCCGTTGAATTTCTTTTTCCGGGCATATTCAAAGGCTGCGGTAATGATGCGGCGGGCGGCAGGACGTGTGATGATGCGCACGCTGACAGCCACGTCAGCGCCAGGAACCTGGGCAAATGGTTTGAATTTGGGGTGACTATTCAGAGCGGCGCGGACATTGTCGGGTGGATTGGTCCACTCAATTCCGGCGTACATGCCCTCCGTGTTTTGCCGGAAAACGGCAGTATTAATCTGCGGCTCGTCGAAGGTGCCGTCAGTTCGCTTGCGAATGTAGTTCAGAGGATTTCCAGTGAAGCCGATGCAGGGGCGCAGGCAGATGTCGAGATTGAACCTCTGACGCATGGTCACGATAGGGCTGTAGTAGACGTATCCTTTGCCGCGAACCTCGGATTTGAGCTCGGCCTGCGCTTCCTTATTCGGCTTTGAAGTGATTGCGCCGAACAGGCCGAGTTTGTGCCGGGCAAGCAAATCAATGGTGCGTTCGGGCAGCGCATTGCCTACGTTGCACCAGCAGTCCCACCCGATGTCGGCATGAATGTACTCGGCATCGAAACCGACGGCGTTGAGCACCCGGAGCGATTCGGGCAGGACCTGGTTGCCGATTCCGTCGCCGGGCATGGTTACAACGGTAAATTTCGCCATGATTGCGCGTTCTCCTTATGACTGGGGATGATGAACAGACGACAACTCGGTACGATCGTGTTCCGATCAATTGCGCACTACGATAGTCCCAACCGCCTGGCTACAAGTTTTTCCACGCCCTGAGCGATCACGAGCGACTGCGGAACGCTGCCCAGCGCCGGGAACGAATACTGGTCCCCACGCCAGGCGATTGTGCTGGAAGTGAAGTCGATCGCAATCTCGTCGCCGGGAATGATCGTCTTCTCGAGAGTAGAGATCTCACGTGAAAACTGTTGTCGCAGGCGTTCGACCAACTCCGGAACTTCGATACAGAGAAATCCGTTGTTGTACGCATTTCGCAGATACGTCTGAGAAAAACTTGCTGCGATCAACAGCGGAAATCCCTTGGCCTTGAGGCAGGTTACCGCCTGCTCGCGGCTCGAGCCGGTTCCAAAGTTGTAGCCGCCCATCAATACATCGCCGGCGCGCGTCCGCGACGCGAATTGCGGATCGTAGTTTTCCATGACTACCCTGGCCATCATTTCGCTAGTCATGTCGTCGCGATAGGTGTAGTCCTTGCCGTAAATGGCATCGGTGTTCACGTTGTCCTGCGGCATAAAAACCATGCGACCCTTGACACCGGCGGGGAACCCGGGAAGAACTTCGACCCGCTCGGGTCGGGCAGCGTCCGACGAGGTGAATTGCGTGTACTTGCGGGCTGGCTGGCGAACCAGGAACTGATGCGGTCCGCGAATGTAGCCTGCGATCGCCGACGCAGCCACTACTTCGGGGCTCGCAAGGTAGCACTGCGCATCGCGCGATCCCATGCGGCCCTTGAAATTACGATTTGTCGCCGAGATGCCGACCTCGCCTTTCTCGAGCAAACCGACGCCCAGGCCGATGCAGGGACCGCAGCCGGCAGGAAGAGGCTGCGCGCCCGCTTCCAACAGCGTCTGCCAGATGCCTTGTTTCTCAGCCTCCGCCTGCACCCAAGCGCTGGCCGCACCTAGATAGAATTTCACGCCCGGCGCTACTCTCTTTCCTTTCATCACGTCGGCGGCCGCCTGCAAATCGTCGACGCGGGAGTTCACGCAGGAGAGCAGGTACGCTTTCTGGATCGCAATTTTCTTCTTCTCGATTTCCGCCAGGGGTTGCATCACCTGAACGGTGTCTGGTCCCGAAACGTGGGGAGTGATCTGGGAAAGCTCGAGCACGATCTGCGCTGCGTAGACGGCGTCCTTGTCAGGGCGAGGCGGATTGTTCTCCCATTCGTCAATCTGTTTCTCCGTGAAGCGCTCGATGCCCTGATCTTTGAGCTTGCGGTGAACACCGCGAAGGTACTTGATTGTGACCTCATCGACCGGAAACCAGCCAACCAGTGGTCCCCACTCGGTGCTCATGTTGGAGATGGAGAAGCGCGCGTCCATGGGAAGACTGGCGACGCCCGGGCCGTCAAATTCAACGGCGGCGTTGAGCACCTCGTCGTGGTTGTAGAGGCCGCACAACGCGATGATGATGTCCTTTCCCATCGTCCCCGGCGGGAGCTTACCTTCGAGCAATACCCGAATCGAGCGAGGAATCTGCCACCAGAATTCACCGGAGGCCCAGGCGGCGGCTGCATCCGTGCGCACGATCGGTGTACCTACGGCTCCCAAGGCGCCATACATGTTTGAGTGCGAGTCAGAGGCGACGACGAAAGATCCCGGCACGACATATCCGCGCTCGACCATGATCTGATGTCCGATGCCCGACCCGGCCGGGTAGAAATCGACACCGTGCTCCTTTGCGAATGCTTCTATCGCGCGGTATTTAGCGAGGTTGGAGTCTTCTTTGTTCTGAATGTCGTGATCGAGCGCAAAAACCAGCTGCTTGGCATCATGAATTTTCTTGGCACCGATGCTTTTGAACTTGCTCATCACAGCCGAAGTATTGTCGTGGGTCATCACGTGGAAAGGCCGGATGGAGACGAAGTCTCCCGTACGCAGCGGCCGCTTGGGACCTTCGGCGAGGTGCGATTCCGCAATCTTTTCGACGATCGTCTGACCCATTGTGACTCCTGACGTCCTCTAGCGCTTCTTCTTCGCCTTTGGCGCGGGTTTGCGCTTCTTTCTTGCCGCGGTCTTCACTTTGGTTCGGACGCTCTTCCTGGTATCAGCGTCCGATTTCATGAGCGCCATCAGCTTGCTGACGGATCCAAGTTTTTCCAGATTCCAGATTGCATCTTTCAATTTCGTTTGTGCGGCCGTAGAAAGCACGCCATCGGCGAGGGCAGCAAACTTTTCCTCCACTTCCTGATCGGTGAGCGGATTGCGCGGATCACCTTTGGGATAGTCGAGTTGCTTGGTCAGCGTGCGGCCATCTGTCGTCGTGATGTTGACGATCACCCGTTGCAGGGCCGGAAAAACTTTTTCGATCTCGGGATCCGCGACCGCTTCAACCTTCTTCAACTGGGCGCGCACTACCGGGTCCATGATCCTAGCCATGTTGAACTGGGCAGGAGTCACTTGCCGGTCAACGAGCGCAGCTGCTATTACGTAGGGAAGGGAATGGTCGGCGGTCTCTTTCGTGTGAGGGTCGTACTTGCTGGGGTCGGAAAGAATGTCGGCGGCGCGGGCGAGCGATCGCACCTGTATGGTTTCCACCTGATCAGGATGCAGATCGTTCGCTTTGACCAGGTCAAGCACGGCGGAAATCGGAGTGTGAGTTAGCGCCTCGGTTGGGAAGAACTTCATTCCGCACTGTGTGATCCGCCAAGACTCGCCCAAGCCTTCGGTGAGGATATTCAGACGCCAGTCGGGGCCGAAGCAGTGCGTCAATCCTTCCTTGCCATCCACAACGTGCTCGGGTCCCGAATATCCTTTTTCTGCCAGCAGCGCCGCCAGCACGCCGCTCTGAGTCGCCATGGGGTCGACCGTGTTCTTCATCATGGTCAGCTTTCCGGCAGTTACCGCGCCCAGCGTGGCCTGGCGGCTGGCAGAGATTCCGATGGCATGTTGAATCTCTTCCCAAGGGAGATGTAACCCACGCCCGGCAACAATCGGCGACACGAACGCGGTTAACGTCGCATGATGCCAGCCGCGCTCCCTTATACCGGGGAAGGCAGCCTCGCAGAAGCGCATTTCGAATTCGTGTCCAAGTACCAGCCCGACGATCAATTCCTTTCCATCACTTTTGGCGCGCTCACCGCAGGCCATCGCAGCAGGAAAGATGTCTGACGGATGCGACGGATCCTGCTTCCAGTAGATGTCGTTGTAGTCCATGCAGCGGATCATGAGAGCGTTGGCCAGGGACGCGGAGACAGGATCCATGCGATTGCCCGCGCCGATTACGGTCGCAGGACCACGTCCAGATATTTCGTCGAGCACCTGAAGAGCGATTTTGACGTCGTGTTGCTGGTAACCGCCGAGAGCGCAGCCGACGGAATCGAGCAAGAAGCGCTTCGCCTGGTAGACCGCGTCCTGCGAAAGGTGGTGGTACTCGAGGCCGGCGGCCCAACGCGCCATTCGCGCAGTGATCGTTTCTTTCGCGGCTGTAGTAGGTGCAGACACTGGTTCTCCTGAGGTTACCTGGTCTTGACGTTTTTCGGATTCTTGAAAGGCAAATAAGCCATGAAATCGGCGTGGTGGACGATATATGCCTCGGTGGTTCGCTTGACCAGATCACCCTCGGCCGCATGAGCGGCAACGATGTGACACACTGCGTCAGGCACACCGCATTCCAATGCCAAAGCAACTCCCGTGAATGGGTGCCGCAGTGCTTCTCCGCGCTCGCTCTGTCGGCTTTGCCCGTTAGGGGCGAGTTCATACTCGAGCAGTTTGCCCACGTCGGCGAGGATAGCTCCCGCTATTACCGTGTCCATGTCGACAGGCAACGCACGTCCCATGAAGCTCTGCATGGCCTCGGCACTGGCGCGCGCGATGTGCACCACGCAACGCTTATGCTCCATGAACGTGATGGGGCAATTGGGAATGAGCAAAGTAAACGGAATGCGATCGAGGTCGCTTGCCTTCAGCGGACTGCGCTCCAACGCCTTAACCCAGGTTTCGGTGACCTGCTCCCGCAGTTGAGCGTTGCCGATCCAGTCGATTTCCGGCCAGAGTTGCTTGACGGCATCCCGCATCCTTGGTCCTCCGCCTCAAAACCAAATAGCTTACCTTGACGATTGCACAGGCGTCGAGGGGGCGGCCGCGTGTCCCATTTGCCGCCGGGACCATTCTTGTACAATCAAATCCCTGTGAGAATCGCCGCAAGAGTCATTGTGCTTGCCGGCCTCGCCTTTCTGGCCACGTACGCGCTTTTCGCCGAACCAGTCGCGCAACTGAAACCGACTGGCTACGTCAATGATTTTGCTCACGTACTGAACCAGGACACCATCTCCCAACTGGAGGACATCTGCGCCCAGATTGAACAGAAGACCGGCGCCCAGATTGCGGTAGTCACGGTGCATTCCCTCGATGGACGCGACATCGAAGGTTACGCTGTCGATCTGTTCAAGAAGTGGGGCATCGGAAACAAGAAGAAGGATAGCGGCGTCCTCATCCTGTATGCCATACAGGATCGAAAGGCGCGCATAGAAGTTGGCTACGGACTGGAGCCGATCCTGCCGGATGGCAAGGTTGGCGGCTTTCAGCGCGAAGCCATCCCATTAATGCGACAGGGAGACTACAGCGGCGCTTTATCGCTGGTGACGAATCGAGTCGCCGGCGTCATCGCGCAGGATGCCGGGATTGAGCTGTCAAATCTGCGACGTCTTCCCCAGGAACCGGTAGAACGTCCGGAGCAAGGTTTAAGCGCAGGCAAAATCATCGTTCTGGTCATTATCATTCTGGTGGTACTGTTCACGCCGTTGCGCAACATCCTGTTCTGGATGCTGCTGTTCGGAGGTCGCGGCGGCGGTTATGGGGGCGGAGGCTGGAGTGGTGGAGGATTCGGCGGGGGCGGAGGATTTGGCGGATTCGGGGGCGGTAGTTCTGGCGGCGGCGGCGCCAGCAGCAGCTGGTAGTTGAAACGAGGCAACCATGGAGCTTGAGAAACAGATCGACGATTTTATCCGGAGATTGCGCGACGCCGCGGGCACGAATCTGGAAAGCGTCATCCTGTACGGATCCGCAGTATCGGGGGACTACCAGGCCGAATTTTCAAATGTGAACGTACTATGCATCCTGCGTGATACGTCGTTCGGGTCGCTGAGCGGACTGGCGAGCGCAGTGGAGGCCTGGAGCCGGCACAAGCACGCCCCGCCACTCTTCATGACTCGTCAGGAACTGGAACGTTCCACCGATGTTTTCACCATCGAGTTGCTGGATATGCAGCAGCAGCACCGCGTGCTGTTTGGGGAGGACGTCATCGCTCCCCTAGAAATCACGACGCGTTTTCATCGTGTTCAGCTGGAATACGAGTTGCGCGAAAAACTGATTCTGCTTCGCCAGAACGCCCTACTCTCGTCGGGCAATTCCAAGAGAATGTGGGACGTACTTCTGCGTTCGGTGGCATCGTTCGCGACGCTGTTCCGGCACACGTTTGTTGCGATGGGCGAACCAATACCGGCTACCAAGCGGGAGGCCGTGCAAAGACTTGCGGAACGCCTCTCGTTTGATCCCAAGGCGATCAACCAGGTGCTGGACGTGCGGGAGCGCAGAATTAGTTCCCGCGATCTCAACGTCACGGATATTTTTGCCCGTTACATTACCGCGATTGAACACGTGACGTCGGCTGTCGATAAAATGCTGGATTCCTCAGGGGCACAGGGTTCGTAGCTTTAAGCCGAATTCATTCAAGGAGAAAAACATGGGCAAGGGGCTGATTGCGATTATTGTGATTGTCCTGATCGGGCTGATTGTTTTCGGACAGTATGTGAGCGTGCGCAACACGCTGGTCACCAAAAATGAAAGCGTGAAGGCGGCATGGTCACAAGTGGATATCGTGCTGCAACGCCGGGCCGATCTGATTCCCAATCTTGTCGAAACCGTCAAGGGTTATGCCAAACAGGAGC
>Ga0126372_10000379_pt1 | contig 15319 bp, 13 predicted proteins | sample PanSoiMetaPlot_6_FD_92762 | JGI IMG/M metagenome (GOLD analysis project Ga0126372, IMG submission 92762) | Tropical forest soil microbial communities from Panama - MetaG Plot_6 | ecosystem: Environmental > Terrestrial > Soil > Tropical forest > Bulk soil | place: Panama | collected 2016-02-17
TCATTTCTCGCCCGACCGACAGTAAGCCACGAGTCTAAGGAATCATAGGTACTTTCGTGACTCGCTTTTGAGGGTATACTTCATCTAGTTTAGGAGCCTATACCTTAAGGTGAATCCCCCGGAGTTTCTGCAAGTTAGGGCCGACGTGCTGTCCAGCGGCAGACACACGTTGCTGCAGTCTTTTGCATACTTATGTCTCGAATCTGGCATTAAGTTGTTTATTTTCAGTCGGGGAGCCTCTAGGCAAACTGGTGATCGGCGTGCACCTTTAGGGCGGTTCCAGCTAGTGATCCTCCCCTTAATTCTATGTCTCAAGAGTATCCAGGGGTCGAAGCACCTGTAGCGGGAAAAGTAGAGCCGTCTTTGTTGAAATCAAAGCAGCCGGTTTCTCGAAACGCGTCTTCTCAGAAGTTTAAGATTCTCTTCGTTTTCGGCACTCGTCCCGAAGTCATCAAACTAGCTCCTGTCATTCGCGCCGCCCAGAATTATCGCGAAATCAAGGTTTTGACAGTAGCCTCGGGTCAGCACACCGACCTGCTTCGTCCGCTCCTTCGGCTTTTCCGGCTGCGCCCGAAGTTCAATCTGGACGTCATGCAAGCCCGTCAGACGCCGAACGATGTCCTCGCCCGGGTTCTCGCTAAGTTCGGGCCGCTGGTCGAAGCGCAGAAACCAGACCTCATCCTGGTTCAAGGCGACACCACGACTGCGCTCGCCGCCGCGCTCACAGGTTTTCATCACAAAATTCCCGTGGGCCATGTGGAGGCGGGACTCCGCTCGGGCGATCCCTTGAGCCCTTTCCCGGAGGAGATGAACCGGAGACTTATCACGCAGGTGGCGACCTACCACTTTGCTGCGACTGAGGGCAACCGCAAGGCTCTTTTGCAGGAGGGCGTGCCAGAGCGAAATATCCATGTAACGGGCAATCCGGTTGTCGACTCACTCCATTACATTCTGGAGAGCTCAAAGCCTTCAGCGCGCGTGCGGCGTTTGCTCCAGCAGGTAGACGGCGAAAAACTGCTTTTGCTGACCACCCACCGGCGCGAAAGCTTCGGCCGCACCATGCGGCAAAACCTGCGAGATATCCGCGCTTTCGTCGAGTCGCACGAGGACACCGCGCTGGTATTCGCCGTTCATCCCAACCCGAACGTAACCGACGCGGCGCGGGCTGAACTGGATCAGCATCCCAGAATTCATCTGATCAAGCCGCTCGATTATGCCGACTTCATCCAATTGCTGCGTCATGCATGGTTGTTGCTGTCGGACTCAGGAGGCATACAGGAAGAAGCGCCGTCCCTGGGCAAGCCGCTCCTCGTTTTGAGAAATAACACGGAGCGCCCGGAGGCGATCGAATCGGGCATCGCATTTCTGGTAGGGGATCGGCCGGGCCGCTTGGCTGGGCTGATGCAGCAAGCCTATGCGAATGCCGACTGGTTCCAGAACGCAAAAAATGTTCAGAACCCCTTCGGAGATGGGAAGTCAGGAAAGCGCATCGTAGATTTGGTGCGGCGCGAGTTGGGTCAGATTCGGGGAGCTGTTGTATGTTGAGTTCGGTTTCAGGCAGCCAGAAACAGAACCTCCTCACCGTAGTCCTGGAAGACTATTTCCACGTCGGTGCGCTCAGCAGTCTGATCAGCCCCACGCACTGGGATCGCTTTGACTCTCGTTTCGAGAAAAACACTCTCAAGGCCCTTGACCTTCTGCAGCGGTTCGATATCAAAGCCACTTTCTTCGTCCTTGGGTGGATTGCGGAACGGCGACCCGACCTGGTGGCCGAGGTCGCGAACCGTGGACACGAGATTGCCAATTACGGCTTCTATCACCGCAATGTCCGTCAGATGACTCGCGAAGAGTTTCGCGACGATTCCCGCCGCTCACGCGACGCCCTGGAAGTGGCTTCCGGGAAGCGCGTGATCGGTCACCGTATCCCGCAGGGCATCCATTCCCGTTCCGATCAGTGGATCCTTGAAGTCCTGGCCGAAGAGGGCTACGTATACGACTCCAGCGTTTTTCCGCGATTCGGCGCAAAGGAATCCGAGTCTTTGTCCAGGTTCATGGAGCAGCAGGATTTTAGCGGCCACAAGCTCTGGGAGATCCCACACGCCACCCTGAATTGCTTCGGCTATCTCTTGCCCATCTCTGGGGGGAATTACTTCCGCCAAATTCCTCATACTTTGCTTCGTCACGCCGTCGCCCACTGGCAGAAGATTACGGAATCGCCCTACATGATGTACTTCCACGTGTGGGAGCTTGACCCTGGTCAGCCGCGCATAAGTGCGGCGTCGCTGGTAGCGCGCACTCGCCAGTACCGTAAGCTCGACAAAATGCAGTGGGTGCTGCAGGAGTATTTCAAGAAGTACAAGTTTGGCAGCATCGCCGATTATCTCGGGTGCGATACCAGCCTGGGTGCGCTACCACCTGCAAGACACCGGGATTCGTATAGCGTCCATACCGAGGAAGAAGTAGCCGAAACCAATGCGACGCCGCGGCGTCCCATGTCGCTGGTCGTGCCCTGTTACAACGAACGGGCCGCGCTGCCCTACTTGGCCAATACGCTGGAGAGCGTCAGCAAGTTGCTCCGCCGAGATTACAACCTGTCGTTTATTTTCGTCGACGACGCCAGCACTGACGGTACGTGGGACATGCTCAAACGCCTTTTCGGCGAGAAGGAGAACTGCCGACTCGTCCAGCATCCCCAGAATCGCGGCGTTGCCGCTGCCATTCTCACGGGTATTCGGCACGCCGACACCGAAATCGTTTGCTCGATCGATTGCGACTGCAGCTATGACCCGCACGACCTGATGCAAATGGTTCCCTTGATGACCGATGAAGTCGATCTGGTCACCGCCTCGCCGTATCACCCGCAGGGTAAAGTGATGAATGTGCCCAACTGGCGCCTTACACTTTCGCGCGGAGCCTCCTGGCTCTACGGCAAGGTGTTGCGGCACAAGCTGAGCACATACACAAGTTGTTTCCGCGTTTACCGCCGTAGCCGCGTAGTTGATCTTCAGCTGAAAGAGTTTGGTTACCTTGGTGTGGCAGAAACCTTGGGGATTCTTGATCTGCAAGGAGCACGCATAATAGAGTTTCCAGCGACGCTCCGCGTGCGCATCCTGGGTTATTCCAAGATGAAAGTCGCACGAACGATTGTCGGACATCTCAAGAATTTGTGGCGCATGCGGCAAATGCGCCGGCTGATCGACCGTACCGGAGGAGCCCTGGCCCGAACAGCCACCCCCGATGCTCCTCTGCTTGAACTAGAAGACACAACCAAATCAGTAACCAAAAATCGGGAGAATTCATGAATAGCGGCGTCAAACAGATGCTTTCTCTGCCCTCAGACCAGGACATCACCGGCCGTGATCTTGGGGTCGAAGAGATCGAGCTTCTTAAACAAGTTATCCACACCGGAACTTTGACGAGCACCAAGGGTTCCTTCACCCGGACCCTAGAGCAGCGGTTCGCCCAGACCCTGGGCGTGAAGAAGGCCTATGCATGTGCGTCGGGCACGGCTGCGGTTCATCTTGCCGTGGCGGCGATCGATCCCAATCCTGGCGATGAGTTTGTCACCACCTCGATCACGGATATGGGCGCGCTTACCCCCATCATTTATCAAGGGGGCATCCCAGTTTTTGCCGAGGTCGATCCGGTCACGCTCAACGTCACGGCTCGAACGATTGAGGCTGTCTTGAGTCCTCGCACCAAAGCGATCGTGGTTACGCACCTGTTCGGCAATCCTTGCGACATGAGAGAGATCATGGAACTCGCCCGTTCCCACAAGATCCCAGTCATCGAGGATTGTGCCCAGGCCTTCCTGGCGCGGTCCGGCGGAAAATATGTCGGGACGTTCGGCAATATCGGTTGTTTCAGCATGCAGCAGGGCAAGCACATGACTACCGGTGAAGGTGGTATGGTCGTTTCCAACGACGACGCTCTCGCCCGCCGCATGTTCCTTTTCATCAATAAGGCCTGGGGTTATGGCGATCCTAACCCTGACCACTACTTTTTGGCTTTGAATTACCGCATCAGCGAACTGACGGCCGGCGTGGCCCTGGCGCAACTCGACAAGCTGCAATCGGTAGTCGATCGGCGAATCGATGCGGCCAACCGCCTCACGCGCATGATCTTGAACGTCAAGGGCATCAAGACTCCGAAGCGCGCTTCCGACGCGGTTCACGTTTACTGGAAATATTGCCTAACTGTCGATGGCAAGATGATCCGCGACGGGGCTGTTGGTCTGGGCAAAGCGCTGAAGGAGTACGGCATCGCCTCTGCGCCGCGTTACATCCAAAAGCCCGCGTTTATGTGCGAAATCTTCCAGAAGCGACGCACGTTCGGAAACAGCCAGTTCCCCTTCACTCTTGCGCGGGCGGAAGGGGTCGACTACAGCAAGGCGAAGTTCCCGATGACCTTCAAGGCGCTCGAAGATGTTCTGGTCCTGCCCTGGAACGAGCGCTACACGCAGGAGCACTTGGAGTTCATTGCGGATGCAATTAAGGAGTCCGTGGAGCAACTCGCAATATGAATTCGAGTGAACCCGTACGATTTGGAGTGGTCGGTGCGGGAGCCATTTCGCAGGCGTATGCCCTGGCCTTTGAATCCTGTTCTATCGCACAGGTGATGGGGGTTGCTGATAGCAACCTGCCGGCGGCGAATGCCCTCGCCGACCGGCTTAAGTGCAAAAGTTACAGCTCGTACAGCCAGATGGCAGACGAGGCGCAGCCCGACGCAGTCCTGATCTGCACCCCTCCGTCCACTCACCCTGATATCTGCCTGAAGTTTCTTGAGCGCGGGGTCGCGGTTCTTTGCGAAAAGCCGTTAGCCATCGACGTGGCGGGTGCGCTCCGCATTATTCAGGGGGCGCGTAACACCGGTATCAAGTTGACGATGGCCTCGAAGTTCCGCTTCGTCGAAGATGTCACGCGCGCCAAAAATCTCGTCGCATCAGGCGTTCTGGGCGAAATCGTGATGGTGGAGAACTTCTTCACCTCGCACGTGGACATGAGAAACCGCTGGAACAGCGATCCAGCTGTCAGCGGAGGAGGTGTGCTGATCGACAATGGCACGCATTCCGTCGATCTCATTCGCTACTTTACTGGACCGCTGAAGGAAATCCACGTCGTCGAGGGCAAGCGCAGCCAGCACCTGCCGGTCGAGGAAACGGTCCACGTCTTTGTCCGCAGCGAAAGCGGAGTCCTAGGCACGGTCGATCTGTCCTGGGTGATCAACAAGGAACTCGAGAGTTATCTGCGAATCTATGGTTCGGAAGGTACAATTTCCGTTGGCTGGAAGGAATCGAAGTTTCTGCTATCCGGGAACCGGGAGTGGAAGATCTTCGGCAAGGGTTACAACAAGGTCCAGGCATTTCGCAGCCAGATTGAGAATTTCGCCAAGGCGCTCCGCGGCGAAGAGATGCTGTTGCTCTCGCTCGACGACGCGCTGGCTTCCGTGCAGGTGATTGAATCCGCTTATGCGTCTTTGCATGACTCGCGCTGGATCTCGATACCTCTCGATAACAAAGCCAAGACGAGCTCGAACGCCGCGCGTGTCGTCCAACGCATCTGACCTCCTGGCCAGTTTTTTCCTGTGGGAGGTTCAGTGTCCAGCGTAGGTTCCGCCAAGATCCGTATTCATCCAACCGCAATCGTTGAGGATGAGGTCACCATCGGCGTCGGTTCTTCTGTCTGGGACAACGTACACATTCGCCATGGCGCAACCATCGGCGAAGAATGCATTGTCGGCGAAAAAACCTATGTCGCTTATGACGTGAAAATCGGCAATCGGGTCAAGATCAACGCCTTTGTCTATATTTGCGCAGCGGTGACCATCGAGGATGGCGTGATGATCAGCGCCGGCACGGTTTTTACCAACGACCGCTTTCCGCGCGCGACCACGCCTGACCTGAGGACACTTCGTTCGTCTGATCCAGACGAGGAGACCCTGCCCACCTTGGTTCGGGAAGGTGCAACCATTGGCGCCCAATGCACCATCGGAAATGACCTGACCATAGGACGTTTCGCCATGGTTGGAATGGGAGCATTGGTCACCAAAAGCATTCCCGATTTTCATCTCGCGATTGGCCAACCGGCCCGCTCGATTGGCTATGTTTGCCGCTGCGGCAAGGTTCTGGCCTTGTTCGCTCAACTTGATTCCAAACGCGAGCACAACTTGACGTGTGCCACTTGCCGCCTTCGATATCGCTGTCAGGATGGCAGGATTATCGAGTTGACGCCCCCGAGCTAGCAAAGGACAGTACAGTGACGAAATCCCAATCGTGGGGAATCATCGGCGGGGGCATGTTGGGCGCGACATTAGCGCTTCGCCTCGCCCAGCAAGGCGAGCGCGTCACTCTGTTCGAAGGTGCCCCTCACTTGGGCGGTCTGGCCAGCGCCTGGAAGTTGGGCGACATCGTCTGGGATCGTCACTATCACGTCACCCTGCTCTCTGATACATCTTTGCGTTCCCTGTTGGCGGAACTTGGTCTTGAATCCGAAATGCAGTGGGTGCAGACCAAAACTGGTTTCTACACCAGTGGCAAGCTCTACTCGATGTCGAACTCCATCGAGTTTCTGCGTTTCCCGCCTTTGGGGCTCGTCGACAAATTCCGCCTCGCGCTCACCATTCTCTACGCTTCGAGGATCAATGATTGGCGCTCGCTCGAGCGCATCAAGGTGACCGACTGGCTGACTCGCCTGTCCGGTCGTCGCACCACTCAAAAGATTTGGATTCCCCTGCTGAGGGCGAAACTCGGCCAAAATTACGAAAGAACTTCCGCGGCATTTATTTGGGCCACCATCGCGCGCATGTACGCGGCCCGCCGTTCCGGCCTGAAGAAAGAGATGTTCGGATACGTACCGGGAGGGTATGCCCGGATTCTCGATTCTCTAAGCCAGGCGCTGAATGAAGCTGGAGTTCTTGTCAACGTCGATCATGTTGCCAAGCGCGTCGTCTCCTCCGCCAAACGAGGAACGGAGATCACATTTACTAATGGCCAGTTGCGCAGCTTCGACCAGGTGGTCCTAACGGTGCCCGCTCCTGCCGTTGCGGATCTGTGCCCCCAATTGACGCTCGAAGAACAACAGAAAGCCCGTAGCGTCGAGTACCAAGGAATTCTTTGCGCGTCGTTGCTATTGCGCAAGCCACTGGCGGGGTTCTACGTTACCAACATCACCGACACCTGGGTGCCCTTCACCGCCGTCATCGAGATGTCGGCGCTCGTCGACCCCGCTCACTTCAACGGCAACGCGCTCGTCTATTTGCCCAAATACGTGCCAGGGAACGATCCCTTGTTCAGCAAGTCGGATGAGGAGTTGCGAAGCAATTTTGTGAGCGCGCTTGCGAGAATGTACCCGCATTTCTCGCCGAGCGATATCCTGAGTTTCCAGGTAAGTCGCGTGCGCCAGGTCTTTGCGATTCCTACGTTGGGATATTCGGAAAAAATTTTTCCCGTGAACACCTCGCAGCCCGGTATTCACGTCGTAAACTCAGCTCAGATTCTGAATGGGACCTTGAATGTGAACGAAACCATTCAGTTGGTCGAGAAAGCTCTTCCCGAGCTTCTCGCAACAAAGGTTAGGAGCGCAGCATTTGAAGCCACAAGCGTCTAAACCTCTGGCGAGCCTTTCTCTGGACCTCGATAACAAGTGGTCGTATATGAAGACCCACGGCGACGCAGGTTGGGAGTCACTTCCTTCTTACCTCGACATCGTTGTTCCGCGTGTCCTCCAACTCCTCAAGAATCGCGGATTGACGATCACGTTCTTCGTCGTCGGACTGGACGCTGCCCAGGAAAAGAATCAGGCTGTTCTTCGGTCCATCGCCAGCGATGGCCACGAGATCGGAAACCACTCCTTTCATCACGAGCCTTGGCTGCACCTTTACAGCGATGTCCAGTTAGCCCAAGAAATTCAGAAGGCTGAGGACTCGATTGAACAAGCTACAGGCCAGCGCCCCATTGGTTTTCGAGGGCCGGGATTCAGCGTCTCCTCGAGCCTGCTGGAATTGCTTACGCGCCGTGGCTATCTCTACGATGCCTCGACATTCCCCACATTCCTGGGACCGCTGGCTCGCGCTTACTACTTCATGAAGAGCCGGCTGGACGAGGGAGAGCAAAAAGAACAACGCAAAAAGTTATTTGGTTCTCTCTCTGACGGGTTGCGTTCGACCAAAGCGTACCGTTGGCAAACCGGCGGCGCCGAATTGATCGAAATCCCAGTCACGACCATGCCGATTTTCAAAGTGCCCATTCATGTGAGCTATCTTTTGTACCTGTCGAACTTCTCGCCCGCGGCAGCTCTGGCATATTTCCATTCCGCAATGCTGCTTTGTCAGATGACCGGCACCCAGCCGTCTCTACTTCTCCATCCTCTCGACTTCATGGGGCGTGACGACACTGAAGACTTGAGCTTCTTCCCAGCGATGCAACTTCACAGCGCAACGAAAGTCAGTTTCGTGGAGAAGGTTTTCGACTGCTTTTCGGAAAAATTCGATGTAATGTCGATGACCGAGCATGCGCGCCGCTTGCAATCCGCCGACCTGCCAAGAGTGGTTCCAAGTTTCGCCTGATTTGTAGAAGTCGATCGAACTCGAAACGAAAGAACGCCATCCATCCCTCGAATCTCCGGCCTTTACCATTTTCAGCTCAGCATGTTGTTTGCGATCCGAGACTGACATCCAAAAGAGTTTGACCAAAACTCAGAAGTGCACAGGTTTTAGTGCAGTTTTCGCGACAACCGCCAAAAGCCGCGTGTGGTAAGTACCTGAGGCCATTATGCAATCAGCCCTATGTCAAAAAAATGCCAGAAAGCTCAAAACCTTTCGACAGAATTCTCAATCAAAAAAAACCGATCATGATCGTGATCAAAACGACAAAACGGGTACATAATGCGAAACAACGAGTGGGGAATTTTGCTTTGACGACCACGGGCCCTTCCTGCCTGAAAGTCACACACAGCAGTTTCCCGGGCACTTCCATGAAGCTACTGCCCAAAGAACTTCTAGTTAAGACCGGCCCAGTTGACCATGCAGACTGGAATTACAGTCCCATCCTTGGTCCGATCTCGCGCACCCGTTTTCGCGCGGTTCGAGCCATGCTCGTCGGTAAAAAATTTCCGCGTCTGTTGGAAATGGGCTATGGCAGCGGCGTGTTTCTTCCGGAACTGCGGTCGCATACGGAGGAACTCTTCGGCGTTGATCTTCACAAATTCGCCCCAACGGTCTCTGCCCATTTGAAGAAGGCCAACATGTCGGCGCAGTTGTTCAGTTCCGACGCGCGGTTTCTGCCTTTTCCCAATCAGTATTTTCAATGCGTGGTGGCAGTCAGTGTTTTGGAGTTTGTCGAAGACCTGGATGCGGTCTCCCGCGAGATCCTGCGGGTTCTGACTCCCGACGGTGTTTTGCTGGTGGTTACTCCTGGAAGTTCTCCGATCCTCGATGCAGGTTTGAAATTGCTCACTGGTGAGAGTGCCAAGCGTGACTTTGGCAACCGGCGAAAAAACCTGATACCTACTCTGCTGCGTCACTTTGCCGTGCGCGAAGAGCGCAATGTGGGATTACCGTTTTTGCCGCTGTATACCGCCCTCAGTCTTGGTCCCCGCCCGGCGCTTGCCGCCGTGGCATAGAACCCTTCAATTCCCTCACTCAAATTGCAACTATGCCACTACGCTTGTGCGTTCTCCAGGTTGGTCGGGCAGCCAAAGGATCCCTGCAGCGAACGCTACCCATAACATTACGAATGCAATGAACGGGCAATTTCGCTGTGCCAATCCAATCATGAGATAGAACCACGCGATGAGCCCTCCGCTCAGCCATGGACCATAAGGGAGGGTTCCTCGGATTCGCCAAACCAGCATCAGCGGGCCCAGCAATACAACGCCGTAGTGGACCAGCGTTCCCGGATAAAGCAGCAACGCCGTGGCAATGACCAGCGACAAACTCCACTCGGAATTGCGAGCTCGATGTACCAGGCACACTGTGCAAATCACGATGAGAACGCCCAGTGCGATATACAGCGGTTGAGCGAGAGGAGACCGGCCAACGACCTCGCCCGTGCGACGCAAGATTACTGCCGACAGCGATTGATTGACTTCCTCTGTGTAAACCCAGAAGGGCAATCGGCTTGTCGGATGCTCGGTGAAATAACTGAAGAAGATTTTGGGTCCGAGCCACGCCAGGCCGGCAGCGGATATAGCAATGCCCGTTCCAACTGCCCACGCTAACTGCCGCCACTGGCGCCGCACAACGGGAAATAGCGCTACCAAGACAACATCCAACTTGACCACGGCTCCCAGTGCCAGCCACAGCCCTCCGCGCGGCAACTCCCGGTCACGCCAGTACAGCAGCAGAGGAAGCATCACCAAAAAATTCGTTTGCGCTACGCGAAGCGTAAGCCAGGTGCTATGCAGAACAATCACAGCGAGAGCCGCCAGCGCCAAACCCCAGGCTCCCGACTCACTCAGGAAGAGTCGCCATAGCAGCAAAATCGATCCCACCACGCAGGCACAGGTGAAAAACTGCCAGGGCAAGTATGTTGTTCGCAGATCAGACCAGCCCAGCGGACGAAAAAGAAAAAGCGTCGGTGGAGGGTACGTAGCGCCCACATCAATCACCGACTGCACGAAGTCGGATTGGGCCTCCAACAGGTTCTTGTACGGTTGATAAGGCGCCGTTTCATAAACGTTGGCTCCCTGCGCGGTCAGCTGCCCATAAATCCAGAACACCTGGAAATCCCAGGGCGGTGGTGCTTGCGCGTGCTCGCGGATGATCTGAACCTGACGAAAGGAGAATACTGCAGCGAAAGCGAAGATCCCAGAAAGAAGCGCCACACGGATCGGCAACGAAAAACGGTTGCGGTTGTGAAACGCCCACAACCCAAAGCCAATGACCAAAACTGCTACGCCCGCGCGCAGTTCACCTTTTCGCGATAGTCCAAGTCCCAGCAGGCGGACCAGGAAAACCGTGCCCGCTGCATGCTGCAAGAACAAAAAATCCTCTTTCAGGGAAGAAATCTGCTGGAGTCTAGCATGAAGGTCCGTCCCGGCGGCAGATGCCCGTCCCTAGATTGTTACGGCGCTTCAGCTCTTGTGTCTTGCTTTGCGAGACTTGGAGGCAATGCCAGTCAGGGGAACCGCAGTCGCTGCCGCCGTCCGCAGCAGATGCAAAAACGCCTGTGCCTCCTTAGTCAGCGGCCGATGGCGCGGATGGATCACATCGAGGTTGCGCCGAAGCGGCTCTGCGTTCACAATCTCGATCGCCACCAGCTTACCTTCCCGCAGGTCATGGCCGACGGCAATCTGAGGAAGGAATCCTAGCCCCAGCTTGCGTTCGATCATGCGCTTGGAAGCCTCGATTGTTTCCACCTCGAGTACAACATTGGGAAGCAATCCCGCCCGACGGAACAATCCCTGGCTCAGCGTCCAGTCGCTCGAACCGCGATCGTAAAAAATCAGCGGCCAGGATTCGACCTCTTCTAGCCGAGCCCGGCGCTTACGTGCGGCGGGATGCGCGGGATCGCCCACCAGAATCAGAGGGTCGTCTCTCAGCGTTGTTGTCTCGACCTCCGGATGGTTAAGGGACCTCGCTACCCCGATATCAACCTCGCCATCGATCACCATTTTTAAGACCTGCATGGAATTGCCGGAACGCACTGTAACCATCACCTTCGGGTTCGATTGCTGGTACGCCTGCATGACCTCCGGCAGGACGTAGGTGCAGATGGAGAGGGCAGCAGCTATGCGCAAGGCCCCGCCAGCCAATGGCTGTAGTTCATGGACAGCCTGTCTCGCCAGGGCCACCGTCCGCAGCAATTGTTCAGCATGTGGCCGCAGTGCCTTGCCCGCTGGCGACAGCGAAAGATGGGCAGGCCCTCTAGTAAAGAGCGTGACTCCCAGCGACTCTTCGAGCGCCCGTATGCGTGCGCTTACAGCGGGCTGGCTTACGCGTAGCGCTTCAGCAGCCCGGTGAAAGCCGCCGTAGGTGGCAACAGCAAGGAAGGTCTCCACTTGGTCGATCTCCATTATTCCCCTTGTCCGGTTACCTGCCCGACATGTATAGCTTAGCTCAAGTGATAATAATTATCTATCACTATGATAACGACAATCAGTTTGACTGACCAGCCGATTAGGGACAGAATCTCGGAATCGTTCCTGCACGTGGCTTGCAACGAACGGAAAAATTGGTGGGTTACAGAGAATCAGGTGGTAAGGAGCTGTTGGCAATGACAAAAAATGTCAAACTTTCGTCGCTGGAACTGGAAATGGATTGGCGGTCAAACCCCCGCTGGCAGGGCATTACCCGGCCTTATAGCGGGGAGAATGTACTACGTCTGCGCGGTTCAGTGCAGATTGAGTACACGCTTGCCCGTCTGGGAGCGGACCGGCTGTGGGATCTTCTGCACTCCGAATCCTACGTCGCTGCCCTCGGCGCCATGACCGGCAATCAGGCCATCCAGCAGGTGAAGGCTGGGCTGCCCGTCATCTATGTAAGCGGCTGGCAGGTCGCTGCCGATGCCAACGACTCCGGCCAGATGTATCCCGACCAGAGCCTCTATCCCGCGGACAGTGTCCCGAACCTGGTGCGCCGGATTAATCAGGCCCTCACGCGTGCGGACCAGATTCATCATGCGGAAGGAAAAAACGGAATCCATTGGTTTGCGCCCATGGTCGCCGATGCCGAAGCAGGTTTCGGTGGAAATTTGAATGCCTTCGAGTTGATGAAGGCGATGATCGAAGCCGGGGTGGCTTGCGTCCACTTTGAAGATCAGCTGTCGTCTGCCAAAAAGTGCGGTCATCTGGGCGGAAAAGTCCTCGTTCCGACTGTCGAAGCCATTCAGAAACTAGTGGCGGCGCGTCTGGCGGCCGACGTTCTCGGCGTCCCAACGCTCGTGATGGCTCGTACTGATGCTGACAGTGCCAACCTTATCACCGGCGACATAGATCCTCGCGATCACGAGTTCCTCACTGGCGAACGCACCTCAGAAGGCTTCTTCCGGACCCGAGGCGGCCTGGCCGCTGCCATTCAGCGCGGCCTTGCTTATGCGCCCTACGCCGACCTGATCTGGTGTGAAACGTCCAAACCCGATCTCGAGGAAGCTCGAGAGTTTGCCGAGGCTATCCGCGCTCAGTATCCGGGCAAGATGCTGGCTTACAACTGCTCGCCTTCGTTCAACTGGAAAAAGAACCTGGACGATGCCACCATTGCGCGCTTCCAGCGAGAGCTTGGGGCGATGGGTTACAAGTTCCAATTCATCACCTTGGCCGGCTTTCACGCCCTGAACCTGTCGATGTTTGAGTTGGCTCGCGGATACAAGGTGAGCGGCATGACAGCGTATTCACGCCTGCAGGAGAAGGAATTCAGCCGCGAACATGAGTACGGTTATCAGGCGGCGAAGCACCAGCGCTTTGTAGGAACGGGCTACTTTGACGCAGTGCAGCAGGCGATTACGAACGGCATGGCTTCGACCACTGCGCTCGAGGGCTCGACCGAGACTGCGCAATTCACCGACAGCGCGCCTGCCCGGTACTCCGGTCATGGCCCCAACGCCGGATGTCAGCCCATAGTCGGTTATTGCCCGTCCGTGGTAGAGATCATGCCTGAGGAGTCTTCTCCCAGCGCGGCTGCCGACTAAAGCACCGCAGCCAAGTAGAAAGACTCACAAGCATTTCTCAAAGAGACGCAGATCGTGCGTCTCTTTACTTTTTAGCGGGGCTTTTCTCACGCTGGCGAAGGTTTGTTAGAAAACGTAGTCGAATTGCGCAGCAAGCAAAACGCCTCCCTTGCGCGGGAGGAGCGGAAAACTTCCGACGAAACAACGTATTACAGACGACAACCGCGCGGTTTAGCCAGTTGAGTTCAGCGCGGTGTAGATCGCCATTCCTGCGATTACCAGAATCAGAACCCCGGAAGTGGCGCCTAGCCCGCGAACCAGCGGATTGATTTTGTTCACCTTGGCCAGAATCTGAGTCTGCTCTTGTTGCATGTGGGATTCTGAGTCGCTCAGGTAAAGTTGATCATCCTCTTGCATCGTGAGCGTGCTTCTGTAAATCAAGAGGACTACCAGCGCTCCCGTTATTACGCCCCAGACGATCAGCATGTACTCCATTGCAGGAGACATAAGCCACCTCGGTCCTGACTATGGGCTATCCAAAATCCTGTTGTGGCAAGGGGCCAGGTTGGACTCGGAATAGGCCCAGCAAATTATAGCCCGGTTTTGGCAAGCCTTTGGCCTTTTCTTTTACCGTTTGCGACCGAAAGCCACCTCGGCCCATCTAAAGATATAAGCCTGGTGTTCTTTTAAGCTGACACGGTCGATGGCTTTGCTGTAATCTACTGCCGTAGAGTCAAGGAGATACGACAAATGTCGTCCACAACTACAAGCCCAGAAGTAAAGGCTCCGCCAATCACCCTAACGCCTAACGCCATCAGCAAGGTAAAGGAGATCATGGCGCAGCAGAGCCCGGTGCCTGCCGGGCTGCGCGTCGGTGTGGTAGGTGGTGGTTGCTCCGGCTTTTCCTACTCGATGCAGTTTGAGAACGGGGCTGGCTTGATGGACAAGGTGTTCGATATGGACGGTCTCAAGGTCTTCGTTGACGCCACTTCCGTTATGTACCTGAACGGGTGCCGCGTCGACTATGTCGAGACTCTCGAGGGTGCCGGTTTCAAGTTCGAAAATCCCAACGTGAAGAGCACCTGCGGCTGCGGGTCCTCGTTCAGCGTTTAACCGGGACCGGAAGCCTACTCCTCACAAATTCCACCAGTTCTGCCGTTACGTAGTCGGGCGGGTGGATGCGAAACATCGGCTTGCCCGCTACCGGTTTCAGCGACACACTCGTCCAGGCCGGTTTCTCATCCGCGGGCTCGTGCAGGATTACTGCGCTCGCAAGGTCTAAGAATTCTTGAGCCGACGGCTTGAAATCCGCAGTGGCCGGATCCAGCACTGTCAGGTAAAGATCCGGCCGCAGGAACCTCAGTACGCTGTTCGACTCCACGATCACATTCTGTGATGCCGTCATCCGACGCCGGAGCTCCGGCATCGCCTCGGCTAGCCGCCCTTGCTCCGTCCGCACCCACAATGCGTTCGCTGCTCCCGCCAGCAGAAACCGCGAAGTGTCAGACTCGCCTGATTGGTCTCCTTCTTCCGATATCGCCCAGGAGTGGTCGTCAGTCGCGCAGTCGCACGCTTGCCCGTTGGCCGAACATACGCCGTGTCCGTATTGCGTAATCTTGATGGCGGTCCAGCGATACTCCGGCAACGCCGCGATCAGTCCGGCGACGACACTCGTCTTACCTACGCTGCGCGAATGTCCGCCCACCACGACCGTCGCCA
>Ga0126372_10000380_pt1 | contig 15311 bp, 12 predicted proteins | sample PanSoiMetaPlot_6_FD_92762 | JGI IMG/M metagenome (GOLD analysis project Ga0126372, IMG submission 92762) | Tropical forest soil microbial communities from Panama - MetaG Plot_6 | ecosystem: Environmental > Terrestrial > Soil > Tropical forest > Bulk soil | place: Panama | collected 2016-02-17
ACCCTGCGCCGCCCAGTGCTCGATCACCGGGTCCAGGATCTGCCAGCACAGCTCGACCTCGGTATTGGTCGGGAACAGCGACGGCTCGCCGAGCAGAACGTCCAGCAGCAGTCGCTCGTACGCCTCCGGCGATGACTCGGTGAACGCGTGCCCGTAATAGAAGTCCATGGTGACGTCGCGGACCTCCATCGTGGGACCCGGCACCTTGGAGCCGAACCGCATCGTCACGCCCTCGTCCGGCTGCACCCTGATCACGAGCGCGTTCTGGCCGAGCTCCTCGGTGGCCGTCGAGTCGAACGGCAGGTGCGGGGCACGCTTGAACACCACGGCGACCTCGGTCACCCGGCGGCCGAGCCGCTTGCCGGCCCGCAGGTAGAACGGCACCCCCGCCCACCGCCTGGTGTCGATGTCCAGGGTGATCGCGGCGTAGGTCTCGGTGGTGGAGTCCTTGGCGAAGCCCTCCTCCTCCAGCAGCCCTGGCACCTTCTGGCCGCCCTGCCAGCCGCCGACGTACTGGCCGCGCGCCGTGGTCTGGTCCAGCGGCTGCCGAAGCTTCGTCGCCGACAGCACCTTGATCTTCTCGCCGCGCAGGTCGCTCGGCTGAAACGACACCGGCTCTTCCATCGCGGTCAGCGCGAGCAGCTGCAGCAGGTGGTTCTGGATGACGTCGCGTGCGGCGCCGATGCCGTCGTAGTAGCCGGCCCGCCCGCCAAGGCCGATGTCCTCGGCCATGGTGATCTGCACGTGGTCGACGTAGTGCGCGTTCCAGATCGGCTCGAACAGCTGGTTGGCGAACCGCAGCGCCAGGATGTTCTGCACGGTCTCCTTGCCGAGGTAGTGGTCGATGCGGAACACCGAATCCTCGGGGAAGACCTCGTTGACGATCTGGTTCAGGTCGCACGCGGAGGTCAGGTCGTGGCCGAACGGCTTTTCGATCACCACCCGGCGCCACTGGTCGCCGTGCTGGGCCGACAGCCCGCTGCGGGCCAGTTGCTTGCACACCAGCGGGAACTGCGACGGTGGGATCGACAGGTAGAACGCGTGGTTGCCGCCGGTGCCGCGCACCCGGTCCAGGTCGCTGACCGTGGCGGCGAGGCTGTCGAAGGCCTGGTCGTCGTCGAAGGTGCCCGGCACGAACCGCAGACCCTCGGCGAGCCGATCCCACACGGTCTGCCGAAACGTGGTGCGGGCGTGCTCCTTGACGGCCTCGTAGACGACCTTCCCGAAGTCTTGGTCGGCCCAGTCCCGGCGGGCGAACCCGACCAGCGCGAACCCCGGCGGCAGCAGGCCACGGTTGGCCAGGTCGTACACCGCCGGCATGAGCTTTTTGCGGGACAGGTCCCCGGTCACACCGAAGATCACCAGCCCGCACGGTCCGGCGATGCGGGGCAGCCGCTTGTCCCGTCCGTCGCGTAGCGGGTTGCGCCAGCCAACCCGGTTCGCCCGCGTAGTCATTGGTCGCCATCCGTGGACGGTGTCATCGGTCCGCGTTCCGCGGGCGGTGTGATCGGTCCGCGTTCCGCGGGCGGTGTGATCGGTCCGCGTTCCGCGGGCGGTGTCAGGGACTGCACTGCCTTGACGAGCTGGACCAGCCCGCCGACCCGGTCGACCAGGTGCAGCCGCAGCACCGGTCTGCCCCGCTCGGAGAGCACCTGCCCGTCGCCGAGCGCCTGCGCCAGCTGCAGCCGGGCGAAGGTGTACGGCCGCCCCGGGACATCCAGGTCCGCATCGACATCGCCGGTGAGCTGCAGGAACGCCCCGTTGGGGTGGCCGCCCTTGTGGTACTGGCCGGTGGAGTGCAGGAACCGCGGGCCCCAGCCGAACGTGACCTGCGAGGCGCCGCGCCTGGCCAGCTCGGCCCGAAGCACCGCGGTCGAGGCGTCGGCGATCCGGTCCAGGTATGCCTGCACGGCCAGGTAGCCGTGGTCGGGCACGGCGGCGAGCAGCGCGGCGATGGCGTCGGGCACGGTCGTCACGCCAGCGGGCAGCCAGTCACCGGCGAACGCGGCGATCTCGCCGTCGGTGAACCGCGGCTCGCCCGCGTCGGCCGGTGCGCCGGCCGCGAAGTTGTCGAGCAGGGCCCGCGCCGCCTTCTTGGCCGCCTCGACGTCGGGCTGGTCGAAGGGGTTGATGCCGAGCAGCCTCCCGGCGACCGCGGTGGCGTACTCCCACACCAGGAACTGGGCCCCGAGCGGCCCGGACACGCTGACCGCCGCGGCACCGGCGGCCGGCCCGATCGCGACCGGCGTCGCGTCGTTCCCCGCGTCGGCGAATCCCGGCGCGTCGACGCCCTCGACCACGACCGGCAGCAGGCCGGTGCCTTCCTTGCCGGTGGACTCGGCGATCAGCTGCTCGGCCCAGTCGCCCAGCCCCCTGATGCGGCTGCCGCTGTCGGCGAGCACGATCTTCTCCGCGCCGGCCGCGTGGGCGGCGCCGAAGGCACCGGCCAGCCGCAGCGCCGGGTTGTCCGTAAAGGCGGGCCCCTGCCCGCCGTGACCTACAGCGTCCACCTCCAGAACCGCGGCGGCCGCCGCCGCGTCGTCGAGCAGCACAGAAACATCGACGCCGGCCAGCCCGCTTGGCACCAGACCGAACGCGGTCAGCGCCGAGTACCGGCCGCCGACGTCCGGGTCGGCCAGGAACACCCGCCGGTAGCCGGCCTGCTCGGCCGTGGCCGCCAGCGGCGAGCTGGGGTCGGTGACCACGACGATCCGTGAGGCCGCGTCGATCCCGGCCGCCTCGAAGGCCGCGGTGAACGCGCGCCGGTGGCTGTCGGTCTCCACGGTGGACCCCGACTTGGACGACACCACCAGCACCGTGCGGCCCAGGTCGCCCGCGAGCGCGTCGGCCACCTGGCCGGGGTCGGTGGTGTCCAGCGTCACCAGCGGGACGCCGGCCGTGGCGCAGATCACCTCCGGTGCCAGCGACGAGCCGCCCATGCCGGCCAGCACCACCCGGTCGACGCCCTCGGCGTGCAGTTCGGCGGCGAGCGCGTCGATCTCGGCCAGCAGCGGCCGTGACGTCTCGTGCAGCGCGGTCCAGGCCAGCCTGATGCTCGCCTCGGGCTCGGCGTCCGGCCCCCACAGCGTCGGGTCCTGCGCGGTAAGCCTGGACGAGACTCGCTCCGCGGCCAGCCCGGCGGCGATCGCCTCGGCCCTGCCGGCAAGATCCGCGGCCAGCAGCTCGACGGTCACCGTCGCCGGAGCCGAACCATTTGACACGGTGGTCATCGTTACCCCCAGCTTCTCAGCCACGCATCAGATCGAGCTGCTCGGCGACGGTGTCCAGCAGCTCGGTCCAGGACCTGGCGAACTTCTCAACGCCCTCGCGCTCCAGCACGTCGAACACATCGTCAAGATCGATTCCGACCGTCGTCAGCCGCTCGAACACGGCCGCGGCCTGCTCACCGGCGCCCGACACCACGTCGCCGTGTACCTCGCCGTGGTCGGCGAAGGCATGCATGGTCTTCTCCGGCACGGTGTTGACCACGCCTGGGACGATGAGTTCTGTGACGTACTTGGTGTCCGAGTAGGCCGGGTCCTTGGTGCCGGTCGAGGCCCACAGCGGCCGCTGCGGCTTGGCCCCGGCGCCTGCCAGCGCCTGCCAGCGCGCGGTCCCGAACGCCTCCTCATATGCGGCGTAGGCGAGCCTGGCGTTGGCCACCGCGGCGGTGCCGCGTAGTTGCGCTGCGGCGGTGCCGCTCAGCGCGTCGATACGCTTGTCGACCTCGGTGTCGACCCTGGAGACGAAGAACGAGGCGACCGAGCCGATCGAGCCAAGGTCGTGGCCGTTCGCCCCGGCCCGCTCAAGGCCGGACATGAACGCGTCCATGACCTCGCGGTAGCGCTGCACCGAGAAGATCAGCGTGACGTTCACGCTGATGCCGGCGGCAAGCGTGCTGGTGATCGCGGGCAGCCCCGCGCTGGTGGCCGGGATTTTGATCATAAGGTTCGGCCGGTCGACCGCCTTCCACAGGTCGGCGGCCTCGGCGATGGTGCGCTCGGCGTCGTGCGCCAGCCTCGGGTCGACCTCCAGCGACACCCGGCCATCCACCCGGTCGGTGGCCTGCCACACCTCGCGCAGCAGGTCGCACGCGTCGCGCACGTCACTTGTCGTGATCTCGCGCACGGTCTGCTCGACCGAGGCGTTGCGGGCGGCCAGTTCGCGTACGCGGTCGTCGTAGTCGCTGGCCTGGGCCAGGGCCGCCGCGAAGATCGTGGGATTGCTGGTCACGCCGGTCACGTGCTGGTCACGCACCAACCCGGCCAGGTTGCCGGTGGTCAGCCGGCGCCTGGACAGGTCGTCGAGCCAGATCGACACGCCGGCCTCGGTAAGCGCGGCGAGCCGGTCGGGTGGCGCTGCGATGGTCACTGGGATCCCTCCGTTCGCTTCAAGGTCCGTGACGCCGCGGCCACGACCGCATCCGCGGTGAAGCCGAACTCGCGGAACAGCGTCTTGTGGTCGGCCGACGCGCCGAAGTGTTCAATTGAGATGATCTCACCGAGGTCACCGGCGAAACGATGCCACGGTTGGGCCACGCCCGCCTCGATCACGACACGGGCCCGCACGCTCGGCGGCAGCACCTGCTCGCGGTATGCCTCGTCCTGCTCGTCGAACCACTCCACGCACGGCATCGACACCACTCGGGTACCCACCCCGTCGGCTTCGAGCACCTGCCTGGCCCGCACCGCGTACTGCACCTCGGACCCGGTCGCGAGCAGCACGAGCTGTGGCCGCGGCGTGGACTCGCGGGCCAACACGTAGCCGCCGCGGGCAACGCCCGCCGGATCGACACCTTCAAGCACCGGCACATTCTGTCTGGTCAACGCGATACCGGTGGGCCGGTCTGTGTGCTCAAGCACAGTGCGCCACACCGCCGCCGTCTCGTTGGCGTCGGCCGGCCGCACGACGTCCAACCCCGGAATCGCCCGCAACGCCGCCAGGTGCTCGATCGGCTGGTGGGTCGGACCGTCCTCGCCAAGGCCGATCGAGTCATGGGTCCACACGTAGATCGTCGGCAGCCGCATCAGCGCGGCCAGCCGCACCGCCGGGCGCATGTAGTCGGAGAACACCAGGAACGTGCCGCCGTACGGCCTGGTCGGCCCGTGCAGCACGATGCCGTTGAGGAGCGCGCCCATGGCGTGCTCGCGGACCCCGAAGTGCAGTATGCGCCCGTAGGGGTGTGCGGTTCCCCACTCCCTGGTCGTGATGCTCGACGGCCCGAACGAGTCGGCGCCCTTGATCGAGGTGAGGTTGCTCTCAGCCAGATCGGCCGAGCCGCCCCACAGCTCCGGCAGCACCTCGGAGATCGCGTTGAGCACCTGGCCGGACGCCTTGCGGGTGGCCATTCCCGACTCGTCCGGGTCGAACGCCGGCAGCCTCGTGTGCCAGCCGGCCGGCAGCTCGCGCCGTGACAGCCGCTCGAACAGCTCATGCCGCCGCGGGTTGTCCCGAGCCCACGCGTCGAGATCCGCCCGCCACCGCTCGTGAGCGGCGCCGCCGCGCTCGGCGACCCGGCGGGCGTGGGCCAGGACCTCCGCTTCGACCTGGAACGAAGCGGCCGGGTCGAACCCGAGTATCTCCTTGACCCTGGCCACCTCGTCGGCGCCCAGCGCCGCGCCGTGCGCCTTGCCGGTGTTCATCGCGTTCGGCGCCGGGAAGCCGATCACCGTGTGCAGCACGATCAGGCTCGGCCGGCCGGTCTCGGCCTTGGCCGCAGCGAGCGCCGCCAGGACCGCGACAACGTCCTCGCCGCTCTCCACGTGCTGCACGTGCCAGCCGTAGGCCTCGTAGCGGGCGCCGACGTCCTCCGACAGCGCGATCGCGGTGTCGTCCTCGATCGAGATGTCGTTGTCGTCATAGATCACGATCAGGTTGCCCAGCTGCTGGTGCCCGGCCAGCGAGCAGGCCTCGTGGCTGATGCCCTCCTCGATGTCGCCGTCCGAGGCGATCACGAAGATATGGTGATCGAACGGGCTGGTGCCGGGCTCGGCGTCCGGGTCGAACAGGCCACGCTCGCGCCTGGCGGCCATCGCCATCCCGACCGAGGCCGCGATGCCCTGCCCCAGCGGCCCGGTGGTGATCTCCACACCGGCCGTGTGGCCGTGCTCGGGGTGTCCGGGCGTCTTCGAACCCCATGTGCGCAGCGCCCTGATGTCCGCCAGCTCCAGGCCGTAACCGGACAGGAACAGCTGCAGGTACAGCGTCAGGCTCGAGTGCCCGGCCGACAGCACGAAGCGGTCCCGGCCGGTCCAGTCGGGGTCGGCCGGGTCGTGCCGCATGACGCGCTGGAACAGCGCGTACGCGGTCGGGGCCAGGCTCATCGCCGTGCCCGGATGACCATTGCCGACGTGCTGCACGGCCTCGGCGGCAAGCACCCTGATGGTGTCCACCGCCCGGCGGTCCAGGTCGGTCCAGTCTTCGGGCAGGTTACTTACAGTGCGGGTCTGCAAATTGACGGTAACGGACACGAACTCGTGCTCCTGAGGCTTCGTCGACGTGGACAGCTGCCAAGTCCGTCGGGTACCCAACGGCTGGCTGGTTGAGCCGCGCTCAACCCTAGTGCCGGTTCCTGAGCGGGCACGACTACCATCCGTTCTCTGGTCCGGCCCTATCATTTACCTAGGCAGACGGGGTGCATCTGCATGATCGCGATTGGGCTCGCCTCCCGGCGGACGGGAGCGCAGTGAGCACTGCCGAGCGGGCAGAGACCACGGTCCGTGCCAGCTGGATGGCGCGGGTCGGGGCCTACGTCGCGTTGACCAAACCCCGCGTCATCGAGTTACTGCTGGTGACGACCGTGCCCGCGATGATGCTCGCCGAGCGCGGCTTCCCGTCGCCGTGGCTGGTGCTCTCCACGCTCGCCGGCGGCACCATGGCCGCGGCCAGCGCCAACACCCTCAACTGCGTCGTCGACGCCGACATCGACGCCAAGATGCGACGCACCCGCCGCCGCCCACTGGTCCGCGCGCAGGTCTCGGTCCGGAACGCCTTCGTGTTCGGACTCACACTAGGGGTCGGCTCGTTCGCCTTCCTGTGGGCCACCACGAACCTGCTCGCCGCCGCGCTGGCGGTCGCGACGATCGTGTTCTACGTCGTCATCTACACGCTCGGACTCAAGCGGCGCACCGCGCAGAACATCGTCTGGGGCGGCGCCGCCGGCTGCATGCCCGTCGTGATCGGCTGGGCCGCGGTCACCGGCACCGTGCACTGGCCGGCGCTGGTGATGTTCGGCGTGATCTTCTTCTGGACGCCGCCGCACTTCTGGTCGCTGGCCCTGCGCTTCCGTGAGGACTACGCCGCCGCCGGGGTGCCGATGCTGCCGGTGGTGGCCACCCCGCAGCAGGTGTCACGGCAGATTCTGATCTACACCTGGGTGATGGTCGCCTGGTCGTTGCTGCTCGTGCCGGCGACCTCGCTGGTGTACGGCCTCGCCGCGGTCGCCGGTGGTGGCTGGTTCCTGATCAAGGCGTACCGGATGCACCAGGCGGTCCGCCGCGGTGAGCCGCCGCACTCGATGCGCCTGTTCCACATGTCCAACACCTACCTGGCCGCCCTGTTCTTCGCGATCGCCGTCGACGCCGCCATCGGCCTGCCCACCCTCGTCTAGTTCGCGCGGGAGGCCCACATGCGTCCCGCGATGGGGTTCCGCCTTACACACCGATCTGCGTCACGCCCTCGACGCGGCAACCCGTGTCGGTCACCTGTCCGGGCCAACCGCACCGGCAGGCCGTCGTGGCTTGGATGGGTCGGCGGGCGACGTTGGCGCGCTGAGCGGCACTTTGCGTCGTCTTGGTCGACGAGCCGCAACTCGATCGTTGCCCGTCCGCGACCTGGTGCCGTCCAGCATCGGATAGTCTCGACGCTCGTGGGCTTCAGCCTGGGTGAGGCCGCAATCGCCGCACCGCTGCCAGCGGCCCGCATTCGTCGTCATTGAAACGTTCGTACGGAGCTGACCGCCCGTCCGACCCGTTACAATACATTGTGTGGTACTCCCCAGAGACATAACGGTAGGCGAGAACAGGTGACCTGGGCGATCATCGTCGTCGAGCCGGTGCGCAGTTGGCTGCATGAGCTCGCAGCGCTGATCGTGCCACGCTCAGACAAATTTCGCAGGCCATAGACATCCTTGCTGATGAAGGACCCGGTCTTGGGCGACCGCCGGTGGACACCGTGAACGGGTCGACATTGTCCAACCTGAAGGAACTGCGCCCTGGCTCCGCTGGCAACACTGAAGTCCGGCTGCTGTTCGCTTTCGATCCGGCCCGTCGGGCGGTCTTTCTTGTCGGCGGCGACAAGGCCGGCAGCTGGAAGAACTGGTATGCCAAAGCCATCCCAGCGGCTGAGCAGGCGTACGAGACATATCTCAAAGAAACCCCTCAGTGAGGTACAACTATGAGTGACAGCAACCCCATTGCCTGGCAAGACCTGCGCAGTGAGTTCCGCTTCACACCTGAAGAAGAGGCCGAAATGACTGTCGGCCGAGAAAGACTGCTCTCCCAGATCCGGGCTCACAAGCTCGCCGAGGTCCGGAAGAGCCAGGGTGAGACACAGGTTGGCGTGGCCCGACGTATGGGGGTGACCGAGGCTCGTGTCTCCGCAATCGAACATGGCGAAATCAGCAGATCGGAGGTGGATACGCTCGCGGCCTACGTTGAGGCGCTAGGTGGAAAGCTCAAACTGGTCGCCGACTTCGGTGATTCTACCGTCATCGTCGCCTAAGTCTGGCGTGGATGCCAGCACATATATGATGTTGCCGAGCTGCGTTTGGGCAAGCGCACGGACACCGCGGTCGCGCTCACCGTTGAAGGCCTGACGGCCCCTCTCGGCTCCTTGACGGAGAGCATTGACGGTGGAGCAGCACTCCGACCACTATCTTCGGCTGCCGCGCCACGCGGCCGCGAGGCGGAGCGCCAACTCCTAGCCGATCTTGGTTGAACCCTGGCGCAGTACCCGGACCCGCTGTGCCAGGTCCATGCTCGTGCTGTCTCTGCGCGCCTCCAACGCTTGGCCCAGCGGGGCCAGCATGGCCCGCCCGCGCGCCGACCGCAGGTCCTCGGCGACATCCAGCGCAGCTGAGGCAAGATGCGATCCATCCGGCTCGCCGGCGACGGTGTGGATCGTGGCCAGGCGGATCCGCGCCAGCGCCCAGTCGCGGCGATTGTCGTTCGGGTTCCAAAGACTCAGGGCGGCCCTGGCGTGCCTCTGGGCGGCGTCGAGCCGGCCGAGCGACAGGTGGACCCCGGACCGGCCGTACTCCAAATACGCGGCGTTGTGACTGTCGGCCGGGTCGCTGTACTGGCCAGCTCTCCCCATTTGATCGCGAATCAGCGCTTCCATGCTGTCCCTGCGCAGCGAGCAGGCATGCTGATGGGACAGCGACTGGCCGCCACCTGCGCACTCGATAGTGCACTGGCCGTCGTGACCCAGGTCGGCAAGGGCCAGCGCCACGCGCAGGTGCAGCCCGCCGAGCTCGGCATCTCTGGCGCGCTCGGCATCTGTGCCGGGCACGGCGAAGGGCATAGCTTCGAGCCTGACCAACCCCATCTGGACCAACTTCAGAGACGCGTTCGCCTCGCCGAGTTCGCGGTAGGCGACCGCCTGGTGCTGCACGGCCGACACCAGCGCCATCACATCGTCGGCACCGGCGGCATGCTGGATCGCGCGGCTGTAATGCCAGGCTGCGAGGTCGTGCAGGTGCATGTCATAGGCGCACCATCCGGCCTCTGTGTGCATCCTGGCGAGCACGGACATCAACTGCTGTGGGGTGCTGACATTGTCCGCGTCGAGCAGCCGCTCGGTGTGCTGCACAACCGGATACCAGACCTCCGGCATGCCGGGGTGCCCGCCGCGGGCCAACGCCCGCAGTTCCCCAGTCAACGCCCGCAACGCCTTAACATCGGCGAGCCCGACGTTGACCGGCATCGGTGATTCGGCCGCTGTCGCTAGCCAATGCGCACCGACCGAAGGACCGAGGACAGCCCGCTCGAACATGATCCCGCTGACGGCCGCGAGTAGCTTGCGGCGACGCATCTCCTCCGGCACCTCCTCCCACCTTGAGCCGGGAGCCGGGCCGGTCTCGCTGAAAATCGGCCCGTCGCTGTACGCCAACCCCATCCAACCGCGAGGGACGCCTAGGCTGTCGGCGATCCGGACTAGCACGTCATACGACTGGACTGGGCGACCCCTCAGGATCTCGCCTACCTCGGATTGTCCTTGGCCGGTCAACTCAGCGATCGCCTTCTGCGTGAGCCCCGCGTCCTTGAGCAGTTGGTACACCTCGCCGATGTCGTGCCGCGCCAACGCCGCGCGCATGTCGGGGTCATCCCATAACGCGGGGTCGATGGAGTCAGCCATGGTTGTCGAGCCACGCCAGGGTGGCGCGCAGCATGGCGAGCGCCTTTGGCGTCCCGCCGGATACGACCAGACCGAGCTGGGTGCCGACATAGGTCGGCGACGACTCGACCTTCACGGTCATGGACCTCTCCCTCTTGCCACCTGAGTGTGACCCCTCTTGCCATCCGAAGCCCGGTGGCCCTCGGTGGCAGAGGTCAGAGGATTGACAGATTAATGTCACTCCTGCTCGTACGATCGGTAATGTGATCCGCCGAACGGGTGATTTCGCCCCGAGTCGGAGGGTTCGTTCAAGACTCAGGCGGCCAGCCGTGGTGCGGCGCCCCGAGTTCCTGTTGGCGGGACGGCTGGGCCTAGTCAGTCGCTGGCCCTCCTCGTTGGTGCCGCAACCTCCGCCTCCGCGAGCTGGTCACGACTTGCGGCTGTTTGCTGGCCCGTCAAGAATCCGATTGTCCTCGTGGTCCTGGCGAGCCGCCAGTCACGATCGACCCTTGAGTACCCTTCGCGTAATCTGCGTGACCTCGTCGATGGCGAGGCCTTGCTCGGCAAGCCTGCCCTGTCCGAACGCCTGAAGCTCGAGCAACTCCTCGGCGAGCTTCACCGACCTCATCACACGCAACGTGGCCCGCAAGTACGCCGACCGGTTCCCATCGCCGAAATAGGCCACCAAACTCATCGAGCAGGGCACGGTCCTCATCCGCAACCGCGAAACCCAAGGTTGACGTGCTCACGGCACTACCTCTGCGCTCAGGATACTATGAGCTGCATTTCAGATGCGAATATTTACATCTGAAACGCTAGGGGAGTAGCAGGACCTTGCCGGTGGTCTTGCGGGCCTGCAGTTGCTCGTGGGCCGTACGGGCGTCGGCGAGGGCGAAGCGGGCGCCGATGTGTACCCGCAGGTCGCCGGCGACTACCGCCTCGAACACCTCGCGGGCGCGCCAAGCTAGTTCATCGCGGGTCGCGGTGTAATGGCTGAGAACCGGTCTGGTGAGAAACAGCGAACCCGCGGCGGCGAGGCGTAATGGCTCGAACGCCGGCACGGGGCCGCTGGACGCGCCGAACAGCACGAGCATGCCGCGCGGGCGCAGCGAGGCCAGGCTCGCGTCGAAGGTGGCGGCGCCGACGCCGTCGTAGACGGCGGCCACGCCCTCGCCGCCGGTCAGCGAGCGAACCCGCCCGGCCAGGTCGTCCACCTCGGTGTACCTGATCACCTCGGCCGCCCCGACCGAGCGCGCGAGTCGCTCCTTCTCCTCGGTCGAAACGGTGCCGATCACCCGCCCGCCGCGGGCAACGGCGAGCTGGGTGAGCAGCAGCCCCACCCCGCCGGCGGCCGCGTGCACGAGCACGGTGTCGCCGAGCTTGACGGGGTAGCTCGACGTCACGAGGTAGTGCGCGGTCAGGCCCTGCAGCGGGACCGCGGCGGCCGCCTCGTCGCTGACCCCGTCGGGCACCGCCAGCGCCTCGGCCACCGGCACCACGACCCGTTGCGCGTACGAGCCGGGGGCCTGCTTCCAGGCCACCCGGTCCCCGATGGTGAACTCGGCGACGCCCGGCCCGACGGCGACCACCCGGCCGGCGCCCTCCAACCCGCAGACGAACGGTGTCGGCGTTGGGTAAAGGCCGGTGCGCTGGTAGGTGTCGATGTAGTTCACCCCGGCAGCGGCGAGTTCCACGACCAGCTCGCCCTCGCCCGGCTGCGGGTCGGGCAGCTCGGCGGCCTCCAACACGTCAGGCCCGCCGGTGCGGGATACCTGGATCGCCAGCACGTCATCCCTCCAGAACGGCTCGCCTGGCCAAACCGAGCGGCAGGCTACCGGAGCCGGCCAGCGTGTCGTGGAATGATCTCAGGTCGCCTCGCTCGGCCGCGAGGTAGTCGGCGCGCATCTGCTCGATCTGCAGCGAACCGGTCAGATAGGACGGGGCCTGGGTCGGCCACGAGCAGTACCGCTCGACCTCGGCGACCGCCGTCTCCTGGTTGAGTGACGCCTTGTCGACCATGAACTGATCGGCCTCGGCGATGCTCATCTCCCCGCTGTGCAGCGCGGTGTCCACCACCATCCGCGCGGCCCGGAAGATCCGCGCCTGCAGGTGCGCCAGCTCGTCGCCCGGCTGCGTGAAGAAGCCCTGCTCACGCATCATCTTTTCGACGTACAACGCCCAGCCCTCGTTGAAGTACGGCGTGTCGAACAGCTTGCGTACCGGGTGCGGCGAGCCGGCCATCCAGGACATGTGCCAGTGGTGGCCGGGGTAGGCCTCGTGCACCGCGGTCGTCGGCATCTGCGCGCGGAAGTTACCGCGCAGCCGCTGGCGCACCTGCTCGGGCGGGTAGCCATCCGGGGTGAACGGCACGAAGAAGTGCCCGGTCCGTGACGAAGACAGGGCCGGTGCCGCGATGTAGAACGCCACGGCGAACTGCGTTCGCAGGAAGGCCGGTGACGGCTCGACCAGGCACGTCTCGCCCTCGGCGAAGGACACCAGCTCGCGTTCGGCGAGAAACTGCCTGGCTTGCCGGGTCGCGGCGGCGTACTCCGCGCGCATGGCTTCCAGGGTCGGCGGGTGGTCGTCGGCCAGGCGCTTGACGATCTGGCGCCAGCCGCCGTCGGCGTCGGACATCCGCTCGGCCAGCTCGGTCAACTCCGCGTTCAGCCTGTCCCACTCCCGCCGGCCGCGCCGGTTCAGCTCGTCGGCGCCGAAGCCGAGCAACTCCTGCTCGATGAGCAGCCGCGAGTACAGGTGCTCGCCCATCCGCCAGTCGCCGCTGGCCCGGCCGGCCAGCTCGGCCAGGAACGCGGCCAGCTCATCGAATGCCTCCGCGGCCGGCTCGGCGGCCTCGGCCAGCCTGGCCCGCCGCGACTCGTCGGTAACCTTGGCCGGCAGGGTTTCGGTGACGAACCGGCGGCCGCCCTCGACCTGACCGAGCGTGCGGCGCACCAGCAGCGGTGCGGTGAGCCGCTGGTCGAGGTTGGCCCGGCAGGCGGCCAACGCGGACGGGACCTGGGCGAGCCGGGCGGTGACCGCGTCGACCAGTTCGGGCTCTGGCCGCATCTGGTGCAGGAACGGCAGGTGCAGCGCGCTGAACACCGGCGACACGTAGATTGCGGGGTTCCGGCGCCAGGCCTGCCAGTCGGCCAGCACCCGATCGCCGCGCAATTGGGCGATCACCAGATCGCGGTTGATCAGAGCGTTGAGCCCGAGCTCGCCTTCGGGCACCGACTCGAACCGGTCCAACCAGCCGTCCTGCTCCCGTTCCCTTCGCTGGAACGCGGCCGCGGAGAAGTCGTTGAGCAGGTGGTCGTAACCGTCGGCGCCAGCGGCGGACGCGTCGATCGGCTGGCTGTCGAAGTACCACGCCACGTACTCGTCGAGCAGGCCGGGCACCTGGGACGTAGTCGGGTACTCGGTCACCAGCCCACCCTAGGCGAATTCGATCGGGTGACGTCTGAATTGCTACACGGTTCGAACGAGCTTGGCCTGGCTCTCCGCGCCGGCCGTGCCGGCCAGCGCCGTCGCCGCGCGGTGGGCCTCGTCGATCGCCCGAGCGACCCGAACCCCCTGCACGGCCGTGGCCCCCGCGGCGATCGCGAAGGCGATCCACACGATCAGAAACGGTGCCGGGCCGAACACCGCGACGAGCGCGACGAACGGCATGGTGACGGCGGTGCCCAGGTCGCCGCCCCACCACCAGGCGGCGGCCCGGCGCGCCGGGTGTTCGGGAGGCAGGCTGTCGCGCACCACCTGATACGGGAACCAGTACTGCAGCACCGGGATGACCCATCCGACCGCGCCCCACACCGGCTCAAGCTTGGCCGGGATCCCGAGCGCCGCACCGGCGGTCGCGCACCGGTACGTCCAGATCGACAGCAGCACGATCGGCGCCCAGACCAGCAGGCCGGACATCCCGAGCAGCAGCGAGCCGCGCATGAACGAGCCGTAGTCCGCGAGCGGGGCCTGTCCCGGCGTCCCGCTGATCAGCCGGACGTAGTCACGCAGCCAGCCGCCAAGCACCCGTGCCTCCACCGCGGCGGCCAGGACCAGCAGCGCCGCCCTGGACACGATCGCGATCCGGCCGAGGCGCTGGTTGCGGCCCGCGTGCGGCGGAACCGGGGGTCGTGGCCGCCGGGGCGGCGGGGGCGGTCGCAGCGGTAGCTGCGCCGCAGTCCACCGCAGGCCGTCCCACCACCGCAGCATTCCGGGCATCGCGGGGTCGGCGTACCAGCCGGGTTGCGGGGCATGGGGCATCGACACGGCCACAATGCTACGGCTTGGTCAACTGATGGCGTTCGCGCCGCGGACCGTCCGATCCCGCTGATTCGAGCATGCCCCGGTCGCGGGTCGACACCCACAGCGCCGCCACCGCCACCACCACGCTCGCCGCGCCCAGGACGTGCAGCGACACCAGCACCTCCGGGACGCCGGTCAGATACTGGACCAGGCCGAGCACGCCCTGCGCGGTGACCACGGCGAGCGCGATCCGGTAGCGGCTCCACACCTGGGGATGCCGGCAGCCGGTCATCCGCAGCGCCACGCCGAGCGCGACCAGCGCCCCCATGAACGCGTACAGCAGCCCGGCGTGCACCTTGACCAGCAGCTCGATGTGCACGGCCAGCCGGGGGGTCTCGGCGTCACCGGCATGCGGTCCGGCCGCCGTCACCAGCGTCCCGGCCAACAGCAGCACCGGCAACAGCCCGACCGCTACCAGCAGCGGCCGCCGCGGCACCTGGCCGATCGTCGGCTCGGCGGGCTCGTCGCCCTCCGATGTCGCCCGCACCAGCAGCACGGCCAGCCACACCAGCACCATCGACAGCAGCAGGTGCACCGAGACCGACCACCAGGCCAGGCCCAGGTACACCGTCAGACCACCGACCAAGCCCTGCACCGCCACGCCGACGGGCATCGCCGCCGCCAGCGCCACCACTCGGCGGCGCCTCGGCTCGGCCAGCAGCATGACCATCAGG
>Ga0126372_10000381_pt1 | contig 15309 bp, 11 predicted proteins | sample PanSoiMetaPlot_6_FD_92762 | JGI IMG/M metagenome (GOLD analysis project Ga0126372, IMG submission 92762) | Tropical forest soil microbial communities from Panama - MetaG Plot_6 | ecosystem: Environmental > Terrestrial > Soil > Tropical forest > Bulk soil | place: Panama | collected 2016-02-17
AGTCCTCTTGGGTCTGGCAGCAGCTGGGGAGCCGTTTAAGGAAAAGGAAAAGCCCACGGGGCGTCTCCTGACTGGCCGGGTTATTGACCGGCAGGATGCTCCTTTGCCGAGCTCCGTGGTTTATCTCACCAACACGCGCACTCGCGCCGTGAAGACGTTCATCGTGGGTAACGACGGCGAATATCGTTTCCCCTCGCTCTCTCCCAACATTGACTACGAGGTCTATGCGCAGTTTAATGGCCGCAAGAGCGACACCAAGACGGTCAGCCAGTTTGACAATCGTCCAACCGTGAATATCAACCTGAAAATCGACGCCAAGTAGGAGCGTTTTTTCGCGACCGTGATTGATGTTGACGTGTGCCCGCTCGCGAAAGGAACTCCGACCTCGCTTCGCGAAGCCTTATGCAACAATAGGCTCTGCGAATACCATGCCAGAACGCGTCCGACGCCTTCTCTTCTCGCCGTGGTTCATTTTTGGCGTCGCGTTCGTGCTTCGCTTGGGGAATCTCCTTCTGCACAAGCTCTACCGCTTTCCCTCTGATCTGGATCACATCTATTTTGGCGTCGAAATGGGACGGGTCGCGCGATCCATCGCGGACGGAAACCATTTCGGATCCATTTTTGCCCCCGACAGTGGGCCCACAGCCTGGTTTGGTCCAGTTTACCCATACCTGATCGCAGGTGTCTTCAAACTGTTCGGCATTTACAGCGATGCCTCGGCCCTGGTATTGCTGACTATCAATAGCGCTTTTTCTGCTCTGACTTGCGTGACCATCTTCAGCATTGGGGAACGCACGCTCGGTACAGCGACGGCCGTTTGCTCAAGCTGGATCTGGGCAGTTCTTCCTTACGCTATTTACTGGCCGACTCATCACGTCTGGGAGACAAGCTTCTCAACACTTCTGCTGACGCTCGCATTCCTCGTCACACTCTGGTTGAAATCGTCGGGCCGCGTCGCTCATTGGCTAGGATTCGGCCTGCTCTGGGGGCTGATAGCCCTCACCAACGCAGCCCTGCTTTCTTTTTTGCCGGTGGCATTGATCTGGATACTGGGTAGCTTGCGCAGGTCCAACTTGCCCTGGGCGTGGCCTCTCGCAGCAGCCGGGTTCGTCTTCACGCTGACGGTAGCCCCTTGGGTCGTGCGCAACTTTGAAGTCTTTCACACATTTATTTTTCCCCGTAGCGACTTTGGAGTTGAGCTTTACCTTGAAAACCACCAGAGCGGCACGCGAGAGATTGTGAAATTCCATCCACTCTGGAATCCAGCGGAACGTGACCGCTACCGCCAGCTCGGAGAAATCGCTTACGTGAAAGAAAAGCGGCGCATCGCCATGGACTACATTCTGGGACATCCCGCAGAGTTTGCCGAGCGCTCATTGGAGCGCGCTGTATTCTTCTGGATCACCGCTCCCGAGGAAGCGCGCGTGATGCCGGGCCACGGCCAGTTAATCCGTCAGACAGCCTTTGCGTTTGTAACGGTTCTCGCATTCTCTGGGCTGTGGCTGAGCTTTCGCAGTCGGGTGCAGGCTGCGTTCCTGTTTGCCGGTCTTCTACTACTATTTCCGCTGGTCTACTACTTGACCCACACCGAATCTCGTTACTACCATCCCCTCGCCCCGTTTGTTTGCATGTTGGCGACCTACGCGGTTCTGCGGCTTGCGAATCGCAGTAGATTGCCCTCGCCGAATTCTTTTGTGTAGCATGACGCGTCGGGCACACGCATGTCGCACTCCGATCCAACCGGGGCTTTGATCATGGGTTTCGGGGGAGGTCTATGGGCTTTCTTCAAAGGTTTTAAAGTCTTTCGCCAGTACAAAATCGTAGCAGACATCCCACCCATGCATATTCGCAGCGTCCCGATGGGGCTCGTGTCCATCCACGGTCGGGCCGAATCGGACCAACCGGTCATCAGCCCTGTCAGCCGCACGACTTGTTGCTTTTATAAAGTCGAAATTGACCGCTGGGAAACACGCGACCGGTCTGGACAGTGGCGTCACCACTGTACCGATGGCGATGGCATCAGGTTCTTTCTTCACGATGAAACAGGAAAAATCCTGATCGACTCCTATTCCGCCGAATACGACCTGCCGGAAGGTGTGACCCGGATTGTCGATGGGGTGAAGCCCTCGAATGCGAACACCTCAGGATCCTCGGATCTCGAACTCCTGCAATACATAGAGCGGGCTGGTGCCGGCCCGCTACTGGGTAAGGCCGAGCATTGGTTGGCGACGAAGCACCTGGACGATCCCATCAAAGAACAGGCGCGCCAGCGAGGCCTGCATCTTATCCGGACGGGACTAGCATATGCACGCGAGGGCCGCATTCCCCTCGATCAGATCGAAAAACTCGGCGGCGCTCAGGCGCCACTTGCCGATCCGGAGAAGGAAAAACAACGCCAGATTATTCTCGAGCACGTACGACAAGGTGGGATGTTACCGTTTGCCGAGCCCCATGTCTCGGCTGCAAGCGGGCGCTATCGCCTCCGTGAATGCTGGATTCTCCCAGGTCACGACTATTGCATTACAGGAACGTGTATGGAGAATCAGGAAGCATCGGACAGCAGCGATCGCGTCCTGATTTCTAAGGGTCACAATGAAAAGACGTTTTTGATCACCTCCAAACAAGGGCGCGAGGCCACCAGAAGCCTCGCCAAGAGGGCTTGGGGCATGATCCTCGGCGGCGCGGCGGTCTCCCTCTTCTGCCTGGTCCTCCTCCTGGTCAAGTTCAAAATGTTCTAGGATTACAAAGCTGCAGCAAACTGGTAATCTCACGCTAATCTCGGCCGGATGGTTCAATTATGGGCATGAGCATACTTGGCGGTCTCTTGCTGTTTCTTGTGGTTGCAGGATTGCTGATGTACCTGGTGATTATTTACAACGAACTCGTTCGCTTGCGAAATGATAATGATCGCGCGTGGGCCAACATCGATGTTCTGCTCAAGCAACGACACGACGAGATACCGAACCTGGTCGAAACCGTAAAAGGCTACATGAAGCACGAGCAGGAGACACTGCTTGCGGTCGCCCAGGCTCGCTCGGCGGCCATGAACGCAACGACGATCGGCCAAAAAGCGCAAGCCGACCTAATGGTGACTGGAGCTCTTCGCGGACTCTTTGCGGTTGCTGAGAACTATCCCCAACTGAAAGCCAACGATAACTTTCTGCGCCTGCAAAACCGAATTTCCGAACTGGAAGAGCGTATTGCCGACCGGCGTGAGTTCTTCAACGACGACGTCAATACCTACAACACCCGGATTAATCAGATTCCAGACGTTTTCCTGGCAAGCCTGATGAATCTGAAGCCCCGTGAAATGTTCAAAGTATCGGACGAAGATCGCAGGCAAGTGAGCGTGCAGTTCTCTCCCAGCGAGAAACCCGTAGGTAGTTGACTCCCCCAAAGGCCAGCCTTGTTTCGTAGTGGGAGGCAAGGAAGGCACATTTCACAATTTTTTACGTCTTTTTACCCTGATTTGACACAGGACCTTGCGCAATCCCATATCTTCCTTAGCATTCGATAGGGGCCGAGAACGGAAACAATGGCGAAGAAATGGTCACTGACGCGACGCTGGAATGAAAGGACGCGCCTGCTCGTGACCCTGGAGCTCGCCGTCGTCCTTCCCGCCGCGGCGCTGATTATAGCCAGCGTCTTGCACCTGAATCAAATCAAGCGTGACCGCTCGGTCGAGGCGGCCATTCAGCGAGATTTTAGCCAGGTGCTGGCTATCTCGGACAAACAGATCAACCACAAGGCGTACGCAATGGTGGACGACGTGCGTGACGCAATGCCCGCGCCAGGCTTTGCGTGCAGCCAGAATCTGGACGAGGTTCTCGCCTCGCATCCTTACGCGGCCCACATTTTCATGTACGACCCAGATGACGGGTGGATCTTCCGTTCCCAGCCCTCTCGGGAGAACGATCCAGACTTTCGAGAAGAAGCCATCGAACTCACCAAGATGCACGGAAGCTGGATTAAGACAAATTACAACGAGTACGCGAAGGAGATGGAGAAAAGAGAATCGAAGGGTTTTCGTTATTCCTTCGAGGGGGATATGGCTCCGCGCGGTGACAAGCATATTTACCAGAGCGTCGCGTTCTTCCTGAAGAAGGACGAGAAAACAGGCAGAAAGGCTCTGGCTGCGATGGCCTTTGATGCCGAGTTTCTACGCGACCACTTCTTCCCCGAGATGATGGAGACCATCATCAGCCGCAATCTCGCGGAGAGCCAGGGCGAGAAGAATCATGCCGTGATCATGATTCACAACAAGGGAGAAACCTCACCCATCGCCGCGTCCGTTGGGTGGGATGGCGGCAAGTACGAAGTCGATCGCCCCATGGAGGGCGCGTTCCCTGGTCTGGCTCTGGCGATGAAGATGCGAGGAACCACGTTGGAAGCCCTGGGGCAGCGCCTCGTTCGCACCAGCTTCCTGATTCTCGGCGGCCTCTCCCTTCTGCTCACCGGAGGGTTGATTCTTACCTACCGTAACGTCAGCAAAGAGATGGCATTGGCCCGGCTGAAATCCGATTTCGTATCCAATGTTTCGCACGAGTTGCGGACGCCTCTTTCGCTCATCCGGCTTTATGCGGAAACACTTGAGATGGGCCGCCTGAACAACCCCGACAAGTACCAGGAGTACTACCAGATCATTCGTAAGGAAAGCGAACGGCTCACGGCTCTGATCAATAACATTCTTGATTTCTCGCGTATCGAGGCGGGTCGCAAGGAATACGACTTTCGCCAGACCGATTTGCGGGAGCTGGTCCACAATACGCTCGACTCATACCGCTACCAGATCGAGCAGCAGGGCTTTCGGTTTGAGGAGAAGATCGATCCCGTGCCCGAACTGCGGGTCGACCGCGAGGCTATGGCGCGTTCGCTGGTCAACCTGGTCAACAATGCTCTCAAGTACTCGCAGGACAAAAAGTACATCGGCGTCAACCTGTATCGAGCGAACGGATCGGTCAAACTGGAAGTTGTCGATCACGGAATCGGGATTCCGCCACAGGAACAGAGCAAGATTTTTGAGAAGTTCTATCGCGTGGGGGATCCCCTGGTACACAACACCAAAGGCAGCGGGTTGGGACTCTCACTGGTCCGGCACATTGTGCACGCACATGGCGGGCAGGTGACAGTTGACAGCACTCCGGGACAAGGAAGCAAGTTCACGATTGCGCTCCCGGTAAGCAATTCCGGAATAACAAAGAATGAGAATCCGAGCCAGGAGAGAATCGCGTAGGAGTTTTTTGAGTGGCGCAAGCAGCGGTTTTTCAAACTAACGCAATGATCAAGATTCTGATTGTCGAAGACGAGCCCAACATGGTTGCTGGTCTGCGCGACAACTTCGAATACGAGGGTTACGACGTGATTACCGCTCCCGATGGTGTTGCCGGTCTCGAGCGAGCGCTGGAAGAGTCTCCCGACCTGGTGGTACTCGACGTAATGATGCCGCGTATGAGCGGGCTCGACGTTTGCAAGCAACTGAAGGCCAGGCGCCCATCGATGCCGATCATCATGCTGACCGCTCGCGGACAGGAAGTCGACAAAGTCGTCGGACTCGAGTTGGGTGCCGACGATTACGTGACGAAGCCGTTTTCCATCCGGGAACTGCTCGCACGAGTGAAAGCGGTTTTGCGCCGCGCGCACGCCGCGCCTAAGGACAAGGAGCTTTACAAGTTCGGAGATGTAGAGGTCAATCTGCGAAGTTGCCAGGTTTCACGGAAGGGAAAGCCGGTCGACGTTTCCTCAAAAGAGTTCGAGCTGTTGAAATATTTCCTCTGCCATTCCGGAGAGGCCATCAGTCGCGACAAACTGCTCGAAGAGGTCTGGGGATACGATCGCTTCCCCACCACGCGGACAGTCGATGCGCATATCGTCCGGTTGCGGCAAAAGGTGGAGGTAAAACCCGAGGACCCCCACTTCATCCTGACCGTCCACGGGGTAGGTTACAAGTTCGTAGGCTAAAAAAAGGCAAGCACCAGTAAAGTGCAAGACCTGAGCAAAACTCGAAGCGGGATGCCGGCAGCGGCTGTGGCTCTGACTATGCCTGCTGGCGCCGCGGCGCGCCAACGTTCTGGACGCGTCGACGATACTCTGTTGGTCCGCCGTGCCCAGCTGGGTGATGCTGCCGCGTTCGAGGATCTGGTGCGCAACTACGACCGGACCGTGCTGCGTCTTGCTATGCACCTCACCGGCTCTCCCGACGATGCCCAGGACATTTACCAGGAAGCATTTCTCCGTGCGTTCCGGAATATCAACAGTTTCCGGTTTGAATGCTCCTTCTATACTTGGATTTATCGCATCACGACGAATCTCTGCCTCGATCACCTGCGCAAGAATCAGTTGCGGAATCGTGACATGGTTACAGAACGACACACGGAAGGTGAGGAGGAAAGTCTCTTAGATCGTGTTCCCGATCAGCGTGCTGCCGCCAGCCCAGAACGCACCCTGATCAGCCGTCAGTTGAGAGAACGGATCCTTGCCGCACTCGCACGGCTGTCTCCACGAGAGCGCATGGTATTTGAGCTGAAACACTACCAGGGCATGAAATTGCAGACGGTCGCTGTGATCCTCAATACTACCGAGAACACCATAAAGAACACGCTGTTTCGCGCGACTCACAAGCTCCGCCTGGACCTCGCCGAAGTTCGATAGTCTCACGCGCCTTCATCTCTCAGTCTGACTCTGGAGCTTGGTTTGTTCGACTTCGGATGGCCGCCACGCTGAAGCCGTCCTTTGCACTCAGAATTTTGTTTGACGACGAAGAATGAGACCAGTAGCCTTACAGCCTTTGCCGGCTGTGTCGAAATATGAAGTTTTTCCTCGCAATTCTGCTTCTCTTCAGCCTGCTTGGAGGCCACGCAGACAATGAGCCTCCATCCGAAACGCTTACCCTCACAAACGTAAATGTGGTTGACACTCGGCATGGCGAGATCCATCGCAATGTGACCGTGGTGATTCGGCATGGCAGGATCGAAGGCATTGCAAAGGTAGGACTGATCGGCCAAACGCATCACATTCAGGTGATAAATGCTGCTGGCAAATATCTGATCCCCGGGCTATGGGACATGCACGTACACAGCGCTGGAGGCCCGGCCAAGCCATGGGACGACAAAGTGATCTTCCCCCTGTACATCGCCAATGGGGTGACCGGAATCCGTGATATGGGAGGTGACATCAAGCTGGTGGCCCAGCGGCGAGAGAACATTCAGAAAGGCGAGTTGTTGGGTCCTCACATTTTCTATGCGGGACCATTCCTCGACGGTGGCAAAGCGCAGGATTACACGGTTGCAGTCAACACGCGAGCGGAAGCGGAGCACGTTGTCGATATTCTGAAGCGTCAAGGTGTGGATTTCATCAAGGTGCTCTCGAATTTGCCAAGAGATGCTTATTTTGGGGTGGCCGAGGAGTCTAAAAAACAGAAGTTACCGTTCGTCGGACATGTGCCCGAAAGCGTCGGTGCCCGGGATGCTTCCTCAGCCGGGCAGAAGAGCATTGAACATCTCTCAGACATTTTGATCTCGTGTTCATTGCGCGAAACGGAATTGCGGGCGCAGCGCGTACAAGCCGCACAGAAGGGCGACAACAAGGCGTACCACTCCGCAGGAATGCAGGCCCTAGGCAGCTACGACTCCGCTAAAGCTGTGCGTCTATTTGCTCAATTTGCGGAGAAGGCAACTTGGCAAGTGCCTACTCTGATCTGGTGGCGCACGGTGTCGGAGATGGACGATCCCAATCTTGCGAAGGATGATCGGATCCGGTTCGTCCCCGCCTGGACGCGAAAGGACTGGGACCCTGCGAAGCTGCGTCAGCAGGAGTCCCCTGAGGAAGCTGCAGACCTGAAAACCATTTTTCATCGGTACCTAGAGATAACACGCGCAATGCATCGCACCGACGTCCCCATTCTGGCCGGGACCGACAGCCCGGACCCTTACGTTTTTCCTGGCTTCGCCTTGCATGATGAACTCGAACTTCTGGTAAAGGCGGGTCTCACACCACTGCAGGCTCTACAAGCAGCAACAACGGGCCCGGCACTCTTCTTTGGCGATATCGGAGAATACGGTGTAGTGGAAAAGGGTCGAGTTGCGGATCTGGTTGTGCTTGATGAGAATCCATTGGAAGACATCGCCAACACCCGCAAGATTGATGCCGTAATCGTAGGAGGAAAGTATTATCCGCGAAAAGAACTGGACGCCATGCTTGAACGGGCGGCTGAGATTGCGGCAAAAGATCAATAGGCGATGAGATGCTAAGTTGCCTCAACCGTGGATGCGCAAGTTCGTTTGCTAACGCTGGCTGCTTAGGACGGTTTCTTCCGGATCGAGAATGAGGCGTCGCACTCCGACAGGTGCCGATACCCGAAAGGGGGTCTCCACCCCATCGGCAAAAACACGAGCGACAAGAATTTTGCGGTTCCCAGGCATCAGGGCATACAGGGGGACGGACGTGACCAGGTCCTTTGGACCAGACTTCTGCAGGATAGTGCCGGTCACTGCTACGGACTTGGTGCCTGGACTCAGTCTTACTCCTTGCAACTCCAGGCGTGGAACTGCAGTGCCGTTCACCCATCCTCGATAAAACCAATCCAGCGACTTGCGGCCCTCATATCTCAGCGATGGCGGTAACTCTTCGGCAAAAACGCCAATCAGTTCCTGCGTTGTGATGGCTTTGCCCGCGTAGCGCTCGCGTATCTTGCGCAACACACGGACAAAAGGCTCGGCAGGGTCCTCGCGTCGCGCGGCTCGCCCTCTTTTTTCGTCGAGGGTTTCTGCGTCCTGCAACATGGTTCGAAGCATGTGAAAGAGCCACGTTCCACGACCGTAACTGATGACTTCGTAGCCGTCGGGAAACTGCGACGAGGACAGTCGAAGGCCTAATGTGACTGGCCCGGCGTCCTTCACCATGTCGCCCGATTTGTTCTTGCGCAGAAGGTCTTGGCGATAGTTGTCCATAGCAACACGGAAGTCGGCTGGACTGTCGGCCTCGAGCATCATGAGAGAACTGTAGTTCGCCAGTCCTTCGACGATCCACTGGTCACGGTAGCCCTTCCAATAGACCAGGTCGCCCCACCACTGGTGCGCAGTCTCGTGCGCAGTCACCTGCCGGTCGAGAATGATGTTGGCCGCGTTCATGTGAAGGTGCGCGAGTTCTTCCTTGGTTAGAAATGCGAAGCTGGACAGGAAAATCAACCCCGGCCATCCCTGACTCACGGGGCCCGGCATTTGAGTGAGGGCGAGTGAGCTATAGGGAAAGGGCCCAAAACGCTCGGAATAGAACTCAACCGCACGAGCGGCGGTTTCCGCAACTAACTTTGCGTTGCGTAGCGGAGAGGGGGGTGGAGGTGGTGGGAGTGGTTCTGCCAGAACGGGCCCCGGGAGTTGGTGTGCCGGTGGACGAACGGCAGGGATCGGCGCCTCAGGTTTAGTCTGTGGAAAGGTCTTCTCGACTCCTGCGGTTGCGTAGGTTTCTACGGTAGTGCCTCCCGCTTCGGCCAAAACCCTGTTGTAGCGTCCAAGATTGAAGCCGGCCACCGGAATTGGCCGCTCCGTGACCCACTGGCTGGTTTGTTCTACGGAGCCACCGCTCGCTTGCGGTGCGACATCGCCTTGCGTCGTGCGTTTCCCCGTCGCCAACAACGTCCAACCGGACGGGTATCGAAACTGCAGGTTGAAGTCTGCGGAAGCCAGTCCACGATTGGGGTACCACGTCCCACGAGCTCCCACGTAAAGAAGGCCTCCACCTGCTTCCGAAAGCACGTCGCCCGCGTAAGTGAAGTGCAGATCCAGTTTCTGTCCGGCGTGCAGCTGCGAAGGGAAAACCACAGCGATGAGGTCATTACCTCTTCGAGCAAGTTGCGTACCCTCCAATGCCTGATTCTGGATGAACTCCACCGGGTGTCCGTCGACCTCGACCTTGCTGACCGCCAGGAAGCGCGAGAGTTCGAAGAGAATGGTGCGCTGGCCGCCCTGAAGGACGTTGACCTCCAGACGGGCATCAGCACTTAATTGAGTCGGTGGCCTTACCTCGGCGTGGATTACGTATTTGTTGATTGCGAGATCTTCGGGGGCGTCGTCCAACGTGTTTTCGGAAGATGACAGTTTATGATCCGAAAATGCTGCCAGATAGTCGTAATAACCGACCCCCTCCACGGCGCGCAACTGCGCAGCCGCAATTCGATCCGCCGACAGAGAGTCATAGAAGACGTCAAATCCTCCGAGCTTGACTCCCTGGATCCGGGCATGCAGGAAACGGTCTGTTGCTCCCCCGGACGGTGCCTTCTGTGGCGCGCCCTCCACCGCCTGAGAGGGTAGAAGGCGGCTGAACGTAAGCAAGAGGCGCAGGGCATCGGCTTCCGCCAGCACGCGAGCGGTCTCTCCGTTCTTCTCAACCAGTTCCTTTCCGCTCTCGGAGGGCCGTAACTGTGGACGCAATTCGGCCATCGTGTCGTCGTTGAATCTGAAGTAGGCCGACTGGAATTGCTCCTCCAGGATCGCGGCACCCGTAAACAGAGTCATCGAAGCCCGATCGGCCATGTCAGGAGGTGCCAGAAGAACCTCGCCATCCCCCTGGAACAAAGCGCCAGTTACCTTGCCCATGACGTCCTCGGTAAAGGCAATCGTGCCGTCTTCGAGCGTAATGTGGAGTTGTTCGCGATCCAGTGACGCGTCGCGTACCGTAAATATCCGCGACGGGTCGAGCCCCGCGCTACGTAGTCGCAGGTAGAGCTTTTCGGCGGGTTTTGAACCCGGTTTTCCCTGCGGCTCGGAGGGTCTTGCCGGAGCGATGGGCAGCTCCTGGCCTGCTGTCGCAAATACCAACAAAAGAACGACAGCAATCAGCGGGAACCCCGCTCTGTACCTGGTTTTACGGGTTACCTCGGTCACTACGGCCCGACCTCCGTCCATTGCTAGAATGCGCTATTGTGCTGGTTCGTGTCATCTCATTGTTCGTTTTCCTGTCGGTAGTCTCGAGCTACGCTGAAGTCATTCATCTGAAAAATGGACGAACGATCTGGGCGGATAAGGTCCGGGAGAAGGGCGCCCAAATCGAATACGACGTCGGTGATGACACCTACGCAATTCCCAAATCCCTGATCGAACGCATTGAAGCCGGTGGCGTACCGCCCGAAATAGCCTCCTCGAGCGGAGGTGCGGAATCTTCCCATGACTTACCAGCGTTTGCACCCGCTGACCAGATCGTTGTCGATGTGGATCTGCCTGCAAAAATCGTTCACGATGGGCATGTGGATGTGGATGCGCTCAGCGAACTTGAGCGAAACGCTAACCCTGAAATTGTTGTGGCGGGCTATTTTCTAGCGGGCAAGTACGAATTTGATAAAGGAAACATGTCGCAAGCCAGGCGGTATTTCGACAATGCGCTGCGCTTTCAGCCCAACAGTCCGACAGTCCTGAACTATATGGCGGCGGCGCTGGTCCGGTTGGGCACAGCCAAGGAAGCGCTCTCCTATGCCGAACGCTCAACGCGCTTGGCTCCCAACTCAGCCGATGCCTACGCTGTGCTCGGATTTGTTCAGTTCTCCTGTGATCGCAACAACGATGCCATTCGCTCCTGGAAGCGTTCACTCGAGTTGCGCCCCGATGCAGCCGTACAGGAGTACATCACAAGGGCGCAGCGCGAGGCGAAGGCAGAAGCGGACTTCACCGAAAGAGCAAGCAATCATTTCACGCTACGTTTCGAGGGCCAACAGACCAGCGATTCCCTTCGCCGTTCGTTGCTGATGACCTTGGAAGCTGAGTATGACGACCTGGTTCGCGTGCTTGGCGTCGCGCCTCACGACAGTATTTCCGTCGTGCTGTACACGGACAAGGCGTTTTTCGACGTTACCCAGGCGCCCTCCTGGAGCGGCGCGCTGAATGACGGCCGACTCCGCATTCCGATAAATGGCGTTGATACCGTCACTCCAGATCTGGCTCGTGTACTCAAACATGAGCTGGCGCATTCCTTTGTCAATCAAATCTCTCACGGTCGATGCCCGCAGTGGCTGCATGAAGGCATCGCTCAGGCCATCGAACCTAAAAGCCTGAGTAATCGCGGCCAACGGCTGGCGCAACTCTTTCGGGCCGAGCAGGAGATTCCGTTCAATACTTTGGAAGGGTCTTTTATGAATTTCTCCTCGCCGGAAGCTGTCCTGGCTTACGACGAGTCTCTTGCCGCCGTGCAGTACATCAGTGATACCTATGGACTTAGCGAGCTTCGCCGCATCCTCGAAAGGATCGGGGAGGGCAGCTCAACCGAGTCCGCTTTGAGGTCGACGATCCACTCTGACTACCGTCAACTGCAAAACGAAGTCGGCCGATTTCTCAATGGAAAATATGGGAGTTAGAGGCTGGCGCATTCCTGATCTGGTATATCTCAACTAATCCCAACATCTTCACCCCTCGCAACTGGGCTCCACCTGTGGTATTTTCAGGCAACTTTATGCCCATGCGACTGCAGTTCCCGAGAAGGAAAGTGGTGCGAGTCACCCTATCGCTCCCGGATCCGAGCCCGGTTCCATCCATGACCGGCGCCGAGATGACCGCCGTCTACCGCGGTCCTCGCATGGGGGGTGACTTCTATGACTTTCTGCGCGTGAGTCCTCACCTGGTTTTGTTCGGGCTTCTCGACGTTGCCGGACAACACGCCGAAAATCAGGGAATCGTCACGGCTGCCCAGGAAACCTTCCGTACCATTGGCCCCCAACTGTTCTCGGGCGATTCGATCAACGAGGCGGAAGCGATGGTCGAGTTGTCGCTGCAACTCAACCGTACGATCATGCAAGCCGCCGGAGGAGTGCGCTCCTGTCCTGCCTTCGCGGGTTGTTACAACGAGTTCCTTGGCACCGTTTGTTACAGCAACGCCGGACACACGCCGGCACTTCTTCGTGACGGCAGCGGCATTACGCAGCTGGCGGCCACCGGTTTGCCGCTTGGCCTGTTTTCACACCTCACGCAAGACGCGCCCACTGTCGCCCTCGAGCCTGGCGCCGCCTTGCTCCTTGTCTCGCGCGGTGTGACCGAGGGCAAGTGTGGAGGCGAGGAGTTCGGTTTGGAGGGGGTCGAAGCCAGCTTTCAACGAAGCCCGCTCGCCGGGGCCGAACAAGTTTGTGAGCACATTCTCGACAGCGTGCAGCAGTTCATGTGCGTGCCGCCAACGCACAACGATGTCACTGCGCTTGCGCTGTTTCGTCGAACAATTAGTCCGACGACCGCTTCAGAGTAAGACGATTATGGATTGGCCAAGGCCTCGACTAGTGCCTTGATCTTCTTTTTTTCTTGGGCGCCTTTTTAACTGGATCCTTCGCGGCCGGCGCGGGTTTCGTCGCGTCAGGCGCTATCTCGTCGGCTGTCGTGAAGATTGGTTCGATATCTGTGGGGATTGCCTGCAACTTTTCGAGTGCCCTTTTCAGAATTGGTCTGACCACTCCGAGTTCGTCAAGCATCTTCTTGGCGCCAGCATAGTTTCCTTCGGCTTCCAGTGTGAGGAGATCATGATCCAGATCTCGAACCGCATCCTTGATCTTCTCCATGTTCACACTGAAGGTTCCGTCTCCGTGTGGAACGAATGCACCCTTGTCCATGAGGTAGTTGAACTGAACTGCCATTCCTTTACCATGGGCATCATTTAGCCCAAAGCGGAGGCTGCGGAACGCCGACGCAAGAAATGTTACGTAAAGCTGTCGCTGCGCAGCTTCGTCCGCCTGAAGGGTCTTCTGCAGCCCCATTTCCTTGGCGTGATCCATCATGTACTGCAACGTGAACAAGCCTGTGACATCCGCCTTGGCTTCTTCGATCGCGCTGTACAGGTCTTTCAATTCCTGGCGGGGATTTGTCTCGCGGCCCTGGACCGTGATCTGGTGCGGCCCCAAACCATGCGTCAGTTCGTGCGCCAGGATATGGCTGAAGAAAGAATCGAAATTAACGTCCAGCATCTCAGTCTTCGAAAGAGTCTTCATTGCGATCGGTACCAGGACGCTATGGAACTTCGCTTCCTGCACGTTTTTCAGCATCACCCGCTTGCTTCCCTTTTGCTGGACGACGCGTTCATCGTTGGGCAGGTTGTAGGCGGCGGTTTGAACCCCGTGTGCGCCATCCCCGGCGCTGATGATCTCGTCCACCACTCGAATTGGAGCGGCCGCCCCCAATTTTGGATTACGGTAGTGCGGATCGATGGGCAGGTTGTCTTCAATCTCCTGCAAGTGTTTGGCAAAAGCGGACAACTTCGCGCTCTCCTTCTCGTCGCGCAAGCTTACGTATGCTTCGAATGCGGCTTTGTATCCGAACAATTCATCGTTGTAGGTCTCGTACGGTCCTATTGTGATGTCGAGCGGCGCATCAAGATCCATCCACGCCATGTCGCTTTCATAGTAGTCGTTGGACAGAAATGCTTCGGCGCGCGTGGTAAGGAATTTCTTCAGCGATTCGTTGTCCGTGAGACTGGCTGCTTCCCGCAGCAAACCTGCGGCTCGGGTGAGTTCCTCCTTGTACTCCTCGCTGTATAGGACGGCCACAAGCTTGTCGGTTGCCGTGGAATTGCCTTCTTGTCTCTTACCTCCTCGTCGGATTACGGTAAAAAAACTTTTGGCATGCTCCTGCTCTTCAGGGGGCAGAGTAGCCAGCCAGCGCTCAAAGTCTGGCTGGGTCATGTTCTCAGGGTAAAAATCTGCGCCCTTCAACTTTCGCGGCGGAACGCCCGGCAAGAAGGCCTTGTAGTCGTCGATGTCGGACCACGGTCCCTTGTTGAGCCAGAAGTAGTGCAGGCGAGCGTGCCCGAGTGCAGTCGAGTCCCTCTGTAGCCTCGCGTACAAAGCGGGATTTCCGCTCCACAACTGCTTTAGGAATATTTCGTCGATGACACGCGCTGCCTCAATCAGCTTGGCCAGCGCCCGTCGGTCCCCGCTGGAAAGGCCGGAAACATCTACCCTGAGAGGCGTAGGAGCGAAGCGCTCAGCCATCTTTCCAAGCTGGGCTTCGCGGGGAGCGGTCGACTGAGTTCGCTCTTCTGCAACGAATTGACTAGTGACAAGCATTATTAGGCATATGAAAACCACAGCCTTCATTCAGAGTAACCCCCGGCAGTCCGGTTTCACAAAAGTGCGGAGCGAAGCCGACAATAATAACAGGAGATCCCGCTGGCCCAGCGTCCCAGGCAAGGGGTAAAATTAACCAGATAGTTATCCCAGGAATCCAGGAAATATGGCCGTCTAGACGGCCCACCCCGAGTGCCATGAAAAAGCATTTCTCCCAAGTCGTTTTAGTTGCCTGTTTGGTCGTTCTGCCCGCATTGCTGAGGGCCGATACGATCGTCGAGGAAATC
>Ga0126372_10000382_pt1 | contig 15266 bp, 16 predicted proteins | sample PanSoiMetaPlot_6_FD_92762 | JGI IMG/M metagenome (GOLD analysis project Ga0126372, IMG submission 92762) | Tropical forest soil microbial communities from Panama - MetaG Plot_6 | ecosystem: Environmental > Terrestrial > Soil > Tropical forest > Bulk soil | place: Panama | collected 2016-02-17
ACATCGGCCTGCGGCCGGTCCCCGTGCAGCCCGTGGTAATGCGCGACCGCCGCGTACGTCGGCAAGTAGAGCGAGTACGTCAGGTCGTTGCCCTCGGTGAAGAATACCGTGCCGAAATCGAGCACCGACGAAATCAACATCAGGCCGTTGAAATACATGCCGTATCTGGACTGCATGTATTCGGCGAGCCCCGCGGCCCGCACCGTGCCATAGGATTCGCCGGCCATGAACTTCGGCGACATCCAGCGCCCATTCCGCGAGGTCCACAGCCGGATCACCTCGCCGACCGACTCCAAATCGCCCTTAAAGCCGTGGTAATCGGTCGGCTTGCCGCCCTTGACGGCTCGCGAATAACCGGTCGACACCGGGTCAATGAACACCAGGTCGGAATGGGCGAGCAGCGTCTCGGCGTTGTCGCCAAGCCCATACGGCGGCGGCAGCAACTCGTCCGCGTCGCCCATCAGCACCCGCCGCGGCCCGAGCACGCCCAAGTGCAGCCACACGCTGGAGCTGCCGGGCCCGCCATTGAACGCGAACGTCACGGGCCTGTTCACCGGATCGGCGCCGTCGAGAGTGTACGCGGTCAGGAAGACTTCCGCCTTGGCCTTGTGCCCGTCGAACTTGCCGTCCTTGAGCGCCTCCGCACGCAGCACCATCCGGCCCGCGGTGGCCGTGTAGACGAGTTTCCCGTGCTCGGTCTGCAGCTCATGCGTGGTCGTCACCAGGTCGTCGGTGGGCTCGGCGGGCTCGGTCTCGGCTTTCGAGCCGGCCTCGTCCGCCTTGTCTGCTGGCCGCTCGTCCTTGGACTCGTCGTTAGTGGATGCCACGAGCCGACGCTACCGCGCCGCTCGATTGCGCCTACGCTGCCATTCGTGATCCCGGCCGAAGATCTGTCCACGCTGGACGATCAGGTCATCGGCTGCCGGGCCTGCCCGCGGCTGGTCGCCTGGCGCGAAACCGTTGCCGCGGAAAAGCGTGCGGCGTTCCGCGACCAGCAGTACTGGGGACGGCCGGTGCCCGGCTTCGGCCCGGCGGACGCAGCCCTCGCGATCGTCGGCCTGGCACCGGCCGCCCACGGGGCCAACCGCACCGGCCGGATGTTCACCGGCGACCGGTCCGGCGAAGTGCTCTACGCCGCGCTGCACGCCGTCGGCCTGGCCAACCAGCCCAGGTCCTCGCATCGCGGCGACGGCCTGACCCTGCGCCGTACCCGGATCACCGCGCCCGTGCGGTGCGCGCCGCCGGCCAACAAGCCGACGCCGGCCGAGCGCGACAACTGCCGGCCGTGGCTGGTCCGCGAGCTCACCCTGCTCGCCCCGACGCTGCGCGCCATCGTCGTGCTCGGCGCGTTCGGCTGGCAGGCCCTGCTGCCGGCCTTGGAGGAGGCCGGCTGGCCGGTGCCACGACCGCGACCGGTCTTCGGCCACGGCGCGCACGTAGAGCTGCCGGCCGGCACATCCGGCAAATCCAGCACATCCAATCCGGCCAGTCCGTCCGATACATCCAGTCCGGCTAGCTCGTCCAGTCCGGCCGGTCATGCTGGACGCCCGTTGCACCTGCTCGGCTGCTACCACGTCAGCCAGCAGAACACGTTCACCGGCAAGCTGACCCCGGCCATGCTGGAGGCCGTCCTGGCCCAAGCCAAGGCCATCGCGGAGATCAAATAGCCTTGATTTGCAGTCATGCTGGAGACAAAATGCAAACATGGCCGTGCTGACGATTCGAGACGTGTCCGACGAGGTGAAAGCTGCGCTCGTCCGGGAGGCGCGCGAACGCGGGCAGTCGTTGCAATCGTATTTGCTGAGCATGCTCAACCGACACGCCGCTTTCGCCGGTAACCGACGGCTCCTTGATGAGATCGAACGTGATCTGGCAACGGGCGGGGGTGCTGGTGAAGATGCCCCCGACGCGGTCGAGGTTTTGGCTCAGGCACGATCGGACCGTGGGGACGCGGGCGCGTTCCCCCCGCGTGGACCGGCGGCATGACGTGATAGCGGTTGACGCGCCATTTTAGCCTTGAGCTAAATACTGGCGGATCAGTTCGTCGATCTTGGACACTGGTGTCGCCGCTGACTGGCGTGGGTACGATGGAACCACGTTCGAACAGCCAGCCCAGGCACCACCCGCGATAGTCACTCAGAGGTCACAGGTGGCGACAAGACGTGAACTTGACGTTGCTCTGGCCCCCGCTACCGACCAACAGGTGAGACGACGCATGGGCCCGAACGCTGAGGGAGGATCGCTCGAACACGCGACCCGTTAGCTTCGAAGAGTCCACTTCGTAGCTACGACCGCCACGGTCCGTGCAGGGCGTGCCAACCGGCCACCAACCGGCGTCGCAACGCCGGTCAACTAGCGGCTCGTCCGCTGCCGACGGAATGGCGGTCCAGCTCACGCCAGGTCACTATGGTGGGACGTTGACCGGTGTTCAGGAGCTCAGTTACGGCATCGATCAGGGTATCGAGCCAAACACCACTACCAGCGCCGAAGTGTTCAGAGGTGGTGGTGTGCCATTCCGGTGACGCTGGTTGACCGACGAGTTGGGACCAGTGAGTGGGGTCGGTGTACTCCATGTACCCATACCCTCGCCACACGGCGATGACCACCTTGTGATCTGGCATCAGGTCGCCCAGCAGCGGGCTCGGCCTGGTCGGCCGGTTCTGGTGGATCAGGTGCGCTTCGCTGGTGTGAGGGTGCGCCAGCTGGTCAACCAGCGTGCGCACATCCTGGTGGGTGGCCACGATCATCTCGTGGTCAGCTCGGCCGATGACGGTGCCTGGCTCCAACTCGGCCCACCTGGCGATGATCGTCATCGTGGATCCTTTCCTCGGTAGGTCACGCGTGTCCCATCATGCTCCACCACGGTCAACGTGGCACCGGCGTCCAACACGAACGGTAGCAATCGATCGCAGGTGTAGTCGTAGTTGCGCGTACGCGCGTCGCGGCCGCAAACCGTACGGTCGATGACGACGACTTCGTGTACATCGTCCTCGGTGGGACGATCCCGGAGCCGCAGGGCTAACTGCACTTCGGCGTGGCGGGCCATCGCCAGCAGGCCGGGCTCAGCCTGGGGGAAGGTGTGACGCAGGAACCGCTCGGCCTTCTTCTGCCAGCTGTGGGGATTGTCGTCTTGACCGCTAGTGACCCGAACCCGACCACCATCATGCTGGAGCCACCAGCCGGTGGTCTGTGCACCCTGTGGGCCCCGACGAAGGCTCGCCCGTATACGTTCGATCCGTTCGTCACAGACCGGTAACGGCGGTGGTCGTTTGCCTACGGGGTCGGGTGAGGTGCGGTCGGGCATGGTACTGATCTCACCAGTAACGCCTTCACCATCGAGCCGGGCCTCCGCAGATGCCATGAGCTCGACGGCCTCGATTACCTGTTGGGGCCGATCTTTCAGCAGGACTTGGTCTCAAACGGTCAGTGCCGGGCGCTGGTGTAAGGCCGGCGCCCGGGTATACTGTTTCTGAAGCCGGTCGGTCCGTGCACGTGGCCGGAAGTGAGCAGGGGAACGTACCCGATGGAATCGGGACCCCCGGCTTCGCGTTACCCGGATCTATGGTCGTCACGTCGATGGCCTGGGCGCTGTTGATGATCTCCCACGGTCGCCAGCTCATCGAGCTCACCAACCGCGGCGCTCCCCGCAGGCGCCATCCTACGACCGACAACGAGCAACTTAGACAAATACTGGACCCGCACCTGCAAGCCTTCGTCCAAGGAGGCGATGCCAGACAAAAGCCCGCCAGCTCGTCGAGGAGAAGCTGCGTGCCGCAGACGTAGACACCGACGTCGCAGCAGTACGAAAACTGATTGCCCGCGCACGCTCACGTGGGCTTCTAGAACTGACACCCAAACCCCGTCAGCCAAGCCAGGTTAAGATGATATCCGGTGTGGCCTCTTATGGATCACTGCCCCAGAGCCGGATCGTATAGTCTGTGCTGCCGCTGGCGAGTAGGTGTCCGTCTGGGCTGAACGCCACAGCGTTGACGGGTCTTGTAAGGAGCCTCCACTTATGGCGGCCTTGGATAACCCGCAGGCAGCGGCGCGGGACTGCCGCGGGTGGCGGGCGGTCCGCGGTTGAGCGAGCCCGTTGTGGGGGTTGGGCCGGGTGGGTAGCGGCAGGTGCCGGTGCTGATCGGGTGGGCGGGTTCGCCGTGTGGAGCAGGTCCCGGGCGGCGGTGGCGACGGTGGGGCTGTCTTGGGATGCGACCAGTTGCAGGGCCTGCTGGGCGGCTAGGACCTGCGCCGGGTCGGTCGAGGCGAGCCATTCGCCGAGGGTGGCCACCGCGCCCCGGCGGATGTGCGGGTAGGGGCTGTCCAGGCTCAGCCGCAGTGCTTCCGGCAACGCCGACGCGGTGAGGGCGACGCCGCGCGGGTTGCGAGCCAGGACGATCTCGCCTTCGGCGCCGTAGAGCCAGCGTTGCGGGCTCTGCGCGCTACCGGTTGCCTTGACATGGTCCGCAGCGTGGACGTAGGCGTCCTCGACCGAGATGTACCCGTCGCCGTCGCGGTCGGCTTGGCCGGTGCGCAACCCGTCGACCAGGGCCGCCGTGAATACCGAGCGGCCGGTGGTCGCGCCGGTAAGCGGGGTGCCCTCGTAGGAGTACTCCCCGGCTCGGGACGCGGTCAGTATCGCTCGGCCCCGGCCGGTGCCGACCAGTCGGCGTTCGAGGTCTATCTCGGTGTCGCCTTTGGTTGGGCGAAGGCACCGCTGAAGCAGCAGTCCAGGATGAGCACTTGGCGGCGGGCGCGGCATTCCTCCAGTTCGCCTAGCAGCCAGGTCGACTCCACGGCGGTGGAGCTGAGCCGCGCCTTCATGGTGTCGGTCGCGGCGAAGTACAGCCGTCCCCGGGCGTCGAGCACGCCGTGGCAGGACAGGTACACCATCACGAGATCTTCGACGCCGCGCTCGGCCAGGAAGGCCCCGATGACTCGGCGGATCTCGTACTCCGGCCAGTCCAGCACTGAGGTTACGGTGAATCCACCGATTCCGGGGTCGGCCAGCACATCGATCATCTCGGTGGCGTCCTGCGCGGGGGCGCGCAGCTGGGTGAACCCGGAGTCGGCGTAGGTGGTGGTGGCCACGACCAGCGCCAGGCGTGGTCCGGGCAGTTCAGGAGCCGGGTGCATGCCGGGCCAGCCACACGTTGATCAGTTGCTCCTGCTGCTGGGTCGTGGCGCCGGTGAGCTTGAGCGTGTCGCTGTCGGTGGTGATCTCGACGGTGCGACCGTTGCGCGACACCCAGTCGCGGATCTTCGCCAGCACCGCCTTCAGCCCGTCCGCACCCAGTCGCACGGCCAGCGCACCGGCGAGACTGCCAAGCCCCTTCGCCTCCGCCGGGGCGGTGTCGGCGGTGAGTGACTCGACCGTCTCGACGTCCAGATCGAGCAGTTCGGCGCGCAGCCGCCGGGTCAGCCCAGCCAGTTCCTCCTGGTCACTGCCGGCAACGGGGTGACCTGCAGGATCAGGTCCGAGCCGTCGGCCATCGTCCTCCACCCCCAAACCCGGGACATCGCCCCGCCCTTTGCGGCCCCGCCATCGTCGGCCGAATACGAACGTGACCCTACCCACAGCCGAGTACCACACCACCGAGGTGCTGTCACCTCGCAACCCGTCGAGCCTGCCCAGCCATTCCTCGGCCAGGTTTGGGGTGGCCTTTCAAGCAGGCCGGGTGCTGGGTTCACGTATGGCGGTGTGATGCTGCCGTTCTGGCCGTGTTGACGTGCTCAACCGCCAAGCTGGCATCATCCGGCGGTGTAGGCGGTGCGCCGTAGGATCTCCGTGCGGCGGCATGTCGCCGGAGAGTTTGTTGGAGGGCTCATGGATCGTCGGTTCAATACGGCGGGGCCGTGCATACCCGAGTTCCATTACATGGTTCCGCCGCTGCAGCGATTACCGCAGGCGCTTGGGCTGGTCGACCAGATGGGCTATTTTGTGGTCCATGCGCCACGGCAGACGGGTAAGACGACCATATTGTCGGCGCTGGCGCAGGAGCTGACCGCCACCGGCCGTTATGTCGCCGTGCACTTTTCCTGTGAGCTCGGCCAGGCGGTAGGCGATGATTACGGCGCGGCGCAACGCGGCATCCTCGACGAAATCAGGCTCCGCGCCGAGCTTGCCCTGACGCCGGATCTGTGTCCGCCGCCGTGGCCGCGGGCATCCGAGGCGACCCTGCTTACCGTCGCGCTCACGGCGTGGGCGCGGGCGTGTCCGCTGCCCTTGGTGCTGTTCTTCGACGAGATCGACGCGTTGCGTGGGCAGAGCCTGATCAGTGTGCTCGGCCAGTTGCGGGCCGGGTACGGCCGGCGCCCGCACGCCTTCCCCGCCTCCGTCGTGCTCTGTGGGCTGCGCGACGTGCGTGACTACAAGGCCGCCTCCGGCGGCGACATCAAACTTGAGTCGCTGCGGGTCAGGGACTTCACCCCCGTGGAGGTAGCCGAACTTTACGCCCAGCACACCGCCGACACCGGCCAGGAGTTCACCCGGGAGGCCGTGGCACGGGCGGTGGAGCTGACCGCCGGGCAGCCGTGGCTGGTCAACGCGCTGGCCCGGGAAATCGTCGAGAAGATCGCGGTGCCGGCCGCCGAGCCGGTCACCGTCGAGCACGTGGACCAGGCCAAGGAGCGCCTCATCCTGGCGCGGGCCACGCACCTGGACTCGCTGGCGGCCAAGCTGGCCGAGCCACGGGTACGCCGGGTGATCGAGCCGGTAATAGCCGGAGCCCTGCCCGATCTCGATCCCTACGACGACGATCTGCAATACACGTGCGACCTCGGACTGGTCGCGCCAACACTGCCGGTCCGCATCGCCAACCCCATTTACCACGAAGTCATCGCCCGGGTACTCACCACCAACGTGGAAGCCAAGGTCATCGCCGACCCGCGAACCTTTGTGCTACCCGATGGGCGCTTCGACATCGACCTGCTGCTACGCGAGTTCGCGGCCTTCTGGCGCGAGCACGCCGACGTCCTTATGTCTGGCATCGTCTACCATGAGGTCGCCCCCCAGCTGGTACTGATGGGCTTCCTGCAACGACTGGTAAACGGCGGCGGGCACGTTGACCGCGAGTACGGCGTCGGCCGCGGCCGCATTGACCTACTCATCCGTTGGCCCTACACCACCCCGGAGGGCAAACAAACATGGCAACGTGAAGCAATCGAAATGAAAGTATGGCGCAAGGGCAAACGCGACCCGCTGGGCGAGGGCCTGACCCAGCTGGACAGCTACCTCGACCGCCTCAACCTCGACACCGGCGCACTCGTCATCTTCGACCGCCGCCCCAAGGCCGCCCCGGTCGCCAAGCGCACCACCTTCGCCCAGGCCACCAGCCCAACCGGGCGGACCATCACCGTCCTACGCGCCTGAACGTTTAGCGCCGGGCGGCTTGGAGCGCGAGATGCCACGGGTAGTCGTATAGTACTTGATCGCCGGTACGTGGTGGGTGCGGCTGAAACCCGTCTGGTCCAAACAGGATGTGTATGCCTGCGTTTCGCAGCTGGTCGATGCTGCGTTGGAAGACAGTGTTGGCGGCCAAGGCTTGGTTGACGAATGGTAGGACGACGATGTGCGCGCCCAGGCCGGTGAGTTCGGCGAGTTGGTTGAGGACGTAGTTGTCGGCAATGCCGGCGGCCCATTTGTTGATGGTGTTGTACGTCGCTGGCGCGACGATGATGGCATCGGCTCTGGGAAGGGGTTCCTCGCCGGGCCGCCGCCAGGTGGTGCGGACGGGGTGGCCGGTGAGTTCGGTGAGGGCCGGCACGTCGAGGAAGTGCTCGACCGCTGCGGGTGTGGCAAGGCAGTACACGGACCAGCCATCATCGTGGGCGAGCCTCACCATGACGTCTATGCGATGTGCCGGGCCGGCCGCGCACACGACGAGATACAACACCGGCTGCTGGCGGTGTGGGTTCATGCGCTGACACCGGCGCGTTGGGCTATTTGTTGTACGAGCTGGCCGGATTGGCCGGTGGTGTTGTTCAACAGAAACCGCAGCAGGCCATGGGCTAGGGGCCTGCAGTGAACTTCTTGCGCAGCAACGTGCTCGGCCTGGCTGAGGGTTTGTACGGCTTGTTGGTATTGGCCGGTATGGGTGTGGGCTTTGGCGAGGTCGAGCAGGTAGTTGGCTTTGCGTTCCGGCGGTAGCGCAGCGACCAGAGCTGGATCTATGGTGCGCGCGTATTGAAGGGCTTGTCGGCCTTCGTGTAAACGCACGAGAGCCGCCACGCGGTGAACGGCCACATTACCCGGCCCAAATATGGTTTGATACGTGTCGTGTTGCGGGCTTAGCCGGTCGGCGGCGGCTTCGGCTTCATGGTGCATGCCGAGGGCTAGTTCGTGGTCCTCGTGCAGGGCCGCGGTGATCTCACCAGCCAGCAGCAGCATGCCGTATAGCGACAACAGTTCGTGCTCCCGGCCAGCCAGCTCGGTTCGTATGCGGTCGGCCATGCCGGTCAAGGCGGCCAGAGCATCTGCGCGTTGTCCGCTGCTGGCCATGGCCCGAGCGACACTACGCGTTGCCCCCGCTAGGGCAAGGGTGTCATCGACGGTGGACGCCGCGTGCATGGCCCGGTCAGCCGCCAGCCAAGCGATATCAGTAGCACCGAATTTTAACAACATAGAACAGGCTAATCGGTAAGTGGCGACGAGCAGTCGTTGAGCAGCCAACTGATCAGCTGCCGGAGTGGTCTGGGCTAGTATTTGGGTTTCGCCGATTAAATCTGGTAGGTGGCTGGCGACAACAGTAAAATGCGACGACAGCCAGGCGTGGGTGACGTAAGTCAATTGGCGGGCGACCGGGGCAAGGGCAACTGGCTTACCCACCTGCGAGGTAAGGCACGGGTAGTGGGCAAGCGCAGCGCGGAGGGTTTGCACTTCGACGGAGTCAACACAGGCAGCCGCTCGGCCGGCGGCCTGGTCGTCGGTCAAGACCGTTGGGTCGATGCCGAGCGCATCGGCGACGCGCTCCAGCATAGGTAGTCGCAGGAGCCCGCGCTCCCCTTTTTCGATCTTGTCTAACCATGAGGTGGACCGTCCCACCATGTCAGCAAAGCAGCGCCGGTCCAGCTTGCGGCGCTCGCGCCAGTACCGAACGCGTGCACCGATAGCGCGTGCCTGCTCGTCCATGTCTCCCATCAGCTCCACCGAGTCGCCGGACCTTTAGCGTAACCACCCGTCGATCACACAATCTGTCCAACCTGACCTTGCTGGCGGCTTCTAACGTCGTCACTACGGCACCTGCCGCCCAACCCGGCTTCAACATGCCCGCTCCGACCAGGTTCGTTGCTGCACCCTGGGCGGCAGGTGCCACCCCAGGCCCGACGCGGGAACCAGCTACCAGCAGGTGGGAGCACCAGAACGTGGCTACAGACGAGGTGATCGGCTGGGACTTCCACCAGCTCGCTCGCACTATCCAGATACTCGCCCAAGCGCGGGACGCGCTGAGGTGGCCGTGAGCTACCCACCCGAGGCGACCGCGTCCGAGCAGCGCTGCACCGTCACCGGGCGTATGAACGGTGGCCTGTACTCGCTGGTGGTCAAGGAGCTACCCAGCGGCGACGTGGTGATCTACCCACACGGAGTCGACCGCGACGCCGTGCTACTCGGCCACCGTGAGCAGCAGGTGCTCGGCCGGTGGCTGCTTGGCCGAGAGATCACATGTCGGCCTTAATGAAGTCGTGTTGAACCTTGCTCTGCCGGAAGCGATCTGACGTTCATGGATGACGCTGTGACGTTGCCGTTTTCTGCGGCCGAGCGGGAGCTGCTGGCCGAGCTGGACGATGCTCGGTGCACGTGCGGCGGTGGAGGCCCGGTGCATTGCTGCCCGCCGTGCGCGGAGCAGCTGATCAAGCGGTTGCACGCTGAGATCGTCAGCCTGCAGGTCATCGCCGGCGAGGCGCTCAACGAATTGAAGCTGGTCGAGGCGGCTCGGGTGAGCATCTATGAGGCCAAGAACGACTTCCCAGCTGATCAATGAGGTTGACGCTAGCGGCGAGATCATCATCGCGCGTGGTGGGAGACCGGGTGCTAGCGGACCAGCACGAGCTTTTCGCGGTGGGCGGACCAGGCCGGTGGCGCCTGGTCCCACCCGGCGGTAGCGGCGGTGACGGTTGCAGGGTCGAGCCGGCCGGCGCTGATCAGGTCGAGCACCGCGGGGATGTCGCGCCGCGCGGCGGCCCGCCCGGTCACGAAGGTCACCCCGGTCGAGTACATCCGGAACAGCGGCAGGTCACGTCCTCGAGGTGGATGCCGGTGTCGACGCAGACGCCGCCGGGTTCGGTGGCGCGCAGGGCCAGGACCAGGTCGTCGGCGCGGCCGCTGGTGGACACCGTGAGCGGGAAGGGGCCGAGCCGCCGGCCACGATCGCCGATCCGGGCGCCGAGCCGGTCGGCGGTCCCGGCGCCGGGTCCGAGGTAGGTGACGTCGGCGCCGAGCGCCCGCGCGATCGCGACGCTGTAGAGCCCGATCGAGGCTCCGCCCAGGACGAGGACCCGCTTGTCGTCCAGACCGGGCAGGTAGGGCCCGGCCGTGCGCCAGGCGTCGGTCAGGTTGTCCAGGCTCGCCGCCGATTCGGGTGCGACGCCCGCCGGCAGCGACACGAGCATCGCGTCGGCGTACGGGACCCGAACCGTGTCGGTGACCGCGCCGCCCCAGTCGCCACCCATGACGCCCAGGCCGTACGCCGACAGCGGCGCCACGGTGGTGCAGTCGCCGGTGAGCCCGCGCCGGCACCTGGCGCAGGTCCCGCAGTTGATCTGGAAGGGCACCGCCACGAGGTCCCCCGTAGCCGCCACGGTGACGTCGGGCGCGGTCTGGAGGACCTCGGCGACGAACTCATGGCCCAACGCGTACGGCAACCGCAGCGGGTACTGTCCCGCGTTGATCCAGGTGTCGAGGTCGCAGGTGGCGACGGCGACCGGCCGGACCAGCGCGTCTCCGGTGCCGGTCAGCCGTGGCACCTTGATGTCGACCCAGACCGCGGTCCCCGGCGCGGTGAGGGTGAGCTGGGGCTGGCGTTCCATGCCAATGTCATGCGGTTGTCATGAGAGCCTCCAGCTGGGCTCGGGGCGCCGCGGGAAGGGCTGTCAGTATCAGGTCGATGTACCGGGTGGCATGGTCATGATTGTCGAGCGCGGTGAGCAAGGATCGGAAGACCTGGTCCCGCTGGGGATGCTCGCAGTGCACGATCGCCGATAGCATCGCCTGCTCGGGATGCCGCCGAGCCAGGTCCGGATCGGTCACCACCGGCACTTGGTCCGGCCCCAGCACCAACGGCCTGAGCGTGAAGCCCGGATGCCCCGTCTCGATCGGCCTGGCGCACCATGCGGCCACCGCCGCTTTCGGACTGACTACGAGTAACACCGTCGGACACATCGACTGTGCCCATTCGTTGAGTCGCCCCCATGCGATATTCAGTATTGCTGGCCAGATCCATTGCGTGTCCTCGCTGGGGTCCAGCTGCACTTCTACCATCACGCCCAGCACCGGCTCGTTCTGTTTCGTGCGCAGCACCAACGCCACATCGGCACGGAACTTCTCCGGCACCCGCTCGTACAGCGCGTCCGGGAACCACTCCACACGCTCGTGCGCAGGTACCTCGAACTGGAGCTGCTCGGCTAACAGTTCGACGGCCAGCGCCGGCTGTGACCGAAACAGCTCCACCAACACCTCATGTAATGACGAAACCATGACCCGGACGCTATCGGAACCCACCGACAAATCCGGGTCACAACACGCCCCACCTGCCCGGATCCACCGCACGAGCGGCCATCGACGTTCGGGTACCTCCGGAACGGCGCGCGGCCGGTCAGTCCTCGCTCTGCGTGCAGGCGATCGACAGCGCGTACAGCCGGGTGATCTGGGTGGCGTTGCCGTTGTCGTCGGATATCAGGTAGAGCGTCCCGCGGTCCAGGGTCATGCCCTCGATGTTGTCCAGCAGGGGGTTCGGCTGCGGCTGCTTTGCCGTGGCGCCCGACGGCGGGCAGTTCACCAGGTCCACCAGCAGTTGCTTGTCCAGCCAGACCTTCGGGTCGGTGACCGATGCCAGCGACTTGACGCCCGTTACGTCTGGCGCGCCGGTCGCCGACACCCGGTACACGCGCACCGTGTTGCCGACGCCGGGGGTGAAGCCGCGCTCGAGGGCCAGCAGATGGGTGCTGTCGAGCGCGACCAGGTCGACCAGGCCCAGCGCCGGGTCGGTGCGGTAGGCGTACTGCGCCGCTGGCCGGTAGTTGCCGCCGCTGCTGCCCTCATAGCGCAGAATCCGGTTCCGGCCGGCGCCGTCGGGGTCGTGGCCGTCGGATGACAGCGGCCCTTCCATGCCGACGAACAGCGCCCGGCCGCCGGGCGTGGCGGCCAGCGCTTCGAACGTCTGGTTGGCGGTCGCCTCACCCGCCGGCGCCACCCGGAAGCGGGCCGGCACCTCGAGCTCGGCGAGCTGGCGGCCGTCGGTCCCGAAGCGCCGGACCGACGGCTCACGCTCGGAGCTCGCCAGCACCGTGCCGCCGCGCTCGGCGACCAGACCCTCGCCGTCGAAGTCAACGCCGTTGTACGGCGTGCCATCCGGCCTGGTGAGGGTCACCACGTCACGGACGTCCACGCGGACGCCGTGCCGCCCGGCGTGCACCTTCAGTTTGTACAGCCGCGCCGGCGTGGTGCCGATGTTGTCCACCAGGGCCAGCGCCCGCCCCGGCCGGGCCATCGAGATCGCCGACAATCCCGCCACCGCGGTGCCCTGGAAGGTGGTCTTGTCCAGCTGGTCGGAGAAGCCGAGCAGCGACGCGTCGGCCGAACAGCGGGCGCCGGCACCCCGCTGGCCGCCGGCTCCCTGGGCCGTGTCCGTGGCACTGGCGGCCGGGGCCACGCCTATCAACCCCACCAGGAGCCCAACCAGCACCACCCGCGTTCTGCCCACCATGACCTCCGATCGCCTTGCGGCGCAGCTTGTTCAAAGAGTTCGATCAACTTCCGGTGAACGGTAAGCGCCACCGTTGCCCGCATGAATGTTCTATGACATCAGTCACGAGTGATGTCCTATTCCCATGGCTTGGATACGCGCGCACGGTCAACGATGGGCCAGGCGCCAGTGGCACTATAGGCCTTGTGGTCGCTGAGTTGGCACCAGTGCTGTAACCTTGATTCGTTCGATTGTTCGATACGGGTTAGAAACTGCTGGGCGGCAGACGGAACGATATTTTGACCTGGATTCGACGCTGCTGGGAACGTCGAACAGCGCAGGGAGGCCGGCCGTCGAGAACAGATCGATGAGCCCGGCCTTGACCCAATGGCCTTGCGTTGGGGCCAGCCCGCAGATCCCTACCCGTGGAAACATAGAACACGTGCACCCGCCCGATCGGCGGACAAGCCTACGTGCCCTCGCCCAGGTCAAGGGGTGATGCGCTGACAGTCTGATGCCAAGCCACCCTGACCGCCTTAACGCGGGGCAATTGGGCCTCGACCCCGTCGCCGGCCGGTGAAGCGGCGCGCTGCCGACCAGCATGTGGGGCCGCCGCGGGTCATGATCGCAAAGATTGGAAATTCGACCTTACTGGTGAGGGTCGAATTTCCAAAGTTTACGATCTTGAGTTTCCGGCCAGGGGGCGCGAGATCGGTGCAGTCGGCTCTCGCCGATCGATCATGTCGACAAGGTGCTCGACGCGCTACCCGCCGGTCATTCCCCGAAGCTGATGCTCGCACCTGGCGAACTTCACCGACGAGGCCTGAGGTGGTGCGGTGCGTCGAACGCGGCGAGCAGCGCCCGCTGCGTGACGCTAACAGGACTGACGGAACGGAAGATTGGGTATCAATCGCGACCACTCATCGGCCGTCAAGCCGCCACCAGCTGCGGCGCATGCCCGGCTACGGAGCTGATCACTCATTGACGTGATCCATTCCACGTCCCACAGCTGCACCGTCCCACCACGGCCGAAGTCGCCGCTGGTGGTGGCGAGGGTGTGTCCGTCGGGGCTGAATGTTACTGCCGTCACGTCCTGGTTGTCGGGGATGGTGGCGGTGCGGGTGGGGGTGGTGGGGTTGGTTACGTCCCAGAGTTGCACTGTCCCGCCCCCAGTGCCGATGTCGCCGCTGGTGGTGGTGGCGAGGGTGTGTCCGTCGGGGCTGAATGTCACTGCCGTCACATGCTGGTTGTCGGGGATGGTGGCGGTGCGGGTGGGGGTGGTGCGGTTGGTTACGTCCCAGAGTTGTACCGTCCCGCCACCACGGTCGAGGTCGCTGCTGGTGGTGGTGGCGAGGGTGTGTCCGTCGGGGCTGAATGCCGCCGCCGTCACGCGCTGGTCGTGGAAGATGGTGGCGGTGCGGGTGGGGACGGTGCGGTTGGCCAGGTCCCACAGTCGCACCGTTCCCTTACGAACGTCGCTGGTGGTGGTGGCGAGGGTGTGTCCGTCGGGGCTGAACGTCACCGCCGTCACGCCCAGGTTGTCGGGGACGGTGGCGGTGCGGTTGGGGGCGGTGCGGTTGGTCACGTCCCACAGTTGCACCGTCCCACCATCGCCCACGAAACTCTGAGTGGTGGTGGCAAGGGTGTGTCCGTCGGGGCTGAACGTCAACTCCTTCACAAATTGGTTGTCGGGGATGGTGGCGGTGGAGGTGGGGGTGGTGCGGTTGGTTACGTCCCACAGTTGCACCGTCCCAGTGCCCTTCGGGCCGAAGCGGCTGGTGGTGGCGGCGAGAGTCTGTCCGTCAGCACTGAACGCCACAGCCGTCACATATTGGTCGTCGGGGACGACGGCGGTACGGGTGGGAACGCTGTGGGTGGTCAGGTCCCACAACTGCGCCGTTCCGTTACCTGCGCCGAAGGAGTCCCTGGTGATCGTGGCGAGGGTGTGTCCGTCGGAGCTGAACGTCATTGCCGACAAGTACTGGTCGTGGGGGATCGTGGCGGTGCGGGTGGGGGCGGTGCGGTTGGTCACGTCCCACAGATGCACCGTCCCGTTGCGAACGCCGTTGTTATTAGTGGCGAGGGTGTGTCCGTCGGGGCTGAATGCCACCGCCGTCACGTGCTGGTCGTGAGCGAGGGCAATCGTGCGGGTGGGATCGGTGCGGTTGGTCACGTCCCACAGCTGTACCGTCCCGCCCTCGGCGCCGGAGTCGTTGTTGGTGGCGAGCGTGTGCCCATCAGGACTGAACGCCACCGCATCCATGCCCCGATCGTCGCGGACAGTGGCGGTGCGGCGGAGAGTGGTGGGGTTTGTTACGTCCCACAGCTGCACTGTCCCACCAGCGCCGTAGCCACTGCCGGTGGTGGTGG
>Ga0126372_10000383_pt1 | contig 15261 bp, 16 predicted proteins | sample PanSoiMetaPlot_6_FD_92762 | JGI IMG/M metagenome (GOLD analysis project Ga0126372, IMG submission 92762) | Tropical forest soil microbial communities from Panama - MetaG Plot_6 | ecosystem: Environmental > Terrestrial > Soil > Tropical forest > Bulk soil | place: Panama | collected 2016-02-17
CCTGTACTACAAGTTCAACGATGCTGTGGCAACGTTCCGGCTCGGTGTGTGCCAGGAGAAACTCGGTGAAGGGGGAGAAGCCCGCAAAGCGTACGAGGCCTATTTGCGGATTCTTCCGCACGGACCGTTTGCGAATGCAGCGAAACAGGGACTGGATCGATTGAAGTCGCTGGCGCCTGATGGCGAGAAGAAGCCGTAGAGATTTATCTTAAAGCCGGCCCCCGGCCGGCAGTCCAAGGGCGTCCCCGCACACCTTCGAGAGGCAAAGCAGTCTACGACTTCTCGATTCTGATGAATTCCCCGGTGGTCGCATCAATTGCCACCTTCAGTTTTGCGTCGGAGCGGCTAGTACCGTAGATGACGTGCCAGATGAGCTTATTGTTCACGCGATCCCATTCCAGAATGTACATCACGGGCGTGTCAGCCTCTTTGGCGAGCAATTTGTCGCCGCCGTGTTGCTGCGCGACTTCGACAGCTTTGTCAGAATCGATCTTCAGGAACTGGAAGTCGAATGCCGTAGTTGAGGCGTTGCTCGGGTTGTAAGAATCTTCGATTCCGGGATTCACGCCGCGATCGGTGCCGGTGCCGGACCACGTATAAGGTTTGGTGCCGCGCTGCGCTACCGAAGCGAAGCCCGCGTGCCAGATGGCGGATTTGCCGTCATGGCCGCTTGCGTCCGAATTTGGTGTGGACTCCAATCGGTAAGGACGAGCGTCGGGTCCCCAGCCGTGTGCTGAGATGTAGAGCTTCTGGATTGCACTGCGGCCGGTGAGGAGTTCCGGCGGTTTCGGCTGCGGCTTGGCGTTTTCGGTGGTCTTGGGAGCTTCGGAGGAGCAGGCCGTCAATATAGCCAGAGCAAACATTGCCAGGAGCAGCTTTTTCATCGCTACCATCCTGTAGTAATTTTTTTGAGAGCTGGGTACAGCGCTCATTTTAAACGAAGGAACCAACGGCGCCATGGATTTCTACCTGCAGCGACTCCAGAATGCTATCGGCGCCATCACTTCGGGCATGACGCCCGAGATGCTGGGACGCCGCCCTCGGCCTGACAAGTGGAGCGCGGCGGAGGTGCTCGAACATCTTTACCTCACATAAACGGGTACGATTCGAGGATTTGAAAATTGCCTGGCGGCGGGCACGCCGTTGGCGCGCGCCCGAAACTGGAAGGACCGCGCACGAACGGGCGTTGTCGTGGGATTGGGCTATCTACCGGAGGGCAGGAAGTCCCCCAAGAATGCCGAGCCTCGGGGGATTCCCTGCGATCGCGTGCTTGCTGAATTTGCCGAGAAGATCGTCGCCATGGACGCCGTGATTGCGAAAGCGGAAGAGAAATTCGGCGGCAAAGTTCCGCTGGTCGATCATCCCATCCTTGGTCCGCTTCGGGCGTCGCAGTGGCGGAAATTTCATTGGGTGCATGGGCGGCATCATTTGAAGCAGCTGGAGAGGTTGAAAGAAGCTGCGAGCTGCGCCTTTCGAGCGGGCAGAGTTTGAAGAAATAGTGACCGGCGGCATCTCTCAGTTAGTGCCTGCTCGTGGCTCCCAGCTCGAAGCTCGCAGCTTCTTTACCGATCATTCACATCCAAAATCGCGTTTTGACATCATGCTCTCCACCCGCTACGTTAAAGCATGAGTGCCAATCCTCTCCTAAATGATGTCGACATTGATTTTCTTCACGACATAAGCAGCCGCTTCGCGGCGGAAGACCCGCTCCACCAGGATCTGGAACGAATCATTGAATTTGCCTCAGCTGTCGTCCGTTGCGACTCGTGCTTCATCTACATTCGTGAAGGCGATGATCTCGTTTTGCGTGCATCGAAAAATCCGCATGGCGAGGAAGTCGGCCGATTGAGGCTGGCGCTGGGGCAGGGAATCACGGGATGGGTAGCTGAGCATCGCGAGCCCGTAGCTGTCTCACAGCATGCCTCGCGGGATGCGCGTTTTCGGACTTTTCAGGAACTGCCTGAGGATTTGTTCGAGGCTTTCTTGTCAGTGCCCATTCTTTCGCGCGGGCGTGTCGTCGGAGTGATTAATCTGCAGCATCGCGAGCCGCATACGTACACGGCGCGCCAAATTCGATTGATGTCGATGATCGGATTTCTCGTTGGGGCAGAGATCGAGATGGCGCGTCTCGAGGTGGAGAACTCCGAGCTGTTGCACAAGCTTGAGACCCGCAAGCTGATGGAGCGCGCAAAAGGAATTTTGCAGCGCGACCTGGGGCTCGATGAGGAGCAGGCGTATCTCACCCTGCAGCGGCAAGCGCGGCAAAAGCGCAGAACTTTGAAAGAAATCGCCGAAGCTGTCGTGTTGGGAGAAGAGATTCGGAAAGGGTCGGGGACGAACTGAGAGTTCCCGGTGGCATTATGACGGAATGGTGACCTGCAAATCGTTCAGCGGACCGTCAACGACAATCATCCCCTATTGATGCGACACACTGGACGAGTAATGGTTGGCGACCAATTGCCAGCGACCTTGCTGCTGTATCCACACTCTGGTAAAGCGAGTGTCGCGGGGAACTGCTTTGCCATTATCTTGCCCATTCATTATTGAACGGCCAGTCTCTACCGCCGCATTTCCATAGACGCGCACCTGGACGTCATCCGTGGTTATGGACTGAAATCTCAGTTCACCCGAGGTGAAATCTGAAATCACCTGCGGTTTGTGTCGCACTGTCCCACTCGGCCCTACGCCGATAAAGTCATCAGCGTAGATCCGCTTTAGCGCCGCCGCATCCGCGTGGATCTGAGCTTGTATGCGTTCGTTGTCCAATTTCCTGATGACCTGCTCAACGGTCTCTCTTGGATCCTTGATCGCGCCTTGCTCTTGCCCTGAAACGATGGCGGCCGCCGAGAGAGCCACGACGGCTATCGCGAATATGTGTCTCATGAAGAGCGACTTTAAATGATTGCGTTCAGACTGCAAAGTCGAAGGCCATCGTCAAGCGAAGCAAACCCGCGAACGTGGCTATGTGAGCACGTGCCCATAATGGCAGCACTATTTGCAACATTGCTTGGCCGAGGCGGTGGAAAAGACTGCTCATCGGGTTCAGTTTCGCGCCTACGCGATTCGAGCTGTCACATTTCCCTTGCTTGAAGCGAACGCTGTCGGCTGAGGTAAATCCAAAACCCTCCTGCCGCGCGAGCCTGACTCGATCCGGCGAACCAGTTGAGCAGCTGCCTTGCGTCCGATGATCGTTAGTGATTCCTTCGCTGAGGAGGTGATCGCGTGCTGTAGATCGTAGGGAATGTGTTCGATCCTTGCCGCAGGAAATTCCTCTGGAACAGGCAAGTCAGCCTGAACAACAACAAGTCCTTCCACACCTCGCTGACGAAGCTGTGCCAGCTGAGTGTGCTGCCAGTTGGGCGAATGGTCGCATGCGGCGAGAATCATGCAGTAGTCGTTCTCACGAAAAACATCCTCGGCTCCGGCGGCGATGCGCGCCGCGGGCGCATATCCAATATCAGGCAGCAACAACGCCACGGTGTACGTTCGGCGCGTGCGCAAGGCGCGCGCCGAGTAATTTGGGCGGTAGTTCAGTTGCCGGGCCGCGCGCCACACACGCTCCTTGGTTTGTTGGGGAATGGACATGCCGGCGGCTGAATTGTTCAAAATTGCTGAGACCGAGCACGGCGCCAATCCGACGTAATCGGCAACGGTGCGCAGAGTCACAGGTTGCAACTGGCGGCGGGTAGATTTGCTTCTCGGCATGGCCTCTCTCCAAAAAACCTGAATTGTGATTCGGTAAAAATCGTCCGCGGAGACGATCGCTCGCCCCGCGGACGATGGCTGCACTACGGAGTCGTGTTGCTGGAAACCTCGGCGACCTTGGCGGGCACCGTCCCATCTTGCAAGGGTGTGGCAGTGATGTGTGGTGTGAAGTGCAGTTCCTCGCCATCGCCTCCCAGAATCATCGACGTGACGAACCAGTTTCGTCCGTGCTGGGTCAGCAGCAAGCGCGGCGCGGCGTTGGCGTCGACAATAGAAGACGAGGTTGACAGTACAATCGCACTCGGTCCCCCGCTCAAGCTGCGCAACATGACAGTACCGGCCGCACGACGCTCGACCGAGTAGCTGTATTCCCCGGCGGGGAGCACGGCCGTACCCCACCGGACTTCTTTGGCCAGAGTAAACTTTCCTTTCGCATCTTGGGCTGATACCGCCGACGGCAAAAAGCTCAGAAGACTGACAGCAACAAACAGCAACTTCTTCCATGCACCGTTCGTGTGACGCATGACAACCCTCCTAAAGAGTCGAGTGCCCGGGCGTACAAGCTCATGGCTTGCGTGCTCAGGCAGGTTGCAGGGAGACGACGAGGTCAGGAGGTAAGCAGGAACAACGGGCGGAGCCCGGAAAACTTAGTTCGCACGATCCTTCTGCTACGTTGCAGGCAGGATGCGATTACTATGCGAGAACGATTGCAAGAAGTCCAATCGAAAATATTTATGACCGCCATCGGGAGTGAAATGCAGGAGTCTCGCTAAGTGCGTCGGTGTCCTGCGCTCACCAGCGGAAGACCACAACTGTACGAACAAGATGCAAACGAAAAAAGGCTCGGCTTCTGCCGAGCCTTCCACGTTCGAGAATACCCAGACTCTACTCACGCATTGACGACGGAACCCCGGCGCGGCGTGCCTGCTCTTGCAGATCCTCGAGGTGCTTTTTCGCGTCGTCGAGCTTCTTCTGCTTTTCGGCGATCTGGTCCTTGTATTGAGTGTCTTCCTTGTCCCACGCGACGGCATTTCGCAGACGGTTGCCGGCGTCAGCGTAGAACGCCGCGGCGCGCAGCCGGTATTCACGGTTGGCGATGTCCAATTCACGATTCAGCATGTCGACCTGGTTTTGCTGTTCCTGAATCTTATGCTGCCACTCCTTGAACATCTGCTGCTTCTGCGCCTGCTCATCATTCTTCTTGTCTTCCGTGTTGGTGGGCTTCGGCGCCGGAGCACTTTCGCCAGATCCCGCAGCCGGTGTTCCGGTCTTATCCGCGGATTCGCCTGCGGGCGCCGGTTCGCCGCTCGTGGCCGGGGTGTTGGCGTCGGCAGTCTCCTCCGGCGCCTGTCCCACGACCGAAAGCTTGTCGTTCATCGGAAGATTGTCGTTGTCGTACTTCTTCACAGCGGGAGCCTTTTGCCCCTTCTGCTTGCGAGCCTGGCGGGCAAGGTCGCCCAGGGATGAATCCTGCGCGAAAGCGACGGACGTCAACGCTGCCAGGAAGAGTGAAATGCCTGCGAGCCATGCGATGCGCTTCATATTCAGTGTCCTCACAAAATTCGCGGCAGCTTTCGCCGCGGGAATCCTAAAAACCGGCCGCCGGAACGGCTCGTACCTTTTTGCTCTCGGCGAGAAATCCGCCGATAGTGTGATCCAGATGCTTCGCCTCAGCCGCGATGTCGGCCGCAATCTGGGTTGCCAGCTCAGGATCGCGATTGCGAGCCAGTTGCTGGGCGTAGCCCGAGATCGTGATCAGCGACGTGCGCAATGCCAGCGCCATCTCGGCCGACAACTCGCCGCGCACTTCCATATGGCGGCGGATGTTAGCGATCTCAGTGTGATCATTGATGAGCAGCGCAACGCCAAGGGGCGAACCGTCGGCTGCCGGCACGCGTGAAGCGGTTACTTCGAGGGTTCTCTGCTCGCCCGCAGGCGTGCGATGCTCGACCTGCAGGCCCTGTACAGTCTTGCCTTCATTCATGGTCAAGGCAATCTTGTCGGCCAGAGTCGTTTCACCTGATCCAGCGACAATCGCGGTGTTGCGGAACAGTTCTTCCGCATTCATGCCCGTCGGCGACGCGGTGCCGAGGATGTCTTTTGCCGACTGATTCGCCTGACGAACCAGGCCGTTGGGTCCAAAGAAAATCACACCGCTGGAAAGATTCGACAACACCGCGGCGCTGATGCTCTCAGAACTTCTGGCGCGGCGGTTTTCTGCATCGCGCATGGTGGCGAGTTCGTGTTTCTGCTGCTTCAGTTCCTGAATGACCGCGTGATAAGTGTGCAGAGGAAGTTGCGATGCCGTGCCCGAGACCTCAGGAATCGCGTCGCTCTCGCTGAGACTCCGCCGTACACGCCGCATCATCAGCCATGCCATTACCACGGCGAATCCCGAGCCGAAGAGCAGCAACATCATCTTCAGGAAGATCGGATTGGTCAGCAGCTTCACAAAAGCCTCCAGTACCAATCCAAGAATTGCTTGCCGAAGAAGAATGCAACCATCGCCATGCTGCCCAGGAAAACTCCGAAGGGCATTTCGTAGTGGCGGTACATCGTCTGGGCTGATTGCCACGCTCGCTTGCGCGCGTCACCCAGGCTGACATGCTGCCGGCGCACAAAACGTCGCGTGCGCTTCACCCATACCAGCAGAATCGTGCCTACACCAAAGATCGAGCCGGTAATCGACGCCGTGAAGATCGTGAACACCGTGAGCTTCATGCCCAGGAACGCCCCCACCAGGGCCATGAGTTTCACGTCGCCAAAGCCCATACCTTCTACGCCGCGTGCACGCAGGTAAATCGCGCCCGCGCCGTAAATGAACGAGGCCCCGACGATCGCGCCCAGCAGGGAGTCGGCCAATGACAACAGGCGCCACGAAATGTCAGAACCCACAGGCAGCGAAACCACACCAGGCAGGAACTGCGACGCCAGATCGTTCACGGGAACGAGCAGGCTGAACACAATCCCAAGACCCAGCCCGGGCAGTGTCATGCGGTCGGGTAAAAGCTTCGTTTCAGCGTCAGTGAAAATCAGTCCCAGCAACAGGAATGCAAGCGTGCAGTATTTCAGCGTGGCGAGAGTCCAGCCGAAGAACCACGCACAGGCAAAGAAGAGAACCGCGTTCAGAATCTCAACCATCAGATAGCGCGGTGATATTGGCGTCTTGCACTGGCGGCATCGTGCGCAGAGCAGGAGCCAACTGAGCACTGGAATGTTGTCGTAGAAAGCGATCGGCTTCTTACAGTTGGGGCAGGCCGACCACTTCGGATTCATCACCGACAAGTCGCGCGGCAGGCGATAGATACACACGTTCAGAAAGCTGCCAAAGATCAGCCCGAAGACCACGCTCGCCGATGCCAGTAAAGGATCCACGCTCTAAGAACGCCAGTTTTGTTGACAGTTGTCGTTCGATTATATGGTTGAGCCCGGGCCCGGTTCTTAGTACTGAAGTCACTGTCCTTTTGAGCGATCGCCCGTATCTCATTGACAAAAAATAGCTTAGTTGAGATTGCGGAGGAGATGATGACGGAGGTGCGTCCCCAGCCAGAAGGGGTATTGACGCCTCAGGCGCTCTTTGGGAGGAACAGCGAAAACGTCGTGCCGCTGCGGCCGGGGCGAGCTGAGCTTCGGACTCGAATTCTCCCCTGATGCTTACGCACAATGCCCTCTGACAGCCACAAACCGAGGCCAGTGCCCGAGTCTTTCTTGGTGGTGTAGAAGGGTTCGAACAGCCGAGGCTGATCCTGCGACGGGATGCCGGTGCCGCTATCGGAGAGTGTTACGCGCACTCCCTGACGCCCTTCTCCCGCATACTCGCGGCCACAGCAGACGCGCAAGCACAGTTTTCCGCCCTTCGGCATGGCGTCGGCGGCATTGACGATAAGGTTCGCGAACAGTTGACGCAGTTCTCCGGCGAAGCCGCGGATTTCGCAATCCTCGCAGAACTCTTTTTTCACTTCGATGTGACCCGTGCACAGCTTTGCTGAGTAAAGCTGCAGAACCTCTCCGAGGGTGGAGGCGACATTCACCGGTTTCGGATCGGAAACGTCGCGCACAAAGCCGAGTGTCTGTTGTGCAATGTCGGCGATCCGCTGCACTTCCTTCTCGGCCATTTCGAGATGCTGATCGGCACGCACCCGGTCTCGCCGCGCCAGGTAGAGAAGATTGGTGATGGCCTCGAGCGGGTTGTTGATCTCATGAGCGATCGCCGCGGTAAGCCGTCCAGCGGTGGCCAGCTTTTCGCTGCGTTGCAGGGCTTGTTCGGCACGCACTTGCGCCGTGATGTCGCGTGCAATCGCGGAAGCACCAATCACGTTCCCCTTACGATTTCGCAAGGGTGAAACGGAAAGAAGAATTTGCACCAGCGTTCCATCTTTGCGACGGCGTTGGGTCTGGTAACTCTCGATGCGCTCGCCGTGGGCAAGCATTTCGAAGTGCGAGCGAGTTTCGTGAGTGCGGTCCTCGGGGACGGTGATGAAAACCGGCTTGCCCATCACTTCGTCAGCGCGGAAACCGTAGAGCTGCTCAGCACCGTGATTCCAGCTGGTGATAATGCCTTGCAGCGTTGCGCTGTAGATGGCATCGTCTGAAGATTCGACAATGGCTCCCATGTGTTCGAGCGTCTGATCGGCGCGAACTTCAGCACGAGACTTTTGCCGTGCGAGGCTGGCGGCCAGCAGGGAAATGATGACGAAAATCGCAAGACGCCCAATGTCGTCGGCGTGGATGCCCATCGAGAACCGCGGTTCGAAGCCCAGATAGTCGATGGCGATAACCGATAACGCGGTGCCGAAAACAGCGGGACCGAATCCCAGAAATCGTGCGATCACAACCACTGCCAGTACGAAGATGGCGAACGGATCGCGATGCAGGAGTCCGGTGAGTGACCAGGCAGCCGCTGCAGCGCTTACGGACAAAAGAGCGCCGCCATACCGTAACGGCCAGTTCAGCCGAAACGAACGACTGAAGGCGAATATATTTTCAGGATCACGGTTCATGCGAACGACGCCGAGCGTTGCCCCAAGCAACTCTTAAGTATTTTGATGCTCCTGAACTTCTGCGGGCTGTTTGGGAGAACCCGGGGTGGAATGTAGCAAGGTGAAATTTCAGATGCAACGGCACGAATGGGGGATATGAGCAAAGAAAGACATGCACGCGGTTTTGGAACCATTTTTTCGTCCCGTTGATGGCGGCTGCGATGCTGAACCGTATCGCGCAAGTTGTACGAATCTTGTGTCGATGCCACGCGTCGGTGTGAAATCGACAGAGCCAGGATTCGAAGAAAGATACTCCGGAGGCGATGTTTGGTACTCTCTGGCGCATGCGAATTCAAAAACTAGTGCTTATCGCTTTGGCGGGAATTGCCACCGTGCCATCGTTTGGGCAGAATGCGGGTCGGCAAACGGAATTGCAGGAGAGCCTGGAGGCGCGCTATCGCGTTACGGTCCTGGGCGGCCGCGCGATGGGGATTGGCGGAGAAAACTCGGTCCGCCGGGCAGGAGGGCTGGTGGTCGTGCTGCGTGAAGGCTTGTACGGTTCGTTCGACCGCAAGCGTCTGGCGACGAATGCTGTGCAAGATTCGAAGGTCAGCGTGGTGTCGGGCGATAAAGACGTGGAGATCGCTCGCGGCGAGAGATTTTATGTCACTGCGGTGTACGTGGGCTCGGATGTCGTAACGCTTGGCTTGCTGAGTATGCGGAACATTCCCGGCAAGTCGAAATCGGCGCAGGTGTGGTGCACCGTGAATTTCTTTTTTCCCAGCGAGACTCTGAGCCAAGCAGATGCCGGAAAGGTCGATGTGGTGGTAGACCAGTGGATCTTGCCCGAGGGCGCGGGCGCGACGCCTGCGCCTGCGAAGGCGGCCGCGGCAGCGCCAGTTGTTGAGAAGGTTCATGCCAAGGCGGCCGAATTGATACCCGGCATGACGCGGGAACAGGTGGCGAGCGTATTGGGGGATCCGGTGCAAGAGACGTCGTTTGGGGAGCAGCGCTGGATGACGTATGCGGGGATGACGGTAACATTGCAGCAGGGGAAGTTGACATCGGTCGAGCGGAATGCGCAGGCGCTGGTGCCGGTGAAGATTACGTCGGATCCGCCAGGAGCGGATGTTTTGCTGGATGGGAGCTTTGTCAGTTCCGCGCCCGCAGTCTTGCGTTTAGCGGGCGGGAATTACAAGGTTGTAGTCAAGATGACGGGGTATGCAGATTGGGAGCGCGAGGTGAAGATACTGCCGGGGTCCGAGATAAGTTTGGATGCTAGGTTGAGTAAGTAGATTGTGGGCGCGCCCGGCCCCCGCGCTCGCATGAGTACGATCGGCCGCTGGCTCTGCTGTTCCGCTGTTCGTGCGCGGTATTAGTGCGCGCCGTCTCTCCGCGTCTTAGCTCGTTTGATCGTCCTAACCTGGGTTTCCTAGCTCCAGGTGGTCTTAGAGGTGTCCCCAATCGGGCTATATCCCGAAGTTGCCTGGCACAGTAGAATGGTGCAGTGATGCCAAAAATTCAGATGTACAGCGCCAAGCCGTTGCTGCTCGCGACCTTTGTTGCCGGCAGCATTCTATTGAGTTACGGACAAGCCTCCACCGCTGCTCCCGCAGCCAAACCCGCGGCGAAGAAGCCTGCAACTACCGGTGCCGCGAAGGCAACGGGAGCCAAGACGGCTGCTGCGCCTCCGGCGTTGAGCACGAAGAAGGAAAAAGTCAGTTACGCGATTGGCGCGGACCTTGGCGGCAAGCTGAAGTCTTCCTCGATTGACGTCGATCCCAACGTCCTCACGCGCGCCCTCAAGGATTCCCTGACCGGTGCCAAATCGGCGATGACCGACGACGAGGTTCGCGCGACGCTCTCGGAGCTAACCAAGGACCTGCAGCAGAAGCAAGCCACGCTGAACAAAGAAAAGTCTGACAAGAATAAGAAAGATGGCGAGGCTTTCCTGACGGCCAACAAGACGAAGGAAGGCGTGGTTGCGCTACCCAGCGGCTTGCAATACAAGATCCTGAAGGCCGGTACCGGCCCGAAGCCGACTGCGGCCGATACGGTGGTCTGCAATTACAAGGGAACGCTCATCGACGGTAAGGAATTCGACAGCTCGTACAAGCGGGGCGAGCCCGCGAAGTTTCCTGTTGGCGGAGTGATCAAGGGTTGGACGGAAGCGTTGCAGTTGATGCCTGTCGGTTCGACGTGGCAGCTGTTTATCCCTTCGGATCTGGCGTACGGCGACCGGCAAGCTGGGCCGGATATCACGCCTGGATCGACTTTGGTGTTCGAAGTGGAGTTGATGTCCATTCAGCCGAAAGCTGACACCAAGACTGACGCGGCGCCAGATAAGCCGCAGGACCAGGGCGACCAGAAGAAAGATCAGGCGACGCCGCCGCCCTCGGAGAAGAAAGAGTAGGGCCGCCGTGAGCTCACCCTGTCGTAAGAATCGCGGCCAGGGTGGGCAACTAGAGACTCTGTCCCTTCCCAGCTAAACGACACGAAAATGTGGATGAGAACCCGCCCGATCCCGGGCGGGTTTTGTTCATGCCGCAAAAACTAGATTGCGCTCCTACTTTTTCTGCAGTGTTTCCACATACTGATTCAGGTTCGCGATGCGCTGCTGAACTTCGGCATCATGACCCTGGCTCAGGTGCCGGAACAGCGGGCCCCAGACCGGCATGTCCTTGCTGCCGTGCGCGGGCGTTTCCGCTTCGCCGCGCAACACGCTGGAGATGTGCAGTGACGGATACTTGCCGCCGTTCTTCGCAGAAAGATCGGTGAGGTCGGTAGGGACAACCTTCAACGCGGAAGCGGCCGGACCAGCTCCCCTACCGTCGACGCCGTGGCACACAGCGCAATAGCTCTTGTACATCTCCGCGCCCGACGCTGCGTTCGTCTGCTTTACCGGGATATGCTTGATCACTTTCTCTTGCGACGGCGCTGGCTGCTGCGCCATGGCGATCATCGCCAGCGCAACCGTCACTGCGCCCAAACCAAACCATTTGCTTGCTTGCATGATTCCTCCTAGAGACTGCCGTGCGACAAACTGCTCCCAACAGGCAAGTGTAGGAGGGAACCCCACGCCCGAATGTGAGGGACATCACATCGACAAGTGATTGCGTCACTTTATATTCGGGCCGAAGCGCAACAACTCACCCTTCAACAGCAGGCTGCGTGGATCGTGTTGAGGAAGGGAACCGTCCCATCGACCCCAACTCTTCGGTACCAGCCGGGTGCTGGTTACTTTGGCGGGCGTGCTCTGGGTCGGATCGTCTTGCACCGCGACCGAAGCCGAGGGAATCCCCGCAACATCGGCGGGTGTTTGCAGCTTCCATTCGTACAAGGAAGCTTCGAGCGATTCTGTGAGGGTCTCGGACGGGAGGAGGCAAAAGATCCATTGGTAACGGGCAAAGGGAAGGTGGGCGGTGATGGGAGCATCGGGCGTGGCGTGTTGAATCGTCGCGCCGTACTCGCTCGCGATGCGAAGTGTCGCGTCAGCTGATCCCCGGTCGAGAATCAGAATTTCGTCACAGGGGCGAAGACTCTCGAGGGAGCGTCCGAGTTGGTGCGCATCGTTGCGTGTCTCGAGAAAGGCAGTAATTGGTGGCATGTAAGAAGCGATATGAAAACATAGCGGGCCACAATCAGCAATCAAGGAAAAAGGGCACGGCTTAAGCCGTGCCCGTCGTCGAGGTCGATTCTATTGTTGCGGTCCCGAGTCGTTGCTGGACGGCGATTCCATCTTGTGACGATGAGAATCGGGGCCCTGCGCTGGAATGACGGTGAGCGGATTCTGCAAAGTGAAGTTCAGAACAGTCTCGGTAGGCAGCTTGATCTGCTGACCCTTGGTCGCAGCCTGCACGCCACCGCCGAGACCGCCGCCGGCAGCCGCTCCGATCCCGGCACCTTTGCCACCGCCTGCGATTCCACCAATGATGGCTCCGATCGCTGCTCCGGCGCCAACCTTCGCAGCCGTATTCTTGCCGCGCGAACTCCCCTGCCGGCGGTATTCGTCGGTCTGGATCGAGTACGACTTGCTGCCGACGGAAATACGATCGAGCTGCAGCGCTACTACTGACTGTCCCGCAAATTTGCCCGCACTCTTCACTTCTACGATGTGGCCTTCTACGTCGTAACCGGAAGGAATGGCAATTTCGCCCTCCACGGAAAGCGGCGAATTCAAGGTAGCGCGGAAAGTTTCGCCCGTCTGGTTCTTCTCCGAGTCGATGCCGTCGACCAGGCGTACTGACAGTGACGTCCCCGCAGGGATCGTAACCTTTTGGGGCGGGGGCGGCGGCGGAGGAGGCGCCGGAGCCGTCGGGGTTACGGACTGAGGTGAATCCTGGTGTGACATGGCCATACCGGCGCCACCTGCTCCTGCCCCGGCGGCAGCCATCTCGGTTGTGTCGCGGGATACGTTTCGGCGCTTGGGAGCAGGCTCGCGTTTCCGAGTCGGCGTGGGCTTGGGTGCTTCCGCGGGAGCCGGTTCCGGCTCAGGGGCTGGGGCGGCCGCAGCCTGTGGAGGCGGACCGACCTGCAGGTTGTTGACGACCTGCTTGACGCCCGGGATCGCGGCCGCGTAGCGAGCTGCGGCTTCACGTTGGACGTCGTTGTCGACTGAGCCCGACAGCGTCACCGTGCCGTTGGCCGCTTGCACGCTTAATTGCTTTCCCTGCAAGCCTGAGTCGGTGCTGAGCTTGTCCTGAAGCTGGCTCTGGATCTGGGAGTCATTCGGGACTTTGCTGCAGGCGATGGTGCCCGCAACCGAAATGAGCAGAAGAATGCAGAGACATGCCGTAATTCTCGCCTTCATAAGGCAACTCCTAGGCTAGATATGGTCCGGATAATACTAGTTTAGATGCTTTCAGGTTGTCTGGCTCATAGAAAATCGTGGGGAAGACGAGGGGGATAGTTTGCGGAAAAACGGTACCAAATACCAATCCACGCCTTCCCATCTGCCCTTGGTGGCGACGTGCGACGCTGCGATGTCGCTTGGCTTCGGGCGTACAAACGGCACATGCCGATGAGAAGAAACGTAACTCTATTCGGCTCTCAATGCTTGCATGGGATCAAGCCGCGACGCTCGCCATGCAGGAACGATGCAGGCAAACACAGCCGCCGCCAGCAACGTGGCGGCAACCACCGCAAATACTCCCGGATCGAGCGGCTTGATTTCGTAGAGCAGATCGCGCATCAGCCGGGTGGCTCCAAGGCTTGCTGCGAGTCCCACGACCAAGCCGATGGCTGCCGGCCACATTCCATCCAGCAGCATCTTCCGCATGACGTGTTCACGCTTGGCGCCCAACGCAATGCGAATGCCGATCTCGTTTGTCCGTTGCACCGCCACATACGACATCACGCCGAACAATCCAACGCCGGCAAGAATCAGCGACAGCGTGGCAAACGCGACCAGCAGCGTCGCATTGAAGCTTTGGTCTAGCGTCGATTTGCCAAGCAACTGGTTCATGGTGAGGATGTCGGAAACGGGCAGATCAGGATCCATCTCCGAAACGATACGCTGTACGGAAAGGGCAAACTGCTCTGGATTGTGGCTGGAGCGAATGACCAATGTACCGACGGCCTCGACGCCCGCATCCAGCGGGAGATATTGCACAGGCTCAGGCGCCTCGCCGATCGCGAAACGAGTATCGCCGACGATGCCCACAATGACGGCGTCTCTCCCGCGTACGCGAAGATGCTTGTCCAGAGGGTCTTCCCCGGGGAAATACCGTTTGGCGAATAATTCGCTGATGATCGCTTCGTTGGCAGTATCCAGTTTTTTCCCGCCGTCAAACGTTCGTCCGGCCAGAAGCGGAATACCGATCGCACCGAAGTACTTCGGGTCGGCCCATCGCCCCAGGGCTGTCATCCCCTTGCCTTGCGGCAAGGGGGGATGCTCCACAATGGTGAAGGTCCAATCTGTCGCCTGGCCCTGCCCGGGCACAACCGATGCAAAGCCCGCCGCCTCTACTCCCGGCAGCGCGCGCACTCGCTCGAGCAGTGTGTCATAAAAGGTGGCGCGCGACGCGGGCGCGGCATATCGCGCGTCCGGGATTCCGAGGTGCATCGTGATCACCTTCTGCGTGATGCAGCCCATATCGGCGGAACGCAGCCGTTCATAGCTCTTGAGCAGCAACCCCGCTCCAATGAGCAAAATCACCGTCAGCCCAACCTGAAGGGTAAGCAGCGCCTTGCGCAAAGTGACTCGCGAGCCCGATCCTGCGACCGAGCGCGACCCTTCGTGCAGCGCACTGAGAATGCGTTTGCTGGTACTGCTGAACGCCGCGATCAATCCGGAAAACATAGCGCACAACACGACAATGCCGACCGTAAACGCCGCTACCGCACCGTCGATGTGGATGGATTCCACGCGGTTCATGTCGTGCCGAGTTTGCGTCAACCATGCAAGCGCGGCGACGGCCAGCAAGAGTCCAAGAGCGCCGCCCGCTGCCGAAAGGATCAAGCACTCCATCATCCGCTCGCGCATCAGGCGCAGCCAGCTTCCGCCCAGCGCAGTACGGACGGCTAGTTCGTTGCGTCGGGCCTCCGCGCGCGCCACCAGCAGATTCGCCACATTGAG
>Ga0126372_10000384_pt1 | contig 15236 bp, 7 predicted proteins | sample PanSoiMetaPlot_6_FD_92762 | JGI IMG/M metagenome (GOLD analysis project Ga0126372, IMG submission 92762) | Tropical forest soil microbial communities from Panama - MetaG Plot_6 | ecosystem: Environmental > Terrestrial > Soil > Tropical forest > Bulk soil | place: Panama | collected 2016-02-17
CTCCGCCCAGAAGTTGATTGTGCAAATCTTCGAGAAAGCTCAGCACCGAGTGACGCTGCTGGCGTAAGGAATCGTCCACAACGCGGCCCGATGCACGGTCTACGTTCACGACTTGGGTCCCGCGAGCATTCGTGAGAAGGACACTCACCACGTCAGCGTTTCGATTGCGATTGTCGATGTAATGGAGGTGGGAATCAGGGTGCGCCCTTTGCGCAAGGGAAACGGCTTCACCAAACGAAATGCGGTTGTTTGCGGAAGGCGCGCTGCGATGGGTGTCGTCGAGCAGATCCTGCTGAAACACGAGGATGCTGCCGCTGAGGCTGATGGCAATCACGTACAGCCCGATTGCGACACCCGCCCAGAGGTGAATCTGAAATAGGGCCCGGCGAAACCACACGCGTTGTGGGCGATCGATGAATCCCATCAGTCAACTCGATGAATTTCTCGGAAGACGCTTACGGCGAGCCTTCCCGCTGGTAGACGATTTCCCCACCCACGATCGTGATATCTGTTCTTGTCTCCCTAATCTCTTCCGGATCGATGGCGAAAATATCCTTCGATAGAATGGCCACGTCCGCTAATTTGCCTGGCTGAATAGATCCTTTTAACTGATCCTGAAAAGATGCATACGCTGAACCCACGGTGTATGCGTGTACGGCATCACTCACAGAAATTTTTTGTTCGGGCACCCAACCAGCAGGGCTACTGCCGTCGATGGGGCTCCGCGTAACTGCCGCATAAATCCCCGACAGCGGGTCGATGGGAGCCACCCACCAGTCGGAACCGAATGCCAGCACGGCTCCCGCTTCCTTTAGTGAGCGTGCGGCCCACGCATCTTTTGCCCGTTTCGGCCCGATTCTGCCGCAGGCCCAGCGACCATCGTCAATGCAATGGTAGGGCTGCATTGATGCGATTACGCGCAACTTGCCGAAGCGAGGAATGTCGGAGCTTTGTACGTGTTGGGCGTGTTCGATGCGAAATCTGCGGTCGCGACCACCGTTCGATCTCTCGATCTTCTCGAAAGAGTCCAGGATGATCCTGTTCGCACGATCTCCAATGGCGTGGATCGCTAGTTGCAGGCCTGCCTTGTCCCCGCCCAGCATGTTCGCGAACATGTCGTCAGGATCACACAGTTCATCGCTGGGCCCACCCTGATTCGTGGGATCGTCGCTGTACGCATCCAGGAACCACGCTGTGCTTGACCCTAGCGAACCATCGGAAAAGCCCTTGAGTCCTCCGATCTGAAGAATTTCATTCCCGAAGTTTGCTTCGACGCCTAGATTCGCCAACTTCCTCCATTGCGGAAGCGGAGTATGGAGCGACACTCGGATTTTCAGGTCGCCTCGTTTCAAAATCGACTGATATGCGTGGAACAGGTCGCCCGAACTCTCGCGAGCGCGCGGACCGACGAACCCCATGTCCTGAACGCTGGTCACGCCAAATTTGAACGCATGCTTCTGTGCTTCAAGAATCGCTCCAGCCAACTGCTTCACGGTTGGCGGGGGGATGACTCGCTCGATCAGGCTCTTTGCTGCGTCAATGAAGATGCCGTTCGGGTTGCCTTGTGAGTCCCGTCCGATGACTCCACCGGGGACATCAGCCGTGTGACGATCCACGCCCGCCAACTTCATCGCGAGCGCGTTTGCGAGCATCGTGTGCGCGTCCACACGGTTCACGAAGACCGGGTGATCTGAAGTCACGCCGTCGATCAAGTCATGCGTGGGAAGCGACGGAGGAGTCCAGGCCTGCGGGTCCCATTCGCCGAGCAGAATCCATTCACCCTTGGGATGCGACTCGGCAAATTTAGCGATCCGATCCTTGAACTCTTGCGGGCTTTTCGTCGTCCTCAGTTGCACGCTCGCGAGCGACGCACCTCCATAGTAAAAGTGCACATGGGCGTCGTTGAATCCTGGGACGACCCGACGTCCCTCGAGATGAATGACTCGAGTCCTGGGACCTTTGAGATTTGCGACGTCTGCTGACGATCCGCACGCGACGATGTACTTGCCTGAAATGGCTATAGCTGCGACCTCAGGTTCCGTAGGGTCTTCGGTCCAGATTTTCGCGCGATCCAAAATGAGATCGACACCATGTCCATTCAAATTCATTCGCATGTTTTTCAATCGAATCCTGCGGAGAAAGGTCTGGACCAAACCGCGAGGCAAGGATCTGCTCCGCACTGAAAAGGCCGGCGATGTCCCGTTCAAAATATCATCCGCACCCTCCAAGTTGCTGCACATGTTTGCCCGGCTCGTGGATTAGGTAAAGAGCCAGAAAACGGTGATACGATGGGTCCAGCCCGGGAGAATATTATGCGCGCACTTGGAGGGATATGGCTCGATCGCAGTAGCCGGTTTTCCTTGCAGGATCAACTGGTCCGGCAGATCAAAGAGTACGTGCAGCAGGGGCGCCTGAAGCCCGGGGAGGCGATGCCCTCGACGCGCGAGCTGGCCGCCGAACTGAGACTTTCGCGAAATACCGTGGTCTACGCCTACGATCGTCTGGAAGGCGAAGGCTACCTTGAAGCACAATCGCGTTCGGGAGTATTCGTCAGTTCGTCGATCTTTCTCTCGCAGCATTCCAAGTGGCCGGTGGAGGTAACTGAAGCCGGAACCAGGCGCACAAGCACTCTTCCTCCGAAACGGACGCTAGGGCTCCCGGCTCCGTTCCGTCCGTGCCAGCCGGACGTTAATCTCTTTCCACTCTCCATCTGGAATCGCTTTCGAGGTCGGGTTCTGCGCCATCAGGGCCGCGGCCTCCTGCATTATCAGGCAAGCTGCATCTCCGGTGTTCCGGCGCTGCGCGAGAGTCTTGCCGGATATCTGCGCGATAGCCGTGGAGTGCGCTGCGATTGGCGGCAGGTGATCATTACTTCTGGTTCGCAGCAAGCGCTCTTCATCCTCGCACGACTGCTGATGAAACCGGGCGATCGAGCTTATGTCGAAGACCCAGGCTACGTAGAAGCTCGGCTCGCATGGCAAAGTGCTGGTGCCAGGGTTGACGTCGGGGCGATCGACGAGCAGGGCTTAAGTTTGCCGAAGCGAATTCCCAACAGGTTGTCGCTCGTCTATACGACTCCATCGAGGCAGTTCCCGACTGGAGTGTCGATGTCTCTTCCACGCAGGCTTGCATGGATCGATTTCGCTGCCCGTACTCGCACATGGATCATCGAAGACGACTATGATTCCGAATTGCGCTATCACGCTCCGCCTCTTCCCAGCTTGCAGAGTCTCGATCGGAACAATCGTGTCATCTACGTGGGGACATGCAGCAAGTTACTCTTTCCCTCGCTTCGGGTGGGATACGTGGTCGTACCCGAAGGCTTGTTGGAGGAATTTGAGAAGCTGAAGCACCTCATTGATGACCATCTCCCGTTGATCGATCAAGCTGCTTTAGCGGCCTTTCTAGAGAGCGGAGCGTTCTTTACCCACATTCGACGTTGTCGCAAGGCATATGCGGAGCGCCAGTCTCTTTTTCTAGAGCTTTTTCGAAACTCTGATTTTCCGCTCGATTTTCGTTATACCGACGGCGGGATGAACTTGACCGGATATCTACCGAAGGGAACACCTGATGCTGCTTGGTCTGCGAAATTGCAGGCCGCTGGATTCGACGTTCCGTCCCTTTCGCACTATTCGGTCAAACAAAATACACCTGGCCTGGTGTTCGGCTTCACCGCATTCAACCCAAGTGTCATTCGGACTGCGTTTGATGGGATGAAGAAGGTCCTTAGGCAGTGTGAGAAGACATCGCAGAGCGAGCGGTCGTCGGTATCCACGATTGTCCATGTTGCTGGCGAAAGCAAAATGACCGCTGCTGAAACAGGCTAAACGTCCGAACGGTCCTGGTTGTAAGTCCTTATCATTTCTGCCAAGGTCTGCTGAGATGGATCATCAGCCAGTTTTGCGGCGACCGCCATTGCATCTTTCTTCGGTTCGTCTTGGCCGAGCTTGAACTTCGCTTCCAAACGCTGGATCGGGATCTCGAATCCAAGAATATGGGGCAACCGGCGAGTGATGTCGTAGTGAGGAATATCGGTCATCCTCCAACCGTCAGGAAATTCCGATTCCATCCTGTGCGTGAGAATTCCAAGCCAGTGTTCGAGTTCGCAATCCTTTTGCAACTGAATGTTCCCGTAGCAATGGACAGCGGTGTAGTAGTAAGTGGACGGCATATCCCGGTTCGGATACCAGGAACCCGTCACATAACTTGATGGTCCCTCGAAAATGACGAGTGCCGGATAGGTATTGGCCTGCAAGACTCTCGCGTGGGCATTCGCCCGGGCGATGTGTCCCACGAGTACACCATGCTCGCCGCGGGAACGATCGAGCATGAATGGCATATTGGTGGCATAGGGACCGTCTTCGCCATTGTTTACGAGAAGCCCCCACGGGTATCGCTCAATCACGTGATAAATGTCTTCTTGTGTGTTTGGCTTCCAACAGGGACGTACAAACATTGCAGCCTTCCTCGCATTACTACCGGATGACCTCGTGCCATCCTTGGCAGTTGAAAGCGCTCCGATACTGACGCAGCACACTGGAACCGGTAAAGGTCCAGAACCGCACGCACACGTGGGTCCAGCCTACCGTCTGGTTCCGTTATGATCCGAGCTCCTCAGTTAAGTGATCAGCGTTCCTACCGAGATTGTCTGGACCCACGGAGGAGTATGTAACCTGGCTCTTTACGGCGGTCCGTTAGGCGTCGCACTCTGCGTGTCGGTACCGCGATTGGGAGGCGTATGTCACATCGTTTCATTGTGCGATTGCTCTTATGTTGTACAACCGCGGTTAGTTCAGCACAGTCGACAAAGACCATTTCTCCCCAAGATTTGGTTGACCTGCGCTATGTCGGGGATGCGCAGGTGTCTCCGGATGGCAAGATGGTTGCCTTCGTGGTCGGCCTGCAAAACGGCTGGAGCGATCCCCGCGAACCGCATATCTGGATGGTCGCAACCGACGGTAACTCACCAGCTCGTCCGTTCATCGTGAGCAAAGTGGGCGAGAGTTCACCACGATGGTCCCCTGACGGTCGGGTGTTGGCTTTTCTCTCTAGTCGCCCAGATCCCTTCAAACCGGAGGATCTCCTCAGCGACGATAAGCTCGCCCAGGTTGCTAAGGAACTCATTTCCGAGCCACAGAAAAAGGCGCCCAAGCTTGAACCGCCAACCAACCTGCCGGAAGCGAGCGCGGAACCCTCCCATCCGAATCAACTCTGGATGCTTCGCATGGAGGGCGGCGAATCAATTCCACTCACTCATTCGAGCGGGAGTGTGCAAAGGTTCGCCTGGTCTCCCGATGGCTCCAAAATAGCGTTTACCGTCCAGGATCCCCTCACAGATGAAGAAAAAGCCAAGCACAAGCGAAAAGACGACGCGAAGCATATTGATCACGATTTGAAACTCGCGCGTCTTTGGGTTCTCGACTTCCAGACCGGAAAGACCCGAGAGCTGTCACCCGGTGAGTTCAATGTCAACGATCTGGATTGGTCGCCGGATAGCAAGCAGCTAGTGATTCGCGTTTCAGGGTCGGCGCAACCACTGCAGTTTTGGTACAGGAATAAAGTAGCGATCGTCGACGTAAGCACCGGGAAAATCGAGCGCTGGCTCAGCGAGCGAGCCGGCCCAATTGATGTACGCTGGTCACCCGATGGCAAGACACTCGCTTCCGCGAAATTGTCTGCATCGGGCATCTCCAACCTTCCAGTATTGACTTCAAACCAAGGCAGCGAACGATTGGTTGGTGAGAAATATCGCGGAACCATCTGGTCCATGCGCTGGCGCAACGCCCAGGAACTCATCGCGGAAGGTATCGAGGGCACGTCGGCAAGGCTGCTCGCCGTTAACTCCGAGACCGGCAGTATCCGTCCTTTGACCAGCCTCATGGCGGAAGGGCCCGATTTCAGCGTAAGTGCCGACGGCCGCACGCTTGCCTACATTGCGCAGGAGTTCTCCTCGCCTTCCAACGTCTGGGTGCTCGATCAAACCGGTAGCCCGCGGAAGCTCACGAACCTTCATCCTCAGGTGTCCTCCTGGAAGCTTGGTGCTGCGCGCGAGGTCAGCTGGAAAAACAAGAAAGACGGCGCGACGATTTACGGTGTTCTCGTACTTCCGGCGGATTACGTCGAAGGCAAGCGCTACGCGATGGTTGTCGACATTCACGGTGGTCCGGAATGGGCTTGGTGGTCGGGTTGGGCCGGGTCCTGGCACGAGTGGGGGCAGTTCCTGGCATCCCATGGATACGCCGTGCTCATGCCAAATCCACGAGGTTCCGACGGCCAAGGCTCCTCTTTCGCCGAGGCCGTCCACAAGGACTGGGGCGGGATGGATTTCGAAGACGTCATGAGTGGTGTTGATGATTTGGTCGCGAAAGGAATTGCCGATCCTGACCGCCTGGGAATCGGCGGTTGGAGCTATGGTGGATTTATGAGTTCGTGGGCGGTGGGCCACACGACGCGCTTCAAGGCTGCCGTGATTGGCGCCGCCGTGACCGATCTGATCAGCTTTTATGGCAGCACTGATATCACCCCGGATTTTCCCAGCGTCTATTTTGATGGCCCTCCCTACGAGCACCGTGAATTGTATGAGGCGCATTCCCCTCTGAGTTTCGTGCGGAACGCGAAGACGCCAAGCTTGATCTTGCATGGCGAGGCCGATCCTCGGGTCCCCACCACGCAGGGATGGGAGTTCTACAATGCCCTGAAGGAACTTGGAGTTGAGACAGAGATGGTGACATACCCGAGGGAGCCACACGGAATCAACGAACCCGAGCATGAAAAGGATTTGTTGGCCCGTGTCCTGGCGTGGTATGACAAGCACCTGAAGTTCTAGTGGGTTCAGCGCATTTCTAAACGGGAGATCCCTATGCGCCTCGCGAAATGGGTTGCCACATTCGTTGCTTCTCTCTGTTTGTTTCTCGCGCCGGTTGGTGCTCAACAGACCTTAGCGGTGGGAAGCGTGTCTGCCGCTCCGGGGACGAAGGCCACAGGGTTTTTAGAAGTCCCTGCTGGAAGTGACGCTGCAACGAGGCTGCCAGTTGTGGTGATTCGGGGCGAAAAGTCTGGTCCGGTGTTGACCCTTGCTTCGGGTTCGCACGGCACCGAGTACGCCTCCATACTCGCAGTCGAGCAACTCATTGAGAAACTCGATCCGAAACAGATCTCGGGGACTGTCATACTTCTTCCGCTAATCAATACCGCGTCTTTCGAACAGAAGGTCCCACACATCAATCCAGTCGACGGCAAAAGCATGAACCGCTTCTATCCCGGCAAGCTGGATGGCACGCAGACAGAGCGTGCTTCTGCGGTGATCACGCACGAAGTCGTGGATAGAACCGATTACCTCATCGACTTCCACGGCGGCGATCTCGACGAAAGCCTCCGCCCCTACGCGTATTGGTCGCCTATTGGCAATGCGAAGCAGGACGCGATGTCCCGTGGAATGGTCGAGGCGTTCGGACTCGACACGATTATCCTCGTGAAAGAACGTCCGAAAGACCCCAATGCTGCTCGTTACCTCGACAACAATGCATCACTCCGTGGCAAGCCCTCGATTGCGGTCGAAGCGGGATACGCGGGGACTTCCGATCCGGCTGACATCGCCCTCCTGGTTGACGGCACCCTGAACGTCATGCGCTACCTGAAAATGCTTCCAGGGAATGCGACGTCGATCGAACATCCTGCTTGGGTCGAAAAGATTGACGAGGTGTCCAGCAGCGAGACCGGTATCTTTTACCCGCTGGTGGAGCGTGGGAATTACGTCGCCGCCGGAGCCAAACTCGGTTATGTCACCGATTACTTCGGAAAAGTCATTCTTGAGCCGCACGCAGCGGCAGCAGGCGTTGTGCTTTACATCTGCGCTCTCCCCTCCATGAAAAAAGGCTACACCGTTGCCTTCATAGGGCAGATCGCTGCGCAAGCGCCCTGAACCCTTTTACAAAACTGCTGGATCTCCGCACGGCGGAATCGCTGTCCCTTATCTGGACCCATCACGATTTACATTTCTGGCTCTTTACGAATACCAATGCGCGGTTACGATCTCGCATTATTTGAGTTCGACTCGACTGCTTCGACGGCGCACTGGATTTTCCGGAGATTTTTACACGTGCCAAGAGGCAGGACGTCGGTTGAGCTCGAGGCGCGAAGCGAGAACTTCGTGTTGAGGGGATTCGAGGCTCGATCGCAAGGGGGAATCCCAGTCCGGTGGCGCGGCGCTCATTGCGCATAGGAGGAGACGTGAAACGACTACTGGTTGGGTTGGCGTTGCTTTGCTTGTGGGCATCTCCGGCGCTCTTCGCCCAGAGCGAGACTGGGAGCGTGACCGGCCTGGTACGGGATCCGCAGGGAGCAGCCGTCGTTGGCGCGGAAGTCACGGCCACCGATATTGAAACCGGGGTGGCTGCCCAGGTGAGGACAACCGAGACCGGCACATTTTTTTTCCCAAGTCTCCACCCCAGCCGCTACAAGATTTCGGTCAAAGCTGCGGGCTTCAAAGAGGCCACCCTCGAGGTCGAAGTCCATGTCCAGGACCGGCTATCGAAGGACATCACCCTCGCAATGGGATCCAGTTCAGAGGTCGTCGACGTCAGCGCGAACTCGAGCGAAGTCAGTACCTCCGTGGCCACAGCGACCGAAGTCGAGCGCAACTTCATTGAAAACATGCCACTCAACGGGCGAAGCTTTCAGGCCCTGATTGCGCTCACCCCCGGGAATGTTACGGCCAAGGCGTACTACAGCGGGATCGGTCAGTTCAGCATCAACGGGATGCGCACCGACACAAATTACTTCAGCATCGACGGCGTGAGCGCAAACGTGGGCATCACTCAGGGGAGCAACATCTATCTGGCCGCCGCCGGGGCGGGCGCTGCCCAGGCCTCCAGCAATAACGGCGGCTACAACAACCTGGTCTCTGTTGACGCGCTGCAGGAGTACAAGATCCAGTCGTCGACCTACGATGCCGAGTACGGGCGCAGTCCCGGCGCACAGCTGTCGATTGTGACCCGCTCCGGCACCAATCAGTGGCACGGGACCTTGTTCGAGTACCTGCGAAACGAGATCTTCGACTCGCGAGACGTTTTCGCGAGGATGAAGGGACTTCCCAGGCCTGCCGAAAAGCAGAACGATTTTGGCGGTGTGTTCAGCGGCCCGCTTCTGCGCAACAAACTCTTTTTCTTTTTTTCGTATGAGGCCCTGAGACTCCGCGTTCCGTTTACCCGAAGCGATTGGGTTCCGTCGCTGGCTCAACGCACTGCTGCAATTCCGGCCGTGCAACCGCTTTTCAATGCATACCCGCTTCCTACCAGGGTTGATCCTCTCGGCAATGCGTTCGCGGACGTGACTTTCTCGAACCCGTCTACGCTGAACGCCACCAGTTTGAGGCTCGATTACTCCGCAACTCCAAAACTAAATTTGTTCATCCGCGGAGACTACGGGCCTTCCAACGGTTCACAGAACGGCGCGTTCGACTTCTACACGAGATCGACCCTGAGCAGCACGATTTCGAACGTGGACACCATCACTGCGGGAGCAACTTATGTATTCTCCACACAGTTAGTGAATGACCTGAGGGTCAATCTCAGCCATGCAAAAGGCGCCACTGTGGTTGCGCCGACCAGCTTCGGCGGAGCGACCATACCGTCTGAATCGTACTTGTTCTCGTCAAATCCGAGCGTTACGACCAAGAACTCGGTGTTTGGTCTTTACATGTTCAGCGGAACCGGGTATTACGTGGGCAACGACGCCACTAACCACCAGAAGCAGTTCAACATCATCGATTCGTTGAGCTGGTTGCGCGGCCAACACAATTTTAAGTTTGGGATTGACTACCGGAGGCTGACGCCCACCAACGGTTACCGTCCGTGGGATATTTTCTATGTCGCAACGACCTTTGACCAGCTCGCCCAGGGCATCATTTACGACGCCGGAATTACGACCAACGATGCCTCGATCCTGCGCCCCGTCTTCACTAATACCTCCCTGTACGCACAAGATACTTGGCGGGCCACACCTCGCCTGACGCTCACTTATGGTGTGCGATGGGATTACGATCCCCCGCCAACGGAAAGCACTGGCCATCCATTCTTCACTGCTATCAACATCAACGACCCTGCGAATGTAGCCTTGGCCCCCAAGGGGACACCGCTATGGCAGGCCAATAAAGCTAACTTTGCGCCGCGGTTTGGCGCCGCGTACATCGTAAACAACACGCTCGGAAAAGAGCTGGTTATTCGCGGAGGCTGGGGCATCTACTTCGGGCTTGGCAACCAACAGGGTGCGCAAGGCACGCAAGGAGCTCCTTATGCTCGCGGAAAGACGCTTTACGGCGCCGACTGCGCGTGTCCTCCGAATGACACCTACACGTTCCCAATCAGCGTGACGGACGCAGCTCCCATTCCATACACCACCGATCCGCCCTACAACCTCGTGTTCGCCTTCGACCCTCACCTAAAAGATCCACGGGTCTATCAGTGGAACGTGAGCGCCCAGCAGTCGCTGGGAAGTTCACGCGCTTTCCAACTCGCGTACGTTGGAAATAAAGGTGACGATCTGTTGCGTCGTGACATGTTGACGCCGGCGATGGGTGGCAACCCGAACTTTACCTATCTCGATGTGGTAAGAAATGAAGGGTATTCAAACTACAACGCGTTGCAGGTGCAGTTCAAGCAGCGCGCATGGCAAGGCTTGCAAATTGTGGCTTCGTACACCTGGGCCCATGCGATTGATAACGGGTCGAGCGTGAACTTGCCCAATCCCTACACGAATATCTACAAGCCGTCATGGGATCGTGGAGACTCGGACTTCGATGTTCGTCACCAATTCTCTGCTGCTCTCACTTATGAGGTGCCGAAGGTTCACGGCAACAGTCTTGTTGGCGCGTTGACCAGCGGCTGGGCTCTCGACAGTCTGTTCCGCGCTAACACTTCGTCCCCAGTAAACATTTCAACCGGAGATTTTGCTTTCGGCCTGATCTGGAACAGCGACGCCACCAACCAGCGTCCCGACATCGTTCCCGGGCAGCCCTTGTATCTGCATGGGTCTCAGTATCCAGGCGGAAAACGTCTCAACCCCGATGCCTTTACGCTGCCCTCAGACTCTTTCACGCAAGGAACTCTGGGGCGCAATACCTTGCGTGGGTTTGGTGCCTGGCAACAGGACTTCGCGATTCGTCGGACCTTCAGGCTTACAGAGAGGTTTTCGCTCCTGTTCCGTGTTGAGGCCTTCAACATCTTTAACCACGCGAACTACGGGGATCCCGGATCGCAATCAGATGGCACGAACCACTTGTGCGGTAGTGTGTTTAACGGCGTGTGCACGCCCAACCCGAACTTCGGACTGTCTACCCAGGTCTTATCTAACAGCCTCGGGACTGGCGGAGCTGATGGCGGACTCAGCAGTCTGTACCAGATGGGAGCTCCGCGTTCATTGCAGTTTGCGTTGAAGCTTCGGTTCTAAGGCAACAACCTCCCCCACTGCTTCCGGAGAGCGCGCGCTTTTTGGGCCACGCTCTCCACTTCTTCTTGATTGTCCAATCATGCCGTCGACCGCGAATCGCGGAAGGAACCCAATGCTCCCGCTGCTCTCCTTGCGATCAGCCTGTACTGCTCTCTTGTTCCTTTCACTCGTTACCCTTGCTGAGACACAAACCGCCGGCGCCCCTGCCCCTCCAACCAGTCTCGCAGAAGAAAGAACCGAGACCATCCACGGCGTATCTGTGTCCGACCCATATCAATGGCTCGAAGACTCTTCCAGTCCCCGCGTGCGTTCGTGGATCGCTGCCCAGCAGAAGTACACCTCATCGCTTCTCGACCAGCGACCCGACGTAGCAGGACTTCACAAGGAAGTGCTCGAACTCACTGACATCGAAGAAGCACAGCGCGTCCTCTTTCGCGGCGGAAGATACTTCATTCTGAAAAAAATGCCAGGCAATGGAATTGCCAGCCTCTTCCTCCGACACGAGGAGAGTGGGAAGGAAGAACTGTTGATCGACCCAAAGGCATGGAGTGCCGACCAATCCGACACGATGGACCTTCTCAACGCGTCCAAGGACGGCGCAATCGTCGTCTACTCTCGCCGCCACGGCGGACGCGACCAGGTGAGCGTCCATTTCTACGATGTCAACGCACGTCGAGACTTGCCAGATGAGCTTCCTGAGGCCCGCTACATCTACTGGGCCGTACCGATGATCGAAGACGGTGCGCGAGTGTTTTACGTGAAGGTAGAGGATGCCGGCCCGCGCCTTTATCAGCATAAGTTGGGGACAAAAGCTGAGAGCGATCAGCTCATTTTTGGCTCAGAGCTGGGCCCAGAAATGATTCTGTTGCCCAAGGCTTCTGAAGACGGGTCCTCGCTCCTCATTCATGTGCTTCGGGGCGCCTCCGGATCGATCGATGTTTATCTCAAAGACTTACGGAAAGACTCTCCCGTCAAACCTGTGGTACGCGGCATCGCTGCGACATTCCTCGCCGAAGAAGCGGGCGGGCATCTGTACATTCAGACCAACTGGGAAGCATCACGCGGCCGCATTATGGTGGCCGAACTTGACCACCCGGAACACGATCGATGGAGAACCTTGATCCCGGAGGAGGCGGGAACCATCGAGAATTTTCATCCGGTCGGCGGCAAACTGCTCGTGAACTACATGAAGGACGTTCACTCGGAGCTTGCGCTTTTTGATGTGAACGGAAAGCGCGTAAGCGAGGTCGCGTTGCCGGGCCTCGGTTCAGTGACGGTCATTGACGGGGAATGGAGTTCCCCTATTGTGTGCTTCTCTTATTCTTCCTTCCAAACCCCGACTACCTTCTTCTCGTACTCACTCGAGACTGGAAGGCGATCCGACCTGTCGTCTCCGAAAATCCCGTCTCGCCTGGCTGATGTCGAAGTAGAACAAGTGTGGTATCCCTCCAAAGATGGAACGAAGATCCCCATGTTCCTGGCGCACAAAAAGAATCTGGCCAAAAATGGCAACGCAGCAGTGCTGCTGTACGGCTACGGCGGATTCAACTGGGCGCAATTGCCTACCTTCACCCCGGAATTGGCTGTTTGGCTGGAGCGCGGGGGCGTCTACGCAGTGGCCAATATTCGCGGTGGAAATGAATTTGGCGAAGCATGGCACAAGGCAGGGATGCTTGAGAAAAAGCAGAACAGCTTCGATGATTTCATCGCAGCCGCGCAATGGCTTTTTGACAATCACTACACCAAACCCAGCCGCATCTCGATTCAGGGACTCAGCAACGGCGGATTGCTGGTCACAGCGGCCATCACGCAAAAGCCAAACATGTTCGCAGCTGCAATCGGACGCTACCCACTGATCGACATGGTCAGGTACGAGCGGTTCTCAATCGCGCGTTGGTGGATCCCGGAATATGGTTCGGCCAGCGATCCCGCCCAGTTCAATGTCCTCTACTCGTATTCCCCTTACCACCACGTGCACAAAGGAACGAAGTATCCAGCGGTATTGTTGATCACGGGAGACGGCGACACGCGCGTCGATCCTGCCCACGCAAGAAAGATGACCGCGATGGTGCAAAATGCAACCACCTCAAGCCGTCCCGTATTACTTCTTTACGACACGAAGTCTGGCCACTCGGGCACCCTTTCCACCGAGGCGGAGGTGGAACAGACAACGTCAGAACTGTCCTTTCTGGAGTGGCAATTGGGTGCCCCAGAACCGTGAAAGGATGTGGCAGCATTGCTAGGCGTTGCCATCGTTCAACAATGGTCAGAATTTCGCCTCAACCCTCGATGTACTACCAAGAGGCTGTCCCCCACCGACGCTGATTCGCCAGCTCCTTTCGGGATGGCCGACAGCCACTCCGTTCAACTCAGCTGCATCAAGGGAAAAGTCGACACGTTGAGCATGGTGCGCCTCGAGGTGAATTCGCTGAAATTCACACAACTTGCGGATGGGATCATCCTTCTTCGGTAGTTCCTTGCTCACATAAAGTTGGACAACCTCATCGCCCGCGCGCTCGGACACATTTTCAACATGCGCTGAGATATGAAGTCGATTCTTCTCGGAGTCAGCCACAATCTGCAAATCCGAATACCTGAATGATCCGTAGCTAAGTCCATAGCCGAACGGGTACAACGCCTGGCCGCGAAAGTAGCGATACGTCCGCCCCTGCATCGTGTAATCCTCGAAAGCAGGCAAGTCTTGAACCGACCGATAGAAAGTCACCGGAAGCCGGCCTGCCGGGTTGTAATCTCCGCTAAGCGTTTCTGCGATCGCCGTTCCCGCTTCTTCGCCGCCGTACCAGGCCTCTAGCATCGCGGAAATTCGACTTTCTACGGGCCCAAGGGTCACCGCGCTTCCGCTCATCAGAACCACAATGACCGGCTTTCCGGTGCGGCTGATTGCTTGCAACAACCTCTGCTGTTGAGCGGGAAGACCAAGCGTTGTGCGATCTCCACCCGAAAAGCCTGGGATCTTCAGCGGCAATTCCTCGCCTTCGAGTTCCGAATTCAGGCCCACAAATGCCACTGTAAGCTCGGAGTTCTGCGCAACGCTGACCGCCTCTGTGAGTAGCGGCTCCGCAGGCGGAATCCAAACCAGCTGAACGCCCACACCGCCGGAGCGCTGACTGTATTCGATCCGCAGCCGATAAATTCTTCCCCGGCGAAACTCCACGGCCACACTCTTAGCATCTTTGGTTGCTGAGTTTTTGGTATCCGCATCGAGTATCAATTCGTCATTCAAGAAGATGCGAGCCCGATCATCGGCCTTGCATTCCTCACAGCGCACACGCACCAAGCCGAGCTTGTATTTTCCGGAGTAGGGCGCGCGAAGAGCTCCAACCCATCGAACCGAGTAGCCGCTTCGAGGAATGCGAGATTCAATCTCCGCATCCTCCATCTGGCGTTGTAGGTAGACACGATGCTCCACCCTTGACAATGCAGGTCGCCCTGAGAAGTCAGGATTCGCGAAATACTCAGTCAGGAGGCCATGTTTGTTCCGGTTGGAAGAGTTCGGAGGAGTCAGCACCTCCGGCGATATCAAAGCATTCGAGACAGGGGTAAAAGTACTCCCAAGGGCGTATCGAATGTCGGCGCTCTCGCCAAACTTCTTCTGAATCGCCTCAAGCGGTGTAACTAAGGAGGAAGGGGTACCGTGATAGTTGGCAAGAAGCGTATCTGGGTCGTCCGATGCTGGGCCAATTACTGCAATACTGCGCACAACCGAGCGGAGCGGAAGGATGGAGCCGCGATTTTTCAGCAACACGATCGATTCCCGTGCCGCCTTGAGC
>Ga0126372_10000386_pt1 | contig 15219 bp, 19 predicted proteins | sample PanSoiMetaPlot_6_FD_92762 | JGI IMG/M metagenome (GOLD analysis project Ga0126372, IMG submission 92762) | Tropical forest soil microbial communities from Panama - MetaG Plot_6 | ecosystem: Environmental > Terrestrial > Soil > Tropical forest > Bulk soil | place: Panama | collected 2016-02-17
TCCCTCCGTGCTAGGCTGAGGGTGCGGCACCTATGGGAGGAAGGCCATGGAATGGTTTAGCCGGAAAACAACAGTAGCGGGCATTGAGATTTCCAACTGGATACTCGTTGTAGCGGCTGTCGTCGTGATCTGGATTATCTACAGATTCATCGCATAGACCCCCTTGTACTTGTCGAATATATAATTCCCCAGCCCATGCCAGCCCTGAGACGCCGCGAGTTCATCACGCTGCTCAGCGGTGCGGCGGTTTGGCCGCTCGCGGCACACGCGCAGGAGGCGGGGCGAACCTATCGCATCGCCATCTTGACCGGCTCGCCGCGTGAGGCGCCGCAGTCCGTCGCGTGCTTCGACGAGCTGCGGCGGTTCGGCTTCATCGAGGGGCAAAACCTTGCCGTCGATCCACGCGGTTTTGGACTTCGTGAGCAACAGTTCCGCGAAACGGCGGCAGCGATCGTCAAGTCCGCGCCCGATGCAATCGTCACGGCCGGCGGCCCTTCCACGCGCGCCGCACAGGAGGCGACGAAGACGATTCCGATCCTCGGCACCGCCGACGACATGGTCGCGGAGGGGTTGGTGGCGTCGCTAGCGCGGCCTGGCGGCAATACGACGGGTGTCAGCCTGCTTGCGCCTGAACTGGATGGCAAGCGTCAGGATATTTTGATGGAGGCGGTACCCGGCGCACACCGCATGGCGGCGCTCGCCGATCCCGCCATCTCTACGCCGCAGCACCTTCAGGCACTGCAGGAGGCGGTGCGTGCGCGCGGGGTCGAGCTGACGATTTTCTCCGCCCGCACGCCCGAGGAGATCGTGCCGGCAATGAACGGGGCAAAGGCCGCGGGCGCTGCGGCACTCAACGTGCTGGCGACACCACTGTTCTTTTTCAACCAGCGCGTCGTAATCGAACACGCCGCGGCCTTGCGAATGCCCGCCATTTACCAGTGGCCGGAAATGGCGGAAGCGGGCGGCCTCGCGGGTTACGGTCCGCGGATCACCGAATGGTATCGTCAGTTGGCCCGCGTGCTCGTTAAAGTCTTGCGCGGCGAGAAACCGGCCGATTTGCCGATCGAGCAACCGACCAACTTCGAGCTGGTCATCAATCTGCAGGCAGCGAGGGCAATCGGTCGTGAGGTTCCCGCCGGCCTGGTCCTGCGTGCCGACAAGGTGATCGAGTGACGCGGCGCGATTTCATCACGCTCATCGGCGGTGCGGCGTCGTGGCCGCTCGCGGCGCGCGCGCAGCAGCCGGCGAAGCCCGTGATCGGATTCCTTGAGGCCACGACTGCTGCCGACACAGTTTACCGAGTATCGGCGTTCCGCGACGGCCTGAAGGAAGCCGGGTTCATCGACGGCCACAACGTCGCGATCGAATTCCGCTGGGCAGAGAACAAGCACGATCGGCTGCCGGCACTCGCGGCGGACCTAGCGCAGCGGCACGTGGCCGTGATCGTCGGTCCAAATGTCTCCATGCTCGCGGCCCGCGCTGTCACCTCGACCATACCGATCGTGTTCGTCAGCGGCGGCGATCCGATCGCAAGCGGTCTCGTTACCAACCTCAGCCGGCCTGGCGGCAATATCACCGGCGTGAGCTTTGCGTCAGTTCCTCTGCAGCCAAAGCGCCTAGGGCTGCTGCATGAGTTGGTGCCGCCGCCAGCCACCATTGCTTGGCTGCGCGATCCCAGAGATCCGAGTTTCGAAGGGCAAGAAAAAGAGGTGCCGCCCGCCGCACGCGAACTCGGGCGTCAACTCCTGGCCTTGAATGCGCAATCCGTAGGCGAAATCGATGCTGCATTTGCGACTATCGTTCAATCGCGCGCCGGCGCACTGCTTGTCGGTCCCAACAACCGACGCCGGCAGGTGGCGGCGCTCGCCGCGCGTCATGGCGTGCCTGCGATCGGCGGCATTCGCGAGTTTGTCCTGGCCGGCGGTTTGATGAGCTACGGCGCGAGCGATTCTGATGCCTATCGCCGAGCCGGCTCGCACTACGTGGGCCCCATTCTCAAGGGCGCGAAGCCGGGCGACTTGCCGGTCGAGATGCCGACCAAGTATGAGTTGGTGATCAACGTTGTGGCCGCCAAAGCACTCGGCCTCGAAATTCCGCCCAAGTTGCTCGCGCTCGCTGACGAGGTGATCGAATGAGCAGCCGCCGCAAGTTCTTCACGCTTCTCGGCGGCGCGGCGGCGACGTGGCCGCTCACGGCGGGTGCGCAGCAGCCTTCGATGCCGGTGATCGGCTTTCTCGGCGCGGTGTCGCCTACCGAGACTGCGCGCGGATTTCTGCAAGGACTGAAGGAGGCAGGCTATACCGAAGGCGAGAACGTCGCGATCGAATACCGCTGGGCCGAGAACCAGCTCGACCGACTGCCAAGTCTGGCGGCCGATCTGGTTCGCAAGCGTGTTGCCGTCATCGTCGCGACCGGCGGCACCGCTCCGGCTCTCGCAACCAAGGCGGCGACCACAACCATTCCGATCGTGTTTACGATCCCGGACGACCCGGTCCAGCTCGGACTCGTTGCCAGCCTCTCCCGGCCGGGCGGTAACCTCACCGGAATCTATTTCGTCGTGGGCGAATTGGTGCCCAAGCGGCTGGAACTTCTGCGCGAGCTGGTGCCCGCAATGACCCGTGTCGCCGTTCTCGTCAATCCGGCCAATCCTGCGCGCGCGGAGTTTCAGGTGAAAGAAGCGGAATCCGCGGGGCGCCAAATGGGGCTGCGAATCCAAATCTTCAACGCCGGCACCGGCCGTGAGATCAACGCGGCCTTTGCAACGCTTGCGCGCGAGCGACCTGACGCGCTGTTGGTCAGCCCGGACCCATTATACGTGGTCCGGCGTGCACAGCTTGTCACTCTGGCGGCACGCCATGCAATTCCGACCTCGTTTTCGAATCGCGAGCCTGTCGAAGCGGGTGGACTGATGAGTTATGGAACCAACATCGCAGATGCCTATCGTCAAGCTGGCGTCTACGCCGGCCGCATCCTCAAGGGTGCGAAGCCTGCAGAATTGCCTGTTGTGCAATCGAGCAAGTTCGAGCTCGTCATCAACGCGCAAACGGCATTCATGCTCGGTCTCGACGTGCCTACCCACCTCCAACAGATCGCCGACGAGGTGATCGAATGAGGCGTCGCGCGATCATCACGCTCCTCGGCGGCGCTGCCGCCGCGTGGCCGCTCTCGGCGCGCGCGCAGCAATCAGCAATACCGGTGATTGGCACCCTCAACGTGCCGACAATCGGTTTATGAGTGTTGAGCCTAAACGGCCGGCCGACACGGCCGCGCCCTTCGATCCCGCCAGCGCCGGCTGGCAACGCCATGCGGTCGACGGCTTCCTTGACTTGGTCGGTCCAATTTGGGAGCGGCCTTCGGGCGACAGCTACCGCTACGCCTTCCTGGCCGAGCCCAAGCATCGCAGCCGCCGCGGCCACGTGCAGGGCGGCATGCTGACGACGTTTGCCGACCGCGCCATGGGGCGAACCTGTTGGTATGCCAACGAGCGCCAGCCGCAGACGACCGTCCAGCTCGACATCCATTTTGTCGACGCGGTTCGGGTCGGTGATTTCGTCGAGGCAAGGTGCACGGTGGTGCGAAGGACGCGCACGCTGGTGTTCATGAGCGCAGAGCTTGTAGTCGGCGAGCGCATAGTGGCGACGGCCAATGGGATTTGGAAGACGCTTGGGAAGGGATGAGACTACGGTCTCGCGGTCAATGCGGCCCTGACCTGCTATACTTGATCCCTAATCCTTGCCCTTGGGGGAAAGCCCATGAGGCGGCGGGAATTGATCATGCTAGTCGGCAGCGCGGGGGGGGGGCGGCGTTCGTGCAGAGGCTGCGCTTGGCGTGAAGTGGCGCGACGTCATCACGCTGCTTGGCGGCGCGACGGCCGCGTGGCCGCTCGCGGCGCATGGCGATGCCGGTCATCGGCTTCCTCACCAGTGGATCACGCGGTTCACACGGACCTATGGCCGCAGCGTTCCGCCGTGGTCTCGCTGAAAACGGCTTCATCGAGGGCCAGAATGGATTAAGACACGTAGCGTTTCAGGACGATTACCGACTCACGTTTGCATCCCTTCTCCATCAGGGCACGTGTGCAAACCAACTGGTCGCCGAGATCGACTGTCCCACCAAGTCTTAATCCCTTCTCCATCAGGGCACGTGGGCAAACCCGCCTATAAAGCCAAGATGGCGGAACTGGAAAAGTCTTAATCCCTTCTCCATCAGGGCACGTGTGCAAACACCGCGCAAGCTCTCGGCGAGGAGAAGTGGCCGCGCGCTTCATTTCATACTGCCACGTTCGAAATCGTCCTTCCAACCATCGCTTATTAGGCAAAAGTTAGGTATGCAACCGGCTCTCGAGCGCGCTCGTAGCATAATTTGCTGAAATCATTGGCGCGCCCTACGGGACTCGAACCCGTGTTTCCGCCGTGAAAGGGCGATGTCCTAGACCGCTAGACGAAGGGCGCTTCAGGCGCGGCGAGATATAGAGACGTTTGTACGTTGCGGCAAGGAAACGCCGCTCGCCGCCTTCCTCACCATTTGCCGCTATTGGGCATGGACTTCCACGGCTCCTTTGGCGGCAGCGGGGTGCCTCTCTGTAATAACTCGATCGACTGTTTATCGGGGGAGCGCACGAACGCCATCACGCCATCGCGCGGCGGGCGGTTGATCGTAACACCCGCCTTCATCAGTTTTTCGCACAAGCAATAGATATCGTCGACCTCGTAGGCGAGGTGACCGAAATAGCGCGCTTCGCCGTAGTCTTCGCTGTCCCAATTGTAGGTGAGTTCCACCAATGGGGCATCGCGGCCGGCGCGCTTGCTCTCCTCCACGCGGCCTTCGTCTTCCGGGGCAGCCAGAAACACGAGCGTGTAGCGATTTTTCTCGTCGACGCGGCGGCGCACCTCCTTGAGCCCGAGCTTGTTACAATAGAAATCGAGCGCTTGATCGAGGTTGCGCACGCGCAACATGGTGTGCAGATATCTCATGGGGCCGTGACCTCGTTGGATCGCCTACCGGTAAAGCATACATGATCGCGCCGGATCTAGAGACCGCAATCGACGATCTACAGGAGTTCATCGAGGGCTCGCGGGTTGTTGCCCCCTTTACCGGAGCCGGAATTTCCACTGAGTGCGGCATCCCGGATTTCCGCTCGCCCGGCGGACTCTGGACAAAAAACAGGCCGATCCCGCTCGAAGAGTTCCTCGCGAGTCAGGACCTGCGCGACGAGGCTTGGCGCAGGCGCTTTGCCATGGAGGCGCAGTTTTCCGCAGCCCGGCCCGGTCGCGGGCACCTCGCGCTTGCCAGCTTGTACCGCACCGGCAAGGCACCGGCCGTGATCACGCAAAACATCGACAATCTGCATCAAAGCTCCGGAATATCAGCGGAACACGTGATCGAACTGCACGGGAATACGAGCTATGCCATGTGCCTTGGTTGCGGCAAACGCTACGAGCTCGAATGGGTGCGCCAGCAGTTCACCGCTGCCCGCGAACGCGCTCCCGATTGCGCCGACTGCGGCGGGCACATTAAGACGGCGACGATTTCATTCGGTCAGCCGATGCCAGAGCGCGAAATGCGCCGCGCCGAGCAACTGACGCTTGACTGTGATCTTTTTCTCGCGGTCGGGTCGTCGCTGGTCGTGTGGCCGGCCGCCGGATTCCCTCTGCTCGCCAAACGAAATGGCGCACGTTTGGTGATTATCAATCGCGAAGCGACCGAATTCGACGAAATTGCCGACTTGGTCATACGCCAAGACATCGGAACGGTGCTATCTCCTTTCATCGTCCACTGATTCGGCGAGCGAGTCGAGATTTGCACAGCCATTCCACCTCTTTTGGCGTGCAAATGCATTTTGGACTTTTCCGTTCGCCGCCGGATGGTATCTTCATGACGGCCAAGATTCGAAGCGCAAGCAAGTAGCGCCTGGACTGAGCGGCGGCGTTGGGGCGTCATGACGTCGGACGGAATTGGACCGAAGGAGCCGGCCAGCGGTTTGTCGAGCGACCGCGGCACTGGCGGCGAGATCGGCGGCGAGGCGGCGAGCGTCATCGAGCTGAGCGGCGTCATCAAGTGGTTCGACGTGTCCAAAGGCTATGGCTTCATCGTTCCCGACAACGGGATGCCCGACATTCTTCTGCACGTCACGTGCCTGAGGCGTGACGGGTTCCAGGTCGCCTACGAGGGCGCGCGGGTCGTGGTCGAGGTGCTGCAGCGGCCGCGCGGGCTCCAGGCATTCCGTGTTCTCTCGATGGATGAGTCGACAGCGGTGCACCCGGCGCAAATGCCGCCGCCGCGTACCCATGTGACGGTGACGCCGACCAGCGGGCTCGAAAGGGCGCAGGTCAAATGGTTCAACCGGCTGCGCGGCTTTGGCTTCCTGACTCGCGGGGAGGGCACGCCCGACATTTTCGTCCACATGGAGACCTTGCGCCGCTTCGGGCTCACCGAACTGCGGCCGGGCCAATACGTCCTCGTACGTTTCGGGCCTGGACCCAAGGGATTGATGGCGGCCGAGGTGCGACCTGAAGGAGCGCCGGCCGGCCCAGCCTCGCACTGATCCGTCTCGACCAGCCTGTATGCCGCTTTGCGCCCCCCCCGCTGAGCCATGACGGGTGTTCTGGGCACGGACCTCAAGGCCCCAAGCCTCTGGTATGATCGGCGCTCGTCGATCGAGACCCATTGCCCATGTGCCGCGGCCTCCTTGCCCTCCTTGCTGCCCTATTTGTCATCAGCTTGCCCTTCGTCGGGACAGCGGGGGGCCTTGCGGCTGCCGAACTGCAGCCGCTCGAGATCGCCAGTAAGGGGGGCGTGCATGTGTTCGCGGTAGAGCTGGCGTCCACGCCCGCGGAGCAGGCCAAGGGACTCATGGACCGGCGCGAACTCCCAGAAGGCCAAGGTATGCTGTTCGACTTCCACCAGGAACAGTCGACTAGCTTCTGGATGAAAAACACCTATATCCCCCTCGACATAATCTTCATTCGCGGGGATGGGCGAATCCTGCGCATCGCACAGAACACCGTGCCTCTGTCCGAAGCGCTCATTCCGTCCGGTGGCGCCGTGCGCGCGGTGCTCGAAGTGAGCGCCGGCACGGCGAAGAAGCTTGGCATCGCGCCCGGCGACCGCGTGGCACATCCGATCTTTAGCGCGCGCTAAAGTCGCGCGACGTGATTGCCGGCGCGGCACGTGGAGCGACAATCCGGGGCGAAAGCAGCGCGGCTTGCTGGGCCAAAGCGAAGCGTGTATCGAGGCCGACGGGACAACGACGGGGCATAGCGCAGCCTGGTAGCGCGGGAGTTTTGGGTACTCCAGGTCGCAGGTTCAAATCCTGCTGCCCCGACCAAGTTGCGCTGTTCAGACGCGAGTAAGCAACTGACCATGATCGCCCGCATCTACAAGCCCGCGAAGACGGCAATGCAGTCCGGCACCGCTAAGACCAAGGAGTGGGTGCTCGACTACGAGCCTGAACAACCGCGCGAGATCGAGCCGCTCATGGGCTGGACCAGTTCAGGCGACATGCGTCAGCAGGTGCAGCTGCGTTTCGATACGCTCGAGGAAGCAGTCGCTTATTGTGAGCGCCACGGCATTGGCTATCAAATCTTCAAGTCCAAGCCGCCGACGCGGCGCGGCATGTCATATGCCGACAATTTTTCGGCCAACCGCCGCGATCCATGGACGCACTGAGCCCAGAGCTCAGTGGGCACTAGCCGGCGTCCGGAAAGCCGTGGGCCTCGACCCTTGATTACTGATTAGTGACCACTGACCTCTGGACCGCGTAGCTCAGCGCCCAGAGTGCGATGCCCGCGAGCGCGGCGATGAGCGCAATCAGTAGAAAGAAATCCGTCTTCCCCAGCCGGCTCCAGAAACCACCGAGGAATCCTGCGAGAACGTCGGCCGGCAGCGTGGTCGCAAACCAGACTCCCATCATGATGGATATCATCCGTGAGGGGGTGAGTTTTGAGATCAAGGCCAGTCCGACCGGTGCAAGGTGCAGTTCGCCTATAGTGGCAAGGACGAAATAACCCACAAGCCACAGCGCGCTCGCCTTACCGGTTGCCGTCCATGCCGCTGCGCTCGCCATGACCAGATTGGCCAACGCGACGCAGAGGCAACCGAAGGCCATCTTGCTGATTGCGAAAGGCTCGGTGCCTCGCCGGCCCTGCCGCGCCCATAGTCCGACGAGCAGCGGCGTCGCCATAAAGATCATGAAGGGATTGAGAGCGAGAAAGGACGGCGATGGAATCTGGCCATGCCAAAATCCAAGGTCGATCGAGCGGTCCGTAAAATCTTCGGCCCACAGCAGAATGGTGTTGCTTTGCTGATCGTAGGCGGCCCAGAACAGGGTGACCAGGGCGCACGTGGCGATGAGCGCCAGCACGGCGCGCCGCTCGGCGGTATCGAGCCGTTTCTTCTCTCGCGCGTCCGGGCCGCGGCGTGGGGGGATATCCGCGGGCAGGGTTTCCGCGCCGCAAAGATAGATCGCGAGGCTGATGAGCATCCCCACGCCGGCCGCGGCAAAGCCGTAGTGCCACCCGTACTGAACCGCGAGCGTGCCACATGCCAGCGGGGCTGCGAATGCCCCGACGTTGATCCCGAGATAGAAGATCGAATAGGCGCGGTCGCGCCGGACATCGCCGGGCGCGTAAAGCGCCCCGACTTGCGTCGAGATGTTTGGCTTGAATGCGCCGATGCCGATAATCAGCATCAACAGCGCCAGGAGGAAAAGGGCCTCGAATGCCATCATAAAATGGCCGGCCGCCATGAACAGGCCACCGATGACGATCGTGCGATGCCGACCCAGCAGGCGGTCGGCGATGAGACCACCCAGGATCGGTGTGAAATAGGCAAGCCCTGTGTAGAAGCCGAAAAGTTGCGAGGCGAGTGGCTGGGCGTCGAGGCGGCCAAACAAAAATTCGAGCGCCACTCTGACAGGGCCAAGACCGAGCACCGCCTCCGGACGGTCAGCATCGAAGAGATATTTTGTCATGTACAGCACGACCAGAGCGGCGTTGCCGAAGTAGGAGAAACGCTCCCATGCCTCGGTCGCAAACAGAACGGCAAGTCCGCGCGGGTGGCCGAGAAAGTCGTGCTTCGGAAGAGGCGTCGCCGCGGGTTTGCTTGCTGGCGGTACGGTCATGATCGCGCCGGCAGACGCGCGTAGATGTCGCCAGAATTCACATTCTGCGGCAGCGCACGTACCCAGGCCGCAATCGCCTCGGCGTCCGTCCAATCCTCGTGCACGAAGGTGAGGCTCTCGCCGAGCACGGCGTTATAATGCGTGTAGCCGAGCTCCGTGCAGCGCTCGATGCAGGCCACCGCCGCGCAGGGCTGGATGGTGGTGAATTCGAACGACAGCGTCGGGGATGGATAACTCAACCCCGCCAACGCATCTGCTTCGGAACCCTCCACGTCAATCTTCATGAACGCGGCTGGTCCGTGCCGCAGGAGAAGGGTATCGAGGGTTATCACTGGCACATCTATCGTGCTTGTCCACACTTGCCCTTCCCAGCCCGGCGCGCCATCAGCCGCCGTGCGGAACGCCTCTGAGGCGGTCGAAACCGTTGGATTGTCGATGTTGATGCTGAATGCAGCTATTCCCGCTTCGCGGCCCACAGCGACGGGTTCGATCGCCACGGCAGGATCGCGCCCATAAAGAAGCTTCAACGTCTGCACCAGCGCAGGCTGCGGCTCGACCGCGACCACGCGAGCGCGTAGGCGGCGGAATGCGGCGATGCGATCACCGACATGGGCGCCGATATCGAAGACCATATCGCCCGGCTGCACGAAGTGGGCGTAAAAGCGGTCCATCACCGCGCGCCGCGCACTGTTGCCGTAGTAAATCCGAAGCGAACGCGCCACGCCTCGCGTGGTGCGCCACAGCTCGTGCCAAGAGCGGTGCCGGTCGGGGGCCATGGCACCTAAGAGCTGCGCTGCGACATCTCGATCGCAGGCAGTTTCAGCGCGCGCAATTCCGGCGGCGGCAACACCTCCTCAGGCAAGCGGGCCAGTCCAAGCCCAATTAGGACTTTTCCCAGGGCGGGGGACGCGGTTGCTACAGCGAGCGGGATCGACAGCAGCGGGCCGCCGGCGATGAGCAAGGCGTAGGGGAGAGCCGCCGGGGCGGCGGTCGCCAGCAAGAGCACCGGGGCGAGGCCGAGTAATGTCTGGGGCCAGAACTGCCAAAACGCGGCCGACCACGATACCTCATGATCATGGCGCGCCTGCGCGCCCCACTCGACTGTGCGGCCGCACAGAAGACGCCACAGAAAGAGTGTGTGGCTCGCCCACATGATCGGAGCGATCAGCACGACGAAGCCCATGGTAATCATGAAGCTCGCGCTGAACCGCACTGCGCCACCGAACAGATGCCGCAGCTTGGCTCGAGCCAGCACGTCGATCACGGTCGCGATATTTGGTGCAAACCACATCACTAGGACGAGGAAGAGACCGGCCATTCCAGCATCCCAGCGCATGAAAGCGGCCGGCGTCGAATCGAGCGCGACCGCCGCGCTGCCGATCAGCAACAGTCCGATCCACGCTGGGGAGCCAAGGAACATCAGGATGGCGAAGCCGAGTTGATAACGGCTCACGGGCAGCAAGCCCGGCAAGCGCAAAAAGTGCCAATACTGCATATTGCCCTGACACCAGCGCAGATCACGGCGAATGAACTCGATCAATGTCGGCGGATTCTGTTCGAAGCTCGAACCTTCCGACGCCAGCACTCGGACGGCGTAGCCCGCGCGTCGCATCAATACCGCTTCGATCTGGTCGTGGCTAAGCACATACCTTTTTACCAGCGCGCCCTCGGCGAGCGCCTGCAGCTGACAGTGCCGCATGAACGGCGCAAGGCGCACAATCGCGTTGTGGCCCCAATATGGTCCGCAATCGCCTTGCCACCAGGCGCTGCCGATGGTGTAGGAGCGCATGCTCAGCCGCATGCCGAACTGGAAAATGCGAGCAAAGGGACTGGCCGACGGCATTCCGATGACCAGCGTTTGCAGGATTCCAACACTCGGATCGATCTGCATGATGCGCACGAGCTTGAGGACGAGGTCCACCGTCATGACGCTGTCGGCATCGAGCAATATTGCGAAATCGTGATGCTTACCCCAGCGCGCGCAGAAGTCTCCGACATTGCCAGCTTTGAAACCGATATTGTGGGAACGACGGCGGTATGTCAGAGCGATCCGTCCCCGCCATGATGCCGTGAGCGTCGCAAAGCACGCGTCCTCGCCGGCTGCGATCTCCTCGTCGCTGCTATCGCTCAGCACGTAGACATGGAAGCATTCGCCGACGCCGTGCGCAGTAAGCCCCTGCAGCATCGGCTCCAGCATGCGCGCGACGTGTTCTGGCGGCTCGTTGCGGGTGCACACGAGGATCGCGGTCGATGTGGTAATCGGCTCGTCGCCGCGCACACGACCGGCAACCCGCAGGACCGCCACCGCCGGATCGCGCGCAAAGCGCATGATTAGGAGGCCGATGGTCGCATTCCAGAAGCCAATAACGTACCAGGGCAGCGTCAGCGCAAAGAGCACGACCAGCAGGAGATCGATGGCATTCAAGCCGCCCAGCGAGAGCGCAATCACGGCAAGCCAGATCAGCCCCGCCATGGTCAATCCGACGCACAGAAAAAACAGCGCCGGACGCCAGCCGGGCAGGGCGGCGGGCGCGGCGGCGGTGATCAGCTCGTCGCGAGAGGAACGTTCAAGCATGTACGGGGACTTTGCGTGGATTTACGGGTGGTTTTGACAATATAGCGACGTGCATTCAAGTCCAATGCGGTAGAAGACGTGAAGCGTGCTAGCGTAAAAACCCCAGCCCTCGGAGATCTTCCGCAGGAACCATAAGCAAGAACCAAGATGCAGGGCAAAGCGCTCTGGTATGTGGCCCCCGGCCGGGCCGAGGTGCGCGAGGAGACGGTTGATGCGCCCGAGGCTGGCGAGGTGCGGGTCCGTTCCCTGTTTGGAGCCATCAGTCGCGGCACCGAACGGCTCGTCCTCGCCGGCCGGGTACCGGTAAGCGAATACGAGCGCATGCGGGCGCCCTTGATGGCTGGCACCTTTCCTTTCCCAGTGAAATACGGCTACGCGACGGTAGGCCGGGTCGAGGGCGGTACAGCCGACCAACGCATCGTTTTCAGCTTGCACCCGCACCAGAGCCTTTTCACCATATCGGCGAACGCTGTGGTTCCCGTGCCAGAGCGCGTGCCCCCACGGCGCGCCGTGCTCGCCGCGAATATGGAAACCGCGCTTAACGCCCTGTGGGACGGCGCTCCCGGCCCAGCCGACCGCATCGCGGTCGTGGGGGGTGGGCTCGTGGGTCTCTTGATTGGCTATCTATGCGCGCGGTTGCCGGGGGCCGAGGTTACAGTGGTTGATGTCGCTTCCGCGCGCGCCGAGGTCGCGCATCGGATCGGCGCCCACTTCGCCAACCCAAACGCGGCGCCCAGGGATTGCGATCTGGTCTTTCACACTAGCGGTACCGCCGCGGGCCTCGAAACTGCGCTACGCCTTGCGGGCGACGAAACAACCATCGTCGAGCTGAGCTGGTATGGAACCGGCGATGTCGCGGTGCCCCTCGGCGAGGCCTTCCACAGTCGGCGCTTGCGGCTCGTATCCAGCCAGGTTGGAGGCGTCGCGCCATCGCACCGCCCGCGGTGGACGCGCCGCAGGCGCCTCATGGCAGCGCTTGCGCTTCTCGAGGAGCCGGTGCTGGATATCCTGCTGGGTCCGAGCATAGCCTTCGACGATTTGCCGGCAAAATTGCCTTCGATTTTGGGTTACGACTCCGAAGGGATGTCTCCATTGATCCGCTACCCTGCGGCCGATGAAATCTCCTGACGCCAGGATGTCCCGTGCACGCCGTTGAGGTCTCGGACCAAATCATGATCGCCCATTCGTTCCGCGGCGAGCTGTTCGGCCCGGCGCAAAAGATGCATGGGGCGACCTTCGTCATTCGCGTGGCATTTCTTGCGGACGACCTCGATTCCCACGGTATTGTGGTCGACATCGCGCGTGCCCGAGAGATGCTCGGGGAGGCCCTCGCGCCACTCAATTATCGCAACCTGGATGAATTGCCGCAGTTTAAGGGGATCAACACCACCACTGAATTTCTGACCAGGCATCTCTTCGAGCACTTCGCGGCTGCCGCGCGTGCAGGCAAGCTCGGCCGCGACGGCCGCGAGCTCAAGTCGATCAGGGTAACCGTGGCGGAATCTCCAGTCGCGTGTGCTTGGTACGAGGCCTCGTTGTGGTAAAGGAGGCCTTCTTTGCAGTGCCAGGCGACCTTGCCAGCCCGACCGGCGGCTACGCCTATGATCGTCGCATCATCGCGGAGCTTCCGGCGCTTGATTGGCGAGCCAGCGTGGTCGAGCTTGGCGACGGTTTCCCTTATCCCACGGCGGATGCACGCGCCACGGCCTGTGCGCGCCTGTCGGCACTCGCGCCCGGGCGTCCAGTCGTGATCGACGGCCTCGCCTTCGGCGTTTTGCCGGATGCCGCGCAGGCGCTCTGCGCGAACCATTCGTTGATTGCGCTGGTGCATCATCCGCTGGCGCTCGAGTCGGGGTTGAACGCGACACAGCTTGCTTCTCTGCACGCAAGCGAGCGCGCAGCGCTTGGCTGTGCGCGGCACGTCGTTGCGACGAGCGCGATGGTCGCCCGGCTGCTCGTCGAAGATTATGGCCTCCCCTCCGGCCGGATCAGCGTCGTCGAGCCGGGAACGGATCGCGTGTCGATCGCGCCGCGTCACGATGGAGATGTCGTGGCGCTCCTTGCGATCGGCTCGGTCATCCCGCGCAAGGGCTACGATGTGCTGATCGCCGCGCTGGCCCGATTGAGGCATCTGTCGTGGCGGCTGGTGATTGCCGGCGATTGCCGGCGTAGCCCGCAAACTGTCCGGCAGGTGAAGGCCGACATCGCGCGTCTCGGTCTCGCGGATCGCATTACACTGCTCGGCGCCGTCGCTTGCGATGAAGTTGCCCCACTCTACGCGTCGGCCCATCTTTTCGTGCTGCCGTCACGGTTCGAAGGCTACGGCATGGCCTACGCCGAAGCGATCGCCCATGGCCTGCCGGTCGTGGGCACAAGCGCCGGCGCGATTCCGCAGACGGTGCCGCCCGGTGCCGGCGTGCTTGTGCCCCCCGACAATGTCGAGGCACTCGCGGCGACGCTGCAACAGCTCATTTCCAAGCCGGAGGAGCGCGAGCGTCTCGCCGCTGGCGCGCGGTCCGCCGCGTTCCCATCGTGGAGGGAGCAGGCGGCCTTATTTGCTCGAGTACTGGAAAGCGTCGGATGAGCGAGTACTCCCCCGAATGGCTGGCTTTGCGCGAACCTTATGACATAGCCGCGCGGAATGCCGTGGTGCTCGATAGCGTCGCCTCAGCATTCCTTGGGCGGGCGACGATCTCAGTCGTCGATCTCGCCTGTGGCACCGGCGCGACACTGCGCGCGGTGCGGTCGCATCTTCCGTCGCGCCAGAGCTGGACACTGGTCGACCATAGTCTCGCGCTTCTGGCGCTTGCGTCGCCGTCCCCCCCGGCGAATGTGACGGTGACCACCATAGCGGTCGATCTCGCGCGCGACCTCAAACTTGCGCTCGATGGTCCCATCGATCTCGTGACCACCTCTGCTCTTCTCGACCTTGTTTCTCTGGCCTGGCTCGACCGTCTTATCGCCGAGGTCGCTGCGCGGCGGCTGCCGTTCTATGGCGCGCTGACCTATGACGGCCGCGCCGTTGCTGAACCGGTGGTGCGCCACGATCTCGAACTCCTGACCGGATTTAATCTCCACCAACGGACCGACAAGGGTTTCGGTCCGGCGCTTGGCCCAACCGCCGCCGCGCACGCCGCCGAGCGATTTCAAGAGTTCGGTTACGCGGTGGTACAGGGCCACTCGGACTGGATGTTCGGGCCCGACGATCGGGCCATCCAGGATGCCCTGTTTGCTGGCTGGGCCGATATCGGCGTGCTGACCACAACCTTATCGCAGGGTCAAATCGCAGAGTGGCTGAATTGGCGGCGCACGCATCTAGCCCAAGGTCGTTCGAAGCTGCGGGTCGGTCACGTCGATATCTTTGCCCGACCGATCGGGACCCGCTGAGCACTGAGGTCGTAGTCCAGCAGCACATCGCCACCGAGACTGTGAGCGCGCATGGGGGCGCGCATTGCTTGATCGAGCCGCTCGATCGGCGGCAGCGTGAGACTCGCCCGTCCGGCGCCTAGGATCAGGGGCGCAA
>Ga0126372_10000387_pt1 | contig 15162 bp, 13 predicted proteins | sample PanSoiMetaPlot_6_FD_92762 | JGI IMG/M metagenome (GOLD analysis project Ga0126372, IMG submission 92762) | Tropical forest soil microbial communities from Panama - MetaG Plot_6 | ecosystem: Environmental > Terrestrial > Soil > Tropical forest > Bulk soil | place: Panama | collected 2016-02-17
AGAGAGTGGGCCTGGCCCAAGCAATGGTGAACGATCCCGAATTGTTAATTCTCGATGAGCCGACCTCGGCACTCGATCCCCTGGCTCGTGTCGCGGTGCGCGAATTGCTTTTGCAATTCCGCGATGCCGGCAAGACCGTTTTCCTGAGCTCGCACCTGCTGTCGGAAGTGGAAGCGGTTTGCGATCGCGTAGCAGTGCTCAATCGCGGAAGGCTGGTCAGGGTAGGCAAAACGTCGGATTTGCTGGAGTCGGGGCAGGAAACAGAGATTGTCGCCAGAGGCGTTCGCCCCGAGTCTTTCACCGGTGCCCGCGCGATGAATGGTTCAATACGATTTTCTGTTCCCGCCTGCTCGCAACGCGGCGCGCTCGAGAAGGTTTGGAACCTCGGCGGAGAGATTGTCAGCGTCAATCCTCTCCGGCGCTCGCTGGAACAGATTTTTCTTGAATTGACGGCACCAAGAAAGGGAGCCGGAACGGGATCTGGCGCGTGAGCCACATCGTCTTAATTGCGATCAATTTTGTGCGGGAACAGAGATGGCCGATCTTGGTACTTATGCTCTGGATCGTCGTGCTCTCGCTACTAGGCCTGTTTATCGAGTCGCGGGTCGCACGCGAAGACGTGCTCTTCATTTTTAAGCAGGGCGCAGTCTATGGCGTAGTGTTCGCTGTGTTTTTCGGGGGGTCGGCCATTCACAATGAGCGCAAGACGCGCCGTATTCTTGCTGTTCTCTCCAAGAGCGTAGGTCGGGGCGAGTATGTCTCCGGTCTGCTCGCCGGAATCGCGCTCTCCACCGGCATCTACTGGTTTTCCATGGGTGTCACCGCGACCTGGATACTCGGAGGCGAAGGCTTGCCGGTCCCTCAACTCTGGGGGCTCATCCTTTGCCTGTCGGTCGCATCTATGTTGTCGGCAACAGTTGCAGTTTTGTTCTCGACCATTCTCAATCCGCTGTTTGCCACCATGGCAACCTTTGTTGCGCTGGTTGTCCCCGGAGTCTTGGCGCTCCGCTTTGGCTCCTCCTGGACCAATGTCGTCCCGGCATTCTCGCTAATCAGTACACTCATGGGAGCTTCCCTCGATGCACCCCTTTCCATCCCGTGGTCATTGATGTTGCTGGGAATTACCGAAGCAATCTGCTTCTGGCTGGGCGCCTGGTGGATATTCAGCAAGCGCGATATCGCTGTAGCCGTCGATTAGCTGAAATATTGTTGGGAACGGGAAATTAGGTCTGGTTCCTTTATCGCTTCAGCGGACGAGTTCGCCCGCCGATCGTAAGGCGAAGTCCACTACCCGTCCTGGAAACACACCCAGGTAGATTGTGGCGGCTGCACTGATCGCGAGAGCGGTTCCGAGGCCAAGCGGAATTTTGCTGATCGGGATTTCCTCGTGTCCATCCCGCATGTACATCATGACGATTATGCGTAGGTAGTAGTAGGCTCCGATCGCACTGTTGATTACACCGATTATCGTCAACCAGACCAGGTGAGACTGCAGGGCTGCGCCGAAGACATAAAACTTTGCGAAGAACCCCCCTGTAGTCGGGATTCCTATCAGGGACAGGAGAAAGAGTGTTAGTGTCGCCGCGAGCATCGGAGAGCGTCGTCCCAGACCGGCATAGTCCTCCAGGGTGACGTACTTTTCCCCAATATTGGCAAAATGGCTCACCACTGCGAAGGCTCCCAAATTCATCGCCGCGTAAGCGGCCGTGTAGAAGATGGCGGCTGACATGCCGGTCTGCGGAGTTGCGGCAAAGGCCATCAAAAGGTATCCGGCGTGCGCGATGGAAGAATAAGCAAGGAGACGCTTAACGTTGTTTTGCACAAGCGCGCCAATGTTGCCGAGGGTCATCGACAGCGCCGCCGACATCCAGATCAGCCACACTCTTCCGGGCGCGTTGGCTTCGAATAATACCCGCAGAAGAACCGCGAACGCCGCCGCTTTTGGCCCTGTCGACATGAATCCCACCACCGGAGCGGGCGCTCCCTCGTAGACATCCGGAGTCCACACGTGAAATGGAGCGGAGGCGACCTTGAAACCCAGACCCACAAACATCAGCGCCACACCAGCGTAAGCCAGCGCAGGCACGGGTTGCGTCCGCAGAGCTTTGCTTATCTGGTCGAGGTTGGTCGATCCGCTGGCGCCGAACATGAGCGCTACACCATACAGGAAAAACGCAGTAGCAAATGACCCCAGCAAGAAATATTTCAATGACGATTCGCTGCTGGAAGCCTCTTTGCGTCTTACTCCGGCGAGCACGTAGGTTGAGATAGAAGAGATTTCCAGTGCGATGAAGATCAGCACTAACTCCACGGCTGACGACATCAAGCACATGCCCACAGTGCCGAAGAGGATCAGCGCGTAATATTCTCCGGCGCGAATTCTCTGTACACGCATGTACTCGAATGACGTTAGGATCACGACCGCCGCGATCATGGTGACCAGCACGTGGAAGAAAACGCTGAAACTGTCTACGCGGATCATCTTCCAAAACGCATAGCCCGGGTAGTAAGCCTGGTACAGGGAAGCGGCGATTGCTCCGACTGCGCCCGCCAGCGCGATAGCTCCCAGCGTTTTCTGACTGCCTTTCTCATCCACGGCCGGCTCGAGCACCATAACCATCATTCCGAAAACAGAGAGAATGAGCTCGGGCAGAATTCGGATGTAATCCAACCCTCCGGGATTCACGTACGGCTGGTAGGCTGGGTTCATTGGCCAATCACCTTGACAGCGACTTGCCGGAACTGGGCGAGAGAATTCCTGACCGCAGGATCAATCGCATGCAGCCATAGCAGTGGCGCCGATCCCATCACCAGCGCGGCGACGGCCGTCGGCCATAGAGCAGCTTTCTCGAAGCCTGACAAATCGGGAAGCGACTTGTTTACGTCTTGCGCGAGTTTCCCGAAGAAAACGCGCTGATACATCCAGAGTAAGTAGCAAGCGCTCCAAATCACACCCGTCGCACCCAGCACCCCATACCACGCATTGGCGCGAAAGGCGCCACTAAGCACCAGGAATTCTCCGACGAACCCATTCAGCAAAGGCAGACCTACGGATGCAAGAACTATAAAGAGATAAAAGGCCGCGTAGGTAGGCATCGACGTTGCCAGTCCGCCGAATTCGCGGATTTCGTACGTGTGCCGCCGTTCGTGCAGGACACCCGCCAGCATAAACAGTGCGCCAGTTGAGACGCCGTGAGCCAGCATCACGAACATCGCGCCGTTCAGTCCAGTGGGAGTAAAGCTGAAAATTCCGAGCACCACGAATCCCAAGTGGCTGATCGAGGAGTAGGCGATCAGCTTCTTCATGTTTGGCTGCACCATCGCAACCAGGGCGCCGTAGATGATTCCGATTAGGGCTAACACCACGATCCACCCGGCATTGCGGCGCGCCTGCACAGGAAACAGGCCGAGGTTGAAGCGGAGCATCCCATATGTGCCCATCTTTAGCAGTACTCCGGCCAGTAAGACCGACCCTGCCGTCGGGGCTTCGACGTGGGCGTCCGGCAGCCAGGTATGGACGGGAAAGAGCGGGACCTTTACGGCGAACGCAATGAAGAAACCGAGGAATAGCAACTGGGCCGCAGTGACAATCCCCGGGACACTTCCGGCTGCGATTGCGTCACGAATCGTGACAAAGTCGAAGCTGCCCGTCTTTGCATATAACCATAAGATCGCCGCCAACATGAAGACTGAAGCGATCATTGTGTACAAGAAAAACTTCACCGCCGCATATACGCGCCGCTCATGGCCGAAGATACCAATCAAAAGGGCCATCGGGATCAAAGTGCTCTCCCAGAAGAAATAAAACAAAAACAAATCAAGTGAGGTAAAGACGCCGATCAGCGCGGTTTCTAGCACAAGCAGCAATATGAAGAATTCCTTCGCCCGGTCATGAATCGAGTTCCAGGAGATAAGGACACACAATGGCGTAAGAAACGTGGTCAGCAGCACCAACCACATCGAGATGCCATCGATACCCATGTGGTAATGGATGTTAGGTGATGCAATCCAGTGGTGATCGATCTCGTACTGGAACCCAGCAAGGTTGGCCTTGAAGTGAACCGGGAGGTGCAACGAGAGAATGAACGTGAGCAGCGAGATTGTGAAGGCAAATAAGCGTATATCGCGTTCACGGCGCGGTATTAGAAGCAAAAGCAATGCGCCGCCTGCGGGCACAAACGTGACCAATGTCAGGATGAAAGGGCTAAGAACCTCGATGTTCATCTCACCCCCACCCAGATCATGTAAACGATCACAGCCGCTGCTCCAGACGCCACCCACCCTGCGTAGGAGCGCAAATTTCCGGACTGCATGTGACGTATGTTGTCCGAGACATGCCGCGCGCCATCTGCACTTTCGTTTACGGCGGCATCAATGATCTCCTGATCCACGCCCCGCCATAAAATCCGCGTGGATCCGTCTATCAGCGGCTTCACGAAAAGAGCTGCGTAAAGCTCATCGACGTAGTACTTGTTGAGTACCGCAGCATAGAAACCGCCCATACTCCCTGCGATCTTTTCTGGCAGTTGAGGTCGACGGACGTAGAGCAGGTATGCGAGATAGAGCCCCAGGAAACCAACAGCCACGGACGCAACTGTGAGAATCAATTCTAATCGCCCGGGTGCCACTTCGGAGCCGGCTTCCAAGCCAAGACTTGCTCTTCCCTCGTTAAATACCGGGGCCAGGAAGTTCTCAAATCGTCCATGCACACCCGCCCAGCCACCGACAAACGACAGAACTGCCAGAATGACCAATGGCACGACCATCACCAGGGGACTTTCATGGGGCTCGCCATGACTGTGAGTGTCGGCCTGAATGTGGCCATGGTGATCGGCTGCGGCTCCTCGATAATCGCCAAAGAATGTCAAAAACCACAGCCGGAACATGTAGAAGGATGTGATAAACGCCGTAATGATACCGACCAGCCAGAAGACCCAGTGTCCGCTCGAATAGGCTTTCCAGAGAATTTCGTCTTTGCTGAAAAAGCCGGCAAGGGGAGGGATGCCTGCGATCGCGAAGGTCGCAATCGTCATTGTCCAGAAGGTCCAGGGGGCGTAATAACGAAGGCCGCCCATGCGTCGCATATCCTGTTCGCCACCTACGGCGTGAATCACTGAACCTGCGCCCAGGAACAGCAGGCCCTTGAAGAAGGCGTGCGTCATCAGGTGGAAGATTCCCGCTGAAAACGCCGCGACACCGCAAGCCAGGAACATGTATCCCAACTGAGAAATTGTCGAATAGGCAAGAACCTTTTTGATATCCGTTTGTGCAATTCCAATCGTTGCAGCAAAGAGCGCTGTAAGCGTGCCCACGATTGCCACCACGGTCAGCGCAGTGGGGGCTCTTTCGAAAATCATGTGCGAGCGCGCGACCATGTAAACGCCAGCCGTCACCATCGTGGCCGCGTGGATCAGCGCCGAGACCGGAGTCGGCCCTTCCATCGCATCCGGCAACCAGACGTAGAGAGGAATCTGGGCCGACTTGCCTGCTGCTCCCACCATGAGCAGCAGGGCGATTGCGGTGAGCAGTCCCGCACTTGTTTCGGGGCGGAAGTCTGAAACCGCGAGGAACACCTGGTCAAATCTTAGAGCGCCGAAGTACTTGAACATCAGGAAGAGCGCGATCAGGAACCCAAAATCTCCAATGCGGTTGACGATGAATGCCTTCTTTCCCGCTGCCGCGGCCGAATCTTTGGTAAACCAGAATCCGATTAGCAGATACGATGCCAGTCCGACGCCTTCCCAACCAACGAACATGAGCAGGTAGTTATTCGCCAGGACCAGCGTCAGCATGAAAAACATGAACAGGTTCAGATAGGCAAAGAATCGATAAAACCCGCCCTCATCCCACATGTAGCCGATAGAGTAAATGTGAATAAGGAAGCCGACCCCGGTTACTACCAGCAACATGACGAGGGAAAGCTGGTCTAGATAGAAGGCGTATCCGACGTTCAGACCGCCAGCCTTGATCCAGGTCGTCAACACTTCGGTGTGGGGAAGGGCCAACCCTCGGACCCTGGCGGCGATATTCAGCGCCATGGCAAACGAGCCGCCACACGAGGCCAGGGCCACAGCCGCTACCCACTGCCGCGAGAAACGGCGACCAAAAAACCCGTTGACCGCCATGCCCAGCAAAGGCAGGATCGGAATCAGCCATAGATGAAGGTTGGACTTCATAGTTTAAGCAGGTTCACCTGATCCACATTCAATGTTTCGCGTGTGCGGTAAACCGCAATGATGATGGCCAATCCGACCGCCGCTTCCGCCGCGGCGACCACCATCACGAAGAAAACAAAGACCTGTCCACTCAAAGCATGCCACTGCGCAGCGAAAGCCACGAAGGAAAGATTGACGCCGTTCAGCATCAACTCGATTGACATGAAGATGGTGATGATATTGCGCTTGATGAGGAAGCCGACTACGCCGCAGGCGAAAAGCATCCCGCTGAGAACCAGGTAATAGGGAAGCGGCACCATCAGCCTTGCCTCCGTTCCTCAATACTCTCAGGACGACTGGCCAGTACTACTGCGCCCATAATAGCGATCAGCACCAGCACCGACGTGACTTCGAAGGGCAGCAAAAAATCGTGGAACAACAGCCAACCAATTGTTTGCGGTGAGCCGGGCAGTGCGCCAATGCCGACGGCAGTTGTACCTGAGTGGCGCAGGAGAAGCCAGGCGATCAGAACCGAACCCACAAGAACGCCCGGTATTCCGAACAGAATCGCCACCCGGCTGCCGCGTGTTCTCTCTTCCACGCCCGCGTTGAGCAGCATGATGACGAAGACAAACAGCACCATAATTGCACCGGCATAGATAATGACTTGCACAGCTGCCACGAATTCGGCGCCGAGCAGCAAGTATTCGACGGCAAGCGAAGCCATCACGGCAATCAGCGACAGTGCGCTGTTGATGGGATGGCTCTGCACTAGCAGGTTGATAGCCCCCGCGATGCAGATCGCTCCAAACATCAGAAACAGGGCAAGATGAAGCATAGTAAAAATGACTTCTCGCTTGCGCAGCCATCTCTCCAGGTCAAAACAACAGTCAATCGAGACGGCTGAGCACAAAAACTAAGTTCACGCTCTGAGTGCCACAATCAAACCCGTTACCACCAAATTCGCGATCGCAAGCGGAAACAAAAACTTCCAGGCAAAACCCATCAACTGATCGTAGCGGAAACGCGGCAGTGTTCCCCGCACCCAGATGTAAAGAAACATGAATGCCAGCACCTTGAGAAAGAACCAGAGAACCGGCAGGATCGCACGCAACAGTGGCGGTCCAAACAAGGGCCCAATCCAACCTCCCAGGAACAGCAGCGTCGCCAGGCAACTTACCGTGATCATGTTGGCGTACTCCGCCATGAAGAACATGGCAAACTTCATGGCGCTGTATTCCGTGTGGTACCCGGCAACCAGTTCCGTCTCCGCTTCGGGCAGATCAAAAGGTACGCGGTTCGTTTCCGCGAATGCCGACATTAGATATACGAAGAAAGCGACCTCCTGCCCGTGAAAAAGGTTCCAATTGGGAATGAAGCCCCAGAAAAATCCTTTCTGCGCATCGACAATAGCGCGCAGGCTGAAACTCCCAGCCATGATCAGCACTCCCACCAGCGACAGTCCCAGTGAGATCTCGTAACTGACCATCTGGGCGCTCGCCCGCAAGCCGCCGAGCAGGGAATACTTGCTGTTTGACGACCACCCTGCCAGCGCAACTCCGTATACGCCTATCGACGTAACCCCCAGAATGATCAGCAGCCCGATGTTGACGTCCGTAATCTGCAGTGGAATCCTGAGTCCTCGCAGATCCACAGTTTCTCCTACGGGAATCAACGCAATTGAAGTCAGCGCCATAGTCACAGCAATCATCGGGGCTGCGATATAGAGAGGCTTGTACACATGTGGCGGCGTGAGATCTTCCTTGAACAGAAACTTGATCCCGTCCGCGAGCGGTTGCAGAAGCCCAAACGGTCCGACCCGTTGTGGTCCCCAACGATTCTGGATATGCCCAACAACCTTTCTTTCCAGCCAGACGCTGTACGCCACTGCCGTAAGCAACACGAACAGCGCGATTACCGTCTTGATCACCGAGACGAAGATGTACGTCTTCACATTCAATGATTATTCCTGACATGAGCCAGGGTGCCCGAACAACTGATAAGAATTTAGTCGGCAGCCACTTCCGTGCTGGCTGCTTCCTGACTTCGGCTTTCCAGGACTGAATTGAGAGCCCTCGAGTACCGCCCCAGGGTCCCTGAACTGAAAAGGTTGTCCTTCGACGGGATCACCAGTTCTGGATTCCGGACCGCACCCACTCCTCCGAATCTCGTGTGCTGATCATTTCCTGTCAGAAGGATTCTGCGAGAGACGTCGTATCCCGGCACCAGTCGCTGTATCTCATCCAGTATCGCCATGGGGTCGAAAGGCGTCATCTTCGGTTCAAGACCATGGGCCTCCAACCACACCGCATGGCGATCGGCTTCTCCCGACTGTGCTCCTCGCGACTGCCCCATATCAGCGGGCGACCCCCCGCGAAACGGCACCAGCCTCCGAACATCATGCCCCATCGCGTCTGCGATACGGACGATCATCTCGAAATCAGATTTTGTGCCATTCGTTTCTCCGGCTTTTCGTACCAGTTGCAGATCGCCACAAGTATTTGTGAAGCTTCCCGACTTCTCATAGGCGCACGCCGACGGAAGAACAACGTCTGCGAGCACCGCCGTCTCCGTCATGAACATATCCTGGACAACAACGAACGCCTTCGAGAGCGCGAAGGGATCGATCTGGAAAGTCGACACCGGGTTCGCGCCCACAACGTAGAACAGCTTTACCGTGCCCGCTTGCGCTGCTCCTGCCATTTCATGGATTGTCAAACCTGTTGCGTCCGGTAGGCCTCCCCACTCCTCACGAAATGTGGTTGTATTGGCAAGAGGCGTATAACCGGGAAGAAGGTCGGGGTATAGGCCCATATCGGCTGCTCCCCGCGAATTTGCGTAACCTGCCAGGCAGACAAACTTCGTGCCGCTCAAGGCTGATCCGAAGTTTACCAAGCTTGCAATGTCATTTCCCGTGACCTCCGCCCCGAAGATCACGACGAGGCTTTGCTCGCTGCGAAGTTTCTCACGCAGCGCGCTCAAACTCTCCCGACTCAGCGCTTCACTCAATAAGGTGACGGCGGCACTGTCATCGCCCGCGAGAAAGGCTGCGAATTGACCTTCTGATCCGATCGGAATGGGTAGGAAGCTGGCCGCCTGTCGCTTCAACTTAATTGGTCTTGAGTTGGCCACGTACAAGCGGGCCCTGTGGAGACGCACATTGTTTCGGATCTGCCAGGCTAATAAAGGATGTTGCTCGGTTGGATCATCGCCTATCAACAGAATCGCGGGTGCGTTATACACGTCGCGCATCGACGCGGCGGCCTCCGGTCTGCCCGAGAGGGCTGCGGCCAAGCCAGGAAAGTCGGCCGTACGATGATGGTCGATATTGTTGGTCTTCAATACGACGCGTGCGAATTTCTGTAGCAGGTAGCTTTCTTCATTGGTTGTCTTGCTCGATCCGACAACAGCAATCGCCTGCCCGCCAAACGCATCTCGAGTCTCGGCAAATCTCTTCCCGATTAGATCGAAGGCTTCGTCCCATGTGGATGGAACTAGCCTGCCATCTCGCCGGATGAGTGGTTGTTTAATGCGCTCGCGACTGTTGGCAAAGTCGAATGCGTAGCGGCCCTTGATACACAGGAAGTCACCGTTGATCCCGCTCTTATCGCGATTGTCTCCACGGACAATCTCCATGCCGGAGTCAGCCCGGCGTACACCTAGCGTGGTCTTGCAGCCGTCGGCGCAGTGTGTGCATGTAGTGTCGACATGCTTCATCTCCCAGGGGCGGGTCCGGTACCGGTATGCGCCGGATGTCAGTGCGCCCACGGGACAAATATCGATGCACATGCCGCACTCTTCGCACTCAAGATGATCACCCTTATTGGGGGCGATAATCGACGAAACCCCGCGGTTTTGCACTCCCAGTGCCCACACGTCCATCGCCTCGCCGCACACTCGCACACAGCGATAGCAAAGGATGCATCGCGGCCGGTCGAAGTACACCACCGGAGACCACTGCTGCTCCTCGCGATGGTTTTTCGCCTCCATGTATTTCGATTCCGCCGCGCCATAGGAAAACGTCATGTCCTGTAGTTCACATTCGCCCCCGGCATCGCAGACCGGACAGTCCAGCGGGTGATTTCCCAATAGCAGTTCAACCATCGATTTGCGTGCTTGGTGGATCTCGGGGCTGTCGGTGGTGACGGCCATACCCTCGCTGATCACCGTTGTGCAGGCGGTCTGCAGCTTGGGCATTTTTTCTACCTTCACCAGGCACATCCGGCAAGCACCCTGGAGGGAAAGGTTCGGGTAATAGCAGAAGGATGGCACTTCGACGCCGACGCTTTTGCAGGCCTCGATCAAAAGCGCACCTGCCGGCGCGGCGACTTTCTTTCCATCAACGGTAATATTGATGAGTGTCGATGTTTCTGCCATGAACTCCCTATTTCACCCGCGCCTCATATGTAGGACACTTCATAATCTCTTCGATCTGCAGCGCGTGCCGCTCGGCGTGGAGCGCTATGATCCATAATGCCTGGTAGGCATCGATCAACCCCACGAGGGGATGCATCACGCTGAATTTCCTGAGCTCGTCGGTGTTCTGCTCAGTCTGCGCCAGTGTCTTTTCCCTGGCCGTTTTGAACTCGGTTATTGCGTACGCTAACGACGGATAAACTCCCGTGGGTCTTGCAGGTTCGGGCGCATTTCGTTTATGCGTGCGATCCAGCAGTGTCACGGTGATAAGGGTGTCTTTTTCAAAGTTGGGCGCTTCATTCGTAGGCCGCCGTTTCTCGAAGTTGCGCAGCATCAATTTCTCAGCAACCGCAACGTGTTCCGCGCATTCCAACACTGACCAACAATCCCCCGCAGGCTTGATCCGGCTCAACTCCTCCGGTACGGAGCTCACCACGCACAGATACCGATCTCTGCTCTCGCGCAAACGTGCAAGCAACCCGTGCTTCTCGTTTGCCGGTTCGCCGCTTGATTGTGCTCCAAGACTCATGCTCAACTCCGCGCAAGGTACAACACATGGAAATTACCCAGCCGTACAACTGCCGCCCGCTTACTGATTTCTCACACCAGTACCGGCAACTGCTCTACTGCCCCCTTTTCGAAGGGGCACGGCCTCCCTTCCAGATGATCTTCGAATTCTTTGCGGAACTTCTTTACGAAGGCGATCGTCGGCATGGCGGCTGCGTCTCCCAGTGGACAGAATGTTCGCCCCAGCATGTTTTCAGAGAGGTACTGAATGTTGTCGATGTCTTTTCTCAGGCCACCGCCTGCGTGAAATCGCGTGAGGGTCTTCTTCAACCAGTCTGTGCCCTCACGGCAGGGAATGCACCAGCCGCAACTCTCATGCTGATAAAACTTCATGGTGCGCAGAGCGAATTTCACCACGCAGGTGGACTCATCGAGCACAACTACCCCGCCCGATCCCAACATCGAACCCGCCTTGGCGAGTGAGTCAAAATCCATACTGACGTCGATTTCGTTGGCCGTCAGGCATGGGGTGGAGGACCCCCCGGGAACAACCGCCTTTAATTTTTTCCCGCCGGGAATTCCACCGCCTACGTCATAAATCATCTTGCGCAGGTTGTAGCCCATGGGAAGCTCGTAGACTCCAGGGCGTTCCAGATTCCCGCTCAAGCAAAAGAGCCGCGTGCCGCCATTTTTGGGCGGACCCAGGTTCGCATACCACTCCGCGCCGCCAAGAATAATGTGAGGCACGCTGGCCAGCGTCTCCGCATTATTGATTACTGTTGGACCGCCCCAGAGTCCGACCACGGCAGGGAAGGGAGGTCGAATCCGCGGGATGCCCCGCTTGCCCTCCAGTGATTCCATCAACGCCGACTCTTCACCCACTTCATAGGCGCCGGCGCCGCCATGCCAGTAGATATCCAGGTCGTAGCCGCTGCCGAATACGTTCTTCCCCAGAAAGCCCTTTGCGTATGCGTCGGCCAGGGCCCGCTGCATGATCTCTGACAGGTAGCGGTACTCGCCGCGGATATAGATGTACCCGGTATGTGATGCAACTGCGATAGCGGCAATCATCACGCCTTCGATGACCGAGTGCGGATCATGTTCAAAAATCAGCCGGTCCTTACAGGTGCCCGGCTCGCTCTCGTCCCCATTGCACAGAACATACTTCGGTTTGGCCGATTGTTTCGGTACAAACGACCATTTCATTCCGGTGTTAAATCCTGCACCCCCGCGGCCGCGTAAACCTGAGTTCTTGACCTCGCTGATGATGGCGTCCGCGTCCATCCCCAAGGCTTTTTGGACCGCCCTATAGCCTTCAAGTTCAAGATAACGGTCGATATTCGTCGCGCCCATACCAAAGCGCTTCGATACCACCCTGACTTCATCGGGATGAGAAACGAGAGTTGCCATTCGTTATTGCCGATCGTGTCTTAAAACTACCTATCAACGGCCGTAGCGCGAACCGTCATTCGGAAATCGCTCAAAAACAGATCGTTATGGTGCTTTCTTCTTGTATTCTTCCAAAACGGTTTCAATCTTCTCGGTCGTCAAATTTTCGTGGAAGTCATAGTTGACCTGCGCTGCCGGGGCCCAGCTGCAGGCGCCGATGCACTCCACCTCTTCGAGTGAAAAAATCCCGTCGGCTGTGGTCCCTTTATGCCCCACGCCCAGCTTTCTCTCGCAGTGTTCCAATATTTCCTGGCCACCGCGCAGCATGCAGGCGATGTTCGTGCAGATTTGGACGTTGTACCTGCCCCGGGGTTTCGTGGTCAGCATGGAGTAGTAGCTGATCACGTTGCGCACCTCGAGTTCGGTCAGATCCAGCCTCTGCGCCAACTCTGCAATCACTTCGTCAGTCAGAAAGCCCAGCTCATCCTGTGCGTATAGCAGGGTTGGCACCAACGCCGAACGCTTGGTCGGGTAATGGGTGAGCATTTCCGCCAACCGGGCTTCGAATTGATCGGACAATTTCACAATAGGCCTTCTACCTGTCGATCTCTCCCAGCACGATGTCAATGCTTCCGATGGCGGCTACCACATCCGCAATCAGTCTGCCTTCGCACATATTGGGTAGCAGTTGCAGGTTCGCCAAGCACGCGGCCCGCATGTGCACGCGGTAGGGTTTAGCGGTGCCGTCGCTGACAACGTAGTAACCCATCTCTCCTCGGGGAGACTCAACTGCCTGGTACACTTCGCCAGCCGGGACCGCGAAGCCTTCGGTAATGATCTTGAAGTGATAGATCAGGGCTTCCATTTGCGTTTTCATCTTCTCGCGATCCGGCAACACAACCTTCGGCGCGTCGGCTTTGATCGCGCCTTCCGGCATGCCCTCAAGGGCTTGTTGGACAATCGCGATCGACTCGCGCAGTTCCTGCACACGAACGATATAGCGCGCAAATACATCGCCCTCAGTGGCGACTGGCACTTTGAATTTGAATTGGTCGTAGCTGGAATACGGCATATCACGCCGCAGATCAAAGTCGACGCCGCTGCCCCGCAGCGTTGGGCCGCTGGCACCTAGAGCAATTGCATCTTCGGCCGTAATCCGCGCCACGCCCTTCGTCCGCATGGTCCATATGGGATTGTTGGTCAAAAGATTCTCGTACTCATCCACCTTACCAGGGAAGATGACGGTGAACTCCTTAACCTTGTCAAAGAAACCGAGCGGCGGCTCCAGCGCGACTCCGCCCACGCGGAAGTACGAGGTCATCATCCTCTGTCCGCTTGCCATCTCGAAAAGCCGCAGAATATCTTCGCGCTCGCGGAAGCAATAGAGGAATACGGTGAGTGCGCCGATATCCATGGCGTGTGTCCCAAGCCACACCAGGTGCGAATTGATGCGAGTGAGCTCGTTCATCAGGACGCGCAACCACTGTGCCCGCGGTGGAATCTCGAGCCCGAGAAGCTTTTCCACCGCCAGCACGTAACACAAGTTGTTGGTCATTGGACACAGGTAGTCGATGCGGTCCGTAAGCGGTACGACCTGCTGGTAGAACTTCGCCTCGCATGTCTTCTCAATGCCCGTGTGGAGATAACCGATGTCGGGCATGATGCGCAACACGGTCTCGCCATCGATCTCGAGCAGCAGACGCAGCACTCCGTGGGTGGACGGATGTTGCGGCCCCATGTTCAGGATCATGGTGCGATCCTGGCCGGGTTCAAGCACGGGAGTGGGCGTCAGGTGAGCCATCTTTAGCGGTAGCCCTCGACGGGATAGTCCTTGCGCAAGGGGTGGCCTTCCCAGTCCTCGGGCATCAGAATGCGCCGAAGATAGGGGTGACCCGTGAACCTTATTCCGAACAGGTCAAACACTTCGCGCTCGAAATAATTTGCCCCCGGCCATACTGACGTCACAGACTCAACAACAGGGCTGTTCCCATCGAGACGCACTTTGAGCCGCACGCGCTCTTTGTTTTGGATGGAAAGCAGGTGGTAGATCACTTCAAAACGAGGCTCGGAAGGATACCAGTCAACGCAGGTAACATCGGAGCAGTAGTTGAAAGGACAATCCGCGTAGTCTCGCAGTGCGGCGCAGGCGTCACGCACAAAAAACCGGTCAATCGTGATCGACAGCTCATCGCGGTCGAACTTTGCACTTTGCACTGCCTTGCTGTTCCAATTCAATAAGTGGGCTAGCGCGGGATGCCCCTTGAGTTCCTCGAGGTCGGTGATGGCGGGCGCCAAAGGCACTACACTTCACCTCGATCCGATGCCGTCCTGCTGCCCCAATCGAGAACGCCCTTCCGCCATATGTAGAAGAATCCAACCAGCACAATCGCGATGTATACCAACATCTCCCAGAAGCCGAACATTTTGAGCTGGCGCAAGATCACCGCCCAGGGATAGAGGAACACAGCTTCCACATCGAACAGAATGAACAGCATGGCCACCATGTAAAACTTTACCGAGAAGCGCTCGCGAGCATCTCCTAGCGGGGTCATGCCACATTCGTAAGGAGACATTTTGGCGCGGGTAGGCTTACGATAGCCGAGGATCCAGGACAGAATCACAATCGCGCTCGCCAACGCGCACGCAACCAGGAAGTGAATCAGTAATGGCAAGTAGCGGGCGAAGTAATTGTCCG
>Ga0126372_10000389_pt1 | contig 15130 bp, 8 predicted proteins | sample PanSoiMetaPlot_6_FD_92762 | JGI IMG/M metagenome (GOLD analysis project Ga0126372, IMG submission 92762) | Tropical forest soil microbial communities from Panama - MetaG Plot_6 | ecosystem: Environmental > Terrestrial > Soil > Tropical forest > Bulk soil | place: Panama | collected 2016-02-17
AAAGCCTGAGCGAGAATGGGGCGCACCGCCGGCATCCGTCGCCCCCGCCGGCGGTTCGAACCAGGGGGACGGGCTTCACGCCCGTCCCCATCTCCTTTCAGCTCAGCGCAGCGCGGGGACCAGGGCTTGTGTACTCGATCGGGCCCGACGCCAGGACAGTGTGAAAGAGTGCCGCTATGATTGATGCAGTCCAGTACGGTTCGACGGTAAGGAACGTCGCTTATCCGAGAGACGGCGGATTCATCATGCGTCTCCTGATCATCGAAGATGACCGCGATGCCGCCGACTACCTGGTAAAGGCATTCCGCGAGGTCGGGCATGTTGCCGATTTGGCAGTGGATGGCGAGGAGGGACTCGCCCATGCGGTCGACGGCCAATATGACGTGCTGATTGTCGATCGTATGTTGCCCAAGCTTGATGGGCTGGCGGTCATCGGCACGCTGCGAAGCAAAGGCATCGAGACTCCTGCACTCATTCTTTCCGCGCTGGGCCAAGTCGACGACCGGGTGAAGGGGTTGCGGGCCGGTGGCGACGATTACCTGCCTAAGCCCTATTCGTTCTCGGAGCTGCTCGCGCGTACGGAGGCTCTCGCGCGTCGGCGCGGCAGTCGGGAGGAAACGGTCTACCGTGTTGGCGATCTCGAACTCGATCGGCTATCGCACCAAGTTACACGCGCAGGCGACGAGATCGTGTTGCAGCCGCGCGAGTTCCGCCTTCTCGAATATCTCATGAAGCACGCCGGCCAAGTCGTGACTCGCACGATGTTGCTTGAGAACGTGTGGGATTACCATTTCGATCCGCAGACCAATGTCATTGACGTCCACATCTCGCGCCTGCGGTCGAAGATTGATAAAGGTTTCGCGCAGCCTCTGCTGCACACGGTGCGCGGCGCGGGATACATGATCCGCGACAGCAAATGACTCGTCATTCCCTGCCTCGTGCGGGATGACATGCGGGGGTGATGGATGACAGCGCTTGGCAAGCTGTTGCGCACGACCGCGTTCAAGCTGACGCTAGTTTATCTCACAGTATTCGCGCTGTTTGCCGCTTTCCTGCTCGCCTATTTCGCTTGGAACACGCGGCGGCTGATCACCGAGCAAATCACGCAGACGGTCGATGCCGAAATCACCGGCTTGGCTGAGCAGTATCGTCAGGGCGGCATCCGCCGCCTCGTTTTCGTCGTCGACGCGAGATCGCGCCGACCGGGATCGAGTCTTTATCTCGTGACGACGCGCGCGGGCGAGGGGCTGGCGGGCAACGTTGGATCGCTTGCGACCGGCATTCTCGAAACCTCCGGCTGGACGGAAACCGCCTATAGGCGCTTGGACGATCCCGATGGCGCAGAGCACCACGCCCTCGTGCGTGTATTTCAATTGCCAGCCGGGTTCCGTCTCCTGGTTGGCCGCGATCTCGAAGAGCGGGAGCGTTTGCACGATATCGTGCTCGCCGCAGGCCGATGGTCGCTGGCAATCGTCATCGTGCTCGGCGTTGCCGGTGGATTTTTCGTGACGCGACGGGTTCTCAAGCGCGTGGACGCCATGACGGAGACAACCCGAAAAATCATGGATGGCGATTTGGCCGGACGCCTGCCCATCGCCGGCACGGGAGACGAGCTCGATCGGCTTGCTAGCAATCTTAACGCCATGCTTGAGCGCATCGAGGCGCTCATGCGCGGCCTCAAGGAAGTATCGGACAACATCGCGCACGACCTCAAAACACCGCTGACGAGGCTACGCAACCGCTGCGAAGAGGCATTGCGTGTGGCCGAGGACGAATCCCAGTATCGGGCGGCGCTCGAGAGCACGATCGAGGAGTCGGAGGCGCTGATCCGCACTTTCAATGCACTACTCATGATTGCACGTGCGGAGTCAGGCCAGGCGCGCGACGGCATGGCTGAGATCGATGCGGCAGAGATCGCGCGAGGGGTAGGGGAGCTTTACGAGCCGCTCGCCGACGATAAGGGGATCCATCTTAAAGTCGAAGCGCCGACGGCGGCCCCCCTGCACGGCAACCGAGAGCTGATCAGCCAGGCGCTTGCCAATCTGGTCGATAACGCGATCAAATACGGCGGTATTAATGGCGCCGATGCTGAGATCATCGTGACGGCACGGGGCGAGGGCGATCGCATCTTGCTGGCGGTCGCGGATAGCGGCAGCGGCATTCCTGCAGCTGACCGCGGTCGCGTAGTCGAGCGCTTCGTGCGCCTCGAAGAGAGCCGCTCACAACCGGGTTCGGGGCTGGGACTGAGTCTTGCCTCCGCCGTGGCCCGCCTCCATGGCGGTGAGCTCAAGCTTGAGGACAACTACCCGGGGCTCAAAACCGTGATCTCGCTGCCGCGCGCAGGATCGGTCCCCCGGCCACCTGAGGCGTTAGGATAACGCCACTACCGCGCGGTGGACTCTAGCTTTCCATCGATCGGATCTGTGGGCATCGGGTGCCAATTGGGCAGCTGCGGGAGTTGGGTTCACGGCTTGAGGGTGGCGTTGTATTGCCACGGCGACTGCCCTGAGCCCTCGAGGCCTGACGAGCAGATCCGAGCGTAGGGACATGAACTCGCTGCACGGCTTACCCGACCATTCGCTTGTGCGACGGATCGCAGCGACGCCATGCCTGCACGAGGGCGAGGCGCGGACACGCGTCGCAGAGTGGTTCGCGGAAATCGCCGACGTGCCCGCTGGACAAACGCTGGCACGTTGCTGTGCCACCAACCCAAAACTCGAAGCGCTGCTGGCAGGCGTCGCGGGCGGTGCGCCCCATCTCTGGGATCTCGTGCGCGCCTCCCCGCAGCGGCTTCTCACGTTCCTTGAACGCGAACCCAAGGACTGCTTCGCGGACATTCTCGCGGACGCGAAGCGCGCGATGGCCACCACGCCCGACGAAACCGAGCTCATGCGCATCCTTCGGCGCATGAAGACGGAGGCGGCGCTGTTGTTTGGGCTCGCTGATATCGGCGGCGTTTGGCCAATAACGCAGGTGATCGAGCTGCAGACTGTGCTTGCGGATACGGCGATCGGCGCCGCGGTGGACTACCTGCTGGTGGGCGCACAGCGTCTGGGCCGGCTCAATGTCAATCCCGCGCATCCTGGGAATGGCTCTGGTTATATCGTGCTCGCGATGGGCAAGATGGGGGCGCGCGAGCTCAACTATTCGAGCGACGTCGATCTCATCATTTTTTATGACGCCGCTGCTTTCGCCGGGCGAAGCGAGCCCGCGACATTTTACGTGCGGCTGACGCGCTCACTGATGAAGCTTTTGCAGGAGCGCACTGCCGACGGCTATGTGTTCCGTGTCGATCTACGGCTGCGTCCGGATCCTGCCTCAACTCAGATCGCCATCTCCACCGCGGCCGCGCTCGACTACTACGAAAGCCGCGGACAGAATTGGGAACGGGCCGCGCTGATCAAAGCGCGGCCCTGTGCGGGCGATCTCGTGGCCGGGGAGGCTTTTCTCGCAGACCTCTCGCCGTTCATCTGGCGTAAATATCTCGATTTCGCGGCAGTCGCCGACGTGCATGCGATGAAGCGCCAGATACATGCGTATCGGGGCCACGACGCAATCGCGGTTGAGGGGCACAATATCAAGCTCGGCCGCGGCGGCATTCGCGAGATCGAGTTCTTCGTCCAGACGCAGCAACTTATCGCGGGTGGGCGATACCCGGAGCTGCGCATTAGAGCAACGCTGCAGACGCTCGACGCCCTCACCGACGGCGGCTGGATTGGCCAAGGTGTACGCGACGAGCTCGGCGCGGCTTACCGTTTCCTCCGAGTGGTGGAAAACCGTCTGCAAATGGTGGCCGATGAGCAGACCCATACGCTGCCCGCAGATCGGGATGCTCTGGAACGGTTTGTCCGCTTTGCCGGCTTCCCCGATCGAGACCCTTTCGCTCAGGCTCTGCTTCTTCATCTGCGCAACGTGCAGCGCCATTATGCGACCCTGTTCGAAAACGCGCCGGCAATCGAGGCTGGCCGCCGGCGTTTGCTCTTTCCATCGGAGTCGGACGATCGCGAAACGCTCGACCGCCTGGCTGAAATGGGGTTTCGCCGCCCGCCAGAAATATCCCCTCTTGTGCGGCGCTGGCAGACGGGAAGCTACGGCTCGCTCAAGAGCCAGTTCGCGCGCGGTCAGCTCGAGGAAATCGTTCCGTTACTGCTTGAACATTTTGCCCGCTCGGCGGATCCGGACAAGGCGGTCATTGGGTTCGACCGTTTTCTGGCCGGGTTGCACGGCGGCGGACGCCTGTTTTCACTGCTGCGGCAGAATCCCGATCTAATCGCGCTGATGGCGCTCGTGCTCGGCACCGCGCCACGGCTTGCCGACAGTCTGGCACAGTTTTCGGAAGTCATGGATGCGGTCATCGATCCGAGTTTTTTCGGCGCGCTTCCTGAACAATCCGAGCTTGCAGCCGCCCTCGAGCGGTCACTGCGCCAATCCGAATCCTACGAAGATTTTCTCGATCGCATCCGCATCTTCGCGCAGGAGCAGATGTTCCTGATCGGAACTCGCATTCTGTCCGGGACACTATCGGCTGAGCAGGCGGGAGAAGCCTTTGCCAGGCTCGCCGATACGCTCATCCGCTCGCTCCACCGCGTCATCGAAGATCAATTCGCGCGCTTGCACGGCCGCGTCGCCGGCCAGCAGACCGCCATCTTAGCGCTTGGAAAGCTCGGCGGACGCGAGATGACGGCAAGCTCGGACCTGGATCTCATTGTCATTTATGATTTCGATGCGGAGCGTCCAGAATCGGATGGACCTCGCCGGCTCCATGGCGCGCAATATTTTTCGCGGCTGACGCAGCGGTTGATCAGTGGTCTCACTGCCCAGACCAATCACGGATTGCTCTACCGAGTCGACATGCGCTTGCGTCCCTCTGGACGCTCGGGCCCGGTTGCCACCCAGATCGATGGTTTCGCGGCCTACCAGGACAACGAAGCCTGGACCTGGGAGCACTTGGCGCTCACCCGGGCGCGAGTCGTATCGGCCCCGTCGCAATTTGCCGCGCGCGTCGAGGAGGTCATCCGCGCTGTGCTATGCCGGCCGCGGGACGCCGATGTGATCGCAGGCGATGTCGTGGAAATGCGCAAGGCAATCGCAGCGGAGAAGGGCGACAGCGACCGTTGGAATCTCAAATACGTCGCGGGAGGGTTGATCGATATCGAGTTCATAGCGCAATATCTGCAACTCATCCATGCGGCGCAGACGCCCGACATTCTCGACCCATCGACGATTCAAGTACTCGACAAGGCATGGCGTCTGCGCGTGCTCAAGCCCGCGGACGCAGAGGTGCTGCGCCGGGCCGTGCGACTTTATCACGATCTCACGCAGGTTCTTCGCCTGTGCTTGTCCGGTCCCTTCGAGCCGAGGACGGCGGCACCGGAGCTCAGCAGGCTCTTGGCGCGCGCCGCGGACCTGCCGGATTTTGCCACACTCGATGCATTCGTCGCCGAGATGCAAGCCAAGGTGCGGGCCACTTTTAATCGGATCCTCGGCGCCTCACTGTGATCGGGAGCAAGGAGGCGCTGGCGAGGAGGGGCGTGACTCTTGCCTGCTCGCGCGTCGAGCGCCGCGTTCGGTGACTAAGCGGCGGCTTCGGCCAGCTCCTCCTTCTGCACGATCGTCCGGCTTATTGGCAGCCGCAGCAGCACCATTGTGCCGCGCCCGGGTGTCGAGCGGATGCGCATCGTGCCCTGATGAAGCTCCGTGAGGGATTTCGCGATCGCCAGCCCGAGACCCGAGCCCTGATGGCTTTTGGTGAGCTGACTCTCGACTTGCTCGAACGGCCGCGCGAGCCGCGCGAGTGCATCTTCGGGAATTCCGATGCCAGTATCGGCGATTGAGACGCTGACCCAGCCGCCCGCCGTCGCCCGCGCCCGTATCGTGATGCGGCCGCCTTCCGGCGTGAACTTCACGGCATTCGACAAGAGGTTCAGTATGATCTGCTTGAGCAGGCGGTGGTCCGCCGTCAAGCTGATGTCGCGCCTGATCCGGGCGGTGAGCTTTAGGCGCTTGTCGTTGGCGCGTCCAGACACTACGCGCATCGCGTCATTGAGGAAGGGCTCAAGATCGACCGGTTCGGCATCGAGCCGGATGCGCCCCGCCTCAATCTTGGACATATCGAGAATGTCGTTGATCACGTCGAGCAGGTATTGCCCGCTTTGATGGATGTCGCTGCAATATTCTCGATACTTATCGGACCCCAAGGGACCGAACATCGACGATTCCATGATCTCGGAGAATCCGATAATGGCATTAAGGGGGGTGCGCAATTCGTGGCTCATGTTGGCGAGGAACTTCGACTTCGCTTGGTTGGCTTCCTCCGCGCGGGTTTTCTCCTCGGCATATTTCTCAGCAAGGTCGGCAACTTCCTCGGCTTGCCGCTCCAGTTTTTGTTGCGAGTGGCGCAGGTCCGCAACGGTTGCCATCAGGCGCTTCTCGCTCTCCATCAGTTTTTCTTCGTGCCGCTTGATATTCGTGATGTCGGTCCCGACCGAGACATAGCCGCCATCCTTGGTGCGCCGCTCGCTGATGTGCAACCAGCGCCCATCGTCCAGCTGAGCTTCGAATGTGCGCGCACCGGGACTTTGACCCTCGCTGGTGACTTTCGAGCGCACCACCGGCTTGCGTCCCGCCGCCACCACCGATTCGTAGGAGGCGCCCGCCTTGATGGCTTCGTCCGGTAGGTTATGGAGTTCCTGGAAATTCGAATTGCACAACACCAGGCTATTCTGTGCGTCCCAGACCACGAACGCCTCGGGAATCGTCTCAATGGCATCGCGCAGCCGCAGGTCTGCTTCGACTGTGCGCTCCACCAGGGTCTTCTGTTCGGTAATGTCCACAGCGATGCCGATGAGATGCGGGCCGCTGTCGCCGGATTGTTGGACTAGCTCGCAGCGCGCACGCAGCCATACCCAATTGCCGTTGGCATGACGCATACGGAAGGCATGGTCGACCAAGGTGGCTGTGGCATCGGCGAGCTGGGCAGCGAGTCCGTAGAGGTCGATATCCTCGGGATGGACCAGGCCGTTGACCTGACCGAAGCTCAACAGCGTGTCGCGCGGCTTTAGGCCCAAAATCGCAAACATGGAATGCGACCAGAATATGCGGCCGCGTGCCAGATCCCAGTCCCACAACCCGCAACGCCCGCGATTGAGCGCGGTATCGATGCGCGAGCGGACCGTCTCATAGATCTGGTCGGCTTCGCGCGCCCGCGTCGCCTGCCAGTGGAACGCGAAGCCGAGAATGAGGACCACGAAGCCGGTGGTGGCGGAGAGTGTGACGGTTAAGGCAGTATCAGAGGCCCACGCTGCCAGCGCGTCGGCGCGTCCATGTACGATTGCAAGCTCGCCGTTTGACCAAACGCTGCGCACGGTCCCATAGGCCAAGCTGCCATCAGCAAGCGGAATTTCCAAAACGCCGGCAGCAGCTCCAAAGGTAGTCAGCGGCTGTGTGGGACCGAGGACGTCGATCAGTCGGCGTCCGACCATGCCAGCCTCAAGCGGTGCCGTGACGCTGGCGGTGCCGTCGGTATTCCTGACAAGCTCGTGGCGGATGCCGGCAATGATCATGCCTTCGCCGTTGGCGAGGAGCACCTGACGCCCCGGCGCACGCGCCCATGACGGAATCATTCGCTCGAGCTCGCCCTGCAGCCGGCGCTCCGGCTTGTCGCCCTTGGGCTGCTCCAGCCGTTCGAGTCGGCCGACGAGGAAATCAGCGGTGCTTTCGATCTGCTTGAGAACCTCGCTGATTGCCTCGCGACGATGATCGAGTACCTGCACGACCGCGCCGACGCAGATCGTCAAGAGAAAGGCGATGATCAGTGCCGGCACCGCGCGTCGCAACGCCGGCTCAGCAGTGAGCAACCGCCGATAGGCGGGCTTGGCGATCGACTGAGCTAGTCCTTTGATGGAATCAGAACTTACAGACGCGCTCGCGACTTCGGCGCGCGCCATGCCTCGCCTCCGTTCGGGTCCCCATCACCTTCATCGAAGGATGTGCCGCATCTCTCCGAATCAGTTTTCATTGGAATCGAAAGATGGCGATTTGTCGAGAGCCTCATTAACGAATTTGCAAGAATGATGAATCCAAGCCTTGTCTTTGATCGGCAAAGCGTTTCGGCCGGAAATGAAAAAATTAAGTGTTCCCGTTTCGTGCCGCCAGCCGATCAGTGCTGGGCAAGCGCGCGTTGCACGATGTCATCTACGTCGGGCGAGAGCGAAGGCGCCGCCGCAACCCGTCGCAGGGCGGCCTGCGCATGCGCGCGCCGCATCGGCTCGAGCATGCGCCAATTCTTGAGAGCCGATACCAGGCGGGCCGCGAGTTGGGGATTCCTCGGATCGATGGCTAGTACTGTATCGACGATGAAGTCGTAGCCCCCGCCGTCCGCGCGGTTGAATTCCTTCTGGTTCGCTAGCGCGAAGGCGTGGATCAACGCGCGCACGCGGTTGGCATTGGCAAACGAGAAGGCCCGGTGCGCGGTCAGAGACTTGACGCGGTCGAGGGTTGCCAGTTCAGGAATGGTCGCCTGCAGAGTGAGCCATTTGTCAACGATCAGCGGATCGTCGGCATACCTGGTGTAGAAATCTTCGAGCGCGGCCGCGCGCTCCGGCACATTGCAAAGCGACAGCGTCGAAAGCGCCGCCATCCGGTCGGTCATGTTGTCGGCTGCCTGGTATTGCCGGGCAGCCACCGAAATGGCCTCCCCCCGGCGCGTTGCCACCATGAGATCGAGACAAGTATTGCGCAGTGCGCGCCGGCCGGCGCTGGCGGCATCGGGTCGGTAAGGTCCGCTTTCGGAGAGTCGGCGATATTGGTCGAAGAGGGGCCCGGCAAGGTGCTCGCCAAGCACGCCGCGCAAGGCGGTGCGAGCTTCGAACACGGCGTCTGGATCGACGTCGCGACCAATCTCGCGGGCGATGTCCGCCTCGCCAGGAAGGGTCAACGCGAGCGCGACGAAAGCCGGTTCAAGCCGGCCATCGTTGAGTGTCACGTGGAATGCGTCCAGTAGTCCCGGATCTGTGCGCGCTGCGCGGCCGGCTTGGAAAGCGGCCGTGTTGTCGACCAACAGCCGCGTGGCGAGCGTCTGCAGCGCCTGCCATCGGTTGAACGGATCAGCATCGTGCGCGGCGAGGAACCGCAGATCGTCCGCGCTCAGATTGGCTGAAAGCTTGATCGGCGCTGAAAAGCCCCGATTGAGCGAGGCAACAGGCGGCTGCGCAACACCTGCGAACAGAAAGCTCTCGGTGGGCTTGGTCAGAGTGAGTACGCCGCGTTCGATGGTGCCGCCATCGATGGACTTGAGCGGTAGCTCGTGCCCATCGCGGCCAACGAGACCGACGGCGAGTGGGATGACCATGGGGGCCTTGCTGGGCTGTCCGGGCGTCGCGGGAATGCTTTGGGCAAGGTCGAGCCGAAAGGTTTTGGCACCGGCATCGTAGCTGCCGGTCGCGACGACCTCGGGCGTGCCCGCTTGCGAGTACCAAAGCATAAATTGCGTGAGATTCGCGCCTGCGATATCGGCGAAACACTGCACGAACTGCTCGACTGTCGCCGCCTCACCATCGTGGCGGCTGAAATACAGATCCATTCCCTTGCGGAAATGCCCCGGGCCGAGCAGCACCTTGAGCATGCGCACGACCTCGGCGCCTTTCTCGTAAACCGTCGCTGTGTAGAAATTATTGATCTCGCGATAGACCACAGGCCGCACAGGATGCGCGAGCGGACCTGCGTCCTCGACGAATTGGTGGGTGCGCAGGCCGCGCACGTCAGCGATACGCTCGACCGCGCGTGAACGCTGATCGGCAGAAAACTCCTGATCGCGAAAGACCGTCAGTCCCTCTTTAAGGCAGAGCTGGAACCAGTCGCGGCACGTGATGCGGTTGCCGGTCCAATTGTGAAAGTATTCGTGGGCGACGATCGCCTCGATACGTTCGAAATCTGCGTCAGTGGCGGTTTCCGGCGAAGCGAGAATGTATTTGTCATTGAAAATGTTGAGACCCTTGTTTTCCATCGCACCCATGTTGAAATTGGAGACCGCGACGATCATGAAAATGTCCAGATCGTATTCGCGGCCGAACGCGGTTTCGTCCCAACGCATGGCGCGCTTGAGCGAATCCATGGCATAGACGCAACGCCGCTCCTTGCCAGGCTCGACATAGATGCGCAGCGTCACCTCGTGTTCCGACATGGTGCGGAATCGATCCTCGACGCAAGCGAGCTCCCCGCCGACGAGGGCGAAGAGATACGACGGCTTGGGAAACGGATCGTGCCACACCGCAAAATGCCGCGTGGTGCCCGGCACCTCGCCCGACGCGACGGGATTGCCGTTGGCGAGCAGCACAGGGGCTTCAGTCCTCTCGGCCTCGATGCGGGTGGTGTAGACCGCCATTACGTCTGGACGATCGGGAAAATAGGTGATGCGGCGAAAACCTTCGGCCTCGCATTGCGTGCAATAGATCGCGCCGGAGCAGTAAAGCCCCGAGAGTTGGGTGTTGGCAGAGGGATCGATGACGGTTTCGATATCGAGCCGCAACCTGCGGTGTGGCGGCTGCGCAATGGTCAGCCGGTCCGGCGTTGCGACGAACTGATCGGGCGGCAGCGCGACGCCGTCGAGTTTCAGGCTCCGCAGGTTGAGTGCATCGCCGTCGAGCACGAGCGGGGCCGGCGCGCCGCTCCCGCTGGGACGCAGCGTCAGCGTTGCCCGGATCCTGCTCGCCGTCGCATCAAGCGAAACGTCGAGTTCTACCGTCTCGACCAGCCAATCGGGCGGCCGGTAATCCTCAAGGCGTACGGGGCGGGCTTCTTCGGTGCGCATGTCCGCTCCAACTGCGTGTGTGTCTCCACGAAGTCCGTCCGTGCGTGGACCGCGAGGTAGCCTGCGTGGAGATGCTGGATGAAGTCGGTTGTTGCTTATATATCCTCGGTCCGCTCCCTCTGCTTTAATGGCTTTCCAGCAAGCCGCAAGCCGTTGTATGGGTGCGCCAACAATACGGGAGGAATGTGATGAGGACGCTGCGCGCAATCTCCTTGGCGTTAGCCGGGATGGCCTCGCTACTCGGCACATCGGTGGCCGCCTTGGCACAAAACTATCCCAACCAGGTGGTGCGCATTGTCATTCCTTTCTCTGCTGGCAGCATCACCGACGGGCTGGCGCGCATTCTCGCCGACAAGCTTGCCGAGGTGTGGAAGCAGCAGGTCATTGTAGAGAATCGGCCCGGGCTACCCGGCACGACGGGAGTGGCCAAAAGCCCACCGGACGGGTACACATTGATGCTGACCTCGAATGGGCACACCATCGCCGGCGCGATTAACAAGAACATTCAGTTTGATCCGGTGAAGGACTTCGCGGGGGTCTCGCGGGTTGCGTCGGTGCCACTGGTTGCGATCGTCCCGCCCGAGCTTTCAGCCAAGACGCTCAAGGAGTTCATCGCGCTCGCCAAAGAGCGACCGGGCCAGCTCAACTTCTCCTCCGCAGGTGTTGCCAGCACGTCTTATCTGTCTGCTGAAATTTTCAAGCAGGATGCCAGCATTAACATCGTGCACATTCCATACAAAGGCGCGCCCGAGGCCACGACTGCCGTCATCCGCAACGACGCGCAGATGTATTTTGCGCCAATCCCGGCGACTCAGGAGTTGACCGCAACGGGAAAGGTGAGGGCGCTGGCTATCAATTCCGCCAAGCGCGTTCCGCAACTCCCCGAGGTGCCGACCGTCGCGGAGACGTTGCCGACTTATAAATATGAGTCGTGGTTTGGCGTGTTCGCGCCTGCCGGAACGCCAGAACCGATCCTCACGAAGGTGAGCGAGGACATAGCCAAGGTTCTTGAGGTGCCGGACGTAAAGGAGAAATTGCTTGCGCAAGGATCGATCCCGGCACCGACCACGCCAAGCGAGTTCGATGCGATCAACAAGGCAGACACCGAGCGTTACGGAAAGATCCTCAAGGAGGCCGGCATCACGCCGCAGTAGCGCCCCGTCGAAAATGGCCGCGCATCGGCGCAGGATCGCCAGCAACGGTTTCCGTGGCTTGATGGGGCATGGCTCATGCGTGCCATGGTGCTGGAGAGGCCGCGTACGCCCCTCGTCATGCGCGAGCGGCCGGAGCGCGCGCCGGCGGCCGGCGAAATCCTGATCGAGGTCGCAGCGTGCGGCGTCTGCCGCACCGATCTGCATGTCGTCGACGGCGAACTGCCAAATCCGAAACTTCCGATCGTTCCGGGTCACGAAATCGTCGGGCGGGTGGCGACGATTGGGGCAGGGGCGGCAGAATTGACGCTGGGCGAGCGGGTTGGTGTTCCCTGGCTCGGCTCGACCTGCGGTGTCTGCAGCTATTGCCGCAGCGGGCGGGAGAATCTCTGCGATCGAGCAATATTTACCGGCTACACGCGCGATGGCGGCTATGCCACGCACGCCCTGGCAGATGCGCGCTACTGTTTCCCATTGCCGCAACGGCCGGACGACGCCGAGGTCGCCCCGCTGTTATGTGCCGGCCTGATCGGCTGGCGCAGCTACCGCATGGCGACTGCAGCCGAGCAGCTAACCGGAGCGGCCCGCCTAGAGGTGCTCGGCCTTTACGGGTTTGGCGCCGCCGCGCACATTCTGGTCCAAGTCGCTGCCTGGCAGGGCCGCCGCGTCTACGCGTTCACCCGGGTTGGCGATGAGGCGGCGCAAGTATTTGCGAAATCTCTTGGCGCGGTTTGGGCCGGCGGCTCGGACGAGATGCCTCCCGAGCCGCTCGATGCCGCGATTATCTTCGCGCCCGTCGGCCCGCTCGTCCCCCTGGCGCTGAAGGCCGTAAAGAAAGGTGGGCGCGTGGTCTGTGGGGGCATCCACATGTCGGACATTCCAAGTTTTCCCTATCGGCTGCTCTGGGAGGAGCGGCACATCGTCTCGGTCGCCAACCTCACACGGGTGGATGCGCGCGAATTTTTGGCGCTGGTGCCGCAGGCCGGCGTGAAGAGTGAAGTGACCCGCTATCCCCTCGCAGCCGCCAACGACGCGCTTGTCGATTTGCGCGCCGGTCGCCTGCAAGGCGCAGCCGTACTGATACCCTGATCGCGGCAGCCCGCGTCAGAGCTAGTGCGGCGGCGGTGCCGGCTCCGCATGACCGATCGCGCGCTTGATCGACGGGAAGCGCAGGCGCAGGGCCCGTTCCACTTCGTCCACCTTGTCGTGCACATCCGCGACTTTGAGTATGGGATCGACCAGGCAGTGAAAATTGACGATCTCTCCGTCGTCGGCTGCGCGTACGCGCACGTCATGGATCGCGCCGACGAATCGAACCTTGGTCGCGATCTCGATCAGCGCCTCGCGCACCGCCGCGACGCGTGCGGCTGGGGCTTCGCGGCCGGGCTCGTCGAATGGCTGCAACGGCTCGATATGGGTTTCGACCTCGACGCCTGGGCCCAACTCCTCGCGGATGGCCTCTTCGAGCCCAGTGGCGATCTCGTGTGCCGCGCCGATGGCAAGGGCGCCATCCACCTCGAGATCGAGTGAAACCGCAAGTCGTCCGCTGATCGCATGTACGGTGACGTGGTGAGCCGCGAGCGCGCGGTTGCGCGCAATCACCATGACGCGCTCGAGTACCGTCTCGTCGTCCAGCGCCCGCGGGTTGGTGGTGACCGTCACCTCGGCGACGGGACTGTCGGCGCGTATTGCCTCGACGAGGCGCTGTTTGAGCGTCGCCAAGCGGTCGAGCGGCAGCGTGCGGCTGACCGCAACCTCCAGATCGACGAACAGCACGTTGCCGACCTGCCGCACACGCAGCCTATCGATTGCGACCACGCCTGGAATGCGGGTCACCGCCGCAGTGATCTTCCCGGCCGCTCCAGGCGGGGCGGTATCGGTCAGCGTGTCGATGGTACGCCGTCCGAGCCGCCATCCGGCGATACAGATGACCAGCGATACCGCCAGCGCCGCCACGGAATCGGCGGCCGTGTAGCCGAGCGCGATCCCAAACAGCCCGACCAACACCGCTAAGGACGACCACATGTCGGAATCGAAATGCAGCGCGTCCGCTTCGAGCGCATGACTCGAGGTCTCTTCCGCTGTTCGATAAAGCACTCGCGAGCGCAGGAAATCGACCACGATGGAGAGCACGATCACCGCGAACGCCCACGGCGTCGCCGCCACCTCCGGCGGTTCCGCGCTGATGAGTCGCTTCGTCGCCTCCCAAATCACGATTCCCGCAAGAATAAACAGCAGCGCGGTCTCGGCGAGCGCTGAGACGCTCTCGATCTTGCCGTGGCCATAATGGTGCTCGGCGTCGGCGGGCTTGCCCGAAGTCCGCACGGCAAAATACGTCATCACGGTAGCACCGAGGTCGATGAAAGAATGGGCCGCTTCCGAGAGGAGCGCGAGCGAACCGCTCATGACCCCGATCACGCCCTTCGCCGTCGTTAAACCAGCCGACGCGGCAATCGAGGTGAGTGCAACCCTCTGCTTGACGTCCGACATCATGCGCCTCTGCGGTGCGACGTAACGATCGGGGTGGCGCGCGTCAATGCAGCGGAACATATCCGTTGCGGTTGCAAGTTCAGCTTCAGCAACGGAATGCAAATGAGTTGCATGTGAGGCTCGGCGCAGCAGGAGAGCTCGTCATGGCTCGCAAGAGCCGATATGCGGCTTCCCATCCGCGCCAGTAGAGTCGTAGAAGAGCTATAAGGTACGCCGCGCTTAGTGAAATGGGCTGCTGTTCCAGCGACCGGAAAAGGTATGGGTTCGAACGATCTGGAGCGCAAATTCTGCATCGCCCCGATGATGGAATGGACTGACCGGCATTGCCGGTTCTTCCATCGCCTGCTTACGCGGCGTGCGCTCATTTACACCGAAATGATCACCACAGGCGCCGTGCTGCACGGACCTCGCGCGCGGCTCATGGCATATGACTCTGCCGAGCATCCGGTTGCACTCCAGCTCGGCGGCTGCGATCCGCGGCGACTTGCCGAATGCGCGCGCATCGCCGAGGAGTTCGGCTACGACGAGGTCAATCTCAACATCGGCTGTCCCTCCGACGGCGTGCAGGAAGGCCGCTTCGGCGCATGTTTGATGGCAGAGCCTGCTCTGGTCGGCGACTGCGTCGCTGCCATGGTTGCTGCGGTCAAGCTGCCCGTGACGGTCAAATGCCGCATCGGCATCG
>Ga0126372_10000390_pt1 | contig 15124 bp, 19 predicted proteins | sample PanSoiMetaPlot_6_FD_92762 | JGI IMG/M metagenome (GOLD analysis project Ga0126372, IMG submission 92762) | Tropical forest soil microbial communities from Panama - MetaG Plot_6 | ecosystem: Environmental > Terrestrial > Soil > Tropical forest > Bulk soil | place: Panama | collected 2016-02-17
GCCCGTTCTGGTCATGAAATCGCAGGGCCGCGACCGGATCGTGATGGGCCTCGACGGACCGGGGCAGGATCCGTTTCTGGTCCTCTACGGGGCTGACGGGGCCAAGCAGCGCGTGTTCGGCAGCTACTGATGCCGGTCAGCGGCAAGACCGCGGTGGCCCTTCTGCTCGCCAGCCTAGTGCTGGGCGTACTACTCACCGTGCGACACGAAATCGTCCCGACCGGCCGGGTGGCCGCTGTGTCCGCCCCGTCGACAGTGCCGGTACGGCGACCAATCTCCACGTGGCTGACGGTTCGCGGGCTCAAGATTCTGAGCGCGGATGCGAGCAACGGATTGTGGATCGGGGAAGCCAATGGCGGCGGCCCCGGCATCTGGATGACCAATGCACGGAAGACTGCGACCATCGAGGCGGGTGTGCACGAAAATGGCTTCCCCTACATGCTCGTCGCTGACGGGGCCATCCGCACCTTTGGACTTGGCCGGGTCGATGGGGTGCAGGCCTCCCCCATCCTGGTCTTCCGGAGCGCCGATATCGTCCGGATGGTCTTCGGGCTCGACATGACGGAGAAGCGACAGCCGCCGTTCCTGGTCGCGTACACCGCCGATGGAGCAAAGCACGACGTCATTGGTCAGTACTGCGACAGACCGGATCGCGTCTGCGTCCGATGAACATAGGGCGGAGCTTGATGAGCAGGCGTCCGCGCGGCCCGGCCGCCATCCTGACGATCGGAATCCTGCTGCTGGCGGGTTCAGGCGGCTGGGCGCTCATTCATCACCGGCCCATGATAGCCGATCGTCCGCGCTACATCTTCGTCAACGAGACGGACAATCATGACCGCGACACGGCCTTCGAGATGAGCCTGAAGCTGGCGGAGAAGCGCTCGGGCATCGAGAACGCCCTGGTCTTCCTGCCGCGTCTGCCCCCGGACCGGACGATCGAGCAGGTTGCCGCCGAGCTGTTCGAGCGTTGGCAGATCGGGCGCGACCGGGCCGGGCGTGGCATCTTGTACCTGTACAGCACGGAGGAGAACCTGTTCAGGATCGAGGTGTCGTACGCGCTCGAGCCGCTCATTCCCGACGCACTCTGCCGTCAACTCGAGGACGCGGCCCGGACCTACATGCTGTCCGAGATCCCTCAGGACTTCATCTCTGAGCTTCTGATCACGACGAACCTGCGGGCGGACGAAGCGGAGCCGTCGGTGAACCGAGGGTTGGGCGCCCCTGCCTGGCTGAAAGAGGCGAGCTATTCGGGCGGCGCTGGCGCGAACACGACCGGCTATCGCAAAACGCTCGAGGACTATCGGGCGGCCGTGCGCCGACTGCCCGCATCGAGTCTTGCCGAGTTTGCGCCCGCGGACGATCCGTCGGAGACTGCTCGCCGCTACCTGAGGTCGCTGGAGCGCGGCCTCGGCGATCCGCAGCTGCCGCTGCTGACCGAGGGCAGCCAGGTCTTTCGCATGATCGTCCCGCGGAACGAGGCGCAGCAGCTGCGGGTCTTCCACTTCTATGCTGAGGCGACGCCCAGCCACATGATCCGCCTCGATGGCTGGGGTCTCGTCGTGTTTCGTCCGGGCATGCCAAACCTACCCATTGTGTTGCGGCGTGGGCAGAGCGGCGCCTGGTTCGTGGACGAGCCGAAGGCATGGACGTATTTTCATCGGTACGAGGACGGCGTCGACTTCCTGCCCAAATACGACGATCTACCCTTCCTGGCCGGGCTCCGCCAGCTCGGACATCCGAACGCGGAGCATCCGATCTACCTGCGCCGCGTTCGCACGCCGCCGCCCCCGCCGTATCCCTTCTCGCTCGGGAGAGCCGTCGCAGAGCTCGAGCAGGCGATCCAAGAGCGCCCCGGTGACGACCGGCGCTATGCGGCGCTCGGCGAGCTTTACCTCTTCGAGGTGAACTGGATCTCACGGAGCCTGGAGATGTTCGAGCGGGCAGCGATGCTCACCCCCGACCGCCTGGATTATCAGTGGCGTCTCTATGATCTCTACCTCAACAATTCTCAGGCGGACAAGGCGCTGGCGACCCTGAAGCGGCTGGCGGACCACCTGCCTGGCGACCGACAGGTGCAGGACTGGTATCGCTTCTACCGCAACGCCTACGACTTCAAGCCCGGCGAGTTCTCACCGGCGGTCACAGCAACTGCGCGATGACGGATGGACTTCACGTTCAACCCCGGGGCCGTGAGCCCGGGCTGTGTCGGTAGAAGCCTAAATGCCTCGCGAATTTCATTCCGGCAGTGCGCTTACCCCGCCCTGCGATCTGCACCTGGGCCGGTGAGCGGGCGGAGTAAACGGAGGTCGACGCGTGCTTGTTTCGTATCAAAGTAGCTGGCTGCTCCATAGCTCTCTTTCCAGGCGCCGACCCTCGTCTCGTGCCGATCAGCGCCGTTATCGCCGGTCTTGCTAAGTATGCCGGTGTGGTGCCGGACGAAATCGAGCTACTGGACTTGTGGCTCGAGAGATAAGGGTGACCTGCGCAAGGCATTCCAATCCACAGCTCGGATCGTTTCGTGTGGACAACACAGTTTCGATGGCGAGCAGGTGGGCTTCGGCCGTGATTGTGGAAGCTTACTCGTCTGGCCGTACCGGCAACGTAAACGTGAACGTCGAGCCCACGCCCTCCTGGCTCCTCACCCAAATCCCGCCGTGCAACTCCACGAACTTCCGACATAGAGTCAGCCCCAGCCCAGTGCCTTCCACCTTCTTGGCCACTGTCCCCACCTGGCGGAACTCTTCGAACACCGCCTCCTGATCCTCCGAGGCGATGCCGACCCCAGTATCGCTGACCGACACCTGGACGCCCCGTCCACGCGGGTAGCGGCAAGCAAACCTCGCCGCCGTGCCGCCTGTGATCGCTACGCACGGCGGCGGCCGTGCCAGTGCGGGTCGGAGCGCAACCAGATTCTTCGGTGTGTCGGGCACAGTGAACCGCCCGGGGATCGTGGAGGTAGGCCGCGGTGTCACGCTCCGCACGGTTCTCTGTGAAATTGCGCCAGACTCCGAGACCAACACACTCTGAAGGGCGGCCGGGTAGCGGGACGGTCTGACATCTTGTTGAGCCCTGAGTTGCTCGATACTTCGCTGGAGTCCGTGGACGGTCTCTCGATCGGAACCCGCTGGCGTGATTGCGATACCTGACGGTGACTGAGTCACCGAGATCGTCGGGGTAGGCTCGCTCCGCCGCTACCTGCTCCGGATGCTGGGGGAGCCGTAGGGCGTGTCGACGCCGACAGGCACGAGCCGCCGAATTAGCATTGACAGGCCCCCTCCGGCCTGCTCATAGTTGTCCCTGTTCGGCGAAGTAACCGTCCGACCCCAGAGGGCACGATGTCCGTGGCTCGGGTTCTCGGACAACCATTAGTAGTCCGCATTGACCATCGCAGTGGCCGGCGCGGACGTCTGCCTTTTCATGCGCGGTCGCCCTGACGATAGCCCCCCGCACACCTCGCTCGAACCGAATAGAGAGATCTCTGTGAGCTCGGGCGTCTCATCATCCGCCAACCGGCGGCGAGATCACTGAGTTCGTCGGGCAGGGTTTCGAAGAGGGGCAGCGAGAGTCATGGATTTGTTCACGTGCGATGTCCTCGTAGTCGGCGGCGGCGGGGCGGGTCTACGTGCTGCCATCGCCGTGGCCGAGACACACCCGAAGCTCCGCGTCGCCGTGATCTCCAAGGTCTATCCCATGCGCAGCCATACGGTCTCGGCGGAGGGAGGTGCCGCCGCGGTGATCAAGGCTGAGGACAGCCTCGATGAGCATGCCTACGACACCATCTCCGGCGGCGACTGGCTCACCGACCAGGACGCGGTGGAGGCCTTCGTGAGGGAGGCCCCGGAGGAAATGCTGCGGCTGGAGCACTGGGGCTGTCCATGGAGCCGGGAGCCCGACGGCCACATCGCCGTGCGTCCTTTTGGGGGAATGAAGATCGAGCGGACATGGTTCGCCGCGGACAAGACCGGCTTCCACCTGCTCCACACGCTGTTCCAGACCACCCTGAAATACGACGCCATCGAGCGATTCGACGAGTTCTTCGTCACTAGGCTCCTTGTGGATGAAGGACGCTGTCAAGGCGTCGTCGCGATCGAACTATCCACCGGGCAGACCCGGGCCATCACCGCCAAAGCTGTCATCCTCTGCACGGGGGGTTGCGGCAAGGTTTTCCCGTTCACGACCAATGCCAGCATCAAGAACGGCGACGGGATGGCCCTGGCCTATCGCGCCGGCGCCCCGCTCAAGGACATGGAGTTCGTCCAGTACCATCCGACCGGCCTGCCATTCACCGGGATCCTGATCACCGAGGCGGCCCGAGCGGAGGGCGGCTGGCTCCTGAACAAGGACGGCTACCGTTACCTCCAGGATTACGATCTGGGCAAGCCCACGCCCAAGCCGGTGTTGCGCTCCATGGAGTTGGGTCCGCGCGACCGGCTTTCGCAGTGCTTCGTCAAGGAGCAGGAAAAGGGCCGCACGCTCGAGGGGCCGTACGGGCACTACGTTCACCTGGACATTCGCCACCTGGGAGAGAAGCTGATCGACCGGAAGATTCCCTTCGTCCGAGAGCTATGTCTCAAGTACGTGGGAATCGATCCGGTGAAAGAGATGATCCCAGTGCGGCCGGTTGTCCACTACATGATGGGCGGCATCCATACTGATATTCACGGGGCCACACCTGTGAGGGGGTTGTATGCGGCGGGCGAGGCCGCCTGCGTGAGCATCAACGGAGCCAACCGGCTGGGCTCCAACTCACTTACTGAGATCCTGGTCTTCGGCGGGCGAGCCGGCAACGCCGCCGCGGCCTTCGCGGCTGAGCAGGCCGGGGCGAGCTCGTCTCTGGCCGCGCAGGCCCGCGACGAACAGAGGCGGCTCGAGGAGGGCTTCCTGCGCAAGAACGGTGGCAGGGAGAGGATCGCTATACTACGCGCCGAGATGCACCAGATCATGGAAGAGAGTGCAGGCATCTATCGGACGGAGACGGCTCTCAAGGAGGCGACGGGGAAGCTGAAGCGGCTCCAGGAGAGGTTCCAGGATCTCTCCCTAGACGACCACAGTTACACCTTCAACACTGAGCTGACCGCGGCCCTCGAGCTCTCCTACATGCTGGATGTCGCGCAGACGATCCTCCAGTCTGCGCTCGAGCGAAGGGAGTCGCGTGGCTCACACCAGCGCACCGACTATCCGCAGAGAGACGACGAACGGTTCCTGGCGCACTCTCTCGCCTACCGCGCAGAGGATGATTCGCCCCGGATCGAGTATCGGCCCGTCACGATCACCCGCTGGCCGCCTGGTAAGCGGGTCTACGGGAGGTAAGGGAAGGATGCCGTCCAGCGTCGCTCTCACGGTAGCGCGCTATCGGCCAGAAATGGAATCCGAACCCACCTTCCAGACCTATGAGTTCCCATTTCGGAAGGACTGGGTGGTTCTGGATGCGCTCAACCACGTGAAGGACAGCCTGGACGGATCGCTTTCCTTCCGGTGGTCGTGCCGGATGGGTGTGTGCGGCAGCTGCGGAATGAAGGTGAACGGCATCCCGAAGCTAACGTGCGCGACCTTCCTGTCCGACTACCTGCCTGGTCCCATCCGCGTGGAACCCTTGGACTACTTCCCCGTGATGCGCGACCTGGTGGTGGACCTCACAGATTTCATGCGAAAGCTCAAACAGGTGAAGCCCTGGATCATCCGAAAGGAGGAGAAGGCACCGGGCGACGGCGAATACCTCCAGACTCCCGATCAGCTCGATACGTACAAGCAGTTCAGCATGTGCATCAACTGCATGCTTTGCTACTCTGCGTGCCCCATCTACGGACTTGAGCCGAGCTTCATCGGGCCAGCCGCCATCGCGCTGGCCCAACGCTACAACATGGACTCCCGGGACGAGGGGGCGGCGGAACGCCTGAAGATCCTCTCCGAACACGACGGCATCTGGCAGTGTACCTTCGTCGGGGAGTGCACGAAGGTGTGCCCCAAGCACGTGGATCCTGCCGGCGCCATCCAGCAGTACAAGCTCACCGGCGCGACCAACTGGGTCAAGTCGCTGCTCCTCCCGTGGGGCGCGAGATGAGCGCCGAGCCGCACTACACCCTGTACCATCCTCGGTGGTATCGCCGCCGCGTGTCGGTCTGGTGGTGGCTTCAGAAGCGGTCTTACACTGGCTTTGTCCTCCGAGAACTTACCAGCGTCTTCGTGGCGTTCTTCGCCGTGGTCTATCTATGGCAGCTCCGCGCCCTCACCCAGGGTCCCGAGGCCTACGAGCAGTTCCTCGCCCGACTGACGACGCCCCTCTTCCTCGCGCTCGATACGGTTGCCTTCCTCTTTGTCCTCTTTCACGCCATCACCTGGTTCAATCTGACCCCCAAGGCCATGGTCGTGCGCTGGCGCGGTAAACGAGTGCCCGACTGGCTCATCCTCGGCCTGAACTATGCGGCCTGGCTCGTGCTCTCGGCGGCGGTGGCCTTCGTGCTGCTGCGCGAGTAGATCGTGGAACGGATCACACCGCTCTTGTGGCTCTTGTTCAGCGCGGGCGGAACGGTGGCCGCGCTCCTCTTCCCCATCCATTTCTTTCTGACGGGCCTGGCCTTTCCCCTGGGATGGCTCGAGGCCCCCTCCTACGAGTTCCTCCATCGCCTGCTGACGCATCTGGTGACACGACTGTACCTCTTCATTCTCATCTCCTTGCCACTCTTCCATTGGGCCCATCGCTTTCGGTACACGCTCTACGATGGACTACAGTTGAAGCATCTGACCGTGCTCATCGCCGTCCTGTGCTATGGCGCCGCCCTGGTTGGAACTGCCATGACTGCCTACCTACTCTGGGACATCTCGTAGCAAACAAAACGGAGGGCTATCGACGACCAAGGTTCATGACGGAGGTGAATGAGATGTCGAAGTATCTCGTTGTCACGCATCAGACCGCCTTGAGCCCCGACCTCCAGCGCAAGGTGAGTGCGCTGGTCGCAGAAGATCCCCACGCGGAGTTCGCCGTGCTTGTACCGGAAGCGCCCGGGTCGCCGACTACGTGGGAGGGCGAAACGGTAGACGTGGCGGGGCATCGCGCGGAAGCAGCAAAGACGGCACTCGAAGAGATGGCGGGAGCGCGAGTGACCCGTACGGCTGTTGGGGCATCCGACCCGTTGCAGGCGATCGCCGACGAGCTACTTGCGCATCCTGGCTACGACGCCCTTGTCATCAGCACATTCCCGCCGGGCATTTCCCGCTGGCTGAAGTTGGACCTGGTGCACCGGGCCGAGCGCAAGTTTGGCCGGCGTGTGATCCACGTGGTGGCCAAGTCCGGTGCGCAGGAGCGAAATGCGGTGAAGTTTATTCCCGCGGGCTATCACTCGGTCACTGCATACCTCACTGTGGCGGATGGGACGAAGGCGCTCGACTTCTACACACGCGCCTTCGGCGCGCATGTGACCGAACGGATACCGGGGCCCCGCGGCAAGCTGATGCACGCCGAGTTCCGGATCGGTGACTCAGTCGTGATGCTCAGTGACGAATTTCCTCAGGGCGGCACCCGCTCGCCGCAGTCGCTCGGCGGTGCCTCAGGGTCGCTGTTCCTCTACGTCCCCGACGTGGACGCCGCCTTCAAGCGGGCCGTTGACACTGGCTGCCGGGCAACGATGCCGCCGGTCGACATGTTCTGGGGTGACCGCCTCGGCAGGCTCGTCGATCCGTTCGGGCACCATTGGGGTCTCGCCACCCACAAGGAAGACCTCACGCCCGCGGAGATCGGCAAGCGGGCGCAAGTCGCCATGGCGCAGGCGGCGGAGAAGACGTGATGCGTGACATCCACACGAGCACCATCATCGACGCCGTCAAGAGGGAGGCCAACTGGAATCGCGAGCTGACACGCGCCGCGTGCCACAAGAGGGGCCCAGGAGGAATCGAAGAGGGAACAAGCCGCTACAGTTAAAAAGTGAGGCCATCTCCGGAGAATGAGGGTCGTTCGCGGCGATGCTGAATGCTCCGGCTGCCAGAATTCTTGTGGTCGACGACGAGCCGGTAGTGGTTGACATGCTGGTCACTTGTCTCCGAGAAGAGGGCTACGGGGTCGTAGGCGCAGAGACGAGCGACGAGGGCTTGAAGCTCGCCATCCTATCCCGACCCGAACTGGTTTTGCTCGACATTGCCCTACCCGGGATGAACGGCATCGAATTGCTCAAACGAATCCGCTCGATCAATCCAACCACCAGAGTGATCATGGTCACCGGGAATACAGACCCCGCGCTCGCCCGTGAGGCACTCGAGCTGGGCGCTCTCGCATATGTCGATAAGCCATTCGACTTCGCCTACCTCAAGCGGGTTGTAGCGTTAGCGCTGCGAGAGGGTGTTTGACAATGGCGCTCGAACTGTCTGAAGCGGCGACAGAGCTTAGGCTGGAAGCCCCTCAGGACCCTGCCGGGTTGACCCTCAGACTAAAACGACCTTTTGGATTGCCCGTCCGACGTGCTGTGAGGCGAGACTCCATGTGAACGGCGAATCCTAGGCGCGGTGCGAAAGACGGGGCGGGGGCTATATCCCGCTCGAGGGGGTTCGCCATGCGCGAACAGCCGATCGCCGAGACGGACATCACTGCAGTCCTGGGGCTGCTTGAGGCGCTCCCTGAAAACGACATCCACTCCAGGATCAAGCGATCTTTCGAGAACGGCCGCCGCGAGACTCGAAAGATTGCTGGCGCGATACGTTGGACCATACTCGAGAGTGGCGAGGATGTCGACGTGCTCATAGCCGACATCTCGCACTTACTCAAATATGGCGGCCCTACTAATGAACGGCGCGAATCGCTCAATCGCGTGGTCGCCCACCTTCACGCGATGAAGTAGGTTGTGGCTTTTTTGTGGCGGGATCGCGACGCGCAAGTCACCGTTGACATTGACGTCTTGGCGTGCCCGATTGCGGGGGCCGCCTGCGCCTGATCGCCACGAAGCGCCATCGATCACAAGAACGGCTGGCAGCCCACCCTCACGACGGCGTGCTGGAGACGTTGCTGATCGTCATCGATCACGTACGAGCGGGGAGTCTCGCTCGACGCTGAGCTGCATCGAGCCGCTCTCAGCCGCGAAACCTGGGCATGATCTCCCTGGCAAAGAGCCGCATCTGACCGAGCAAGAGATCCGGGGTGTCGTCTTTGAACAGGCGCACATCTCGGAACGAGAGGCCGAGGTGCTCCAGGCCGCTCTTTCGAAAGTCCTCGATCATCCCTGTGATTTCGTCGGGGTTTCCCGAGACGATGTGGTGATGCTCGCCCAGCGTTCCGACGTACCCCGTACCCGACTTCGAGCCGATATCCGTCGGGCTGAAGCAGGCCAGCGTGATTTTCCTGCCGCCGCTCATCGCACGGATCTTCTCCGCACCTTGCCGCACCTCCTCCGGCGAGACAGCCCACGGCAGCCATCCATCCGCTGTTTGCGCCACACGCCGGAGTGATGGCGCGGTCATCCCTCCGGCCCAGATCGGCGGCCCCCCCTTCCGTGCGGGCTTCGGCTCGAACAGCATGTCGCGGAAGCTCGTGTATCGCCCGGAGTACGAAATCGGCCCTTCCTCTCTCCAGAGGACGCGCATGATCTCGATCGCTTCATCGAGGAAGCGCCCGCGCTCCGCCCACGGCACGCCGACTGCCTCGAGCTCTTCCCGGATCCATCCCGTGCCGACGCCGAGAATCATCCGGCCGCAAGACAGCGCGTCGAGCGTCGCCACCTCTCTCGCCAGCACGATCGGGTTTCGCGTCGGCGTCGCCAGCACCGTCGTGCCCATCTCGACCCGCTTCGTGATCGAGCTGATGTAGGCCAGCGTGATGAGCGCCTCGTAGAAGATGTGGCCGCGCTCGACGTGGTGGACGGGCACGATGACGTGGTCGGTCACCCACACGGAGTCGAAGCCGAGCGATTCCGCTTCCTGGGCAACGTCGGCGATCAATCGCGCCGAGGCGTAGGTCCACCGATGAGGGAGACAGACACCGAATCGCATCAGGGAGGGCGCCCCACGCCGATGACCTCAGTCGTCGGGAGCCTACCACACGCCGTCAGACTTCATGCCGGCCGCGCGGCAACGCGGTCGTCGGGCGCGCGTGGCTCAGGCGAAATCACCGACCGACCAGCCTTCAGACCCGAGGCGATCGAAAGGGCCTCACGGTTGCTCGGCCCGTTGGTCGTCGTAGGGTCCGTCTACCCTTACGCGTTCATGCGCGGTGGCCCAGGTGGACATTGCCGCAGTGATACGGCGGCTTCAGCCACGTCAACCAGCAGCGCGGCGCGCCCCCATCAGTGGCCTGCGAAGAGGGTCTCACGCGGGACGTTCCCTTCCATCTCGACGCCTGGAACACCGCCAGGAAAGCTCCCACCGCACGGCAGGGCCGTCGCACGTGACCACACCGTCTCACGCCGGATCGCGGCGATTACTCTGTTGGGCCAGCCACCCCCGTGTCAGCCAAGGTGTTCGCTTTCAGCGGCCAGCCCGTCAGTTTTTGCGGCCATGATGAAGTCGTTCCGATGGAGGCCGCGGATCTTCTGGGTCCACCACCTCACCGTGCCACGCCCCCACTCGGTAAGGAGGGCGGGATGGTGCCCTTCCGCCTCGGCAAGGGCGCCGACCTGGTTGGTGAAGGCCAGCGCGTCGGCGAAGCTCGGGAAGGGGAAGACCCGCTCCAGACGGGCGATGCCTTCGCGCTCCACCAGTTGCCAGTCTGAGATCTCGCGCCGGAGCTCGGCGATCTCCGCCTCGGTCGCCCGGGGCGAGTCGCGGCGGCAGGCGAAACAACGTTCAACGGACAGCGTGCTCATAGGGGGCACCTCCCTTCCCTGCGCCCATCGTCCATCGAGACGGCTGAGCCCATCGTTCGTGGCCTCCTAGTTCCACCCTTCGAGCAATGCTACGCGCCGGATCCGTTCTTCGGGGACCTCTACGCGCTTGACGCCCTTGAAGCTGAAGAGCAGTTCGATGAGGTACGTCGCTGGCTCAGCGGCGGTCCGCTGGATGACTGTCCCGAGCGCCTCCTGCACGTTCTGACTAAAGGCGACGCCGTTGATCGTGAGGCCGCTCAGGTTCACCTTCACGCGCTGATTCGGCTCAAACACGCCCAAGCCTTTGTAGAGCAGCCAGGTCGCGGCACCGCACCGCAAGGCATACGGCACTGGGGAGCCGGAGCAGTCGATTCAGCTTCATGTGTGATCCCTTATTCACGGCTCGATGATGCGACCAGCGCCTGTTCAAAGCAGCCCACCGCTTCCCGGTTCGCCGAGCGCGCCCGGGCTCGCTGGCCGGCCTCGCGCAGATAGCGCACCGCCTTCTCCCACGTCTCGGCCCGGATCGCGTGGTGGGCGAGCTGCTCCACGTGCTCGGACAGCCGTTCGGCGGGGAGCCGCTCGATCGCCTCCACGATCTGCGCGTGGGCGGCGCGACGTCGCTCCGAGAGCAGGCTGCCGTAGGCGACCTCGTGAGTCAGCGCGTGCTTGAAGGTGTACTCCAACTCGGGGAATAGGCTCGCCTCGTAGAGGAACTCCGCGACCTGCAGTCGCCCGAGGCCGCGACGGAGTGCTTCATCGTCCGTCTGCGCGATCGCGGCGAGCAGCGACAGGGGAACGTCCTTGCCCACGACGGCGGCCGTCTGGAGGAGCTGCTTGTCCCCGGGCGTGAGCCGGTCGATGCGGGCCGCGAGGATCGCCTGGACCGAGGCCGGCACCCAGATCGTCTGCGGCGCACTCGTGAGACGATAGGCTCCTCGCGTCCCCGCGAGTGTCTCCGTCTCCACCAGCGTCCGGACACACTCCTCCAGGAAGAACGGGTTCCCCTCGGTCCGCTCGATCAGGAGCCGCCGCAGCGGCGAGAGACCGGGATCGTCGCTCGTCGCTACGACCAGTCGCTCGAACCGATCCCCGATCGACCCTGGATGGTCCGCGCACGCCGGGCCTCGCTACGTGGCGCTCAGGCGCTCGCTTGGAGTGCGGATGAACGCAGACGACAACGCCAAGAGCTTTCTTCTCGACGCGGCAAGCAAGGTGTACCGCCGAGCACCCAGTCAGGAGCACGCGCGCCTGATCGAGAGGTTGGAGAAGTTCGTGTCCGCGTTCGTCGGGCGGGACGTCAAAGCACCGGGTCTCCGCGCCGCCGAGGCATTGAGCTGGCTCACGGATGGAGACGAGCAGAAGACCATCGACGGGCTCGACGCCTTGGTTGGCCCGCCGAGGCCGATGGCGTGTACGTCGCCCGACACTGCGGTGGGTGGGTGGAGGACGACTACCGTGCTGGCGAGCCGTGGCGACCGTGCCCACTTCACGGAGTTCCGACGGCCTGGAGCGGTCCTCAGTAAGCCCGCCCTTGCGTCCAGTCTTGCGCCGACAGCTCGAGAAACCACGTCGTCCGCGCAGTCGATACGACAGATGCGGTAATCGGAACTCCGCGAGAACGTGGAAGTGCGCGGAACTACAGGTGAGCCGTCAGGGATACTGAATCAGGCGTTGCCCGGCACCTTCTTTCTGCCGTCCTGCGCGTGAAGCCACCAGCCGAAGACGAAGACGACGACGGCCGGTAGCAGAGGGATCAGGTGGATCCCGGCCATCGACGGATCGATGTAGCGCGCGAGGCCCTTGTCCTTCAGGATCATCTCCCCGGCGACGTAGCCGAGGATGCCACCGCCGATCCAGATGATCCACGTGAATCGATTCATCAACGCGGCCAGGATCCCGCTACCCCAGACCACGATCGGCAGGGAGAGCGCGATGCCGAAGACGACGAGCCGCAAGTCGCCGTGGGCCGCGGCGGCGACGGCCAGGACGTTGTCGAGGCTCATGATGGCGTCGGCGACGACGATGATCCAGACGGCCTCTCGCAGCGACGCGCCCTGCCGGACGTGCCCCTCGGCCGTCTCGTGGTGGACGAGCTTGTACGCGATCCAGAGGAGCAGCAGGCCGCCGACGAGCTGCAGGAGCGGGATCCGCAGCAGGAACGTCGCGATCGTGATGAACGCCAGCCGCAGCGCGACCGCGCCGAGCGTGCCCCAGATGCGCCCCATGAACTGCTGGCGCTTGGGCAGATTGCGGACGGCGAGGGCAATGACGAGGGCGTTGTCGCCGGCGAGCGTGAGATCGATGATGATGATGCCGAAGACTCGCGCCCAGAACTCGGGATCCACCAGGAACATCATACTCATTCGACCAACGCCTTCAGGAGCGCGACCAGAAGGCGTCCGACCACGACCAGCGCGACGGCGATCGCGAGGCCTTCGACTCGACTGATAGTCATCTCGTGTCTCCCCAGCTCAGAGTTGGCCGCCCGAGGGCGGCGTGAATCAGGAGAGGACCGGGATGACGGGGCTAGTGATCTTCCGAGGAGGACGCGCGACTACTCGACGGCCGATGCGCGAGCCGGACTTGCCGGACCCAGACTTCCCCGGTCGCCGGCGCGATCGCGGGCGCGGGCGCGACGGACGGGCGCGACAATCGGACGGGCTCCGTCCGCTCGCGCGGCATGGACCGAGATGCGTCGACCGCGCGCCGGGCGTGAGACTCGCGGCCCGCCTGCAGCGAGTGCTCGATCTCCGAATCCTGGATCTCGAACTCGAACGCGCCCGGCAGCGGCGTCGCGAGATCGAACGACACCCAGGCGATCAGCAGGAGCAGGATCCGGCGGGCTTTCACCGTTTCATCGTACCTACGGCTTCTTGCAGATCACGTTCAGGAGTGCCTGCCGCTTCTCGTCGCGGACGACCTTGCGCGCGCGCGCCAGCGCGTCGGGGAGCGCCGCCGGATCCTCGACCCTCTCGGCGTGGCCGCCGGAGGCGCGGCAGATCAGCTCGTAGTCCGGCGCGGGCTCGAGGTCGGAAAGCGGCATCCGGCTGGTCCTAGCGGCCAGGCCGTCGGGCGCGTGGCTCTTCACGGCGCGCTTGACCGCGTTCCAGGCGCGGTTGTTGAAGATCACGAACAGGACGGGCAGGTTGTAGGCGCGCGAGACGAAGTGCGCGGCCGTGGGAGCGCTGAAGATGTAGGCGCCGTCGCCGATACAGCAGATGACGGTCTTGTCGGGGGCCGCCAGCTTGGCGCCGAGCGCCGCGCCCATGCCCCAGCCGAGACCGCCGGCGGGGGAGGAGCCGAAGTAGGTCCGCGGCGTGCGGAAGCAGCCCTGCGTCGGATCGAAGTCGTACTCGTCGACCAGGATCGTGTGGTCGTCGACGAGGTCGCCGACACACTTCGAGACCCAGACCATCTCGAGCGGCTTCTCGCTCTGCGCCTTCCGTGCCGTCGCGGCCCACGTCTCGCGCAGCCGCCGGTGCTCGGCGTGCCAGCGCTGCGTGCGCTCGGCGACGGCGCGGCCCTCGACGCGCGCGCGCACGGCATCGGCGAGCGCGGTGAGGTTCAGGCTCACGGTGCCGGACAGCGCCGCGTCGGCCGGGAATCCCCGGATCGGATAGCGCGCGTAGAGCGGATCGACCGCGATCTGGACGATCTTCGCCTCGGGGCGCGGCGTCTTGAGCGCCGGGAACCACGGCACGTCGGACTCCACGGCCACGATGCAGTCCGCGTCGTTGAAGTACGGCGCCGCGTCGAAGCCCGCGTGGAGCGGATGATCCTGAGGAAAGTTCATATACGTGTGGAACTGATCGATCACCGGCGCGCCCAGCGCCTCGGCGAGCTTCACCAGTGCGGGAACCGCCAGCGGATCACGCCCGGCGGCCTTGGTGAGGATGATCGGGTTGCGCGCGTCGGCGAGGAGCCGGGCGGTCTCGGCGATCGCCTCCGGCGCAGCTCCCACGGCGCCGGGCTTCGGCGCGCGGCTCGCCGCGGCGTACTCGAAGATCTCGTGCTTCTCCGCCAGCACCTCGCGCGGCAACGTGAGATAGACCGGCCCCTGCGGCTCGGCCTGGGCCACGGCCAGCGCGCGGTCGACGACCGTCTCCAGCTGGGTGAAGTTGCGCAGCTCGTAGTCCCACTTCACGTACTCGCGGATCATCCCGGCCTGGTCGAACGATTCCTGCGCCCAGTGGATCGGGCGATTGCGGCTGCCGTGCATGCCCGATTCGGTGATCGGATTGCGCCCGGCGCTGAACAGGATCGGCACGTTCGAGCGCGCGGCGTTGATGATCCCGCCGACCGCGTTGCCGGCGCCGACGATCACGTGGACCATCACGACC